>Ga0207433_10005518_pt1 | contig 22513 bp, 32 predicted proteins | sample YelNatPaOPGAMG01_FD_187559 | JGI IMG/M metagenome (GOLD analysis project Ga0207433, IMG submission 187559) | Hot spring thermophilic microbial communities from Obsidian Pool, Yellowstone National Park, USA - OP-RAMG-01 (SPAdes) (version 3) | ecosystem: Environmental > Aquatic > Thermal springs... | reverse complement strand
TGAACGACGCGCCATCGATCTCGACCGCATCACCGCGCTCGGCCTTCGCGCCCGGAAGATCCCCGAGCCGCACGAACGCCAGCGCATACGTGCCCGGCGCCGTCTCCTCGGCTTCGTGGGCCGCTTCGACAATCGCCCGGATCGAAACGGCGGCGCCTGATTGCGGCGTGTAAATCACCTCCCTGCCGAACGAGCCCAGCGCCGCCCGGTTGAGATCGTCCATCAGGGAGGTCCAGTCGGTCATGCTCAGGCCTTCGTGCCCTTGACCAGCACTTCGGGCCGCATACAGATCGGCAGCGGGTTCGACTGCGTGTGCAGATCGGTCCCGCGGCCAAACTTGCGCGGCTCCTGCTTGGCATAGAGCGGCAGCCCCAGCGTGTTCGCCGTCTCGTTGAAATCCGCCGGCGCGAAAAACGTGCGGAACGTGCTCGCCGTGCCCAGCGGAAAGAAGTGCGCCTCATCGTCGGCGATGAACTTGCGCACGTTGCCGGCGGCGTCGGTCGCCTGGCCGCGGTACTCCTCGAAAGTCACACCGCCGAAGGTGAACCCGGTGCGGTAATCGTTGCCGAGCTGCTGGTTGCGCTGGAAATACATGTACGCTTCCTTCACCTTCGGATGGGTCGTGAAGGCGTCGTAGAAGCCCTGCGAGCACAGGCACATGATGCCGGTCATGAACTCGCCCTTGAGATTGTCCTCAATGTGGCGCTTCACTTCGAGCACCTTCAGCAGCACCTCGGTCGTCGCGGTCCCGAGCACGAAGCTCACCGTCTTCGCGGCGATGCCGAACTCGCTATAGAGGTCGTAGAGCGTGGAGCCGTCCGCGTCCAGAATCACGCCCTTGAGCGCGCCCATCCGCAGGTACTCGAGCGTGATCGCGTGCTTGTTGCGCATGTTCTGCAGCTTCAGTGCGAGCAGACTCGCCAGGGCGTCGGTTTCGGTCTCCGAACCGAAGGCGCGGATCCCCTGGACTTCCTCGGGCAGCACGGCGTCATCGTGCGGGATGTGCGGAATCACGAACGAGCGCACCTTGCGCTTCCCCGTGGTGCCGAGCGTGCCCGGCGAGCCGACCGGCTGGGTCGGGAGCAGGTTCAGCACGCCGCTCATCTCCTCGATGATCATCGTGCGCGTGCGCACGCCCTGCGGCGGCATCAGGTTCAACTGCTCCAGACGCCCGTAGTTGTTCGGGATCCGGTTGATGGCGGCGGTGAGCGCCGTCATGTTGAAGGCGTCAGTCGAAAACGGGTTCAAGATCATGAATCAGGCTCCTTCCCGGACGAGCACGCCCAGGCTGTTGAGTTGCGTGATGGCGAGCGACTTTTGCGGGTCGGTGATGCCATCCGGCCACACAAGGCCGTTCTTCGAGCAGATGGCGTGCCGGGAGATGATCACGCCGGGCGTATCGCCCGCGCTCGCATCGACGTCGAGCAGCAGGACGCCGGTGACGATGTTCGAGCCGTCGCTGGCGGCCGGCGCGAACTGCGTCACCTTGCCATTCAGGGTGGCGATGACGGTTCCGGTCTTCAGGTTCTGGCCCGAGGCCACCACGGCCTCGTCCCGGCTGTAAAGGTTGTCTTCCTCGTACTTCAGCCAGTCGCCCAGGTATTTGCCTTCGCTTTGAACGGGCATGTTAATTCACTCCTTTCCCGGTGAGCCGATCGACGGCCTTCATGAGCGGGCTGTCTTCGGGTTTCGCGCTCGCGCGCGTGCCCGCGTCGGGCATGACGTGCGAGTGGATCTCTCCCGCATCCTCGGCGGCGCGGGCTTCCACCAACTGCCGGCGCGCCTCGGCGGGCGTGACCTCTCCGGCGAGCAGCGCCGCGGCCCGATTGGGCATCCCGGCCAGGGCGCACAGTTCCACGATCTCCCGCGCCTCGGCATAGCCCTGCCGGCGAGCCTCCGCGCGAATAGCTTCCACATCGACTTCCGCGGCGGAAGGGGTCGCCTCGGCCGCGAGCTGTTCTTCGTTCATGCTGGTCTTCCTTTTCTGCGGTTGGATTACGAGTGCGCCGGCCGAGATCGCCGCTCGCAGGTCCGCCAGCGCCTCCTGGCGAGTGCCGATGCGGTCGGCGAGCCGGGCCGCGACGGCGTCGCTGCCGAAGTAGAGCCCGGCTTCGGTCCCACGAATGTCCGCTTCGGCCGTGCCCCGATTGCGCGCCACCGCGCCCACGAGCAGGTCGTAGGTCCGCTCCACCTCGGTTTCGATCACCGCGCGGGCTTCCTCGCTGAGCGGCGCGTGCGGATTGAAATCCGCCTTGCGCGCGCCGGCGTGGATGATCGTGTACTTGTAGCCGAGCTTTTCATCGCTGGCGCTCACGTCCCGATGCGTGACGATCACGCCGATGCTTCCCAGTCCCGAGGTCCGGCCGGCATAGACGCGCTCGGCCGAAGACGCCAGGAGGTAGGCGGCGCTGAACGCATCCGAGTTCGCCACGGCGAAGACGGGCTTGGCCGCGCGCGCGGCATAGATCGTATCGGCCAGGTCGAAGACGCCGGCGACCTCGCCGCCCGGCGAATCGACGTCGAGCAGGATCCCGTTGATGGCCGGATCGGTTGCCGCGTCCTCGATCTCCTGCTGAAGATCGACGTACGAGCGCAGTCCCGAAAGAGCATCGAGCCCGTACGACTTGTGAACGAGCGTACCCTCGATCGGGATCACCGCGATCCCGTCGGGCGTGACCTCGTAGGGTTTCCGCGCGGGCCGCTCGGCGCCGGCCGCGGCAGACGGCGCCGGAGCATCGAGTCCCAGGTGCGGCGCCATCACCGCCAGGATCACTTCAAGCTTCTGGGGCGCGATCAGCAGCGGGGTATCAAACACCCGCGTCGCCAGATGCGGCAGAGGAGGCATTAGGTTCCTTTCTCGGATCGGAGTCGTAGACCAGGCCCAGCGAATCGGCGCGCTCGTTGTCGGCGGCGATCTCGGCATCGATCGCCTCGGCGTCGTAGCCCTGCTCGGAGACGACCTCGCCGCGGCTCTTGAAGCCCGCGCGCACGGCCATGACCTGCGCCTTGATGTCCTTGAGCGGATCGACCCAAGCGAAACCGGGCGGAATCCACTTCACGCTGTCGTAGGCGGCCAGATCCCCGTTCGGCAGCGCGCCACTCAGCACCGCAGCGCGAATCCAGGCCTGCCAGATCGGCCGGCACATCTGGAACACCATCACCTGGTGCTGGAACTGTTCGCAGCGGCGGCGGAACTCAAGCAGGCCGGCGCGGATCGAGGAGTAATTGACGCCGGTCAGATCGCCGGTCAACTGCTCATAGGTGATCCCCATGCCGGCGGCGATCGAGCGCAACTGGATCCGCATGAAGGTCTCGTACGTCGCGCCCACGTCAGCAGGCGTCGAGAACTTCACGTCCTCGCCGGGCAGGAGCACCTGCATCGTGCCGGGCTCGAGGCCGGCCAGAGCGTTGCCCGACGCATCCGGGGCGCCCTCGTTCAGGATCGGATCCTCGGGCGCGTTCTTCGTGACGAAGCCCGCGAACATGGCCGCGGTTTTCTTACGCACCAGCTCGGCGTCGTCGTACTGATCGAGCTCATAGAGCTTGATCAGAACCTGCGTGAGCCAGGGCTGGCCGCGCAACTGGCCGGGCCGGATCGGCCGGAACAGGTGCAGCACCGATTCCGCAGGCACTTTCACGAGCTCGGTAGAGGCCATCGGGTTCAGCGCATCGCCCGGGTGCTGGCGGTAGAGGTGATAGGCGATGCGCTTGCCGATCTGGTTGAACTCGATCCCGGCGCGGATGTAGTTCCCGTTCTCCAGCAGCCTGGTCTCGCTCGTCGGCAGATGCTCGGCTTCGAGCAACTGAAGCTGCAGCGGAACCGAGAGGCCATCCTTCACGAGGCGCGGACGCAGCCGGATCAGACACTCGCCCGCCTCCATCACGCTGCGGCAGGCGACCGATTGGAGTCCGTAGAAATCAGTGAGCCCGGACGCATCGGCTTCATCGGTCCAGCGGAGCCAGAGCGCCTGGATCTGCTCGCGGAGCGCGGCATCGGGATGCAGCGAGTGCGGCTTGATCCCGGTGCCGATCGAGTTCGCGACAAAAGCATCGAGCGCGTTCGTCGCCCACGGGTTCCGCCGCACCATGTCGCGCGAGCGCGACCGGAGCACGTCCCCGTTCTGAAAGACGAGCGTGTTGATGTCGCTGGTGACCGGCGACCAGCCGGTTGTGCGCCGGGTCGCGGCGGACGCCTCGTAGTCGGCGGACGAGCGCAGGCGCGGGATCGCCGCGCGAATCCGTTTCCAAATACCCAAGGTCAGAAGCCCTTCTGAGTCGAAATCCTGATCTGCCGTGCAATCGGCTTGCCGCTGGTTTTGGCGATATCGGCCTCGGCCGCCGCGATCGCCTGCTTCAGTTCATCCACCGTGCGGTACTCGATCTCGCGGTCGCCGAACTTCACCCGGCGGGCGCCGTTCGCCAGGGCGTTGCGCAACGCCTGGAGTTGATCTTCGGTGTAGGCCATTAGTGAGTCAGAAACCGGGAGCGAATCACGCGGCGGCTGGCCGCGGGCTTAAGGCGCGGAACCACGACCGTTTCCGCCGGCTCGTCACCTGCGGGCTCCGCCGTGGCGCCGACTTCTTCTTCCAACCGCTTCCAGTGGCGTTCCGTGAAGCGGTCGATGCCGTACTGCGCCGCGGCGGCGCGGGCGTAGACGCGCGTGTCGAGCGCTTCGTTGCGCTCGCGCGTCTTCACCCACTCCAGGCGCCGGTAGCCTTTGACCACCTTCGGTACGAGCTGCTCGGCGGTCAGTTGCCGGAAGAATTCCTCGGGGAGCCGCGGGAAGTGGCAGAAGCCCGGCGGGAACGGCGCGTTGCTTTCCTCGGTCGGCCGCTCCAGCTTCAGCCAGCCGTAAAGCTCGCTTTTCAGCATCCCGGTCGCCACCGGCCACACCTTGACGCCGCGCTTGATCTTCTTGCCTGCGATCGTTACCTCGACGGCGGAGGGCTGCCCGACCGGCGCCGAGCCAGACTCGTGGCCCTTGATGACCAGCACGCGACCCGGTCCCTGCCGGCGCGCCCAGCCGTAAACCTCCTGCGTGGCGTAACCCGAGTCCACGGCCATGCGCACGATCCCGAGGCGAACGCCAGCCTGGTGCGGATAAGTGGTATCGAGAAGATCCGACAGCCGCGCCCAAACCTCCGCGCGCGCCGTATCGCCGTCGAGCACGATGTAATCGACGAGCCAACTCTCCCTCGCGCGGCCCCAGGCCACGATCTGCGCCTCGATCCGGTCCCGCTGCACGTCCACGCCCGCGGTCAGGAACAGGCCACCCCTCGGGACGGTGCCGATCTTGTACTGCTCCCGGCGATCATAGAGGTGCTGCCAATCGGGAGCCTCGCCCATCTGCGTCCAGGTCTCGCCGAGCACGGTGTTCACGAACACCTGAAGCAGCGTCGGATTCTTCTGCGCCTGCTCGAACTGCTTGGCGGCGTCGCCCCACCCGAACCAGCCCACCGGCGAATAGAGGCTCGAGAGATGAAAACCTGCCGTCCGGCCGTCACCTACGGCGGTCGCCCGCCACTCACCGCGGGGGAGCATCCACTGCTTCTGGTGGTGCTGGATCTCCTGTCCGCAGTGCTCGCAGACGTAAACCGTCTTCTCCGGCTGGCCCTTCGGCCACCGAAGCTGCGCGAACTTCAGAACCTGATACTCACGGCAGACGGGGCAAGGGACAAAGAAACGCCGCTTATCACTTTCCTCGTAAGCGGCTTCGATCCGGCTCATGCCGGTGATCTTGGGAGTCGAGCAGATGAAGACCTTGCGCCTGGCGAACGTGCGCGTGCGCGCCATCGCGAGGTTGATCGGATCCCCTTCACCCTCGACGTCGCCAGGATAGGCATCCACTTCATCCAGGAACAGATACCGCGCCGCCATCGAGCGGAGCCCAACAGCGCTATTGGCGCCCGTCATCACGAGCACGCCACCCGGAAATTCCTTCGAGAGAACCGTGTTCCCCGAATCTCGCGAGCGCGGGCTCTGCACAACTTTGCTGATGACGTCGGATTCCTCGATCAGCGGATCGATCCGCTGCTTCGAGTTCCGCTTCGCCATCTCGACCGTGGGCTGTACGGCCATCATCGGCCCGGGAGCTTGGTGGATGATATAGCCGACCCAGTTATTCCCACATTCGCTGCCACCGATCTGCGCCCCTTTCATGAACACCACGCGCTCGATCGGCGAGGACGGCGAGAGGCAGTCCATGATCTCGCGCAGGTACGGCGTGCGCTCGGTGCGCCACGGCCCGGGCTCCGCGCTCGCCCGCTGCGAAAGAATGCGGTATTTGTCGGCCCACTCGGAGATCGTCAGCAGCGGATCCGGCCGCGCACCCGCGCGCGCTGCCGCGCTGTAAACCTCCTCAGTTGGCGTCTGCAAACTCATTCAGAGCTTTCCGAATTTCGCTCGACAGGATCTCGTAGCACTTCGCCGCATCCGTTTCGGCCGCGAGCATCGCCGCGAGCCGATCCGGGATGTTCAGCATCGCGTCGCGGTACTGCCGGAACTTGTTGAAGGCCGCAACCTGGACCTCGTCCTTCGAGACGAGCTGGCCGACCTTTTCCTCGTATTCGAGCTTGGCGAGGCGTGCCTGGTAATGCTCGCGCACGGCCCGCGCCTTCGTGTACTGGCTCGCGCCGAAGGTCTCTCCGTCTCCGTCGTCGTGCGGCTTGCGCCGGCCCGTCACCATCGGCGGGCGAGCCACGGTGTTCGCTTCCCACTCGCGGTCGGCTACGTCGGAGTCGATCTTGCCATCCGGCAGGGTCGAGATCCGGCCCTTTTTGATCGCGGTCTGTACCGAGAACAGGTCCACATCGCGATGGCGGGCGTATGCCCGCAGGCTCATAATCGCCATCGAATTATTTCGAGAATCCGCTTGCCTTTCCGAAGCACCGGAGATGGGATGAGAAGGCCGGTCTATGATCGAAGACTTGTGGATAGCTTCAACCAATCACGCGCACTCGAAGTGCAACAAAGGAGACCGGCCTTGAAAGAGAATACCACCAGCTCCGCGCGGCCCAGAAAGGCGCGCAAGACTGCATCTAATAAAGCACCCGCCAGACTCACGGTGGGCATTGATTTGGGCGACCAGAACAGCGCGTTTTGCATTCTGGATGCTGAAGGCGAGGTGCTATCCGAGGGCACGTTGCGCACCTCGGAGCACGGCTTCTCTCAGCAATTCCAGCGCATGGCCCCGTGCCGAATTGCTCTCGAGACGGGGACGCATTCGCCCTGGGTAAGCCGCCTTCTCAAGAAATGTGGCCACGACGTGGTCGTCGCCAGCGCGCGCCACGTCCGCATGATCTATGAAAGTGACCGGAAGAACGACAAAGTGGATGCCCGGACTTTAGCGCGACTCGCACGAATAGATAAAGATCTCCTCCACCCGATCCAACACCGTAGCGAAAAGGCGCAGGCCGACCTGGCCTTGCTGCGCGCACGCGATGCGTTGGTCCAGGTGCGGACCAAGTTGATGAACTGTGCGCGCGGCATGGTGAAATCCGTTGGCGGCCGGCTGCCTGGGGCTTCCGGTGAATGCTTCGCGAAGCGAGCCCGCGAACATGTTCCAGACGCGGTCCGAATTGCGTTGTTGCCGTTGCTCGATCAAATCGAGCACGTCTCACAGGAAATACGCGAGTACGACAAGCGAATCGAAAAGATGGCCCAAACGGAGTACGGTCAAACCCAGCTCATGCGTCAGATTCCCGGTGTCGGAGTAATCACGAGCATGGCGTTTACCCTAACAATCGACGATCCGAACCGCTTCCGCAGAAGCCGCGACGTTGCTGCTTACCTCGGCCTGCTACCGCGGCAGTGCGATTCGGGCGACAGCAAGCCCCAGCTATCGATCACCAAAGCTGGCGACCCGATGGTCCGGCGGCTGTTGGTTGGCTGCGCGCATTACATCCTCGGCCACTGGGGACCAGATAGCGACCTGCGACGATGGGGCCTGACGCTGATGGAGCACGGAGGTAAGAACGCAAAGAAGCGCGCCGTGGTCGCAGTCGCCAGGAAACTGGCTGTAGTAATGCACAAACTGTGGGTCACAGGCGAAGTTTACGAGCCGCTGCGAGAGGCCAACGGCGCGGAGGTCACAGCGGCATAGAATCGCGGAGGAACTAGCAACCCTTCGTGGCCGAACAGTTTTGCAAACAACCGCCGCGATCGGGCGACTGCGCATTGATCACGGGTCTACCGGAGCAATCCGGAGCTAAGGCCGGCCCAGAGTTTGCAGCGCCCAACCCAACGGATCACATCATGCACCGGGCAGCATGTGCCTGCCCAATCAGAGTGCGAATGGAAGTGAGGCGAGTGGCGGTTCTGGATGGGCCAAGCGAAGCCACGGATGCATCTCAAAATGCTGCTTGGGGGCTCTGCCCCCAAACCCCCGGAATTTTACGCATTGTCGCCAGGATTCCTGGGGAGCGGGCGCGAGCTGCGCTCGCACCCGCCGAATCCCGGCCGCTGGGCCGGCGCTCAGGTTGCGTTCCCGCAGAGCCCTATCCTCCGCCCAGGTGCCCTCAGCATACCAAGAAACCTAATCAACGAACGATTTCGCCGTGTGTCGTCCGGAAAAAATGCAAAGAAAATCCGCCACGGCGTCTTGACTTGACTTTGCCTTCTCATGGAAGTGATCAATCGTCATGCGCGGACGACAAGCCGCCGGAAAGGAAAACGAACCAGACCATGACGACCAACGAGATCAGCACCACGGAGACGGCGGAAATCACCGCCGTTGCGGAACAGGGCGCGCAAGCCGCGCCGGAGACGAGCAGCACGACGAAGAAGGCCAGCCCGAAGAAGGGCGCGCCCAAGGCCAAGAAAACGGCCAAGGGTGCCGCGAAGAAAGCCGCGAAGCCCGCGGCCAAGAAGGACGCGAAGCCCGCCGCGAAAAAGGCACCCAAGCCCGCCGGCAAGAAGTCGCCCAAATCCGCCGACAACTCCATACCGCGCGAGTTCTCGAAGAAGGCGATCGTGCTCGACCTCCTGCACCGCAAGGAAGGCGCCACCCTGGCTGAGATCGCCAAGGCGACGAACTGGCAACTCCACAGCATCCGAGGCTTCATCAGCGGCCAACTCACGAAGAAGATGGGCCTCACGGTCGAGAGCAGCAAGAACGCGGCCGGCGAGCGCCAGTACCGCATCTCGAACTAGCCTCCCGCACGCCTCCGCCAGCCGCCCGGAAACGGGCGGCTTTTCTTATGCAGCGAGCCGTTCCTGTACGTCCTGAGCTTTCGCGGGCGGCAGCGGCGGCAAGCTTTTCGTCACCGCCTTGTTCGTGAGGTGCCCCAGAACGCCGATCACCACGCCCGTCGTGATCGTATCCACGCTCCCCTGTGCCGCGTACAGCGCGCCGGCCACCACGCCCAGCAGCGTGGTCTTGCCGTCCGCGTTCTCCTTGGTCGCCAGCACGCCGATCATCGCGACCAGCACGCAGGAGATCGCGTGCGCCACCTGGATCGGATCCCCGGCCAGGAGTTGCTCCGCGTTCAGCCCTTTGGTCGCCAGGACCGCGGCCGCGATCATGCCGGTAATCGTCGTCCGCGTGTCCTTGCTCGTTGCGAGCGACCGCAGGACGGACATCAGCGCGCCCGCCGCGAATTTCCTCTTCAGACCGTCGAGCATATTCAGTTCCCCCCGAGCTTGTAAGTGACCGCGAAGAACAGCGCCGGCTGCGCGTCCACGATGGTCGATTTCAGTTCGCGCGCGCCGGCCAACATGCCCAGGCTCTTGACCCACTTCGATAGATCGAACATCGCGAAGCCGCCGCCCGAGACCACCGTGCCCACGTTGTCGGCGCCCATCGCCACACCCGCGGTCCCGAGGGCGTAGACCGAGAGCAATCCCTGCTTCAGCACCAGATGCGCCGCACCAGGCTCCACGGTCGTGGGCTTCCCGTTCGTGAACGTCGCCAAGGTGTAGGCGAGCGTTTTCCCGTCATCCGTGAGCGGGTGCAGGTACGCCGCGCCGCCGATCATCTGCGGGCTCGCGGTGGAGTTGAAGCCCGCGCCCAGCGCGACATAGGACGGCGGGGCCGGCACAGTCTGGCCGAACGCAAGCGACGCGGCCATGCACACCACGAACATCAATTTGAAAAGCGTTCTCATTGGGGATTCGTTTCTCCTGCTACAGGCTCGCGGAGTGAGCTACCTCGTCGAAGTTGCGGCCGGATTCCACGTGCCGCGCTTCCTCACCGGTGAACTTCTGCCAGCGCCGCACGATCAAATCGCAGTACTTCGGGTCGAGCTCGATTACGCGCGCCTGGCGGCCCGTCTTCTCGCACGCGATCACCGTAGTGCCGCTCCCAGCGAACGGATCGAGGATGGTGTCCCGTGTCTTGCTGCTATTCCTGATCGCGCGCTCGACAAGCTCGACCGGCTTCATCGTCGGGTGTTCGAGGTTCGCCATGGGTCGCTTGATGAACCACACGTCGCCCTGGTCCCGATCGCCGCACCAGAAGTGGTCCGTGGCTTTCGGCCAGCCGTACAGGATCGGCTCGTACTGGCGCTGGTAATCGGACCGGCCAAGGGTGAAGTGGTGCTTCGCCCAGATCACGAAGGTGGACCAGTGGCCGCCGGCGTCCGTGAACGCCTGGTAGAGCGTGTGCAATTCCGACGACGACATGCAGACGTAGATCGCGCCCTTGGTCACCCCGATCATGTTGGTGCAGGCGTCGCGCAGGAACTCGTAGAACTTGCCGCCGAGCGCGTCCTGCTGGATCTTCAGCTTCTTGGCGGTCTTGCCCACGTAATCGACGTTATAAGGTGGATCGCAAAAGATCATGTCGGCCAAGCCGCCGGCCAGCACCTTCTCCACATCCGTGAGGACGGTCGCATCGCCGCACAGCACACGATGCTCGCCGAGCAGCCACAGATCACCCGGCTTCGTTACTGGCTCGGTCGGCTCCTCGGGGACCGCATCCTCGTCCGTAAGCCCGTCGCGCCTCCGTTCCGGGTCCTGGAGCAGTTCTTCGAGCTCGTCCTGGCTGAAGCCGACCACGTCGAGATCGAACTCGGCTTCCTTCAGCGCCTCCAGTTCGACTCGCAGCATCTCCTCGTCCCAGCCCGCGCTGAGGGCCAGCCGATTGTCAGCCAGCACCAGCGCGCGGCGCTGGGTTTCGTTCAAGTGGTCGAGGACGATAACCGGGACCTCAGCCAGGCCCAGCTTCCGCGCCGCGGCGAGCCGTGCATGGCCAGCGACGATGATCCGGTCCGCGCCGACAAGGATTGGATTGACGAAGCCGAATTCCGCGATGCTCGCGGCCACCTGCGCAATCTGCTCATCGCTGTGCGTCCTGGCGTTCCTGCTGTACGGCAGAAGCCGCTCTACCGGCCACTTCTCGACCTGGATGTCGATCCTCAAGACGCTTTCCTTTTGCGCGGGCCGTAGTGCGGATTCGGGCCGTGGTGCTTGATGGCGCGCGAGTCCTGCGCCTTCGGGTTCAGCGCCAGATCGAGCGGCACGCCACGCGCTTCCGCGACCGCCTGAAAGGGCTGCCCCGTTTCCGCAAGCACCGGCACATCGCTGGTCAGATCCATCATTCGCCGCAGAATCACGTCGCAATAGCCGGGCGAGATTTCACAACCATAAGCGGCACGACCGAGCACAGCCGCAGCCGCCATCGTGGTGCCGGACCCCATGAACGGGTCGTAGGTCACGTCCCCGGGGTCGGAGAACGCCAGCAGGAAGAACTCGACCAGCGCGCGCGGGAACGGGGCCGAGTGCGATCCCTGCGAAGACTCGCTCTTTACCTCGATCACGTTCGAAGGCCGAGCAACGCCCTTGTACCTGCCGTCGGCGTCCGCGGCACCGGCCTTGCCGGCCGCATCGCCGCGCGCGCCCGTACCGAGCAGCCCGCTTCCGGATTTCGACTTCGGGTTGTTCGGCGAATAGTCGAAGCAGTCCTCCGACTCGTGGCCGACGCGCTTGGGCCGGAACTTGATTTGCTGCTGGCGGCAGAAATGGAACACAGGTTCCCATGCGTTTTTGAAGCGGTTGTTCCAACCGCCAGGCACGCCGTTGTCAGTCTTCCGCCAGCAGAATTCGTCTACGAACCGCCATCCCCATTGGCGGCGATGGGCGATGACGAGATCCTTCACGTAGAGGCTGCGCTCGCCGTCGTCGGCGTGCTCTTTAACGTTCAGGAAGTACGAACCGTCCGGAGCCAGCACGGACTCGATTCCGGCCGCCACCGCCCCGTACCAGCCGACGTACTCCTCCGGCGGGACCGGCTTGAAGCCGCTCGAGGAATCGTATTCCCGCTGCGTCGCGTACGGCGGCGAGGTGATCGAGACGTTCACGCGCCGGCCGGCAAGGAGCATCTGAACCGTGGCGAGGTCGCGGCAATCGCCGCAAATCAGCCGGTGCTTCCCGATGAGCCACAGGTCGCCGGGCCGCGTTACCGGGTTCGCAGGCTGCTCAGGAATCTCCCCGTCGATATCCGCGGCCGCGCCCGTGTCGTCTGCCGCGAGCATCGCGTTCAATTCTTCGTCGGAGAAACCGACCAGCTTCAGATCGATCTCGTCGGTTGCCGCGATCTCGCGCAGTTCCTCGGCGAGCGCCGCCTCGTTCCATCCCGCCAGTTCCGCGAGGCGATTGTCGGCGATGATATAGGCGCGGCGCTGGATCTCGCTCAGGTGATCCAGCACCACCACCGGCACCTCGGCGAGTTTCAGCTTCCGCGCCGCCAGCAACCGGCCATGGCCGGCGACAACTCCAGCCTTCGTATCGACCAGAATCGGATTTAGAAATCCAAACTCCGCGATGCTGGCGGCGATCTGCGCGACCTGTTCGTCGGAGTGCGTGCGCGAATTCTTCGCGTAGGGCACCAGACGGTCGGTGGGCCATATTTCAATGCGCCGCGCCATCGCGGGCGTGATCGAGAGGTTTTCCATCGGGAAGTGAGCCGGAAGCCGAAGTAGAACCGAAAGCTATTCCGGCGTGTGAGCCGGACGCGCCATCGCCACGGCAGTCACGGCGAGCGCAGCAGCCGTCCACGCATCCTGGAGTGCGCTCGATAGATGCTCCCATTCGGGCAGCGTCGTGCCGTTCGGGATTGCTCGCACGTAAGCCTCGTATGCGATCTGAGCTTTGCTTTTCATCAAGACCTGGCGATCTCGGTTCCAGCCCCTGCGAGGACGCCGAGGTTCGCCTCCGCCGCGGTCTCGAGCGGCCCGAACGCGACGCAGCCTGTCGTCGCGCTCTCCGCGACCTCGACCATGTAGGTTTCCGGCAGCCGGCGCGCGATCTGCGCGAACAGCCACGGCGCCAGGACCTCCGTGGTCGGGTTCTCGAGGCCAGGGATATCGTTCAGGACGTAGTGGTCGATCAGCGCGAGCACCGCGCGCACCTTCTCGTCGATGACCGCGTAGTCAACCACCATTCCGGCCGCATCGAGCGGGCCACGGCACCACACGCGCAGGCGATACGTGTGCCCGTGCATCCGGTGGCACTTATGGCCCTCCGGGACGCCCGGAAGCCAGTGCGCCGCGTCGAAATGGAAGTCCTTGTAGATCCGGATCATTCGAACAACTCCCCTTGTGCCGGCACACCGTTCCACAGCGGCGCGCTCTGCATCGCCTCGTAATACTCGACCAAGACGCGCGCTCGCGATTCGCGCGATGCCGTTTTGTAAACGCCACCCCAATTCGCCAGGTTCACCTTTCTGCTCACAGTCGCCGAATCCGCGGACCCGAACGGAACGTGCTCGACAATATGCGGGGCCAGCATCCGCAGCCCATGGACCTTCACGACCGGCTTGCCGTCCTTGCAGATCGCCTCCATCACCTGCTGCATCCGGCCCCACCAACGCCGCGTGCCGGGCGTGGCGTATCGCCCGGAAGAACCCAGTGCGATGCGCGGCCACTCGCCGGCGAGCCGCGCCAACCGCTCAATCGACTCATGGAAGTGCCACACCGGGACGCCCGAGATTTTGCCGAACGGCCACTCTGCCACGAGCATGTCGTTGGCGGCTTCGTCGCCTTCGATCACGTCCGGGATAAGCGCCCAGTCGAAGCCAGGGTGCCGCAGCCACTGTTCGACCCACGCATAGTACGACTTCCAGTCGATTTGGAGCCCCTGCTTCCAAACCGAAAACGCGCCGTTGTCGAGCACGAAGGATTGCGCCACCTCCGCTGCGATCACGATCTGCTGCGGGTCAGCGAAAGATACGAGCGCGTGTCGCCGTTTCCAGATTTCGACGGCAACCTGCCACGTCGAGTGCCGGCCGCCGTGGTAATGAATCATTCGAGGGTCATCGAGTCGTGCGTCGATTCAGCGCTCGCAATCCGGCGCAACCTGGCTATGCACCGGGCAGCCGGCACGCCGGACACGATCCGTGGCAACGGCACGTCCGGTCTATGGCGCGTGCCGACTTCGGCGGATATTGGGCGCGGCGGTCCTCGCGGTTCGGATATTCCCTGTCGAACGCCATGCGGAACTGCTCGGATATGCCGCCACGCGCGCGGACAGGCGGCCCACAACGCGCCGAGCCGGGCGGGGTTGAACTACGAGGCCAGCGCGCCGCCCGGCGCGCCACGGGCGCCGCCAGACCAACTCTTTTCTGCTCTATCGCTAGCCAATATGTGCCATCCGGACACGCGAGTCCGAAATTCGCCAGTCAGTACCTTTGGCAGCACACGTGCTACGGACAATCGGAGGTCCAAAGCGGAATCACGCCACGACTTCGCCTTCGAACAGTCCAAGTTGCTGCGACCGATCAAGCATGGCTTTCACAACGATCACGATGGCTTGGAAGGTCGGACCAAACTGCGCCTGCTGCGCCGGGTCTTCGAGCGCTTGGTTGCACTCATGGCAGACGTAGCACATCTGGGTTGGGTGGTTGCGGCTGCGCCCGTGCTGGTGGTGCAGATCCGCGTTCGGCAAACAGCGAAGGCTGCCATCGTTCGTGCGCTCGATGATCCGACAACGGCATCGCGGGCAGCGGCCCTCGAACATCCGGGAGTTCACCTCCCGGCAGATCGCCGCCGTGCTCAACGTCGCGCCACGCCGCCGCTCAGGAAGGCGATCAGCAGTCTTCCGCGCCAATTCCAGCGCCTCCAGCGCAGTCATGTAGGTGATGCTGCTTTGGGTTCGCAGAACAGCTATGTCAGCCTCGACGCGCTCTTGCCTGGCGTCCATCCTGTCCTGGCGTTCGTCCATCTTCTGAAGCAGCGCCGCGTTCTGCTTGTGTATTTCAAGCAGCGTCAGCATGGCACCGTGCGCGTCATTCACAACAGGCAGCGTGCCCCTCGCGACCTCGCCGGTGATGCGAACCAGAACGTTGCGAACGTCTGCAGCGCGAGGCGTGCGGAGGAAGACGCAGAGCAATAATGCCTGCTCAAAGGTCAGCCAGTACTCCTCGCCAGGACGACCGCCACGAGGACCGGGGTTTAGAGGCAGCGCCTCTAAACCTCCAAGCCGTGCAAATTCTTCGTGGTGATCATCGATGACCTGTTTGACTTTCTCCGGAACCGCCGCACCAGCCCATCGCGCAATGTCGGTGGCCGCCCATCGGATCACACCGCCGTCGAACGTGCGCCGCCCTCGCCTCGCCTCATCTTCGAATGGAAAAGCGACGATTTGGGTCACTGCCGTAGGTCTGCCTTGAGGGTGCCGCGAGCATGGCGCGGCCCCGCCGCCACGCCCTGCTGACTGTATCTACCGGAAACGCCGTCGAAGCGTCTCACGCCGCCTGGACCACACAATCCAGCAGCACGCGGAGGAAGATCGGCCGCAGGCTCTCGGGCGCCAGGTGATACTCGATGTTCTGATCCTCGCGGAAGACCCGGCCCGTGAGCGGCTTCAACGACCACGGCCGATGCCCGTCATCGAGGTCCTGCCTGAACGAGTACGCCTTACCCATGTGGTCGCGCAAGGTCGCCGGGTGCGGATCGTTCGAGCGCCGGCGCATGATGGCGCGCGCGATCCTGCCCTTCTTGTGACGCACGACCTGCGCCAACCCGTCGCGCTCCAATTGCAGGATGCGACGTTCAGGAACGAAGCCCTGAAATTCGTGATCGTACGAGTAGAGGGGGATCGTCATCGGAGGCCGATCATCCATCCGGGACGTGGCGCGCGCGAGCGCGCATGACCTCGTAGCCGAAAAGGTGCGCCAGTCCCGAGATGGATTCGAAAGCTGCTGGAGAGCCGGATCACCGCCTCGCGGACACACGTTCACCGAAGCGATGCGGGATGGAGTTTTTATTTCGAGGTGTCCCGGCACCTCGTATGTGAGATTTCTGATTTTCGGGCAAGAACGTCTTCGAGGTCAAATGATTTATTTCGATTCTTTTCAACGAGTAAAGCTGTGGGAAAAAGTGCGGAACTCGATGAGCGCCGCCCTGTTCGCCGGGCGGCGTTTACTTGAGGAACGGACCGACCATGCTGGCCAGGAGATACCAGGCGTAGACCGCGAACACCACGCCGGAGATCGCGCCGATGGCCGTGTCTGCCGGAGATGGCCGCCGCGGCGGTTTCCACCCCTCGCGCCGCGCGACCCTGCACGGGCCGCACGCGCACTCCCAATCGCGTCCGCAAGCGTAATCCGCCAGGGCGTGCGCCGTCGCCGTCTCCTCGTACCATTTCGATTTCGTGGATGCCATGATCTGCTCCTGCTACCTGCTCACCGCGTCGAGCGGATATGCCTTCACGTACTCCCAGACCTGGAGGCCACCGATGCGCCATCCGCAGTGCTGGCGATAGCCGGCGTCGATCAGGTAATTGGTCGCCTGCATGTCGTTCTCCGCGATGCTGACCTCGTGCAGCCAGTCTCGTTCCGCGCCGGTCACGTCGTGGACCAGCGTCATGCCGTGGTCGTGGATGCCGGGAAGCGGCGCGCGAAGGTCGGCCGGCGTTGCGATCGTGGTGATCTGGGTCATCGGGTCGCCTCCTACACGCTGCTGTGGCGGCTGCGGACCGGCTCCTGCGCATCCTCCCAGAAGCCTACGATCTGCAGGCTGTGGAAGCGCTGCCTGTGGTCCTGCGGTCCGCGCACGTTGTTAATCGCGCCGTTCTTGAACCAGTAAATCGCGGTGCCCGGCCAAATCTTCGTCCCGGTCTGATATCGGATCGCCAATCCGAAGATCGTCAGGTGGCGGTAATCGCCCTGTCCGTCCTCGTACGTCGGCAGGTCGCGGACCACCCCGTTGATCTCGACCGTCGCCGTCGTGTCCGTCCCTGTTTCTGCCTTTTCGTTAATCCGCAGCACCTTCATCCTGCTTACCTCCTCGACACAATTCATCCCTCGGGTCGCGGCGAACCTCAAGGGAATAATCGAGGGATTCTGGCCGGCCTTTTCCGGCCCCAGGACGCGTCGGACCGACTGGGTGGACTCACACGTCCTCCTGGCCGTCTCCGGCGCCACAGGCGCGCCCTGGACGCCGAGTTCCACGTGCCACGCGGCTGTCGCCGGCGCGCAACGGGAGCGAGCCGTCCGTGGAGGCGCAAAACAGTACTCGCAGAGCGATAGATGGCCGGAGGATATGGTACTTTGAGGGCGAAAATCGAATTTTTCTTATATATATAGAGAGGGTAAAAACATGTCCTCACCTCATGCCGTGAGGAGAGGACAGCACGGAATCACCCCAACGCTGCCATCCATACCAGGCTGCCACCGTGCGATTCACATCGGACACCACCGACCCGCTTATCTGCTTTGGTACTTCACGTGCTCTCGCGCGAATTGCACAGCGTTCAAAAATCCTGTCCTCAAGGTATTCCATGAGGAGAGGACATGTTTTTACCCTCTCTATATATATAAGAAAATTTGGTTTTTCGCCCTAAAGTCGCCCTATTACGTCGTGAGGTGAGGACAGAAAAACGCCCAAAACACCCTGCCATGCTCTCCATCCTGCCCAAGCCATCGGCGTGCGACCATGTGGAGGGGAGAAGCAGTGAAAGTCAGCATCGTCGGCGTGCCCGTGAACGGCGCGGAGTTCCTCGATCTGGATGCACGGGCCAAGGCAGCCGACACCACGATCCCGGCGTACGTCCGCAGCCAGTGTGGACTCAGCCTCTCGCCGGTCCGCAGCCAGGAGGCGGCGGGGCGGACGAGCGGGGGCCGTCCCGTGAGGCGCGCGCTCGAACGCCGGACCGTGAACGTCCGGCTCACCGAGGACGAGCGCGCCGACCTGGAGAAGCAGCGGCAGGCGGCCGGCGTCTGGAGCCTGGCGCAATACATCCGGTCGAGATGTGGGCTCCAGGTCCGATCCACCTCGCAGCCGAACACGCCGGAGCGCGACAGCGAGGAGGACGACGCCGCGGAGCGACTGCAGCGGTTGGGTCTGAACCCGGACGACTACATGAACCAGTTTTAGTCGAACGTCACGATCCCCATGGTGTTCTTGAGGACCGTCACCCGATCCGCTTCCATCACCACCTCCAGAGCCAGATCCACGGGTATGGCCACCACCGGATGGCCAGTTCGAAGCGGTCGCCGCTCCAGGAGACGGACGCCGCCCGCGCGTTGAACCTGAAGATCAGCCCGTGCCAGCGTTTCACGTTACTCCCCCACGGCATTCCCATCATCGGGGCACCACATGGATTGGCTGCGGCGGCCCCGTTCGGTTCTCCCGGAACATCCGGTAGAGATCGCGGCAGTACGCCATCGACCACTCGAGGTGGTCGGCGTGGCCCAGGGCGGCCAAGGCACGGCGCGCCAGGCCCTCGTAGTTGCCCGCCTCGATGAGCGCGTGGCATTCCTCGCACGCCAGCCAGTCGCCGATTGACTGCGAGCCCAGCGGGTCTTTGAACGATTCGGCTGGGTAGTTCCACGCCGGCGCCGGCGAGGAGCAGAAATCACACTTCGCCAAGAGCATTACGACGTACGCCCCTGCTTATCTCGCCGGAGGGATTCCTCCACGGAGGTGGAGTTGCACGTGCAGTACGACCACACCGAGTCGCCGCTCATCGAAATTCCCCTCCGCAATCCGGGCACAACCAGCGGTCTACGCGGTCGTGCTCGATGACTCCGATGCGCCGGCTGAACCGCTTCCGGCCGCCGTAAGCCCACCGGTCCTGCTCCGGGATCTCCGGCCCGCGCAGGTCGGCACCGCAGAGCGGGCAGTTGTCAGGTTTGTCGGGGAACGTGTCGAACGGCCCCGTCGTGGGTTCCGGTTCCTGGCTCACGATCCTTCCTCCTCGATCCGATGGCCGACCGTCTCATAGACCTTCACCGCGCCGGCGACGCCGACCGTGTACTTGTGCGAGGCGTTCGTGTGCCGCGTGATCGGCTTCGCGCCGAACGCGGCCAGGATCTCCGCGCCGCAGTCCGGGCACTTGAACAGGTCCGCGGAGTACGCCTCGTACGAGCCCAAGCCCCGCGCGCGGATATCTGCCACCACACCGACCTTGGTCCTCCGGAACTCGAGCTTGCATTTCACGCAGACCGGCCGCGGCACTTACTTGTCCCCCTTCGTGATGCGCTCGGTCAGCACCGTGCAGACGGGCTCCATCATCACCTGCGCCATCGACAGGAGGCTGCTCCACAACGGGTCCGGCCGACCCGCGTCCGGCAGTTTCTGATTGACGTATGTGATCGCTTCGCGCGCCTTTTCCAGGATCACCTCGGCTTCGACCACCGTTATGTCCGGCTTCTCCCAATCGAACTCCACTTACCGCCCCTCCACGTTCGTACTTTCCCAGTTCACGTTCGGCTGATAGTTGCAGAGCGCCGCCGTCTCGTCGAGCGCCGCCCACACGAGGTCGATGGGCTCGTTGCTGACGCTGGACGCCACCCGCTGCATCGTTTCCATGGCGGTCCGCATCGAGTCAAGCAGGCGCCCGGCTTCGAGGTGCGCGCCCGTTTCCGGCCACTCGCCATCGTCTATTTCCGCGGACAGGTTGCACAGCAAGTGCTGGCGCGCGTCGAGCCATAGCAGCGCTGCGGCGCGCAGCAGGCGGGCGTATTCGGCGCCGAGCGGTGCCTCGGCGTTGATCATTGCCGTGATCATGTTGGTGCCGGCCTTGCCGCGGTTTTGAATTGCTTCGATCTCATCAAGATTCATCCGTTTTCTCCCTCTCTGGTCTGAACTCGTAAATAATCGGGCGCGCCTCACCAAATCTCTGTTTCCGGACCCGCGCGCCCTGCTCGGTAAGGAATTTCCTCGAGGTCATCGCCGCCACCACGTCCGTGTAACGCTGCCGGAGCCCGAGGGATTTGTGAACGTTCAATGGCGAAACCGCGACGACCCGATGGCCGGCCTTGCGCGCCGGCCGAAAGTATTTCGCGATGACATGGGCGCGGACGCGCTCGGCGAGCCGGGCGGGAGGCGCACTCATGTGCGCGATCTCCTGGCGCAGTTTCACGTTTTCGAGCGCGAGGCACTTCAGACCCTCGTGCTTGATCCTGGCGAGGCGTTTCCACGCCGCCGCGTAGGCGCGCGCCGCATCCACGTCCATCGATAGGCTCAGGATGATGCTTCGTATCGACTCGACCGGGAGCACCTCTAACTCCCGGTCGAGCAACGCGTCGATGTGTTCGAAGTCGAGGCTCATTGGTGTGCGTACGTTCTCCGGCCGCGCCTGCCGCGCACCTTCGCCCAGCGCCGGCGTTGCGCAATGGACATGCGCCGGCGCGCCGCGGCACTGCGCTTGTGAGGCTGCCGCGCCTCCGGCCCGTTGCCGTGGCCGTCCGGGTCGGGCAGGCCGCGGCCGAGCCGCTCCTCGACGATCTGTATTTGCGCCAGGATTCCCTGCCGCCGAAGCTCGAATCCCGCCAGCGCGTATTCGAGGATTTCCTCACGTGTGATTTCCATCACGTCTCCTTTCGACTAACGTCGTTCTTCAAGATGAGCGGGAACAGGAAGCGTGCGAATCTCCACGCCTCTCCGTCTCCGCGAAACACCGCCGCCAGGTCCTCGTGCCCGCGCTCCTCCGCGATCTGCGCGAGCGCCGCCCGGTACGCCGGCGCCGGGATGTATTTGCCGCGCTCCCAGAACCCGACGAGTTGACGCGTGGGCGCCGCGGCGCGTCTCGTGTGTGCCAATTCGTGTGCGAGCGTCTCCTGGCCGACGTTCATGCGGGTGCGCAGTTCAATCACCGCGCTGCGTATTCCCATGCGCTTCAAGTCATCGTTCACGTTGCTGCCTTTTCGATTAAGACCGCTGCTACCCGCGAGTGCCGATCCCGGCGCCATTCGGCGGAACCTTCCGCCACGTCGCCTGCCGGCGGCCGAAGTGCTCTGTCACGCGGAGGAGCTCGCCCCGATCATGAAGCGAGAGCATGGCCTGCGCGATCGAGGACCGGACGCGGGTACGTTCGTCGCGGTCGATCACGGCGCCGTTCGTCATCAGGTTCAGAACGTCGTTTACCGTGAACGTGTTCTCGAACGTCTGCGTGGCCGCGTACACCAGTTGCCGCGTGACCTGCACGCGCTCGGTAATCTGCTGCGGCGGCTCGGGCACGGGCGGCGGTTCGGGCTCCGGTGGCGGCGGAGGCTCGACGTCCGGCAGCAGCGCGCGCAGGACGTCCTCGGCGGCGGGATCGTCGCTGAACGGCAGAAGCGCCCTGAGCATCTGCGCGCGGCGCTCCATCCGCTGCGCCGCGGCGAGCAGCACCTCCTGTTCCGCTTCCGTCGTGGCGACGGCGGTTTCGATGCGATCCTTGAGCGCTTCTTCCTTCGGCGGCTCTGGCACGGGCGCGTTTTTCGCTCCGGTCGCCGCGCACGGTTCTGGGGTTGGCATCACTGATTCTCCTCTTCGTTCGGCCGGCTGGCGCACGACTCCGAGCGCGCGCCTCAGCTCACTCAGACTGTTTTTTGCGGCCCGGTCGGGGTCGCTCGATGTTTTCGCTGTGACGAAGTTCTGACCGTTGGGTAGCCGGAAGACGAGATGGTTTTTTTGACGGACCAGGACTGCCCCGTGTTTGTCGAGCAGCCGCTCGATTTCCTGTTCGGCGTTCACCTTTCGTCCTTTCTGGGCTGAATCGCAGCCCCGGTCAGCGGGGAAAGTTCGCCGGTGTAGATCGATCAGGAGCGCCTGAGAGAGAATGTGAGAGGAACCGCGGTCCCGCTACTGCTTTTCACCCGTGGAACCACATCGTGTAAAATAGATTTAAGCGATGGGGCATACCACAAAAACTGATTATGGTCCCATGGTCACGCTCTAGTCAAGCGGAAAAGGAACAATCATGGCGGAGAACGTCCGCAGAATCAGCCTGCGATTCACTCCTGAACATTTTGATAAGCTCGATGAGAAGCGCTTTCGGTCGCGCCTGAGTTTTCAGCAGCTGGGGCTACGGTTATTCAACAACTGGCTGACCGGAGATGACCTCGTGCCGTTGCACGGAGTGATCCGCAAGCCGGCGCCCCCGCTACTCGAGAAGGTCGCGATACTTGAGGCAAGCGGCGACAAGGGTGCGCTCGCGTTAGCCCAGAAGGCGATTGATATTTCGTTTTCGGTCCTGCAGCAGTCCGTGACCCCGGAAGAACTTGCTCATTTCAAAGCTGTCGCTTACGGCGAAGCGCAGCCCGCTCCCCCTCCCCCGCCAGTCGAACCGCAGACACGCCGCGGAAGGCCCC
>Ga0207433_10005513_pt1 | contig 22531 bp, 21 predicted proteins | sample YelNatPaOPGAMG01_FD_187559 | JGI IMG/M metagenome (GOLD analysis project Ga0207433, IMG submission 187559) | Hot spring thermophilic microbial communities from Obsidian Pool, Yellowstone National Park, USA - OP-RAMG-01 (SPAdes) (version 3) | ecosystem: Environmental > Aquatic > Thermal springs... | reverse complement strand
AGAGTTATGAGGTTGAAGTAGTATTTGTGTATCCTTCGTTTTTACCATCACAATTGTCGCTACCAGAAATGCAAGCCATTCCAACGTTATGTTTGTCGGGCTTCTAATGCTTATGTTCATTCCATAAAGTTGCGATGTTAGAGGCCATAGAAGCTGCACTCCGCCACCTGCAATATAGTCGCCTATAAGTGAATGTTGAATCAAAGCTACAAAATATGGAGACGCCATCTTACCATACAAAGCAAATAATGGAATGAAAACTATAGCTGTCATTATGACTGAGTGAAATGGTCCGCGATGCTCAACGTAAGGCACTAAAATATCTACGTCTGGAATAAGTGAAAGCGTCAAGATGAGAGGAATATTCATTTTGGTTTTTGTGGCTTGCGCCGTCAACTTGCCAAAAACATATCCAATAGCGAAGTGCCCCACTGCATACGTTTTTGTTTTCCTCCATTCCGCTAAAATTTAACTGTTAAATTAATAAGGCTATAGTCTACTTTAGGTGTTGCGCAGCCGCCAGACTTTTGCTGGCAGAATAGCCGCCAACATTATTAACCAAAATTTATGGTAATTTTATTCGATGCGGTTGATATGCTTTATTCTTCTGCTTTTTGGTAATGTTTCGCGCTTCGCTTTTTTCTTCAATTTCGCTCATTATTTTTTCATTCGCGATCAAGTTCTTGGATTTTGCCGGTAGTCATTGTTCTTTTATCATTCTTAACAGGTCACTAATTTCACTGGACGTAACACCTTTCATTAATAGAATCACCATGAAAGAGGATGCTAATGCAAGAAGTAATCCCGCCACACTTGAAAAGGAACCTACAAAGGTCCCTATTAGCCAACCAACTGAAATAGATGTAGCGGATAAGACTATGAGTCTCGCTGCTTTAAAGCTCAACCACTTAAAAGCGGCAACGGAAGCGGCAGTAGATGATGTTAGTATAGCTAAGGATGTGCAGAAAGTTTTGGGCAGATCGCTGGGAAATGAAAACACTAGTAGAAAGACTAATAATTGAATGAGGCCAAGTTGAACTAGTTGTCGAAACTTTCTTTCACGGTTTAACTTGGATACAACATTAGAAACGATTATTGTGGGGGGCAACGCAATTGCAAGAATTACAAGTGAAGTGCTGCCTGTCCTGTAGCCTTCGCCTACCAGAGAAAGTATAAATTCAGAAGAGGAAGCCAATGCTGCTACAAGGGGCGTTGTCAAGCATAACCCAAGCCTAAGAGTAGTTGCAGTAGAATCTTGACGATCATTGTTATTGTTTGCAGATGCTGGTATAGCCATAGTCGCTATGCTAGTTGCAAGGCCTCCTGTTACAAGGCTTATCATCAACGCAATGTAAAAAACTCCAACTGAGGAAGGATCTGCTGCACTAGCCAACAAAGCAACACTTAAGTTCATAGATATTAATAGAGAAATTTTTGTTGGAAAGTTGCTTAAACCTATTTTCAGTAAATTCTTCAGCTTTTCTGTACCGCCCCACTTAAACCCTATTTTTCTGTAGCATATCAGAGCTAGACCTAATGCAACAACAGCTTGTTGAAATATTCCAGCCATGACTATTCCGAGCCCGCCGAAGCCAAGAGTTACAAGCAATATGCCTGTTGAAAAACGTATGATGGCTCCTATTGTGTCGTAGAGAAGGACTATTCTTGTTTTGAGCAGTCCTATAGCTGCAAATTTTGAAGTAAATGCTAAACCGAAGACTAAAAAAGCTGCAATAGCTAGTGTCATGTAAGGTGCAAAGGATTCACCGTAAACGAGTGTGCCGACAAGAAATACGAAAGGAGAAATTGCTACTAAAACTAAGATTTCAAAGATTGTTATTGTTCCGTATGCGTATCCTTGCAAGGAGAATGTTTCTCTAAGCAGTGCGTAATCTAATCCGAAACTTAATACTCCTGTTACCAAAGTGACGACGCTAATAGTCGTTGTCGCGTACCCTATGTTAGTCGGACTCGTGATCATTGAGAGAAATAGCCAAAAAAGCCAGCCTCCAAAACTAATTACGAACAAATCAACAAATAACCAGAACCCTGTCTTAAGAACTATTCTCTCGCTCAACAATGACACCAAATTTGTCGCTTTATGCATCTAAAAGAAAAAGTGCTACATTTTATTTTCCAAGGCCTATAGCGAAATATTTTGTTTTGCTGCTAAATTCAATAGGGTCGTATAGTCTGCGTCCATCAATAATGACGGGTCTTCGCATGTTTTCTACGAAGTCTTTTGGTTTCAGTTTCTTGAATTCGTTCCATTCTGTGACGATTATGCAGCAATCAGCATCTTTTATGCATTCAATAGCTGATGTAGCGTATCCGATTCTTTCTCCAATAGCATTCTTTACATTTTCCATTGCTACTGGATCATACGCTACTACTTTACTTTTTTTGTCTAAAAGGCGCTTAATGATTTTCAGGGAGACAGCTTCACGGATATCGTCTGTGTCGGGCTTGAATGCTAAGCCAAGTATGGCAATCTTCTTGTTTGCTAGTTTTCCAAGGGCGTTTTCAGCAAACTCTATAGCGCGATTGGCTTGGTTGTTATTTACTTCTTCAACAACTTTAATCAGGTGGGGAACGTAACCTATCTCTTTGCAGAAAGAGATTAAGGCTTTAACATCTTTTGGAAGGCAACTTCCGCCGTATCCCAAACCAGCATTCAGGTAATATGGCCCAATGCGTTTGTCGAATCCCATTCCTAGGGCTACTTTTTTCACGTCAGCACCACTTATTCTTTCACAGATATTTGCAATTTGGTTAATGAAACTTAGTCTAGTTGCAAGAAAAGCGTTACTAGCATATTTGACAAGTTCTGCTGTGACAAGATTCATTCTAAGAATTGGAACTTCTTGATCTCTATAAAACTCGCGATATAGCTTTTCCAAAAGGTTTCCTGATTTTTTGTCGTATTCGCCAATAACAATTCTATCCGGGTTTAAGGTGTCGTCCAAAGCAGTTCCTTCTCTTAGAAATTCAGGATTCATGCACAAGCCGAAATCTTTTCCACATAATTTCTTTGAATGTTTTTCAATAATGGGTTTGACAATGTTCTGCGTGACTCCTGGCGTTACTGTGCTTTTCACAACAACCAAATGATACGATTTTTTATGTTTTAAAGCTAAGCCTATTTCTTTTGATGCTTTCTTAACAAGTCGTAAATCTATACGTCCGTCAGCCTTGCTTGGTGTACCTGTGGTTATAAATGATACATTAGTTTCCATAATAGCCTTTTTTAGATCCAATACACACTTTAAGTGGCCGTTTTTAACAACTTTTCTCAATGCTTCAGTTAGTCTCGGCTCGTGAAAAGGAGGGATTCCCTCGTTTATGAGTTTAACTTTTTCAGTTTCATGAGTTGAAGCAATGACTTGGTAGTCTTTCAGCGCGAATCCTACTGCAGTGCATAACCCAACGTATCCTGTTCCAGCAATTGAAATTTTATTCTTTTTCGTTTTGCTTTCCTCCAATTCAATAGGTTGCTTCAGTTTTCATCAATGCTATCTTAATCTCGGATATTAATCTTCATGCTTCTTTTGTTCCAGAATAATAGCGATTGTTGCGCATCCTATCGCAAAAATGGATAGGGCTGTGATAACTGATGAAGTTGTAATTCTTCCTGGAAGAAAGTTGACAATTAAACTTATAATAAAAACCCAAACCAAACTTGTCGGTATGCTGAGCAAAATTGTAACAGCTTTGCTGAAGCTTCTCTTTATGAAAACAACCCTCATAAAGCAATAGCCAGGAATCAGGAAAAGGAAAATTGATCCCAAGAAATATCTTATATAGATTAATGGAGGGTTGTTTTCAGGAATCACAAGGACCGATATCAAAGCCGCAATCGTCAACCCTACGGAAAGAAAGTACCAAATTCGTTGAGATGATAGGAAAAATTCCCTTATCGAACTGTTCGTTGCAAACAAGTTTGACAATCTTTTTTCTTTGATTAAGGCCTTCATGAACAACAGTAATCATAGTGTGTTAGATAAAAGTGTATCGAAAAAAGAGTGTTTAGGATCAAATAACCCTTGATTTTCAATTTCGAGAAATTCTGGGAAGATTGGGTATCTGCGTTTATTTTGTAAAGTATACCGCGTCTGCTCTGAACGTTCCTTGGGTGAAACCTGGAGCCCAAGCTGTCGGATTGATTTGAATTTGAATGGAATGAGTGCCTGCGGGAATTACAACGGTCACCTTTGATTCACTCCATGAATTATCGGTCAAGGATACTTGTTGATATGCTCCATATCCAATTTGACTACCCGCTGCATCATAGAATCTTATCACAACTCTAGCTTTCTGAACTCCTATGACGTTTTTCAACATGCCTTTTATTGTGACCTTTTCTCCAACGCTGACACCTAGCTCAGTAAGAGTTCTTTTTTGGTTGATTCCGTTGTAGAGGAGGTTACTGGAAACGTCCACTGCATATTGTCCTTCGTACACATCAGTTGATTGTGCGACTTTTATGCTCGGTCTGTTCCAATCAATATTCCAGTGGTCAGGCTTACCGTTTGTCCAAACCTCAAAGCTTGGGTTTAACAACAGTGTTGGAGGCAACGGCCCTGTAAATTCTAACGTCAAGTAAGTAGTTTCTTCTGGTTCTATTGTAGCGGTTTTTTCAATTTGAAGTCCTAGATATGTGCCTTTGACTGTGTAGTTGCCAGGGATGAGTTGTACTGAGGTCGGCGTCGTTCCAGAAGTTACGAAGAAATTGTTGTAGTATATTTCGTATCCTGCTTTGACTGAAGTTCCCTCATAAGTGGCATCACAGTTGAGGGTTCCTTGTGGTGGCGGGTTAATTTGCTCTTCGCCTTTCCAGATGTCCCATCCTTCAGAGAATGTTACAGCTTTGAGGACGCCTAGGTCCATCTTAGCCTTCACATAGTCTGCAATTTCTGCTAAGTTGCATCCGCCGTATCCTCCATTAATCGTTCCGTCTTCGTCAACATCGTGGAAGAAGAAAATCATCCAAGATTTTTCCGCAACGGCTTGATCGATGTATTGATAGACTTTGTTGAGGTCTGCTAAAATGTGGTATCTTCCAAACTGTGTCCAAGGTTTATCTCCGTCAGCGCTTAGTTCGGCGGCTGTGTAAGGGAGACCAGTGGAAGACACATGAAGTGCTGTCTCGTAATATTTCTTAACCACAGAAACTACACGATCGTCATACTTGCCAAGGGGATAAGCGAAACTACGTGGGTTGAATCCTTTATTTTGAAGAACTTCTTTGCTTGCCTTGACTTCGGCCTCAAGTTGCTCGTCAGACATTTCAGTAAGCGGAAACTCTCCGTGCCCTCCAACTTCCCAACCAGCAGCAACCATTTCTCTAAGTTCTTCCACCGTCACATAATAGGGATTTTCAATTCGATCTTGAATAATGTATACGTTAGCTGGGATTCCTCTGGCTTTTAATATGGGAAAACCGTAGGTGTACTGACCCTTGTGTCCATCATCCATTGTAAAAGTAACCATTCCTACATTAAAAGAGGGTTGTACGCCTGCGCGAACAATAAGAGCCAATTCCACAGCAGCTACGCTGAGAATAAGTGCCAAAACGATCGGAATATATCTTTTCTTGATACCCATAACGATTCCTACTTACTTTAAACCTATTAACATTAAAGTGGATGTTAAAGGTTCTGGATAATCGCTATAGAAAAGCTGTGTGGTTTTTCTATGTAATTTTCCACTCAATTCAAAAATAAACGCGCACTAGAATATTCACAAAATAGCATAAAAAGAGGGAGCAAAGGAGGGTCTATTGATAGATCGTGAATCCACCTTGCGTTGGGTGTCCACCCATGAAGTATGTGCCACCTTCAAGTTCTGGAACTTGCACATACAACTGAATGTATTGTTCACCTGGGTTTCCCATGTAGTTTGGAAACAGATTTGCATGCGCGTAGTATTGGCTACCAAGTTTAACCCCATTTAAGAACACTGTAGTATATCCTTCTCCACCAAATTCTCCGCTGAACAACCTAAGCGCTTCACCGTCTGAAAGCGTTGCAAATTGGCCTTCAGTGATCTTCATGACTATGAGTATTTTGGCAGTGGAATCATAAAAGACGAAGTACCCCGTCCAACTGACTCTGCGAGTTCCAGGCTCCGACTCCAAGCATTTCGCCCAGACTGTGAAGCAACATTGATCTCCGGTGTAATGACATTCTTCAATAGTTAACTTTCCAAGACCACAAACCCTAGGTAACATTGGTTTCGATGGATAACATGCAAACGCAGGCTTCGCTAGCATAGAAACGGAAAGGCACAGCAGAACTATCATGGAGACTCTCAACAATTTACGGTTAATCATTTTCTATATTCCTCCAACTTTTAAAAAATGTGGTGCGCAATATAAAAATCCATAAGGAGAATTCTTCTAGATTTATATTCTCTTTCCGTCATAAATACGAAAGCAGCTTGTACAAGAAGCACTAGTTTTCAATCATAGAAAAGAAGCGTTAAAGCATACATTCTCGTTTGTTTTATATTCAACCTTAAAAACTACACTATATAGGGTGAACAATGTATCTGACAAACTTGAAAAACATCAGAGGATACGAACTCAAGCAAGCTGGAGCAAAAGGAGTCACAGTCAATCGGATCAGATTTCGGAATTTTATTAAGAAAACCTTTCGAAGAACACAGATATCTTTCCACATCAGTAACCACGAAACCCAATTTTTTCATAGCTTCTTCCATTTGATAGCAATCCAACGATTTCCGAACCCTTTCCATTTCAGGCGGTATAGGGCAAAAATAGCGCCGATTATCATATCCTTTATCATGTTGCTCCATGTCAGCTACCACGATCTTACCGCCTTCAATTAAAACCCTATGCATCTCTTTTAATGCTGACAGATTCTCATTTAACAGTGCAATCACGAAACAACAACTTATTCCTTCAAAAGAGTTATCCTTAAAAGGAATATTCTCTACATCAGCCGCGACAAGCGATACGCCATAATTTGTACCGGAATTCTTTCTAGCAACAGATAACATTCCAGTTGAGAAATCAATTCCCACCACATCGTTCGCTAGAGTCGTGTTTGCTAACAATGAAGTATGAAAACCTGTGCTACAACCAACATCTAATATGCTAGTCGCTTCTTTTAGCACATTGGAAACATCTTTGACAATTTCCCTGAGGCTGAGAATCACATTTGAGGAATATTCGTCGTAGTTTGAAGAAAACTTGTCAAAGAAACGTTTCAGAGATTTTTTCTCCAAGAAGCTCTCCTCTCGAATGGTTATATGCACTACTTGAAAGAACGAATCTTTTTTGCTGACAAATCCATTTACTAAAGTTAGTTCACTCTAAAACATGTCTACCAGATGCTGAACAAAAAAATGGGACTTTGGCCCGAAGTTTTTGCCTATGTTATGAATCAGGACAGCCAGATTTTTCCAGATAACTCTCGGGATTTTTCCTCTCAGCATAAGTTGAACTGCAGTGCATGTGGCTATGCCGACTTTTTGGTATGTCAATAGTATACTTGGCCAAATTTCATTCAAACTGATAGCGCTTGCTGATGTTTCCCAGTTGACAACGCTTTGCCTTTTATCATTGCCAAAGGTAATATCGAACATCAAGAGTTTAGCTACTTTGTTGTAGCTGAAGCTTGTCGGCGATCCAGTGGCTAAGAGTGTCAAACTGTTGAAAGTGTAGTCGCTTCCAGCTTGGGTTGTGTTAAATCCTAAGTTGCTGTATTGCGATGACATCCCGCTAAGAGTCAGCGGATGTGGATAGGGATATGGCTCATAGTCAACTTCGCCCTGTTCTGCAGATGGTGCTCTTGTGTAATAGACTGGGTCTATCCTTCCCTGATTAGATATATACCATGCACCGCCAGGAGCATTAATTACTGTGTTATTCCAGATGTAAACGTCTTGAACTGCGCATCGTGGATAGCAGTTTGGATCGCTGGTTTCGCCTTGTATTATTGAATAGGCATGTTGTCTTGAATTTATCGTGTTGTTAAACCACAATCCGCCGCCGCTGCCAATCCACAAGCCCTCATCCATCAGTATGTTCTCGTATGCCTCGCCCCATCTTGAGCCATCTCCATAACTTCTGTAAGGATGATGGTCAACTGACCCTGACGTGTAATAATCAGATATTGATGTCACATTGTTATGCCTAAAAACCCACACTCCACCATGTTCGCAAACTATAGCATGTCTAACTTCGCTGAACGTGCAATCTTCAACATAAATTGAAAAATTCAAATCATCGTATTTTCCAGCAACATCCCAAACATCATCTACCCAAAGGTCAGGATTAAAGCCAGCATACCACCCGACATACACGCCATATTGCCATCCAGTATTTCTATCAAAGGCTTTTGCCACGAATATATCTGCAAATTGGCAATGGTCAATAACGCCTCTGCATCCGAATGCTTCGTTTCCACCCATCCAGCTAATAGCCACAACTTGGATTCCATCTCTTCCGAGCTTCCCATCAAATCGGCAGTGGTGAATCCGAAAGTCTCTACAACTTACCACTGCAATTCCTACGTCACCAGCTCCGATGTTAACATTACTGTCACCTCTTCCTCTGAAAGTTATACCTGTGATCTCTAGCATTCCGCCAGAGGTTCCGGTTATCTGAAACATTATCGTTGTAGAAGCACTGCTCTCATTAGCGTCTGCAAGGTGTAGTATCGTTTCGTTGATCCCCATGCCTTGGATTTTAAATCCGTTAGAAGGAACGTTGAATGATACATGAGTGTTCCCATTTGCGTCAAATAACCAATTTCCAGCAGGAATTTGCACACCTGCAGCGCCAATGCTTATTGCATAATCTATTGCGTCTTGAATGTCACGGACCGAACCAGATTTAGCTTCTATAAGACTGCTAGCTGAAATGGTTAATGTTTGGGTTCCAAGTGCCGACCAAGCATTATCTGTGTTGTTAGCCCAAACGTTCCATTGAACTTTCATGTTCGCGGTAGAGTTGAGAATCTTGGTTATGTTAGCCCATGCTGAAGTGACTCCTTTGGCAAATGCTACCGCTGTGTCATTCACCCATGAACCAGTGTTATTTGTGCCAAAGATAAAGTGTGAGAGGTTCCCAGAGAGTGCTGTGCAATAAACGTAGAATGTGCAGGGTTCTGACGGAACCGTTGAGGTTATTCCAGCATTGGAAAATGTAATTGCAAGAAGTGATCCATAGTTAGAGATCATGGTTTGAGTTACGGCGTAAATAACAATTACTGAAAAACTGAGCAAAGACACTAAAGCCAAGGTTGCCAACTTGGTTTTTGAGAATTGCACTCTGTTCTTCTCCCTCATAAGATTTTCTCATTAGTTCCTTGGAATTATACGTTGACTGCTATAACAGCAGTGAATGTGAAGGAAGTTATGCCGTGACTCTCTGAAGGTGCTTGAAGAAAGAATTTAACTTCTAAAACGTCCCCTGGATGAAGCACTCGGCCATCGTAATCCCATGAAAGCTGTATGTAATCTTTCGCGTTCGAAGGATTCCAGTTTGTGGTATTCAAAGAGATTACCACGTTAACTGTTCCTTTGTTTTTTATGTAAGTCGTATAATTTTTAGTAGTTCCAAGTGATACATCACCCCAATTAATGGAAGTAACCTCATTTGTACAACTGCTATCCGAGTACACTCCAATATCTCCCTCAGGTTTCAAAAGGTTTCCTGTGTTAAGAAACGTGATATAGCTTACAGCCCAAGCAGCTGCAACAACGAGTACTGCTACGGCACTAACGAGGATTATAATTCTTCTAAGCTTCATGTTTGATCCCACAAAACGCTTATATTACGATTTAATAAACCTTTTCGTAGACGTATCGAACAGATATACAGATCGCGAATACTCTGGAAACAGAGAGTAAGATTCAAGTGTTGCACTTTCAGTAGCTCTACAACGACTTAACTATCTTATTATTGACGTTTAAACATGATATCTTTTCAAATGTATATTCTAGAAAATGTTTACCGCTTGATTAACAGAAAGGATTCACCGTTATCATATATTTTGTTGCTAAACGATAGAAGATCAGTCATGTTCACCTGTGTTATCCTGAAATCGCGTGCAGGGCCAGCAACGTACCAAAGTCCATACTGGACAGCAAAGACATCTAGAAAAAGATATTTGGACTGAATTTCGTGAAGTTTCTCTGACGTGAAATAAACGAAGGGCCTAAAAGCCATAATGTTTCCAGTTTTTCCGTTGCCATAAGAAGCGTTTAAAACCTCTGCAAGAATGTTGTTAGAATAGAAGAGCGCGTGCACTCCTGGGGTATCAGAGGAAATTATCTCACTTGAAGCGACAAAATTGCATGTCCAAACTGCTGCTGCTAAATCTTGTTGTTTATTGTGAAGTTGTCGTATGGCCATTTCAATAGGCACAGTTTTTTCTGGACTGTAAAGCACATAGTCAGTGTATATGGGTAGTAGCATATTCATTGGCAGATTTAACAGAATAAACAAAACTGTAAAAATATGTCGAAATTTTTTATCTTGCTTAAGAAGTACATATGCCACAAAAACGCAGAGGAAAATGAAACTGATTCCTATAAATCTTGTTAAACTCATGTACCATGAAGCTTCATGCGCGCGAATAAACCAAGCCGGGTACATAAGCAATAGTAGACCGCCACTTACGAGGAAAACCGATTCAGCAAGAGTCTTTTGGGTTCTTGTCAAAATCAAGAAGCCTATAACACTCGAACCCATAACAAGAAAAAGCCAAGCAGTCACGACAGGACCCAACACTTCGAAGACAACTTCAGTTTCAAGCTGGGTTGGAATTGTTTTAAAACCTCCAGTCAACATTGATCTGAAATAGTCTACATACTGCATAGTATAGCGAGGGGCAATCAAAATGTTCCAACCTATGCACATAATCGCGAAGAGAAGAAGATAAACTACGCAAATTTTGATCTGAAAGGCTGAGGGAACTTCTACTTTCAAAATCTTCTTAAACCATGATTGGAACGCGTAAAACGTCGCAAGTGCGATGCAGATAGCCAAGAGAATTGCTAATAAAAGGAAGGATATTGTATAGTGGCTCACCACAAGGCCAAAACTGAATAGTGCAAGTGGCGCTATATATTTGCGTCTTTCTTTAGCCGAAACGTCTTTTTGTTCCATGACTTTTAGCAATATTATAAGGCTGCATAGCATGAAAATAATCGCTATCGGCTGTCTCTTTATTTCTCTTCCGAAACTTGGTATTGTAAAATATGACTCTAAGTAAACAATTGCGCTGAGAAAAGCAAGTTTTGAGTTGTTAAATGTTTGATAGATTAAGAGAAAGATAAAGATTGGGACAAGAGAACAAATGACTGGCAAAACATATCCAAACACGTCTAGTAGGTCGAGACCACAGACTTGAGAAATGATTGTTGGAAACACTGAAATGCTTAAAGCTGAATGATAACGGTAACTGTTTGAAAGACTCCAGTTCCACCATCCATCTTCCAAAACATTTCTGGCCGCCCTATACTCCCAAAGAACATCTGCTCCAGTTAAAACATCGAAACGTACCGAATTCGCCAGATTCATAGTAAGATTCGCTGTAAATATAATCAACAAACCTAGAACGACTTTTCGATTTGAAATGCTTAGGTTGTCTTCCTTTCCCAAATAGAAAAAAGACAAAAGAATTCCAATAGATAAGGAAATGAATCCCCAATGTAATAAGTAGTGGGAAGCTCCATTCTCCACGGTTCTGAGGTAGTACAACAGTGAAAAAGAACCTGTAATAGTCCATATAAGCGAGAGAACGCCGATGTTGTCGATAGCTGTTATTGTATGAAATAGACGTAGACTCTCCTCTTGCTTCTTGGCAGGATTTACTGCTTCCTGCTTTGGCTTCTCCTGCTTCTCTTCTCTCTTGAGCTTGAGTACTCTAAGCTTAGGTCTCATTTTAGAATCAAGCAGCAGAGCTTTCAATACTACGGCGGCAAAGATAGACAAGATCATGCAGAGCCAATTGGACAGGGATAGCATGATGTAGTAGATAGGCTCTCCGTTAGCTACCCAAGCAAGAGGATAGATCGCCCAGAAGAAGAACCACAGAGCAGGCAGCCATAGGAGTTTGATCAGAACACTCCCCAGCATGGTCCTCTGGACATGATTAATGCTTGGCAAGATCTCACTTTCCAAAGAGAGTTATTATGTGAATTAGGGCTTTTGCGCTGTTGCAAACCATAGCCTTCACAAACCTACTCTATTTTGTTTAGGCGTCTATTCTGAATACTGTATTTTTTACCATTTGCAGCAATTCAAAATATGATAATCTCTTCGTAACACTAGAAATTCCTACCATTGATGAGGCGCTCCTTATCATACTTAATAATTTGGCAAAGTTTGAGCATTTCCTTGAAAAGCTTTGTAGGCTTAGCGAAAACCTTCCTAGATAGTAGAATTTCATCGGAATAAACTTGAATTTTGTCTGAACCTCCTCAACTTTGAATCCTACTATTTCAATGTTTTTAATTGTGCCTAATCCTCTACTTTCTGCTCGTTTTAGGTATTTCACTTTTGAAGGCTTTATCCCTATGACCCTTGCGCCTACAGCATCTGCAGCCACAGGGTCTTTACTTGCAATAATCACACCTGCATATTTTGGGTAGCCATCCGTAGGTCCTGGACCTTCCATTCCAACTATTCCATCGATTAAGCATAGATCAGGTTTATATAATGTATTTAGGTCTATGAGTGCCTGATTCATAAAGCCGTGGTAATCTGCACGATGGGTTAATAGAAAGCCATAAGCGTTTTTTAGCACTCCAGTATAGTAGTAGTCCATGTGTGTTTTCAGTTTTGCTACGTTTATAAGATAATCTGTGAAGAGCATGGTTTCCGGGACTGTTATATTTGAGAAGATTTCTCCATTTAAGTTTAGTTTTACTTTGTTGTCTTCTGAAAGATTTTTGCATTCGACATTAGGATATTTTTTGGCAATTTCGGTGTAACCCAATCTTCTGAACGTATAGTCCGCAGTGGCTTGAGAATTGTTTGACTCAACAATGAATATTTTCAAGTTTGGTGAGATTGAATTAAGTTTCTTTATAATTGCTTCAACAATTCTTGGATCGGTTGTCTGCCCGGAATTTGAAGACTTAATTCCGCAAAGGTTCGGTTTGATAGATATAACCTTTTTCCCATTAAGGTCAGAGAAGCCATCAATCAGGTCTATGGCCTTGTTTACTCCCTCCTCTATCGAATCTTCACTTGCTTTTGTGATTGAAACCAGAGATTTTTTGTTCATTTTTCATCAACTAGAGACACAGTTTTTTTGGACTCGTAGGATTCGTAGGCTGCTAGAATAAGCCGTAATGATTCCCTTGCTTGAGTACCGGTCACTAAAGGTGTTTTATTCTTTATTATGGAATCCAGAAAATTTTCGATTTCTTTTGCAAACGAAAATGCTAATGCTTCTTGAGGTATTCTGGGGTCAAATTTGACAGGAGTCAACCAAGCCTTGCCCTTGATTTTCGAAGTCAAAGAAGTTTTGTTATATATAGAGAGAGACGGCCCCAAACAGTCCGATTCCAATAAACCATGCGTTCCAATAATTTCGATTCTTCTAGTATTTTCTGTTGCTTTAAAGTTCGGTAAGTCTAACCATGCAACGTGAACACTCCCAATAACTCCATTTTCAAATTTTGTTACCATAATAGCTGAATCGTCGACCGTTACACCTTCAAAGTATGTTGACATAATCGAATTTACTTCTTTTGGTTTACCAAACAACCATAACATTAAGTCTACAAGGTGGGCGCCCGAATCGAATAGACAACCAACTCTTTTCTTGGCTTCATCTGCGTACTTGCTCACTTCAATTTGCGGTTGGTAAGGTCCCATAGTAATGGTTGAGGCTCTGGCGAGGATGGGCTTCCCAATTCTTCCTTCTTCAAGATATTTCTTCATCAGAATGTGATTTGGCAAAAACCTTCGATTGTAACCAACTGTAAACTTTATTTTGCTTTTAGACACAGCGTCCAAAATTTCATCTGCTTCTTTCAAGGTTGATGCTATTGGCTTTTCGCAGAGAACATGAATTCCATGTTCTGCCGCAGCTTTTACAACTTTTGAGTGAAGGTGTGTTGGAACACATACGCTGACTGCTTGAACATAATTGCTTTCAAATAACTCTTCATAATTAGTAAAAAAATGTTTAACACCATACTTTTCACAAAGCGCCTTTGCGGCTTGCTCGTCTACATCGCATATCGCAGTTAACATGGCCTTTGGATTCATGACATAATTCGGAATATGTGCTTCCTTAGCTATTTGTCCGCATCCAACTACTCCCACTTTTACGGCTTTCATTCTATTCACATTATTCCTTTTAGCTACTTAACCTCAGTCTCCTATAACTTGCTGCAAAATTTTTCTATATTCCACGGCTACACTCTTCCAATCGTATTTATGTGACTTCTCGAGGGCAGCGATGCCCATAGACTTTCTCAGATTTTCATTCAACGCAATCTCTAGTATGTTTTTAGTTAACGAATTTTCATCATATATGCTAACAGCTTCCCCTCCGAGCCTAATCACCTCAGATAGAGCAGTCGACAACACCGGTTTTCCACACGCAAAATACTCGAAAAGTTTGTCAGGGCATCTTGCCTGATCCAATCTAAGCTCAGGTCGGATAGGAATCAAACACACATCCATCAGATTAACGTAACCAGGAACTTGTTCGTGTGGAACAGTTCCCGTGAACAACACCTTATCTGCAAGACCCGATTCTTTTACGTGAGCCTTTATGATGTCGAAGTAATCGGTTTTCATTTTTCCTCCAACTACTAAGAGCTTAATGTTTTTGACAACAGAAGACGCCTCTTTAAGTGCTTTTAGGACCGTTTCAAAATCGATCCATTTATCGATCGTTGCAACGAATCCAATGACAAAATCAGCGTCTTTGAGTTTCTCTACAATTTCGGTATTGACACTTTCGGGAATATAACCTGGTTTGAAGATTGATAAATCCGCACCATTAGTGAGCAAGGAAACGTTTTTTATTCCCATACCTTTCAGATAGCGATAAAGATACATAGACACGGCAATAACATGGTCAACGTTTTTCAATACTCTTAAAAGCATCCATTCAGACACATTTTTTATCAAACTGGAAGCCAAACTGTTTCTATAATAAATTGCAGATACATCGGGAAGCATGTCTTTTAAATCAAAAACTACTTTGACACCCATCCTTTTAATTAGGAAAGTGGCTAAGCCTGGAATGATGTTGCAAATGACGACTACATCGATGGACTCCAACTTAACAATTTTCGCAATCTCGACCATGTTGAAAGGCAAATTAAGCAAATAATAAGCAGCCATATCTTTCGCTGGGATTACGCTCGACCGATGGATAACCACGTTGCTTTTTCGCACAGGGTTTTCTGGGTATAGGTCAAATTGAAGAACGTGAACGTTATCCGTCTTGCTTAGAATCTCGAATATATGATGATGTCTTGATGGAACCGGGTGCCTCAACCAGTCAGTTGCAGGAATTAAAAGTATATTCATTGATGTTTTTCACTTTTTAGGAATTCACAGCCAACCATTCAGCATATTTTTTCAGTCCCAACTTCAGAGGCACCTTAGGTTTATATCCAAAGAGTCGGCTGGCTTTTGAGATGTCTGCAACGCTTCTCCTCAAATCTCCGATTCTAGGTTTTGTGTGTTTGGGCTTAATTTTTCCCTCTTTGCCGTAGATTTGTATTATGGTTTCGGCAAGCTCGTTTATCGATGTTTCTTTTCCTGATCCCAAGTTTACAGCATCGCCTACTAACTCATCGCATTCTGAAGCCGAGATTATTCCGCTAACTATGTCACTGACATATGTGAAGTCTCTTGTTTGTTTTCCATCACCGTGTATTATTGGCGGAAGACCTTTACGTACTCTGTTAACGAATTTTGGAATAACTTCAGCATATCCCGTTCTGACAGATCTAGGTCCATAGGTGTTAAAAAGTCTCACAATTACAGAAGGTATTTTGTAGAGATGATAATAGGTTTTAATGTACATTTCTCCAGCGACCTTGCTGGCTGCATAAACATTAGTGGATCCGTAAGGATGATTAACGTCTATTGGGAAGTATTGGGCAAGTCCGTAGACTTCACCAGTTGAAGTGAAAACAAGCCTTTTCAACTTCTTTCGGTTTTCTTTAGCCACAATACAGACATTTAATGTTCCGGTTGTGTTAACATCATGGACAGGAATAGGCTGCACCAACGAGACTCGAAGGTTCTTCACAGCCAAATGAAATATTTCGTCAACATGCTTGGTTGCTGCTCTCAAATCCTCTAGGTTTCTAACATCGCCCTTCACGATTTTTATTTGCTTTCTTACACGACTTAGGTTCTGTATTTTTCCATTGGAAAAATCGTCGAAAACAATGACTTCATCGCCTCTTTCTAAGAGCGCCTCCGCCAATGTTGATCCAATGAAGCCTGCGCCGCCGGTAATTAACACTTTGGTCATTTTTATCTCCACTGTTTGGTCTTCTTTTACTTTTCATTTAGTGTATAAATGCATTACTTTCGCAGTGTAATGTAACCTGATTTGTATCACAAGCAAAATGTGAACAGAGAACGATGCTATCACGATTTTTGCAGATGTAGGATTTCCTTTATCATTGGACTAGCCGCGCTTATCCAGCTTGTGATTGGCTGCATTTTACTGAAGCCTTTCTGCAAATCGTACTTTTTCGTGACTGGGACTTCTTTAACTCTTAACCCCTTCTTTACAGCTTGCAAATACAAATACGGCTCTAAATCCCATTTGCCCAAGTTGGCAGGTATCTCTATCTTTTTAAAAATGTCAGTCTTAAATGCTCTAAAGCCATTTGACGCATCTGTGGCTGGAAAACCTGAAGATAGTCTGAATAGTAGTGTGAAGATTCTGGTTGTTATTGAACGAGAAACCGGCATATCAACTGTTCTTTGTCCCTTCAAATAGCGAGAGCCTTGAACGAAATCACACTCACCATTCAAGATTGGCTTGACCAATTTCTTTATTTCACTCGGGTCATCCTGCGTGTCGGCTCCCATTATAACACACACATCATATTTTTTCTTCACGGCATATTCTATACCTGTTCGGATAGCCTCGGAAACTCCGCGATTTCTTTTATGCGAAATCACAGTTGCCCCAGCTCTTTCAGCCTCGATTTTCGTTTTGTCTCGACTTCCATCATCTACAACCAAGACTTCATCAATAAACCTCGCATTATACTCATCATTTAATATACAAGTAACAACTTTTCCAACTTTCCCTTCTTCGTGATAGGCCGGAATTATTACGATCGTCCTAATGTTTGTCACCACCGAAGAAGTTACACAAACTTTCCGCAATATATTCTACTTCATTACGTGCAAGTGCTTGGTGGCATGGCAAAGAAAGAAGCTGCTTCGCTACGCTTTCTGTTATAGGAAAAGTTCCATTCGTAAAATGAAAGTTTTCTTTGTACAATGGTTGTAGATGTATAGGAGTTGGATAATGAATTCCGGTTTCAACTCCCTTTCCAGCCAAGTACTTGTGCAATAAATCTCTCTTAGACGTCCGGATCACGTATAGATGGTAAACGTGTTTCGCCCAGCTTTCTTCAATCGGCCTAACGATTTTTTCATCTAATTTTTCAAGTAGTGAATTATAAATCGACGCGTTTTTGCGTCTTGCTTCATTCCACTTATCTAAGTAACGTAGCTGTACTCGAATTATAGCTGCATGCATCTCACTTAAACGCATGTTGTACCCCAACATTTCATGGACATTTTTGGATTTTTGACCTTGATCTCTGAGGATTTTGGATCTTTCGGCCACTTCTTCGTTATTCGTAACCAAGATTCCGCCATCGCCACACGCAGTAATATTTTTTGATGGATAAAAGGAAAAGCAACCTGCGTCTCCAATAGACCCAACTTTTTTTCCTTTGTACAAGGCTCCATGAGCTTGGCAAGCATCCTCGACTACGTAGAGATTGTGTTTCTGTGCAACTTCAACTATAGGGTCCATATCAGCGGGATGCCCATATAAATGAACAGGTATTATCGCTTTTGTTTTTTTAGTGATGCTCTTTTCTAGAGACTTAACATCCATCGTGTAAGTTTTGGGGTCTATATCCACAAAAACTGGTTTCGCTCCGACAAACAATATGGCATTTGAAGTTGCAACAAATGTGTTTGGAACAGTGATGACTTCATCTCCATTTTTGATGCCAAGTGAAATCAAAGCGACATGAAGTGCCGCAGTGCCCGAATTTAATGCAACACCATATTTTGTTCCACAATATTCTGCAAACTCTTTCTCTAGCCCTTTGTTTTCTTCGCCTAACACATAACGTCCCGAATTTAAAACGCGTAGTACAGCTTCTCTTTGGTCCTCGGTGACTAATACTTTCATTAAGGGAATCATTATGAAGTTTCTCCAATTTGATATGGCTTATCTTTAAGACCAGTCTTGCAAACTAGTTCATCGATTTTTTTAACTACTCTCGCAGGAACGCCATATGCTACAGAATTAGGAGGTATATCTTTCGTGACCAGCGAACCTGCTCCGATCAATGAATTCTGACCGATTTCAACTTTGGGAAGGATTGTAACGTTTGCTCCTATCCGTGCATATTTCCGAATTGTCGGGCCTTTTAAGCATAACCCACAACGCGGGTGAGGGTCATTTGTCAAAACACAGTTTGGGGCAAGGAAAACGCCTTCTTCGATAACCGTGTATTCGGGTACGAAAACTCCAGAATGTATTCTTACGTGGTTTCCAATGAATGAGCTTCTCTCAATTATGCTGTGAGACCCTACTACTACATCATCTCCAATAACATTTTGCTCGCGAATAAGAGCACCATGACCAGTTTGGAATTTCTTTCCAATTTTTGTGCCAGCGTAGATAACCGTGTGCGAACGAATTATTGATTCGTCATCAATTATTGTCTCGAGTTCCCCCGGTTTCTTCCCTATTGGTGGATGCCCAATAATTACATAAGCTTCTATCTGGACATCTTCACCCAGCTTGACATTTGGATACAAATAGAATTTTCTTGACATACTATTCCACAACGAGAGGACGCTGTTTCAGTAAGGATTTAGTGGCTATTTCGCAGACCTTTATAACTCTTGAAGCTATATGACCATCAACTTCAGGTTGCTGATGTCTCTTGACACTTTCGACAAAATGGGTTAATTCAAGCTTTAAAGGTTCCTGCTTTTCAAAGAAAAACTCTTTGCAAGGTCCATTCTGAACTTCAAATTCAGAGTACGCATTGGGAATTATTACATCTTCAAACATTCGCATTTTCTCCGAAACATAGTCAAGGTGGACTTCTGCTTTGTTTCCTATGACCCAAGTTTCTCTAACTTTGTTTGGAAACAACCAGCTTGCGAAAATATAGCTCGTTATTCCGTCAAAATCTAAGGCGATGAAAGCTGTTTCTTCAAATTTCTTGCCGAGGAATGAGCCTCCAGTAGCATGTATCTTTTTGGGAAGTTTTTCATCAAGTAAATACAATGTGATATCTATATCGTGAATAGCCAGATCGATTATAACCCCGCATTCACGTTTAGGCGGATACAAGCATGTTCTATTTGCTGCTAGGAGATAGACGTCGCCTAAAGATCCCTTTGTGAACTCCTCTTTAAGCTTTCTAACCAAAGGATTAAACCGGAAGACGTGCCCAACCATCAGAATCAACTTTTCCTTTTCTGCGAATTTTGTCAACTGTTCAGCTTCTTCAAATGTTAAGGCTAAAGGTTTCTCAATCAGTAAATTTTTTCCAGCTTTCAAGAACTCCATTCCTAGTTTATAATGCGTATCATTTGGTGTACAGAGACTTACAGCGTCAATTTCCGGATCATTTAGTATTTCTTTGTAGTTTCCAGTTGATTCTAAGCGGTATTGCTCAGCAATTTTTTGTCTGGTGACAGCGTTGGCATCGCATATTCTCTTAAACCGAATGGTTCCCGAATCCTCAAGACTTTTATATATTCTTACGTGGTTTTTTCCCCAGTAACCAGTGCCTACAACAGCGACGTTTATGCTTGACTTCATATTCCATTCCTTAAAGCTCTCGAGTTTACAACCTTGGTGAAATATTCGTTGGCGTCAATTAAATCAGCAATCGTTCCTATATCCCAGTGGACGCCATTCAAAACCTTATAGTACACCTTTTTTCCTTTGTCAATAAGCCTTTGGATTGCGTCTGTTATCTGGTATTCGCCTCCTACTCCTAGCGATATTTCATCGATGGCGTCGAAAATGCATGGAGAGAAAACATACACTCCTAACGCACCGAGGTCGCTTGGAGCCTCATGAGGCTGAGGCTTTTCCACAATGAATTTAATTAAATTGTCAGATGGACATATTATCCCATATCTTGAAATGTTCTTTACTGGAATCACGCCAATTGTGGCTGAAGAGTCAGCGCAGCAGGCGTCATAGTCAACAATTTCTTTAATAAAGGTTTCTGGAGTAAATAAGCTGTCGCCGAGAACAACTAAGAATTTATCATCCATTAGGAAAGGTTTCACAACCTTCAGTGCAGATGCTATGCCTCTTTTATCTGGGAATTCCTCGTTGTTTTGAACAGCATAGAAAACATTCAGGTTCATTCTTGATCCGTCACCAAAATAGTCTATAAGCGCATGCTTTTTCCAGCCTGTTACAATGAAAACGGTGTCTATTCCAGCTAGTTTTATGCTTTGAAGGATATACTCTAACACTGGTTTTCCCGCTATGGGCAACATTTCTTTTGGTACAGCATATGTCAGAGGACGAAGTCTCTCACCTTTTCCTGCAGCTAAGATAACTCCTTTCATAAAATCACATCCTTTTTATGACCATGACAGGGTTACAATTCGGGTTGGAGATTCAACCATAAGCTTGCAAAACGATTATGATAGGAAAAATCTTGAAGCGCGACATCATAAGCCCATAGTTCAAAGAACACCAAAAAAGGATAACCACGTGTCTCAATGGTTCTTGTTAACATCAAACTAAATCCTGAAATTGACTCACCATTTATCAAAATGCCTGTTAGGTTCATCACATTTCTTTCAATAGAAAAGAAAGCAGACTCAGGTACTGTAAGGTTTACATAAGTTTCCCAAATTCCCTCATTAGAAAGGGAAAACTCAAACTTATAGACTGATTGCAACGGACTCGCAAGGGAATCCAAATGGCTTGGAAGCATATCTGTCTGGTTAGAAAGTTTTACAAGCAACAAATAATCCATATCATATCCTAAATTGTTTTTAACTCCAACAAAGAATTGACATGAATAAGAATTGTTAACGGTTAAATTGAAAGGATAATTCGATGCTGTTCTTTCAGGTCCTAAAATCCAAATTTCGGAAAAACGTTGTGTTCCATCTGAAGCGCTCCGTTGAAGAAAAACAATAGACATAGTCGCTAGAACTGGAATAATTCCCATAAGAATAGAGAACATGTAGATTTTTAATTTTTTCATTTATTAATTCATCAGCTTCCTTGATTCACATTAGCAAAAAGTATGAAAAGGAGAGATCCTCATCATGTAATGCATGAGGAGAAATTCATCCCTGTCTTCTTGTAGGACGAGATTCAAAACCATTAGGTCTACACATGTTTTCGAGAATTTCTTTTTCAACGAATATTTTTTCGATTTCCCTACTAAGCTCCGAATATTTGCTAGAAAAATCTTTAAACTTTTCTAGGAAAAGTGCGCCCTTTTCTGTTACTTCATAACATCCCTTATTCAAACGCATAAAACCAATTCTAACGGTCATGTCTAAATACTTCTCTAGAAGTTTATAGCTTAAATTTGCGGCATACATTATTCTAGTCTTCTTCGCGCCATTTTCGGTAGCAGCATTCAGTATGTTAGCTATAATCTCGAATCTACGCCTATATTTCATTCTAAACCCCCAAGCAAAAACATACTTAAACAGAAATCAGAAGCTACTCAATATGAAGCCAGCCTTGCCCACCCTTCTTCAACTGCGGTTTCTGCTTTTCGTTCTTAGAATTCCGTGGAGCTCGTTTTCCACGCTCTAAACGCTGGTGAGGGGCTATCACCGTCCTTATAAATCTTCCCCAACCACCAAAAGAAGGGTGAGGACTAACAACTCTATCCACATCAATAATACCATGCAATTGCAAAATCTCATTAAAATTTAACAACCTAAACTTCTTAGTAGCAAAAATGACAGTGCCTCTCTCCACAAATAACATGCTATAGTCCCTATTGGCTATCCCTTCAGCCCGGATCTTATCATCTATCCGCTCTCGCCACAAAGTTTTCCACTCTTTTTTAAGGTTCTCCACGAACTCCTTATTTGTTATATTTTCCACTCGTATGATCCCTCCTTGACTGGAGCGGATAGGAAAGACAATTTAAATGTCTGGTTTTCCTTCCTTTCTCAACCCTCGACTTTAATTTTAAAGCCTCGGTTGTATATAAATGGGCAAGTATGAAACATCTAGGCAAATCGTCTAGAACAAATGTCTATTTTTCTACAAAAAATGGAAAGTTGAAT
>Ga0207433_10005509_pt1 | contig 22543 bp, 15 predicted proteins | sample YelNatPaOPGAMG01_FD_187559 | JGI IMG/M metagenome (GOLD analysis project Ga0207433, IMG submission 187559) | Hot spring thermophilic microbial communities from Obsidian Pool, Yellowstone National Park, USA - OP-RAMG-01 (SPAdes) (version 3) | ecosystem: Environmental > Aquatic > Thermal springs... | reverse complement strand
AATGGGAATCTCGCCTAGTTGGCTAGATTCCTATCTCAGCGAGGAATGGGTTTCTCTACCAGCCGAGCGTAGGCGACTTTTGGGATCCGACCGTCGTTTACGCCAACGGCCAATATTATATGTTCACGATGTACGGCGCCGAGGCGGTCTGGCTGGCGACTTCGGCCGACGGGGTTCACTGGAAGTACTTGTACGAGCTTCCGATCGATCCCCAGTTCTACAGGCCGGACGGCCGCTGGGATCACATGTTTGTGATCCCCAAAAACGATGCGGAGCCGGGCGGCGGCTATTACGGTTACGTCGTGGCCACTCCGCTCGACCATGGCGGCTTCGGCATGATGGAATCGCCCGACGGAGTCCGCTTCACTCCGATCAAAGCTCCCGAGATCCTGGCAGACTTTCGCGTCCCGAGATTTGATGTTGGCGGGGTGAAGAAGATCGGCGGCAAGTACTACATGATCGGAGGGACCACCGGCCACTACGGCTTTTCCGGATACAGTGTCTTCACGTATGTAGCCGACCCCCCGGCTGGGCCGTTTCGCCCCGACACAGCCGCCTACCGGCTGACCGAAACCTCCGGCGTTGACGGGGCCCCGTTCATTAGCATCCTGGCGGCGTTCGTGAAGGACAGCCCGGAAGATCTGGTCAGCCAGCCATTCACCTTTTCCGTACCGGGGACGGATGGCCACGGCACGTGGTTCCTGCCGATGCGCAGGGCGGTTGTCGACAGCCAGGGGCATCTACGCTTGGCCTACTGGAAGCAGAATGACCTCGCCAAGGGAAACGAGATCGCCGTTGACGCTTCTCAGAACATGGTTGTATTTCCCCCCGGCCACAGAGCGGCAGACCCAATCGTGCGAGTCGCCGGCGTCAAAGATTCTCTTGTCCTTCATACCGATAAGAGCTGGCGCGGTTTTCCGTGGCTGGATGGCGGCAAGGCACGCAGGGCGGTCGTGGTGCTAAGCCAAAGATTCGACCTAGACAAGGGCCTGATCGTGGAGGGCCGGATCAGCGCCCGTAACCCGAATCAAAGCAGCCAGGCATTTGCGGGATTCTACGTTGAAGGGGTGGAACGAAACACCGGTACGGCGATCCTGCTTCAGGTTGGCGAGCCGCAATGGCGGGAGTCGAAGATAGGCAGACTTCGCATGGATGTAAACTTTCAGTTTGAGCCGCTGGACGTAACCGGACGGCACGTGGCCACGGTGAACGGGCTGGACAACGCGAAGGATCACACTTTTCGGCTCTGGCTCCGGGGCGGACAGATGGAACTGTACATTGACGATCTGCTCATGCAGTCGTTTCTAATGTTCATGCCGTCGGGCAGAATCAGTTTCATCTCTCAGGAGACCGAGGCCCAGTTCTCCCAGCTCAAGTTTTACAGCATGAACCTTTGATTTGCGGCAAGGAGGATAAGAGGATAACTCATGAGAACGATCAAGAAAGTTGTGGCGTGGTTGATGTTGACTGGGGTGGCGGCGCTGTGCCCGGCAATAGCCGCGGATCAGGCTTCCCCGGCATCGGTTTGGGCGGCCCGCGCGGTCAGCCAGTACCTGGTGATGCCGGATGTCACCTACCTCACTGCCAACAATTATGAGGCAAAACTGGATATCTACAGGCGCCGGGATGCTAAGGGTCCGCAACCGACGCTGATCTACATACACGGGGGAGGTTGGACCGGGGGCTCAAAGGTCGGAACGGTGAACTACCTATTGCCGTGGTTCGAGATGGGGTGGAATGTCGTCAGCGTGGATTACCGCCTGGCTCGGGTGTCCCCGGCGCCGGCTGCCGTGGAAGACTGCCTCTGCGCGCTGCGCTGGGTGGCTGCGCGTGCAGAGAATTTCGGTTTTGACGTCAACCGTCTGGTGGTGAGTGGGGAATCAGCCGGCGGGCATCTTGCACTTACTACAGGGATGATCCCGGAAAGCGCGGGACTGGATCGGCAGTGCCCTGGAGCCCCGCTGCCCAGGGTGGCGGCCATAGTTAATTTCTACGGTATTACGGATGTGGTTGACCTGCTGGATGGGCCAAATCTGAAGACTTATGCAGTAGCCTGGCTTGGCAGCGCGGTGAACCGGGAGGAAATCGCCAGGCGGGTGTCACCCTTGACTTATGTACGGTCCGGGCTGCCCCCGGTGCTGACGGTTCACGGTGACGCTGACCCGATTGTTCCCTACACCCACGCGGTGCGCCTGCATGAGGCGCTCAGCAAGGCGAACGTGCCTAATTATTTGATGACCATTACGGGCGGCAAGCACGGGATGTTCTCCCCGGACGAGTACACCAGGATCTACGCCGAGATACGGGCGTTTCTGGCCAAGTACGATCTGCTACCCAAGTGATCAGGAGTACCAACCCGGTACGCCTCGCCGCGGGTAGCGGCCTACAGCAGGGCAGGCGGTTGCAAGCCAACCGATGAACCGCACAGATCCAGCGACTCCGCCATTGCCTAGGCCGTCCAAGCGCCGCATTAGCTCTTCAAGAGTGGCCTCTTGCTCGAAGCTGGCAAGCAGCGCTCGGTCGCGCTAGTGCGGCTCCGACTCCAGTCACAGCCATCGGCGCACACTTCCGTGCCGGGCGCCTTGCCAAGAAGTATACAATACGAATTCGGTGGTTTCTGTCAATATAGATCCAGCGATGCTGGTAATACGAATGCAAGATTCGGAGCGCGCCATCACACCGAATCCGCGGATGTAAGGAGGACATATGGCAGCGCATGGCTTTTCCAGACGGTACTTTTTCTACGGTACTCTGCTCGCAGGCGCCGTACCAGCGGGAGGCTTCGGCAGCGTTCCTTCGTTAGCGAGATTGGGCTACAGGTCGCCTAACGAAAAGCTGAACCTCGCTTCAATCGGCGCCGGCAGCCAGCCCTTTATTGACTTGCGGTACGCGTGGGCGCTCGGCAGGGAAAACGTTGTGGCCCTCGCCGATTGCGATTGGGAGCGCGGGGAACAGGGCTTCTCAGCGTTTCCGAAAGCTGCCAAGTACAAGGACTTCCGCCAGATGCTAGACAAGTCCGGAAAGGACATCGATGCGGTGATAATCGGGACTCCCGACCACATGCACGCCATATGCGCCCTGGCATGCATGCAGCTCGGCAAACACGTCTACCTCGAGAAGCCGCTCACCCGCACAGCCTGGGAGTCGCGGATCCTGACACAGGCTGCCGAAAAATACAAAGTCGCAACACAGATGGGCAACCAAGGGTACTCGCATGATGCCACCAGAGTCGCTTGTGAGATTATCTGGTCCGGTGAGATTGGTGATGTTACAGAGGTCCACGCCTGGACCGGGCGCGCCGCATGGCCACAGGGCATGACCAAGATCCCGCCGCCGACCCCGATCCCGCCAACCCTGGACTGGGATCTCTGGCTGGGATGCGCCGAGTATCGTCCGTATACCGCAGGCGACAAGGAGTATGAGGACTTCGTCGCCGCCCGGAGCCCCGGCCGAACCCCGGCTCCTGCTGGCAGCCCCGCTGCGCGAATGCTGGGCCGGTCCTTGTCTACCGAAGACCCGTTAATCAGGCTCGCATCCCAGGGCGGCGGCTTCTACATGCCTTGGAACTGGCGGGGTTTCTACGATTTCGGAAGCGGTCTGATCGGGGACTGGGGGGTACATATCCTCGGCCCAGCCAACTGGGCGCTCCAGTTGCACCCTAAATACCTCATCAGCGTTGAGTGCATCAGGAAGGACTCTCTTCCACCGTTTACGTTCCCGGATGAGTTGGCCATCCGTTACGACTTCGCCGCGCGTCCGAACATGCCTCCCGTGTCGGTCTATTGGTATCACCATGCCGACGGCGACGCCTACTTGCCCCCAGGGATGACCGTAGAACAGGCTCGGAAGATACCTGGCACAGGCCCGCAGGTGGGTCCTCAACAAGGGCAGGGCGGGTTCTTCCCCGGTTCCGGCGGTGGCGTCCCAACCGGCGCTCCCGGCGGCGCCGCTGCGAGCAGCCGCGGGGGGCTCCCCGGAGGCCCCGGTCAACAGAGGAGCGGCTACAACTGCATTTTCGTCGGCACTAAGGGATACCTGGGCACGAGCGGCCGCGGCGAAGGCGTCGGCCTGCTGCCCGGATCTCGATGGGCCGAGTACAAGCTGCCTGCCCCTTACCTGACCCGGTCTCCCGGCGCCAGCACAGGGAGTAACCACACGGCGCACATCCGTGACTGGATTCGTGCGTGCAAGGGCGGGGCAGCCCCTTGCTCCAACTTCAGTGTGGCGGGCCCTTATTGCGAATGGTTCCTTCTCGGCGCCGCGGCTGTTCACGCGGAGGGCAAGCTCATCTGGGACTACCAGAAGTGCGAGTTCACTAACAACCGTGCCGTCAATAAGTGGGTGAAGCCTACCTACCGTAAGGGGTGGGAGCTCAAGCTGTAGGTCCGTAAGACCGAAGGCCGCTTAGAGAACGCGCCGGAATGCGTCCTCAGGGCCGCCAGAATGGCTCCCCGGCGGGGATCCACTCAACCGGCACTTCGCTGATGAACGTCTTCAGCCAATCGGCGCAAAGCCTCATTCCGTCTTCCTCAGAAACCCAATGACCTATGAGTATCATTCCTTTGTGTTCGCCGCTCGATTGCAGGTCCCACGCGTACTCCACACCCTCCCATTCCCGCTGTTCGCCGGCCACGACAACATCGACCTGCTGCATCGTGCGCGAGGCACGGAATGGAGGAGCGCCCTGGAGAATGGCTGCGCGATTCACCTTGGCATCCGGATCTCCGATCACCCGAATGCCCTTGAGATTCAACCGCTTTTCCACGTCCTTAGCCAATTCCTTCAGCGTCACAGGCGGCAGGTCATAGAATTGCGGGTTCTGCTTGGAAACATACCGGTCCCATCCGAGCGCCTGCGCCAGGCCGATCTTTGACATGTCGGGCTGGCGCGCGTGAAGGTGGTCGTGGAATCTCCAGATGACAAGGTTGTGTTCTTTGATGTAGGCCGCTTCTTCACATACAAGGGATCGCTCACAAACCCGGAGACATCATCATTTCCGGTCCAGAAGGTCGGCTCGTGCGTGATGATCATGTTTTTGCCCGCAGCTACCGAGCGCTTGAGAACATCAAAGGTCGACATCATGGTTGTCACGATGCCGGTGACAGGCGTCTCGGGACCTCCCGTCTTAAAGGTGTCGGTATTACCGCCGCGCCAAGGTGTCCCGAGGTTCTTCTGGATTCGCTCCACCACCTGTCCGGCGGTTAGCACTGACGCCTGGCCGAAAGCCTTCGATCCTGCTGCCGCCCCAAACGAAACAGCAGCGAACTCCCTGCGGGAAAGAGTTGATGTGTGCGGCTTCATGGAGTCCTCCTCTTCAGCAGCATTCACAGAGCGGCTGGCTGCGGGCGGGCCAGCCTGATACGCAGCAACAGGTACAACCCTACCATGGTCAACGAACACACCGGCAGGATCATGAGGCCCGAACCGAGTCCCTTGGGATCCGGTCCGGACAGCCATCCGATTACGGGCGAACTGACCACGACTCCTGTAAAGCCGCAGGTGATGGTGAAACCGATGGCCGTCGCCGTTCCTGACTTGAACAGGTCGCCCACCAGAGCAATCGTGGTCGGAAAGACCGGCGCCATGGCTAACCCGGCGCAGAACACCGCAATCCCGGCAGTATTGGGGTCCGTGGCGTGGAGCGTGGCGTAGGTGGTGATTGCCATCAAAGTTGCAGATCCGATCGTGACAGTGAGTGGGGGAATCCTGATCAGGATGGGCATGACCGCCACCCGGCCCAGCAACAACGCAAGGGCAAAGCCGAGCGACAAGATGTTCAGGGCGCGTGTTTCCGGGATGCCCTGGCTGATGAGGTACTTGGGAAGCCAGTTCCAGACCGCGAATTCGCAGGCTGTGTAGAGCAGCACCGTCAAAGCCAATACATAGAGCAACGGCACTTTGAAGATGCCGGCCGAGCCCCGGCGTTTCTCCCCTTGGCCGGCCGGGGCCGGCACCTTCGTGAATACCTGAATCAAAAAAGCCGCCGACGTTAGGATCGCGGCCCCATACGCCACCCGGATCGCATCTCCTGCAAGCAGGTTTCCGGCGACGAACGGAGTGGCCAATCCGCCAAGGCCTACAAAGAGGTTCAACAGATTCAAGACTATGGCGCGTCTAGATTCGCTCACATCGCTTCCTAGCGCATTTGCCGCTGTGAGGGTTATGCCGCCCCCGACGCCAAGAATCAGCATGGTGACAAGCATCGTTGCGTAGCCGGATGCATTGGCCAGCATGAACAATGCTCCAGCCACCAGCCCCAGGCCAAGCAGCAGACCCACCTTCTTCCCCTTGCGGTCCAGAAGGGGGCCCACTGAAACCGAGGCGATCACCAAGCCGATGCCTTGGCTGAGGGCAATGTAGCTGATCTGGACTGTGTTCAGGTTGAATTTGGCAGCCAATCCAGGGTTGACGGTCCCCAACATCGAGGCGACCATGCCGTAAACGAAAATCGCAAGGCTTGCAGCAAAGATCAACATAAAATAAAGTTCTCCCTTTTCATTCGTGGGTTCGTTCCCACGCTACGCTAAACTTGGCTCGCGGCTGTCGGCCAATCGGCCTAATTACGAACACCGGTCCACGGAAGAACGCATGATATCAACTGCTTCGTAACTTGCAGTCATTCTCTATCAGCAGGTCCGTTCCCCTGGAGCGCCGACAAGTTTTTTGATAATCGAGCCTTCTACTACACTCCGAAAGGCCGGATCAGGAGGGTCACCTGCGCCTTCGAATTACGAATCAGATGGCTCCTCGTGCCCGGTTTGGGCGAAATCAACCGATTGTCCCCATTGTTTGAGACATTTTCAGAATCAGAACGTTATCTTCGCGCTGATTTGAACAACCCTCCCTTCTCCTGCCGCTGTCACTTTTCCAAAATTCAAAGTGTCAGCGACGTTTGTTGCAGGATCGGCCCAGCGATGGAAGTTAAATGGATTCGACAGATCCACTCCCAACTCTAGACCTACCCTCTCGGTGATGCGCGTTGATTTAGCGACCTGGAGTGACTCGGACTTTGCCGTAAATCCACGGAGCCAGTCCAGCCTGGTCGCGAGGTTTCCGAAAGCATAAGTGTCGGGAATTCCGAACGCGGCGGAGTTAAGATAGCGGTCTCTACTTGGGTTGAATTCCCTGGGGTTCGTCACTCCAGTGGGCTTCCCGCCGATATAGTTGGCGTTCTTGGTGGAGTATCCCAGGGCCGAAAGCGTGTTTGTCGTACTGATATTCAGCGCGTAGCCAGACTGATAGCGCACGAAGCCGTTCAGTTTCCAGCCACCCACCAGCCGTTCGGCGACTGGGCCGGACCAGTTGGCGAATCGCCGGCCCCTCCCAAATGGGAGCTCATATGTCCACGTCAAGCCGAACACCGCAGGCACTGCGGCGTAATCCACCCCGATTCCGCTCTTGCGGTCGAGCGGATATTGAGCCGCGTTGTTGGTCATTGCCTTCATCCATGTGAAGTAGCCGTTCACTGTCAGCCCGTTGGTCAATCGCCGATTGGCCCTGAGCTGGAGCGAATGCATACTGCCGACCCCGTCCGGAGAGGATACCCAGTTGACCTGCGTGTACTGTGGATAGGGTTTGAGCGCCTGAGCAACCGTATTGGCTCCCCGCTGAGAAGCAAACCCAGGAAACGGCTCCTTAAATCCTGCCGCAATTGCTGAGGCTGATGTGATGGGTTGAAGAAGCAAGCTTCCCAACGACAGGTTTTTCGCATCTACAGCGTTCATCTGCGTTGTTATGTTCAGGTGCGTCGAGCGGCTCCCAATGTAGGCTATATCCACGACGGTGGCAGGCCCGAGCTGGCGCTGAATTCCCGCCGTCCAACTGACAATCTGCGGGAGGCGCGTCCGGTTCCGGGGAACATAGGTAATCGCTTGCCCATTCAGGAAAGACGGGTCTTCAATGGGCGGCCGAGCGAAGTTCTGGGGAAACGACTCGCTGTCCCAGTAGTAGATAGGTGTATACCCATCTGCTGAACTGAACGAAGGAGAGTTAGTGTATCCGGCGCTGTAGATTCCGTAGGCGGGGGCAGCATAGTACACGCCTCCCGACGCGCGCACTACAGTCCTTCTGCCGAGCTGGTACGCCAGGCCAAGGCGAGGACCGAAGCCTTTGTGCCATTTGTCCTGGAAAGGCCTCTTGTATGTTCTGGCAAAAGCCAGAGCGCCCAGCAGGCCCCCGGCCCCTGGATTCGGAACATCCGGCTGGAAGCTGCTGTACTTGTTATTGGCCTCCGATGCCGGAGCGGTGTAATCCCAGCGCAAACCGTATGAGAGCGTCATTGCGGGGGTGACGTGCCATTCGTCCTGTGCGAAGAGCGCCAGGTTCTTGATCCGTGTGCCAATCATGTCGGGGATAAGCGCACTGGCGGAGCCCACTGCTCCGAGGAGGAAACTGGCGAACGAGTTGCCCCATCGGGTGTAGTTCGCGCCGGCGTTGGGCTGACTCGTCATGCTGCTACTGAACGTGAAATTACCGGAAACCCCACCCTGCGTTAGCTGATTGAGTTGGAGCCACATGTAGGCGAATCCAAATTTCATGGAGTGTCGTCCCCGCACCCACGTCAGGCTTTCATCAATTCTGTACCGCGTCTCATAGCTCGTATTGTCGTAGGCGCGGTTGATCCCCATGGGTGAGGCTGTGCCACCAGAAAAGCTGATGCCAGGGAACGATCCGTTATCTGCGGGGATGCCAGTTAAGCCGAGCTTCTTGAGCCAGCCGCCGCCTCGCGTAGCGTTCCAGCCCAGGTTGATATAACGGTCAACAGACAGCGTCATGTGGTTAAGCACTGTTGGGTTGAAGACGTAGTCGTGGTTAACCCGTGTTCTCCAGCTATTTGCTATTTGGAAGGTGATGAAGTCTAGCGGGTTTTTCTGCTCCGAACCCCATGGTATCCGTGGGGTCCAGCCAGTGTTCTCACCTTGCAATTGACGGTGACGAACCTGATTGGTATATGTCACTGAGAGCTTCTGTTTAGTGGAAACGTTGTGATCAACCTTGGCCGTGGTGACGTAATTGTTGAAATACGGCCAAAGTTTTCCGCTGAAAGACCGGCTGTAAAAGTTCTGCGTGAGCGCGCCGGCGATGTCCGGGTCTGGCATGAACTTAACGATCTGCTCCGATGCCCGGCTAATCCTAGCAGGCGGGATCACGTTGTTCGGGAATTGATCTCGAACATAGCTCCCCTTTCCGTCCGGCCGAGTTGATGCGGGATCGAAGATAGGGATCAGGGCGCCTCCGCTCACGAACTTGCTGAAGTCACCTTGCTTGAATTCGACGGTCGGAATCGTTCGCAGCTCGTAGGAAGGCCCGTTCCGCGTGAAATACAGGCCGAGGCTGCCAAAAAAGAAGGTCTTGTTGCGGCCGTCATAGAGTTTCGGCAATACAACCGGTCCGCCGAGCGTAAAACCACCTTCATTTTGGTTTCCCGCGGCGATACGTGGCTGGAAGAATGAGCGGGCGTTCAGGGCGTTATTCCCGAAGTGGTTGAACAGGCTGCCATGCAGCTCATTTGTTCCGGACCGGATCGTCACGTTCGTGAACCAGCTTCCGAAACCGCCATACTCTGCATTAAAAGCGTTCGTCACCACGCTGAATTCACCCACCGTCTCGATCATGGGCCCGACCTCCTCAAGCGCTCCTCGTCCGGTTGAGATTCCTGAGCCAGGGCCGCCGTCGATGAAGGCCTCTGTATTGCCGGTCATGGATCCGTACATGCGCGGCATCCAGGTGGCACTTTCCCGGTTGCGAGGATCATAGGAGGTTAACCCAGGCACGTTTACCAAGAGCTGAGTGATGTTACGCTTGGCTCCGCTCGAGATGAGCGGCAAGGATTCGAATACCTCTCTGGATATTGTTGTGGGGGAGCTCGTCGTGGAGAAGTCCAAAAGTGGAGCCTCGCCAGTAACCAGCACTGACTCCGTGACGGCGCCAGGCTGTATAGTGAAGTCGGCACGTACCACCACTTCTGCTCGGACCTGGATCGGTTCGCGCGTCACGGTCGCGAACCCTTGCTTCTTAACCACGACTCGATAATTTCCAATCGGTAAGTTTGGCGCAATATAGAAACCCTCCACATTTGTAGCCAAGTCAAATGTGGTATTCGTATCGATCTGGATGACTTGAACCTCAGCCGCCGGCACTATAGCCCCGCTTGAATCGTAAACGAACCCTTGGATTGTGCCGCGGCCAGTCTGGGCCCATCCCGTGCTAGCCGTTGCCGCAAGAAGGAGAATTAGCAGAGTAAGTGTTCCGAACGCGGCGCCAGCTTTAGATTCGTAAGCAATTGATTTGCTCTTGTCGTTCATCTTACACCCCCTCTTAGCAGTCCCGGCTTTTGTTCAAGCTACAGCCGCTTATTGGTCGGTAGCTGCGAAAGCCGAAGCTGCTGCCTCTTCTTTAGCTCTGACTTACGAGTCTTCCCTCTCGCTATGACCCGGAAAGGGAGCGGAACGGAGAGCATACTCCGCCGATGCACCTTATATTCCGCACAGGTAAGACTCCAACCCTTGCGGATTACCGGCTGCATATAGCGATTAGCCCCACTACTTGTTGTTTGTAAACTTCATCTTCCGGCTGTCCCACTCAAGCTTTCCCTCAACGCCCGAAGCAATCACCCCAACGGCGACCCATTTGGTAAAAGGCTCTGCCGCCACACTACCCACCTATCGAGACGGCGCCACCCAGCAAAGATCCGAAGAACAAATACCGTCTTGAAAACCATACTGCTGCTTTGTTTACGTCTTACCTTGACCTCACTAATAGTAAGCTGTACCCCTTCCATCAATGCCTCGATTCTGGCTTGTAGTTGGGGTCCGTTATGCGCCAGAGATCGTGGAACATCGAGGTCTGATGGTATGGACTCAGCTCCGGACCATCCACCGCGCCTTTGATATAGGCGCGGGCCCCCAGCGCTTCACGGGGTGCACCCGGGATATAACCCTCAAACCAGCCTCCGTATTCGGTGTCCAGGTAAGTCTTCTTTACGAAATCCAACGTCTGGTGGTAATATGGCCACAAGTCGTTACGGCCTCTTAAAATGGCATAGTGAGCCGTAGCCTTGATGACCTCACATTGCGGCCACCAGAGCATATTAGAGGGCGCACCGCTCGCATTCCGGCCTCCCAAACCGCCGACCTCCTTGTTGTAGCTCTTCAGCCCAAAGTCGATGTTACGGCTCCCCAACTCGATAAAACGCGGGTCTGCGCCCAATTCTACAGCTCGACTTAACAAAGAGGCCCATTCGAAAAGGTGGCCGGGATTGGCTCCTGGCGTCCCAACCGGTTTCCAGTCCGCATCGTAGATCTCCGCGAGGTAACCCAGCTTGTAGTCAAAGACTTTCGCCATAACCTCCATCTGGGCCTCAATCGTTTCCCAGACCTCCTTCGAACGGGTGGCCTCATACAGACCGAGCAGCGCTTCAAACATGTGCACATCCAGTCTGTGTGCCCCTGTAGGCATCTGGAACCTGGCTGCGCCTGGCGGTTCTAAGGGCAGGACAGTTCCTGTTTGCGCTCCGCCCATCCTTACACCCCCAGGCATCCCGAACCCTGGCCTTACCGGTGCAGGCTTGCTGAAATCCCGCGTATAGCTGCCGGTTATGAACGGACCATCGGACATCTTGGCTTTCAGCTCGCGGTAGGTATTAATGGCTGCGTTGGCGTACTTCTGGTTTTTCGTCACCCGGGCGCAGTGCGCCAGTGAGAAAATGGCAAAACTCTGATACCCGGTTTTCGTGTCATCAATGACCTTGAGGTCTGGCGTGACCCGGTTGTAGAACCCGCCGTATTGATCATCGTGCATTTTGAGGAGAAAATCGGCGGCCCTAGTGAGCGCATCGAGATAGCGCTTTTCTCTGCCACTCATTTCGTAGCCGATCGCCAGTGTATAGAGCACGCGTCCTTGGCCATTCAGGCTTGCCTCACGTTGCTCGCCCCACGGCTTCCACTGCCGGTCCAAATTCTCCTGTATGAATCCGTTGGGCATTACTGCCGCCTTAACCCAGTAATCGAGCAGATCGTTTACTAGGCTTTTTCGTACCCATTCGCGATCGACGTGCTTCCGGATCTCCGAGTCTGGAATACGCTGGTAGACCCTTCTCTCAGGCGGCTTCCCGGCGCCTTGAAAACCAGCGGCTACCGCAACCGATAGCAGCAACACAAGGGAGCCAAAACTGCCACCTACCAGCCACGTCCATTGTCCTAGATAGTTTCTTTTTTCCATTGTTCTCTCGTGCCTCCCCCTCCTGGCGGCAACCAGGGGCATTCAGTCGAAAATGAAGTTGATGAATTCAGGAACTGGCTTCCCGGAACTCCCGACCCGGCTTCCTTCAAGCCAACGTCCTTCGCTCCTTCCTTCCAAGGTCCTTATATATTAGCTTCTTGAAAAATTCAATACCCAATTTTTAGTTTTTTTCTGATATTGAACATATATATGGTATTGACAGGGTATGGCGGCTCCCGCATAATAATGCGTTGAGTTGAGTTCAGCTCCTATACAAGTGGAATAGTGAAGGGGAGCTGACGGAGGGCCGAAAGGGATGAATCATTTGTACACCAGACGTGATTTCGGGAGCCTAGCGCTTGGATCCGTACTGCTCTCTCGAGCCAGAGCTGCTGTGAACTCCACTTTTGGCGGCGTGCGAATCGGGGTGCAAACCGCAAGTTTCACCTTCAGCGGCATGGGCTTGGAAGAAATCATTCGTACGATGGTTGAGGTTGGGATTGCTGAGGCGGATGTAATGTCCGAACATGTGGAGAACTACTTGGGGGCCCCTGTCCCGCTACCTGGTGCGGGAAGAGTTGGGCCCTGGGCTCGACAGGCTCCTGCTACTGGTCCTGGACCGACTGCGCGAGGGACCTCCAGCCCGGCCCAAGGCGGCCCACCTTCCGCACCCGTAGGCGCGCTGGCCGCAAGCAAATACGGCAGAGGCCCAACCCAGGATCCGGCGGCGCGCGAGGCTCTCCGCAAGTGGCGGCTGACAGTGCCTCTGGACGGCTTCCGGGCTGTAGGAAAGAAATTCCGGGATGCCGGGCTACTGTATTTCTCGCACAACTTGAGCTTCCGCGACGACTTCACGGATGAAGAGATCGAGCGCGGGTTCCAGATGGCAGAGGCGCTCGGCACGCGGATCATCACTGCCTCCTCACCCTTGAGCGTGTTCCCCCGCCTGGTTAGTTTCGCAAAGAAATACGATTTTAAGGTTGCCCTACACAACCACGCCAACGGCCCGGAGGATTTCTACAAGATCATGGCCATGTCAGAGCATTTCTGGATCAACTTGGATGTGGGGCACTTCGTTGCGGCCGGACACGACCCGATTTCCTTCATCAAAAAGAACTACTCGCGCATCACTAACATCCACCTGAAGGATCGGAAGAAAAACAACGGTCCGGAAATGCCTTTTGGCCAAGGTGACACACCGCTAAAGGAGATTCTTCAGCTCCTCAAGCAGGAGAGATACGGTTTCCCTGCGAATATCGAATACGTTGGGCCCGCCGGCCCGAAGGCGGAGTTGACCGCTTGTCTTCAGTTCTGCAAAGATGCGCTGGCGTGAACAGCCCGCAAAGAGGAAGTTTTTGGTCTCGCAAACGTGGATTTCCCACCAAATGCGAGAGGCCAGGGTAGGAGGCCAAAGATGAGTACGACCCCGAACACCGGGAAATTCGGCATGAGCGCCGAAACAGTGTCTAAAACCAGCAGCATCACCGCCAAGATGATCCTTAATGGGGAGCGGGTAGATGCCGTCAGCGGTACCGTGTTCGAAGTCCGGAATCCAGCCACGGGCGAAGTGGTTGGTACGGCTCCCCGGGCCGGCCGGGAGGATGTTCGACCAGCGCTTGAAATTGCGAGGCGCGGAAAGCCAGTTATGGCTGGATTGCCGGCCCACCGGAGAAGCGCCATTCTTGGAAAGACCGCAGAGTTGATCGGGCAGGAATTAGAGCAACTGAGCCAGCTACTCACCCGTGAAAATGGCAAAACTATACGCCAGTGCCGTTTTGAGATGGCTACGACCCAGCGGCTCTTTGCAGACTTCGCCGAAGAGGCCAAGCGCATCCGGGGCCACTATCTGCCCATGGACAATGTGCCCGGGCTCGAGCACATGATCTCGCTCACACTGCGGCAGCCGGCAGGAATCGTAGTGGGCATCATTCCTTTCAACTACCCAGCTGAGCTGTTCGCCCATAAAATTCCAGGCGCAATCGCAGCCGGTTGTTCGGTCGTCGTCAAAGTGCCGGAATTGTGCCCGCTAACGGTGCTGCGCTTAGGCGAATTGATGCTCCAAGCCGGCCTGCCGCCGGAAGGCATGCAGATGTTGACGGGCTTCCCACAAGACCTTGGGGATGAACTCCTCACCGACCCGGACGTGCGAGTGATCAGTTTCACCGGCAGTGTGGCGGCCGCGAAAACAATTGCCGTGAAGGCATCGACTGCCCTGAAGCGCTTCAGTTTTGAACTTGGCGGCATCGATGCCATGATTGTCCTCAAGGACGCTGATTTGAATGAGGCGGCCAACGCAGTGGTTCAAGGCCGACTAACGAACGGTGCAGGTCAGATCTGCTGCGCGGTTAAACGAGTGCTTGTTCAGGAACCGGTCTACGACCGTTTTTTGGACCTGCTAGTGGAGCTCGCCAAACGGATACGGATGGGCGACCCAACTAGCGAAGAGACCGATCTCGGACCTCTAATCACCCCGGAGGCCGCTGAAAGGGTGGATACGCAGGTGCGGAAATCAATCGCAATGGGGGCAAAGTGCGTGTTTGGCGGAGAGAGGGTTGGACGCTCTTTCTACCGGCCGACGATCCTCGTTGACGTCACCCCCGACATGCCTGTTCTCCAGGAGGAGGTTTTCGGACCTGTGGCGCCCGTGATGCCGTTCAGGGAAGCCGAAGATGCGGTGCGCATAACGAATGATTGCTCGTTCGGGCTCCAGGCGAGTGTTTTCACAAAGAACATCCACGATGCGATCCGGCTTGCGCATCAACTCGAGGTGGGTGGCGTGGTGATCAACGCCTCGAGTGCGTTCCGTCCGGGGAATGTGCCCTTTGGCGGGTTCAAACAGAGTGGAATTGGCCGGGAGAGCATCACCGAGACCATTCTTGAAATGACGGAACTCAAAACAATCGTCATTAATGAAGCAATCTAGGGTGGCGGTTTCCGTTCCCAGGCACATTGCGACCTACCTTGATTGAAGATACTTACTTCTAGGCGGACGGAAAGAACTGAAACAGATCGTCCAGAAATGGCGGGGTACACGGGTTCCGAAGCAGAAGCGTAGCGGTGGCTCAAGAAACGGGGACGAAAACCCAGAACTCAGGGTAAGCCGCCGCACTTCATGTTTGAGTAAAGAGCGGCTCAACTTACACGCTGCGGAGGTGCACCTCGATCAACTGGTGGTCGAAAACGGCAACGGCAGCAGGTTCGGCTTCGACTGGAATCGCCGTCATGGCCTGCCTTCCTATACAAACTGGTCGAGCGGAAGTACGACTTACTGCAACACCGTTTCCAAATGTCCAGCTAATCCACTTGCAGTAGCGACGTAGAAGTCGCACACGGAATCATGGCCCCAGAATTTTAATTTCTGGAGTGGTTCCACAGCTTGGTGTCAGCTTTTCTCGGTTGGGCCTACAGCTCTCAGTTTTGCTTCAATTTGTTGCAGAGCAACTCAGGCAAGGAGTCAGTCAACCTCGCAGAGCAGTCCAGGAAAGCCTGCGCGCTCCACGTCAGCCCTCAAATCTACCATTCGCCATCTGTAATGCTATTCACGCTCGACGCCCGAAACCAACCGCTGCCACGGCAGCACTTGAAGGGTCACAATGCACCTGGATAAGTCAACCCCTGAGTTTAGGAACACCATGATCAAAAGCTGTTTTTCCCCGTTCCCGTTAGGATTTGCTGAATTAATGACATGTCAGACAATGCAAAAAATCCCTTGACAACAACAAATTTTCGTTATAAGAATTACGTATCATTATGCAATTGTATTTAGCTGTATTTGTATATACAGCTTGATGCGCAACACAGCCTGGAAATGGAAATTGCCAATCGGCATGCAGGATTGTAAGGCGAATCGTAGAAGTTGGGACGGCCGGCTCCGGTTTCGGAATTAGCTACTGGCTGAAAGCCGAGACCGAGGGCAAGCTTTGGCGAGGGCAAGTTGCTCTTGGCGGTAACGGCGGTGATGAGGTTGGCTAAGGCGATAAAGGGGCTGCTCCAGTGCTACTCGATTGCTCCGGGCGAGGGGTCGCGGAAGCCGGAGTCCGCATGTATGGAGTTGCTTTAAAGGAGGGTGTTTGCCGTCTCGGGGGCCGGGGCAGGACGTCCAATTGGCTTCGTTTCAAGTTTTATGGCCACATTCGAGCAACATCTTATCGACGAAAGGAGAACTCCAATGAAATGGGAGGAAATTTGGAAGGCGATCTGCTTGGGGGTTTTGCTGTGCACCTGTGTATTTGCACAATCCACAAGCAGTAGCATGATGGGAACGGTAACCGATCCCAGCGGCTTAGCGGTTGCCGGTATCACCGTTGAGTTGATCAGACCGGGCACCGCGTTCACGCGCAGCACCACGACCGGCCCCGAAGGTATCTTCCGGTTCAACAACCTGGATCCGGCCGTATACGAGATCACCGTAAAGCCTTATGCGGGGTTCAAATCTTACAACCTTAAGAACATAAAGCTAGGCGCCAGCGAGAACCGCGACCTCGGCCGTATTGTACTGGAATTGGGTTCGCTCACCGAACAGGTGTTCGTCGTGGCGGAAGCGACGCCGATACAGACTGCATCGAGCGAGAGCGGGAAGCTGTTGGATTCCACTCAAATCACGCACCTAACATCGAAGGGTCGCGACTTGTTCAATCTGCTAGGCACGATTCCCGGCGTGAGCCTTGGCGATGCCGGAACACAAGGGAGCAACGCGCCAAGCAATACGTCCCTGATGTCGGTATCAATCAACGGGGCTGGGGTTACCTTTAATACTTTGGAATCGAGGTTGAATTATCAGGTTGATGGCATCACGAATCTTGATGTGGGCGGAAACTGGAGCAGCACCTTTGCTCCGAACCTCGATACGGTGGCCGAAGTCCGCGTGCTGACTACGAACTACCAAGCCGAGTTCGGGCGGAATTCCGGCGGCCAGATCTCGGTCGTCACCAGAGGCGGGAGCAGTAAGTTTCATGGCGCCGCCTGGACCATCAAGCGACATGAGATGTTCAACGCCAACAGCTTTTTCAACAACTACAACGGCCGGCCGAAGGACATCGCACGCTACGCCTTCTTCGGGTATCGAGTGGACGGCCCCGTGGCTATTCCAAAACTGCCCAATTTCATTAAGAAGAAGATGTTCTTCATGGTGTCCAATGAATTTACTCGTCAACGGCCTACCACGCAAACGAGTTACTACATGATGCCGACGGCCGCGCAAAGAGACGGCGATTTCTCCGGCTACGCGGATGGAAACGGGAAGCTCTATCCGCTATATGACCCAACCACAAATGCGCCGATTCCTGGCAACAACATCAAGCCGCTCGTCGGTTTACTCGGTAACGCTGAATCGGCCAAGTTCGGGCAGGCAATGCTTAACTTTTTCCCCCTGCCAAACCTTTGCAATGCGGCCTCCGGAGCGGTTCCTCCCGCCAATTGCATAAAAGACCCTGACCCCAGCCAAACTTATAGGCGCAATTACGTAGTCTCTTACACCGGGACCAACCCACACCGCAATGACGCGGTACGGATAGACTGGAACGTCACTAATAAGTTAAGCGTGTGGGGCCGCTACATTCACGACTTTGACAGGCGCGACAGCATGATCGGCCCGGAAATGAAGACTGCCGACGGCAAGTGGGCGCCTCTGGTCCGCGACACGTTCTACCCTGGAACGGGCCTCGCCTTCAATGCGACCTACATTTTCACTCCTACGCTGGTTAACCAAATTACCTTCGGCCGTAACTATTCTCATCTTGCCTACTTCCCTCGCGACGAAGGCCAGTTGGACCGCGCAAGAATGGGGAACCCACCCTCCTGGACCGATTTCGCGAACGACCCGAGGTTCGTGGCGGAAAAGAATCTTCGCCGTCCAGGAACGACGAACGGCCCACAGAACCTGGGTGTCTACATACCAAGCGTTTCCTTCGGCGGCGGGCAAATGCCAAATGAGGTCAGTTTTGCCATCGGCGAGACGCCGTACTTCAATTACTACCACATCTACTCAATTAATTACTCCCTCAGCAAAGTATGGCATAACCATAATTTTAAGACAGGTTTCTATTGGGAGCATAGCGACAAGTACCAGCAGTCGAATCAGCCGGCCAATACCTACACCGGAAGCTTCAACTTCGCAGGCAGCGCCGCCATGCCCCTTAATGTTGGGGACGGTTTCGCCAACGCATATCTGGGGAACTTCAACAGCTACACCGAAGGCGTGAGAGTCCTGGGCTATTGGGTGGCAACGAATATCGAGCCTTATATCCAGGACAACTGGCGCGTTCACAAGCGCCTGACGCTGGATCTCGGCGTGCGGTTTTACCACGTTCCTCCTTACAAAGATATGAACGGCTATGCAGCGACCTTTGTGCCGGATACCTACAACCCAGCCGCAGCTCAAAGGCTGTTCTATCCAGGTTGCGCGGTTTCGACGGCTGGGGGGCCGTGCCCGACCGCCAGCCAGTATGCCATTGACCTGGCTACCGGGTATAAGACATATTACTCGCTCGTGGGCACGTTTGTGCCAGCATCGGTAGGCGGATACTCCACCACACCAACGCCGTTCCCAGGTATGCAGGTCGCCGACGGCAAGAATCCGCATCTCCCGCTGGGTCTGTTCAAGCCTCCGGCGTTGGCCGCCGCGGGCCGCTTCGGGTTTGCTTGGGACGTTTTTGGAAATGGCAAAACTGCCATCCGTGGCGGTTTGGGGCAGTTTTACAACCGCGGCAGCGTGGATCAGGTTCTGTTTTTCAGTGGCCAGCCTCCTGTGGGTTACGCGCGTACTATTTATTACAGCCCGATCACGCAGATCCCGCTATCGGCAAATAGCGCCGCCATCTCCCCTGCTTCTTCCAGGGGAATTATCGGCAAACAGAAGTTGGAGGCATCTTACAACGGAAACCTCAGTATCCAGCAAAGCGTGGGTTTCGGCACTGTAGTGGAGGCCGGATGGGTGTTTAATTTGATGCGGCATTTGCCGCTCGCTTCCCGGCAGTTGAACGCGATTCCCATGTTCAGCCAGTACGACCCGGCGAATTTTAACCCGGTGGTAGCCTACCTTCCTGCTAACGCCAGCGGAAAGGCTCTTCCAGACGATTTCTTCCGGCCGTTAAAGGGCTTGGGGTCGGTCACTCTCACTAACTTCGAGTTCAGCAGCTATTACCACTCTCTCCAAGCAAGTGTTCGGCGGAACCTCAAGAATGGCCTGTCGTACGGACTGTCCTATACATTTGGGAAGACCATGACCATAACCGGCGCTAGCCCGTATTTCCCGGACAAGGCCCGGAACCGGGGGCCTTCGTATTCTCCAGTTCCGCACGTTGTTTCGATCTACTATGTCTACGAGGTCCCGAAGCTGGGTAAGAGGCTGAACATCCGACCGCTCGGATGGATTACGGACAATTGGGTGCTATCCGGCATCACGGACTTTCGCAGCAACCGGTGGGTCGGGGTCCCCGGAATCTCGTTCACCGGAACGAACCCGATCACGAATCCCCAGTTCAATTGGACCGGTTCTGCTGAAGGAGCGCGGATGAATGTAGTAGGCAGTCCGTATCTGCCGGAAGATCAAGTGTCGTTCAAAGGCGGGCCTGCTACGAATATTGGTCCAAACGGAACGCCGGGCAACCAGATCCTTGATATGAGCGCCTTTTCGATTCCGTACCCGTGCAGTTTGACCCCCGGCTCAACACCGCAGATGGGAATCGGACTGTCAACGTCCTGCTTCGGCAATGCCGGCGCCGGAAGTCTTATCCGGCTCCCCAACACAGGCGTCAATAACTGGAATGTGACCTTCACAAAGAGCTTCCCGTTGAAGGAACAAGGACGGGAGTTGATGTTCCGTCTTGAGACTTACAACCTCTTCAATCACACTCAATTCAGCGGCGCGAATATCACGCCGCAGTACGATTGGACGAGCTGGAAGAACGGCAAACTAGTGCAGACCAACGGCCAGTTGGGTCGCTATACTTCTGCGCTGACGCCTCGGCAGATGTCGATGTCATTGAGGTTCCAGTTCTAAGGAGAATCGCGGCCTTCCGGCTGTCGCTAGAGCCGGAAGGCCGCCCGTTGGCTTTGAGTGCGTTTTCCGACAACGGCGCGTGCAGGATTCAAAGCAAAGAGCCGGTCCACCCTGGCGGCGGAACGACACAAGTCAACAGTAAGGAGGATTATTAGGATGAAACTTATCATTGCTGCTGTTATCACAGCGCTACTATCAGTCGGGCAGGGCTTCACTCAGCCAATTCCGGGACGCGGCGCACAGGGGCCGCGCATAGTCTCGCCTGAAGTCCACCCTGACAAAACGGTGACTTTCCGGCTACTGGCTCCCAAGGCAAGCGAAGTGGTCCTGGTCGGCAGTTGGAGCATCGGCAAAAACATCCCCATGACAAAAGATGACCAGGGCATCTGGTCGGTAACTGTGGGGCCGCTGGGAGAGCAATTATGGTGGTATTCCTTCCGTGTGGACGGGGTCAAGGTGCTTGATCCGGGCAACGCCGAGTATGCTCGCGACGGAAGCCAATATGACAATTGGCTGATGATCTCCGGGCCGTTCTCCGACTCGTGGGAATTCAAGCCGGACGTCCCGCACGGTTCCCTACACGCCGTCTGGTATCCTTCCCCGATTCTGAAGCAGAAGGAACGGCGGATGTACGTGTACACTCCACCGGGCTACATGACTAGCAAAGAGCGATATCCGGTTCTGTACTTGCTGCACGGCGGGGGTGGTGATGAGGATCAGTGGATCAACCTGGGCCGGGCCAATGTCATAATGGACAACCTGATTGCGGCAGGCAAAGTCAAGCCGATGATTGTCGTGATGCCGAACGGCAACGCCAACCAGATTGTCGCACAGGGCTATGGTTACGGGCCGATTCCCCGTCCATTGCCCGCGGGCCTTGGCCGCGGGCCGGTGCCGGCGGCTCCGGGAGGCCAACCCCCAGCAGCACGTGGCGCCGCAGCAGCGCCGGGAGCACCTGGGGCCGGCGCTGGCCGTGGAATGATGAGCATGGCCTATGAGGGTTCCTATCCGCAAAGCCTGGTAAAAGAGATCATACCGTTCATTGACAGAAACTTTCGCACCATCCCAAGTAAGGATTACCGAGCCATCGCTGGCCTTTCGATGGGCGGAATGCACACCATGATGGCGACCAATAACAATCCCGGCGTATTTGGCTGGATCGCCGTGTGGAGCGCGGGTGGTCAGGATACCCCGGAATTCGTCCAGGCTTTGACCAAGCTGAAAAACTCGGGAGTGAAGCATTACTATGTCGGGGCAGGCACCGAGGACTTCGCGCTCGCCGGTTCTCAGAATCTCTACAAGATCGCCCAAAAAGTCGGTCTGAAAACCTCCTGGCATGAAACCCCTGGAGCGCACTACTATCTCATCTGGAGGGTTTTCTTGGGCGATTTCGCCTCTATGCTGTTCCGCTAGACCGAAGTTCCCCCGGGCGGTGGGCGGTTTAGCGGTAATCGGGCGGTAGTTGTGCGCAATGGCGCACCGAGGAGCAGCTTCACAGTTGAATAGGGGAAAGAAGGCCAAGCCGCCTGTACGATTGCACGGTCCGGCGACCAAAGACGGAGGATAGACCACACGCTAAGGCGGATGCCCACATCCGGTTAGGAGATAGAACGACAGTTAAATCTAAATGTACTGCTTAGTGTGCGTAGTGTATTTTGCTCTTATTACAACCCTAAGGCGGCAGATTACCCATTGCATTAGTTAGGTGGTTCCCGGGACTAGCGAGGCTCTAACTCAGATGACTCCACCCGGTGTAGCAACGGACTGAGGTTCAACATCGCGGCTCCCCACGGCCAACATCACCTAGGACGGTACTCCCCGGCACTCCAACGACCGAATCACGGTGGAGCTCGGTCCGGCTACCTTATCGGGGACCATGACAGTGCAGGTGATCGGTACGACCACCCAAACCGTATCCCAGGACGTCAACTACTCCGGCGCCTACGACATCAGCTTCGACACCCCAACCTGCTGGCCGGCGAATTCACACAGATCCGGGCGACCTGTGCAGACGCCGATCAGTCGCCTTACGCAACGTTCAACTACCACTTCAAAGTGCTGGGCGTCTACAGGCGCACGCAATATAACACGCCGGCCGAGAAAGGCGCCAGGCAATGCACAACTTGCGCATATCGGTTTTGGATTGAGGCGGGTTTATCCCCAAACTATAAAAATGAATGGTGGGCGCGACAGGACTTGAACCTGTGACCTCCTGCGTGTGAAGCAGGCGCTCTAACCAACTGAGCTACGCGCCCTCGGAAAAAACGGTTCGCGTCTGTTTTGATTATTATAGCAATAGATGATCCCGCGGGACATGAATTCGAA
>Ga0207433_10005503_pt1 | contig 22559 bp, 24 predicted proteins | sample YelNatPaOPGAMG01_FD_187559 | JGI IMG/M metagenome (GOLD analysis project Ga0207433, IMG submission 187559) | Hot spring thermophilic microbial communities from Obsidian Pool, Yellowstone National Park, USA - OP-RAMG-01 (SPAdes) (version 3) | ecosystem: Environmental > Aquatic > Thermal springs... | reverse complement strand
ACCAACTCCTCCGTAATAAGGGAAATTTTGGATGAGAATGGCACCATCAACAACATATATTCCAGGGTCCAGAGTATTGATGCGGCGGTATACGCAATTCAGAACAACATCCTGAGTGACATCAACCAGACTTCTCTCAATATTACGACAAGAACAACTGTCATTAAAAACCTGGTCTCTCTTTCCCTCCAGGAGGAGAATTCAACCTTCTCGTATACCCTGAAGTTTGGAACTCCCTCCATTTCAGGCGAGACATATAGTTTTCCGGTGTTTGTCTCACTGTTCAACGGGCAGATGGCGAACATGAGCGTGACCCAGCAGGCATGGCAGAATCTTCGGCTCTACTACATATCTGGAAATGAGACCGTCTCCCTCCCGTTCTCAGTCTCGGATGTGAAACCGGGGTCATTCATCGTAAGCATCCAGAACATCACTCCCAGCATGGCGCAGCAGATATCTTCTAACGATGCAGTGATATCCGCACAGGGAGAGGTCAAAGAAGGGGCTCTGGTGAACCTCGCTGCAGGGATAATAGGATCGTCACAGATCACATATTCATCATCCAACCTGTGGACGGAAATATTCGGGGTTTCCCCTCCGAGACTGAACGATTCAGTATCGGGAATGCTTCATATCCTTTCATGGCTGGATGAGAGCTATGCCGGGAGGGCAATATATCTGATCGTGATACTCGCCGCTTTAGCGTATTACACCATCATGATTCAGAATAGCTTCGACAGGAGGAAGAAGAAATGACGGCGACAGTGAGCGACCTGATCTTTGCGCTGGTGATAGTTGCGTTCGGTTCCATAGTCCTTTTCTCTTTCATAGTGGTTGTACGGAGGTTTATCATCACCAACTTCTCCCCGAGGGAAACGGCCAGCCTGACGCTTGTCGCATTCTTTGCAGGTATAATCATGGAATCGTACCTTGCCGGGGATACCAATATGGAGGTATTTGCCTCAATAGTTGTTGTCATCCTCTCCGCATGGCTCATCTACAGGGCAGTGAAGAGAGGTGGGCAATGGGGCGATGCTAAAAGAGCGGCACAGGGAGGTGGTTTATGACGGAAGAGAAAGGCAAGCTCAGCGAGGAACTGAAGAACATAGCGGAGGAGGTGTCAGGATTCGTTTCGTCCAGGGTTCCGAAGGAGAGACCTTTCCCCCACGGCAGGCTGATTTCCGTTTCGCGGTTCTACGGAGACAAGCAGGAGACGGTAATACAGATCTCCACCAACGGGTGGATCTTGATTTCATCTCTCATAATCATAGGAGGTGCGGCTATTGCCTATTTCATATTTTTCTGAAATCCTGATTCTTTCGTTTCTGCTGAGCAGCTTCATGCTGCTGTTCAGACCGAACATGATATCAATAATTATCGGAGGTTCTGCCGTCTCCTTTTTTGCCATCATCATCGAATCATACATGCAGGTTATAACCTCAGGCATATTCGTTCTGATTATAATATCGCCTGTGACGGAGGAGATACTAAAGTTTCTGGGGACAGTGTTCGGGAAATCGGTGCGGAATGCGATTGGTGTCGGACTGGGATTTGCAGTAGTTGAGAATGCATTCTACATCATGCTAATACTCTCCACATATTCACTCCAGGCAGCCTTCTGGTACCTGATTGCCCGGTCCATCGGAGACCCGCTGCTCCATTCTTCTTCCTCGTGCATATCAATCAAATCCTGGGAAGGGAGGAGACTTGCACTCCCTGCGGCTATAGGTCTCCATTTTTCATATAATCTTTGGGCAGTGATGCTTTCATCATCCCCTCCGCTATTCAAGTTTGAACCTATTGTCATTATCCTCCTTTTCTCCCTGTTAATGCAGAGATCTGGGAAGCTGGGAGATATAAGATTGAGGTGGAAGGTTCACCCGTCAGTGGGAGGAGGGATGAAATGAATTTCAAGGAAAGGGTGAGGAGGGAAAAGCAGATGGAGGATGAGATGAGGATGAGATTCATTTTTGAGCTCAGGAGGATGGTATCACGACGCACCCAATAAGGCCGTACGAGGATCCGAGCGAGGTCCGCATAGGGTGGCTCGAGAGCCATGCAAGGTCCATATCGATGGACATTGTGAAAATGACCGGATTCTTTTCCCTTCACGAGGGGGACAGAGTATTCGATGGGAACGAGGTAAAACCGCTGAGCGAGGTCAAGCAGCTCGTCTTCTATCCGCCCAGGGACAAGCGGGAGAGGCAGTACTTCTATTTCCTCCTTGACAAACTGCATTTCATAAAGACGCACAATGACATGATCGAGAGGCAGATATCAAAACTCGAAAATTTGAAGAGGGAAATAGAACAGAGGGAGAATTTAACGGAAGCAGAGAAAAACATGAGGACACTGTGGATCAGAAACAGCATAAAATCATGGCAGCAGAAGCGGCTTGAGAACGACAATTACATAGGAATATACTCCGCATTCAACTCGCTTCTGGAAAGGTTGATATCGAACACAGTGGAAACGGTCATCAATGAGCACAGATCCTTCCGCCAGGAGACAACTGAGCGGATAGCTGAGAGAATAACGAGGCTGGAGCAGGATTAGTATGCCTGACAAGTTCACGGGTTTTGCGGCGGACGCATATCTGATGCAACAATTGCAGCAGGCAGAGGAGGAGATAGCGATGAAGCACAACCCGAACGTTACCGTTTACTCCTATCCCCTCTTGGAGAACCTGTTTCAGAACGTGGTAACATTCGCCCTGACCCTGGACGACGAGAATCAGTGGAAGAGAACACTGCTGCAGAAGACGGAAAAATACATGAAAAATCCGTCATTCGTAACCTCATACAGTCAGGCCAAGGATGTATTCTACGCAATTTACGAATTTCTGAACGGGATAGGCCTCTTCTCCCACAGGGAGAAACCGCAGGACAAGATAGAATGGTCCTGGGACGAAGTGAGGCAGACTGACAGGAGGGTAGGATGACCGGCCTCACAGAAGATGAGAAAGAGAGCATCTCATCGGAGCTTCAAAGGGATGGAATGACAAGGCAGAGGGCCGACTCATGGGCCTCTTCCTTTGCCGATTGGTATGAGGGCTATATCAATAACCAGATGAGCGTTGAACCCAGGAAGTATGCGGAATACTGGATAGACTCAATACTTTTTCCAGCGGGATACGGGACCACTGTATTTGGGAGGCAGGGAATGGGAAAGACAAACCTCGCCGTATTTGCTATGGAATCCGGGCTGATATTACATAAAAAATGGGTCTTTCTCCAAAATATCCCGTTTCCCTCCGTGGTCAAAAGGTTGATGAGGGACAGGTTCGTTGAGATACGGTCAGCAAGAGAAATGATGGTGAAAATCATAGATATCATCCGCGAAGGAATGATACCTGTGCTCTGCCTGGATGAATTTGATTCCGTTTTCAATTCCCTCAACGTGAATTCAAAGGCAGGAAAGTCATGGCAGGCCTTCACCTGGAGGCAGAGACACTTTTCTGTCCGGGGTCCCCTCATGCTTTACCATGCAGTGAAATCTATCCCTCCTGCCGTCCGAAATAAACAGATCGGTGGAGAAATACTGTGGATAAAACCCTGGGAAGAGGAGAGGTATCTTTCAAACCCCGATCTCCCCTATTATATGAGGATAAGAAAAGCAAACATCCCGTACCTCACGCATGGTTCCGTTGGTTTTGAAATTGACCTGGATTTTGCTTCGCTGCTCAACAGAGTTTCAGGATCCCAGGAAGAGGTCCTGGACCAGATTGAAGATATAATGAAGGAACTTGAGGAAGAGAAAGAAACAAAGAAGGAAGAGAAAAGGGGGATTGAACTTACCTGCGACTTGTGCGGTTACAAATGGAACTACAAAGGAAAGAGAGCTATTGCTAGGTGCCCGAACTGTGACCACATGATTAATCTGAAGTCACCGAGAAATCAGTAACTTGCTGCTGCTGCGACTGAGGCATGGGTGTGTCTTTTTTTCTTTTTTTAAGTTTGAAAGGAGAAAATGGAAATAGTACTAAAATTCAAAATATTTTGAATGAACAAGATCAGTCAAAAAGTCAAATTTTTTTATTCGGGCGTTCTAAAGAAGTATACGAAGTGATAATATGTTTCGGAATAGCTCTAAAGCTTTGAAAAACCCGTGATCTTTAAAATCTATCATCTAGGGTTCGACTTAAAACAGTCTTCTGATAATTCTGTTGCTTCTCCCAAATCAACCTTGCTCCACTCCTTGCATTTTTTATAGATCTCATCCTCTTCAACTCTAGTCGTATTGGACTCTATGCAACAAATTAGCTTGTCCCACCATCTTGGATAGTTACCATTCTCTCCTTCGGGGTCTTTTCTATTTTTAGAATACATAAAAGAAAGTCTACAGGGCAATAATAGAACTTCCTCCTCTTTCTCTCCTTCAATGTTTCTGCAGCATTTGTATTTAAAACGATTTGTGCCCCTTAACAGTCTACCAATAATTGCGAGACGGTCCCTGAAATCCTTATGAATGACGTACCCCATATTCCAAATCTGACCTATGACTGCCAATGAGATCATAAAAAGCGACGCAGTGTAAAAATATAAAAACCAGTTCTTCAATAGCAAGATTGCAAATATAAGGGAGGATACGAGAAAGATGCCTGCCACCATGGACATAATTGCGCTATCGTACCTAACATTGGAGCTTCTCCTGTAATCCTCAGAAAGGGTCAGCCAGTAAACCGCATTCTTCATCTTTAGATCATCGTGTTCCTTTGTCCAGGCAAGCATATTAAGGAATGCCTGTATATCAGCCTCTCTAGAACTGTAGAGAAGATGGGTCCTTATAGAAAAATAAGTGGAGAAGGCAATAGCATCAACAGATAGTGAAACGCCTACGATGTATATTCCATTCTTCCAAACTAGCAACTGGAAGGTGGTGCAAAAAATAAAGGTTGAAAAAAGGATGAAAGCGGCCAAGATAATAACTATCCATTTAATTCCAGGACATATGGACTCTCTGAGATTTTTAATTTCCTCCCCGTCTTTGTGATGAGTACACAAGTAATGTTTTTTCTCTTTGATATGAGTATACAAATAATGTATTTTCTCTCTGATTGATTTCCTTTCATCGCCCTGATAAGCCATCAGAATGAGTACATTTTCAAAGTTAAAAGTATATCCATTTTAAATAAAAAATTTCTAACATTGAATGATTTGTCAAAATTAACATTTTGTCAACCCTTTTATTCTTCATTTAAATACTCTGACAGCAGTTGCTATTGGATCCACCATGCCTGGTAACATAACTATATTTAAACCATTAAGAAATGACAACCTAACATGTCAATGATCCCGGTTCCAAGGAACATGAAAATTCAATCCATGAGTCCGCAGATGAAAATCGAGTTTTTCACGGACGAAGAGATTGAAGGGATGAAAAATTATATTCAGATGCAATTTAAAAATAGTAATAAACGTTCTGAAATTCACAGACGATATTTTGCCCTTGTCATTACTCTCCTCCGCACTGGATGCAGAATAGACGAGGTCCTTCAACTGAAGGCAAGGGATTTCTCCCTTGAGAGCAATACCGTCAGATTGAAAACACTGAAAAGAAGAGGGGAGGCATTCAGGGTCATCCCCATGCACCCAGAACTGAGATCTGCAATCCTTGAGTATTTCCTGAATTCACATATAGACCCAAGGTCTGATGAGAATGTATTCAAGATGACCAGGCAGGGTGTTGATAAGTATTTTAAATAGATGCAGTCCTCTTTGAATTTCAGAATCCATGCACATAAGTTCAGCCATACGTTCGCTGTGAAAGCAATAATGTCTGGTGTTCCCCTTAATGTTCTCCAGAAATGGTTGGGGCATGCAAGCGTTTTCACAACGAGTATTTACACGGAAATAACTGGAATCGACACGAGGGGCTTTATGGAACAGGTAAAATAGGTGCTATTTTGAGAGATCGTACTATCGAGCTAGTAGGTGTGTTCATTTTGCTAAATATGCGCTCCTTGGAATAACAATATTTTATGAGGAGGGGTTAAAAATGATGGCATATATCTGTTTTTTTACTAAATCAAATGGAATCTCATCATCCTCAAATTCCAGAAAAATTATATCATCACCTCCCATCAATTTTAAGGCCCCTTGAAACATACTACTACTTCCCTGCTTCTCGCGAAAACCTTGCTCCATTAAAATCAATGTTTTTTCCTTCTTGCCGTAGAAACTATTGTCAATACAATTTTGTAATTCCATTATAGGTCCTGGAGATTTCCCTTCTTTAACGAAAAGAAAGATAAGGATATCCGATGATTGCATTTTACTTAAACTGTTTAACACAACTTTCTCATCATCTCCTAGGCGGCTATTTTTGGCTGGAAATTCAAAATCTTCGACCAGACTTGTATTCGTGAAGCCTTCAGATATTAAATATTGCTTAAGCCGGTCTAATTTGCGTTTTGCTTTTGGCGGGTAATAGGAGCCCAGAATTAGTATTTTAGTGTTGGCTAACAATAATTTTTTAAAATTTGGCTTCATCCTTTTTTCCTGTTTCATATTTAAGGTCGTAAAATACTTATTGGTGTTACTGATTACACTTAAGTGAAAATAATTCATCAAGGAGATGAAAGATAATGATAAATAATAAAATAAAACAGATGGCTGATAAACTCATACCAGAAGATTTAAGATCTATTCTGCTGTCCGTCGACTCGGACGTAAAATGGGCCATTTTATCTGATCTATCGGAGGGCGATAAATCCTTTACTGAACTGAAAAAAGACTTGGAGATAGATAATAAATCATTGAGTTATAATCTTTATAAACTCTTGGAGAACGGGGTTATAACTCATTATTATAAACACGAATTCTTCAAACCGGATTTTTCTTTCTATCGGCTGACAAATATAGGTAAAGGTATAATAAAAAGCATCGATTACATATTTTACGTTCCAGGAGACGAAACTCAGCTAGAGACACTTGTTGCCACTGACGGAAGCTTAAAACCTGCCGAGCCAGAATCAGGAGAGTTAGTATTAATGAATATAAAGCCATATACTGAAGTTCCTTCATTTTCTTTAACTGCGGATAAAAGAAATAAAATTAGATTAGCAAAGATTAATGCTAACACAGCTGATATGACTTCAAAACCTTCGTCCCAATTAGAGCTTCCTCCAATTGGGAGCAATCTAGGTATTAAATAGGGAGGGGTAAAACATGAAATTGAGCAAAGAACAGAAAAATCGTCTCAGCGATGAATTACAATTTATTTCAGAAAACATTAACAAAAATTTAGACAACAAAAACTTAGTAGCTTTTTACTTCAGTGCGGTTTATGGGGCATTCGATAGAATAATGAGGGAAAATTATGATGATGATATTCTATTTGCAGAAGAAGTAATGAGACTTGGATATGGAAATATAAGCGCTGGAACAGGAGGACTCGACTCACTACTTATCAACGAAAAGCGCAAAGAAATCTATTCGAAGATAGTGCTTAACCTTAATAGCATAGCTGAAGGTATCAGAAAGGAAGAAGATATCTATCCATATTTGAGGAACATAAGTGTCCTGACGTTTGCTCTGACCGGAGCAGGCATTTACCTTCTAGAAATGGGTTTACTCAAGCTTCCGTGACATATAGTTACGGAGCTTTTAGGTGAGTTATCTGATAGTCTTGTCATTTTATTTTGTCTTAAGCAATTTAAGAATTTAATGCCATATTGAATAGGAGAAAGAGTATCTGAGCCTTCCACAAACGATCAAGCTCCTTTTGGGGTAAAAATAGAAATAGCTATCAATCGAATAAATTTTGAATACCGACGTACAAAGGGAAAAATCTCCTAGGGTCTCTAACAAATGGGTATGCAGAAACCGTTCGGTTTTAACACACCCCCTTTCCCGTTTCCTTAGTATAATTCTTAGTTATCAGGGGAAAATAAATTTATTTTCTCATTATTATACAGACAGCTAATGAAAGAAAAATCCTGAAAATTGATGAAACACGGATATATATTTCATATACTAGGCGTTTAAGCAATATTTTCGATCTCTTAGATCGCTCGAACCGTTCATGAAATAGATGGATATGGAAAACAATAGAAAAAGAGAAATCCTTAAATAATACCATTGAATATCTATATGGTGGCATCAGATGATGGCTGGAAAAATAGAAAAAGAACTGGAGGAATTCCTTGGAGTTGGAGCGGAAGAATTGAGGGAAGGAATCATCAACGAGGCGGTCTGGCTCAGGAAGGATCATTCGAAAATGGTAGTCTTGCGGATCTTCCCTGACGGTACTTATGACCTAGGCATCGGCCAGGAGGGCAGCTATGATGGATATGATAACGGGGAAAGGCTCTGGGTATCTTTCTCTCTGATCGAGCCATGGGACCTCCCTGACTATGAATCCATCACTCAAAACGACGACGGGAGCTACACAGATCCAGATACCGGGGATGAGTACAAGGATGATGACGAGCTTCTGGAGGCAGTCCGGACCAGCGTTGCCTCAGGGTTCTACCATGAGTTTGAGGAGGAATGGGAAGGCTTCCTCTTCGCCTTCCAAGAATGGAGAAAATTCCTTATGGATTCAAGACATTTCAGCATCAGGGAGTCTTAGGACAGCACATCCTCAGGATTCGCATGGAATATTCGATAGCCCTCTCCCCCAGGGAATCTCTCACCCTCCTAAATATGCGCCTTGACCCCCTTCTGACAGGAAGGATAGACGCGCACCCTTCTGGAGTGAAGGAAATAGTTGGTTCCATGATCCTATTTGCGGATTATTATTTCAGGAATGAGTTCGGCCAGGAGGAGATAAACCCGGAAGGGAGGGCAGAAGGGAAGAACCTTCTCGAGGGCCTTCTCCCTCATTACAGACCCTCAGGGTATTCATACCTTCAGGGAACTTTGACAGCCTCACTGAGGGGGAAATTACTGCCGATCTTCCGGAGGATATCAGTTGTTCCGCCTGAAAAGTTCGAGGATCTGTCCACGGGCAGGATAATCAAGCAGCTGATCCGCGTGTACGTTTCCGATATCAGTCTTCAATGGACTTTCAGGAGGATGATGTTTCTGGGCTCCCTGTACGGTCTGGAACCTGACGAAACAGCTTCCCTCCTGGATGGAGAACCTGTGGATCAAGGAGTATTCGACAAATTCAGCCGGAGCCTCATGGATGATTATCCCGCCTTGATGAGTCTTCTCGGTCGAGGAGGGGGCAGTCAATCAGGTTCTGGGGGTGAATTTCTGATTAATCTTGCCATAGAGAGATACGAAGTTCTTTCGTTGATGGTGTCGCTCAACTCAATGGCTCCATTTCTCACTCTCTTTCAAGTCTCTATGATTCTTCGTGACAGGAATGAAGAATTCATTTCTCTGGCGAGGAAAGCATTAGTGAAGGATCTGGAAAGGTTGAAGGAAGCATTGGGAACATATGGGAGATACTTATAGGTTCGCTCTTCAACGAATGTCACAACCTATTCTTCCATTAATAACTTCATCAAGGATATTTATCGTTTCATGGCCCTCTCATGAATGAAGTTTATTCTTACCAAGTCTGGTAAAATATTGGAGTTATTAGAAATCCTCAGTCATAATTCGTAACACTATGGATGATAGGGGCTTTATTGCTCGTATTTTTTAAGAATAAATTAACCTAAACCCTAAAAATAAATAAAATTATTTTAAGTTTTCATACGAGAAAAACATCGAGCTTTTAGTCAATTTTTCCTTCCTAACTGAGAGTGATATAATTATACCTATTATTGCCCATATGAAAACTATGACGGTGCCGTAACTTACGGGGAACGTGATGGGAACGATAGAAAAATATAGTATTACAGCAAAAAATATGGAGGCTGCAGCGGGTATAATAATGTGCTTAAGGAGATTAAGTTCTCTGATTTTATTGTAGTAAACGCCCAGAGATATATTAGTCAGTATATGATAAATGAAATAAGCGACCGTCACTCCGGTAACTTCAATCAGGAAGGTATTCAAGGGTCCAATAAGATAGCCAACTGGAATTGCCAGCAATACAGCTATAATAATGTTAAGGTAAATTACATAGTGAGGACTCTTATATTTCTGATGGACCTTGGCCAGTCTAGCAGGAAGCAATATACCGTCTCTTGAAATTGCATAAGTTATTCTTATTCCTGCATTGAACGAAGATAGTGCAGAATTGAAGAAACTGTTTACACCAAGGATAGTCAAAATGGCAGCTCCGGCAATTCCCATATAGGTCTTACTTTCTAATATACCTGGGATTAATTGTGAACCAAATGAACCCATTTTATCTGGACCCCATCCAATAGTCAGCGCATATGCAGCAATAGTTATCGTAAACCCGGTTACTAACATTGAAGTTATTACCGCTTTACCTATTGTTTTATGGGGCAATTTTGCTTCTTCACCAAGAGTTACAGGAGTTCCTGAACCTCCAAAGGATATGACTGAGAATATCATACCAAGAAGTATTCCATTCCAGCCTGTAGGTGAAAACTTAGGTGTAAAGACTGCTATCGTGTTATAGCTTCCGGATTTTGCCATTACTATGAAGCTGAATACAAGCATTATTAGAACTTCGAGCCCTCCAGTTATTAGACTGTATTTTAAAGATGGTTTTATGCCCAGATAAGCCATTACAAAGACAAAAATGATTAGCACAAGAGATAGAACAACCCAGGCTAAAGCGGGTAGCGCAATTCCTGTCAATAGTTGAAATGCAGCAGGGAAGAACAAAGCACCAAAGAATATCGCCTCATTAGGTACTATAAACCAAGTATATATTAAATAGATCCATCCGGTAAAGAGCCCTGGTCTAGCTCCGAGACCTTTACCCACGAATGTATAATATCCTCCACTGCTGGCTATTTTCTTTGAAAATTGAAATATAGTATTGATGCTTAAGAATGTAGTTACAAAGGCCAATAAAAACGCGAGGGGTAACGCACCATATGCAAATAGGGCTGCAGTGGTAATAAATGCAATCAAATCCATTAATGGAGCGACAGTCGTAAGGCTTTGAGCCACTACAAGCCAGAAACTAACTGATTCTCTCTCCAAATTATTAGACTGGCCCACGGCGATGATATTGGATGGATTGTATAAAAGGTTTACTATTTACGGCAGAGGATTTCTAGTATTTAGCTGGATTTGGGGGGATGGCACCGAACTATTTGGTTGTGGTACACTTCTCGAGTCATTTCAGCTAAATAAAAAGGAGGGTATGAACTTCACCAGGATTGGCAGAGTTCCTCCACGTTAAAAAGTACTGTTCAAACCTTCCCAGCTAAAAACATCGAGGAAATGAAGTAATTTGTAGTGGTGTGAGCATTATTTGGATCTTGCAAGAATTTGTTTTCGGGGACTTACGATTCTAACTTGGCAAATTTCCTCTCAAATGATTCAATGGATTCTACGATTTAACTTATGAATACCAGTCTCATTTCCTTGAAATTCTTATCATCTGAAGCACTTTTCTTAGATCTTCTCTACGCTCTCGTAGGACCTGATGATCTCTTCCAGTTTCTTAAGGGACCTGACTTCACGATTATTTTTGAAAATGGTTTCTGGAACCTTGAGGTATGTCCAGCTGGTGCCAGTTAGTTTAGTTGAATCCTCACACCACTCTCTTGCCCTCTTGTCCTTGTTTTTCACTTCAACTGACTCTTCTCCTTTCGTTTCTATAATATAGTTTTCCGAATCACAAACAACAACAAAATCTGGCAGGTAATAAGATAAACCTTTTTTGTCATTCACGTACTCCAAGTAGAAATTCAGGTTATTATCATTCTTTATATATTTTCTAACATCTGAAGCATCATCGTCAAGAAACTTACAAAAATCATATTCAAAATCATTAGCAACCGGTATCAGATTAAGGATGCATTTCTTGGGATTGTAGGTTTTCTTCCTTGTCAAAGAAGGTCTAATATCCTTTACCTCTCTTGATTCCGACTGAAGTCTTACATCGGTAGAAAGGATGGTCAATTTATTTATCACCTTTACAAAAAGCTCGGTTAGAAAATCAACTACTTTTGGTTCACTTAGAGCCTGAAGGAACCTATAATCGTCCTTTACATTTTGGTTCAACGACGTTGTGAAGAGGCTATTGGTGATATATGAGTCGAGTTTTCCCACAAGCTCACTGTTTCGTGATGGGATTTTGCAGGCCCTGAGAATAATATTTGCCAGATAGGAGATTACCGATGGATAGTTTTCCGGAATTGGCTGTTCCCACTCATCACGCCATCTTTCTTTTTCTGTTAAGGCATCTCTTCCTATCGCAGATTTAATATTGGTATATGTTTCCAAATCTAAGTCAAATTTTCCCTGTGGAAGCGTGGAAATGTCAATTTCATTGAACGATCTGTTTTCTCTTTTATATTTTGGAGATAAGACAGGGATTTGAAAGTTAAATTCCATTTTCCTTAGGGTATCTGGGAATATGTTTGTAACTGTAGGTAAATTTCTCTCTTTGTATCTTTTTATGTCTACTCCCTGCTTTTTCATCTCCTCATCTATATAGTCAACAAACGCCTTTGTACCGAACACATCAACAGTCTCTTCATATCCTGATTCTGGGCCAAACATCAATCTGAGTCCGCGTCCAAGCGCTTGTTCTGGCAGAATTTCAGCTTTAGAAGTAAATGGCCTTAGCCCGACTATGACGCAAACGTTCTTGACATCCCATCCCTCTCTCAACATCAGGACACTTACTATGGCCCTGTACTTGTTTGATGTATCGATCTCTCTTGTCTCCTGCTTAAGCTTTTGCCATTCTTTGTCGCTAATTTCACCTTTGAGATTGGTGTGAATGATCAGGGTTTTTCCCTTAAATTCGTTCTTTGTTTGCAGATAGTTGTTGATGTCTTCAGCTTCAGATGTTTTGGTTGCCATGAAAAATATTATTGGATGCTTCTTTATTTTATCCATGACACCATTGTAATATGACCATCTTCTGCAACCTGCTTCAATGTAATCCCTATAAATGACGTCTGCTCTGTCTGAGGGGGTTTCATGAGGGTTTTCGACCTCGCCTATAATCGGTGACTTTACGATGCCACATCTTATGGCATCTGCAAGAGGGAAATCGGTAATGACCCATTCAAATACACTACCGGAATCCTGCCTTTTCGGAGTTGCTGTAAAGTCAAGCTGGAATGATAATCCTTTACCTTTCTTCTTAAGTAGATTGTTGCAAGTCAGAATAAATTGGTTCCAAATAATGTCCTTGTCCCATACATGATGCGCTTCGTCGTTAATTATGCCTAAGCTGGTTAAGGACTTGATCTCCTCCATGATTTGATCATAATACCTTACAGTGTCAGATGGTTTCTTGCCTACTATCTCCTGTATGGGATTAACAGGCGCATTGTCTCTTTCATAGATTCTTTGAACATTGGTCAGGTAAAGTCTACCTTTTGTATTCCGCGTGGGGATATAATCTTCAGTGACTGATTCAAACTCCCAAAGATGTTGAAATTCATCTGGTATCATTGTTCCGGAATTGAATATCTTACTATCCGCAAAATCTTCTTTCAGCCTTTCATATACTGCTATATTGGGCGCCATTATCAGGAAATTCTTGGGCATTTCTTCATTGTCTTCTATTATATTATTGAAATATGACCAGACAACCGCAAGGGCCATCACATAAGTTTTTCCGGAACCAGTCGCCATCTTAAAGCAGTATTTAGGAAACAAATATTCATTAGGATTGTATGCTATTTTCTTTGTGCTGTCATAATTCAGGATGAGGTCGCTCATTTTCCTGAACTTTTTCACTTCATATATATAAATAAGGGTTTCAATCGCTTCTTTTTGAGCGAAATAATACCTAAATTTCTCACCGTTTATGTCATGCTCTTCGTCAAACCAGAATTGTAACAGTCGTCTGGTAGTTTCGGAAGTGCCATAATATCCAGAGTTTCTCCAATTCCTGACCTCGCTCCGTAAAGCTTCCACAAGAGGAGCAGTTGTCTGCACCCTAGTTTCTGGTTCTTCGAAGGGATTCACGCCACAGTTACCTCCTTTATTGTTGTGGTATCGTTTCCGAACACATCTATTACCTTTATCATTACCTTGTAGGTCCCTCCTGTATCATAGTTATGTTCTATTGATTGTAACTGCAGATTCTTTTTTTTCTTTGTCCTGAACTCCTGCCACTCATTGTGGAAAGTATCATCTCTGTAATTCCAGTCTATGCTCCAGTAGTCTATAAAATCACTCCACTTGAGTATCTTATCTCTAAGCTCTTCAGGTATGGACTCCGGGTTTGGTATAATAAAATTTTCAAGGCTAACTCGTACCTTCCTTCCTGAAGTGACAATCTTAGCTTCAAGGAATGCATGTTCATAAAAATCCACGTCTCCAGCTTCTACTGCCCTCTTGTCCATCACCTCATTTGGAATGATCCTGAGAGATATTCCAAAGTCATAAGCATTCTTGAGTTCTCTTAATATTCTATCATTGAATTCCATCTCAAAGTCCCATCCCAAGACGTCAAGAGAATCAAAACCACTATTTTTTGCCTCTTTCAGGCATTCCTCAACCTCTCCTCTTGTAACCGGATAATCAATTGGACCTACGTGGACTGCCTTTCCTGATATAATGCCATGAATATTCTTGTAGTCATAAACGGGTTTAGCCTTGTAAAGTTGGAGAATAAAATCCACGTATCTTCTATAAACAGAACCAAGGTTCTGATCCATCCAATATTTCCTTTCGTATTTCCCAAGATTCAGTACCTCAAAAGGCTTGCATTGAGGAATATCGAGCAGCCTCTTTCTTATAGTGTGAACGGAAAATCTTCCAATATCGGCCGCTATCCACTTTCTTCCCAGTTTTTCGGCAACTGCTGCAGTTGTACCTGAACCAGAGAAGAGATCAGCTACTATGTCACCTTCTTTTGACGCAGATAGTATGACTCTTTCAAGGAGTTGTTCAGCATTTTCTGTCGGATAACCTGTGCTAAATGAATACCCGGGAATGTCTGTCCAATTGGAATCTAATATTTGTTCATCAGTCTCTTCAAGTTTATATTCTGGTTTCCCGGATTTGGGGTTTAACCTGATTTTCCTTTCAGAGATCATTTTGTCAATATTTTCTTGGCTAAATGTCCAATGCCTACCAGAAGGAGGGTATAATTCTTTTCCAAAAATGACTCTTGGTCCACCGCGACCCTGTGAATCTAAGGAGTGCCATCGTTTTCTCTTTGTACGATCTAATTTTTTCTTGATGTTTTGAAAATAGTAATTTTCAGTTTTGGAATAATAAAACAGGGAGTCAGTTGCAGTATTGAACCTATTGGCCCCAGAATCACTCTTCTTAATCCGATTTATTATTATTTCATTTTTAAAATTCTCATAGCCAAAAATCTCGTCCAAAATCCCTTTTATATAATGGGAGTAATGATAGTCAAACCTGACCCATATCGAACCATCATCAGCAAGCAAGTCTTTCATAAGAACGAATCTATCATACATATACTGAAAAAAAGAACTGGGGCCATCCTTCCACATGTTTCTATAAGCAATTTCTTCTATCGCTGATGGTTCCTTGACCGCCCCTTCATCTCCAACCTCTAGGGTTATATTCATGTTTGTTCCTGTAAAAAAAGGAGGGTCCGCGTAAATTAGCTTTATTTTCCCACGAAATTCAGGCAACAAAGATGCCATAACATATTTGTTGTCTCCCCAAATGAGTTTGTTCTTCCATTCACCATTATCTGTATCCTTCTTAAATTGAGTGAGTGTTCCTATATTTGACCTTGGAAGATTAATTGTCTCAATTTTTTGAAAGGGGAGTTCTACCCTCTCGACTTCCTCTCTCTTGTTTTTCCAATAGACTCCATAATCTTTCATGTGGCCTCCACTTTTTAACTCTTAGAATCCTTCATAAGCTGTCCAGATACTATAGACTCATCAGATAATAATATTTGCGACTTCCCAACATAATACCTTCCTTATTTGATCTCTTCCACCAATATTTGGACCATATTTCCTCAATTTTCATTTTTCAAGATCCTCCCTCATCTTATCATACTGCTCCTTCGTTATCTCTCCCCTTGCATACCTCTCCCTTAATATTTCCAATGCATCATCATGATCCCACCACGTCCATCTGTTGCGTGAAGAATATCTGTAACTCCTAGACATCCATCCTATGGATCTTGCAAGCCACACTATTATCCATATGAATATGAAGAGGAAGAATAGTCCTATCAATGTTCCAACTGCTCCCCATGCAATTCCAACCCATCCCCCTGTGTAATTTATCATATAATGGGGGTTCATTATAGCACCAATAACAGCAGCAATCCCTATGAGTATGAACATTGCAACCAGACCAATAACGAATATCCTTGCTGGGTTACTGTTCATTCCTCAAGCACCTTCTCAATCTTTTTCAAATATTCGGCAACTTTTCTCCCCTTGTCCGTCAGGGAGATCATGTTCCGCGCAGGATAGGAAGATCTGTCAATCCTTGTTTTGATAAGTTCCAATTCCTTTAGTTTGTCTATAACTGAATAAAGTGATCTACCAGTCAATGGAAGCCCTTCAACTATGCTCTGGAAATTCGTTTCATCAACATTAGATAGGTAAATAAGGACCCGGAGATTTCCAGCCTGGCCTTCCAAGGTGCGCATATGGTTCCTGATACCCCTTTCAGTTGACATCTGACACGTATTACTTTAGATGGATTTAGATTATGTTATTCACTTGACATTCGAAATGTATATATATCATTAACAATTACATGACAAGTGATATGTAATGAAAAGAATTACAATATCGTATACGGAGAAAGAGGAAGTTTGGATTAATCAATATCCAGAAGTAAGCCTAAATGCACTTTTCAGAAGAATGATCAATTTCCTTATCGAAAGTAAATCTCTGGGAATAGATCAAAATGATGCTATAGAGATTTCTAGGTCTACAGTAAAACGTGAAATGGGGGCATCAGTATGATCTTCCCTGAAGACCCAGAAATTAGGGAATTCACCTCATACGCAATAAGAGCTAGAAAGATAATCATAGATGAATTTGGTAAACTGGAAGGGAGACCTCCGAATGAAATGGAGATTCAGGACCTCCTGAGGATGGTTGTTGTACCATTCGGTATACTGAAACAGCAGAACGGTAATTCTCATTTCCAGAGTGTGCATTCACAGTCATTGAAACAGAATCAAGAAAATGGGAAGAAGGATGTTGATTCTGTTATGGACATAGTGAAAGAACACTCTGAACTATCAATAGAGGGGGAGAGGGTAGTGATGAAGAAGAAGATTGAGCCCGTGGATGTTTTCTATGCAGTGAGGGATGAAATGGAGAGGAGGGGGTGGAAGTATATAAGGCCTAAACAGATCGGAGGGGATAAATGGGAACCGGGGTTCTTTGAGGCGGACAGTGCTAGAGCATGATATCTCCGATACCATCCAAAATCAAAATAAAGGACAGCTCTTTGACAAACACATTTCCTAAAATTTTCAATCTTCTCGAGTGTTGATCTAAATATCAGATGATGCACTTCTAATTGAATCTCAAGTCCATCGATCATAAGTGGTCGAATATTGAATTGTTGAATCTGTGCTAGGGTTTACGTTCCCGGGAAGGAGGGTCCATGCCTATATCATTCTCTAAGAGATGGACGGACATGTTCGATATTTTTAGTACCGGTAGCTGGGGCCATGTACCCCTCTACCGGTATTCCTACCGGTAGCGCTACCACAAAAAACAAATTAATCAATAGCGCTACCGGTAGCGGTAGCGCTGGTGACGTATTATTCTTTCATTCTCATCGATAAATGCTCAGGACAGATACTGCATCAGATTCGTATAATCATCATTTTTATATTGATGTATGCACACCTTTCTTACACTCGAATAACATCATAACATACCCACCATTACGTTCAACATCTCCGAATCACTCTAGTAGAGCGGGAGAGATATCCGACATCTTCCTCTAAGAGATAATCGGACATGTTCGGTACTTTACCTCCTTTTAGGGGGGCATATGGGTCCCACTCTACTAGAGTACTCTAGAGCAATGCTCTAATTTACTCTTTTTTGTGCTTCGTGATATTGAATTGTACGCACTCTTTTTGCTCTAATATTTAATTAGAGTGCCACTCTAGTACCACTCTAATGTTTTTAGAGAGAACCCGTACTGTACGCACTCTTTTCACTCTAATCATTTTTTAATTTCACTCTAGAGTACTCTAATTGACCCACTCTATTTCACTCTTAATCCTGAATTGTACGCACTCTTTTTACTCTAGTAATGACTGAATTTATTAGAGTGCTTTAGGGTACTCTAAAAAACACTCTAATCTTTCACTCTTAATCCTGAATTATACACACTCTTTTCACTCTCCTTCCTGATAAAATTTCAAGAAACGTATATATCGGACTGAGGGGATGCTCGAATATGCTCGTTATTTTTACCCGTAATACATTACCGAAAGTTCCCCAATTCTGTCCATTTAGTTCGGATCAGTCCAATCTACCATGAATTTTCTCGGCTCGCAAAAAGTTAGGATTAGTAAGAGTAACATTACCGGAAACGCGTAGGAATAACAATACTGGATGTTTACCTTTTGTTCGATTTCCCTCATCTTTACTTCTGGTTCATAACTGTTTCCCAAATCGTACGGGGAAATATATGCCTCCGACAGGGAGATGCTCGTTTATCTCCAATATTGTTCCCCTTACATCCTGACTTCGCCCTTTGATATCACTACAATTTCCATTTGAGTCAGTGCTTTACTATGTCTGGCATCAAAAAGTATTGTTTAGACTGTGATGTTATTTTTACATGACATTCACAAGGAGGCTGGTCAGGTGAGGTAACATATACGTATACGAAGTGAGATCCTACAGGGACAGGAATATTGGAAGGGTCAGGCAGCAGACGGAGTAAATCTGGAAAGAAGCTGAGAAGGACAGTAAAAGTATACTGAAGTCTCCTGTTGACAGGAAAGGGGTAAGGAGGGTGCTTGACTCCGGTGCTTTTGTATTGTACAAAATTGCACATGAGAACGGTATATTGTGGAAGTACGAAGATGTGTTGAATGGATTCACCGGGATAAGGGATGCGGCAAAGTAGATTGTAATCCTGGTTGCTGAATCTGTTATTGGACTTGATCATTCCATATACATTCACATTTCTGAAGATATATAGGGAGAAGGATGCTGTTGAGAAATCATATTCACATATCAACCCCCACCTTGAGGCATTCTTCTCAAGACCAGAAGAGCGGACAAGGGCAAGAATTTTCCTGACAGTACTTGGATACGCTCTAGTTAAGATAATTTTCGTTCAAATTTGGAATATCATACATTCAGGCCCTAAGTATAGTACCTGGAATGAGGGAGGTTGTATACTCATCAGGAGCGCATGCCCCCGTGGAATATACAAAGGAACAGAAAGAGATCCTGGGAAACTCAAACTGAAATTGTAATGTTACAAGTGGGCGAAGATAGGATATATCTCAGAATAGGTGCTTGTAATGGAAGAGATGAAGCAGAAAATAGCCGGTAGATTAGAATATATTCTTATATCCGTTGCATATAATATTAGGTAGTGTTTATGGAGCCTAAAAAATATAACATATGGAATCTGACCCGTGAGTACGTAGAAAGCTTACTTGAAAATACCATTGAGACTTATCCGGACGAATGGAGACTCATCCACGAGCCACTTCAAAATGCTATTGATTCCTTTATAGACGAGGGTACTGAAAGACCCATAGTGACCCTACCTGCTGAGCCTACGGTTAAGCTGGAACTAAAATTAGGAACTAACTCAGTCGTCGTTACTGATAATGGAAAAGGAGTTTCCTTGGATAACTTCCAGAATTTTCTATTCCTTGGCGGGGGTACAAAGGGTAACAGAATTGGAGCCAATGCAAGGAAGTTGCTGAAGGGTTCCCAAGGGGTTGGGATAAAGGCAACAGTATTTACTTCTGATCATTTCAAAATTAGGACTGTATGTTCTGGAAAATATTGGGAAAAGGAACTTCCGAATTTTTCTGAATACTCAGATCCAAGTTTTACAGGCGAAATAGAGGAGCCTCCGGTAATTCAAACGAACGAGCCTTCGGGGACGCAAGTGGAATTGACTTTAAAGGATTATTCAGTTTTCAAATTTATAACAGATAGAGTTAAAGCTTTCTATGAGGTTATTGGAATTGGAGACCAAGATTTTGATGAATCTGGCAATATAATTTTGGACGGGAAAAAATTAGACCCCTTAAGAATAGAAAGAGTTCTCATGAGATATTTTAAAACCCAGTCATATGTGGGGGATGTTTCACGAAGGATTTTTCAAGGGGACCTGCCTAGAATCAAGTTTGAACTTTTACTAAACTGCGATTTCTCTAAGGAGAAGGAACAAGAGTTTGTAATCAAGGGTTTCAAGCCCTTGAAATCTGGAGATCTTATATCGTTGGACGACTGGGTTGAATATCTGGACTTCGATGCAGAAATCAACAAATTAGATCCGAAGAAGAGGCCAAAAATTGTAACAAATTATAAAGAAATTCTGGAAAATGGAAAGAAGTTTGATCAGCCTACGGTTTTTTCCCAGATATTGAATCGAGACGATATAAAAAAGTTGCTAGGAAAGCTAAGGAAGAGAGGGAAAAATGATCCACCAGCTTCAACCGAGAATATCCTAATGGACGATAACTCCAAGATTGTGGAGTACTATTCGGCAATTTACAAAGTAAATGGAGCAATACTTTACATTGCACCGCGGCCGTTCAACCGAAGGTTCCTAGTACATCGTCCAACTGTAACAATATCTGTGAATGGATTACCAACCGATATATCTTTAGAAATTACAGGTGGTGCCCTAGGTTACGTACCTTCTGTCCACTTCATATTAGATGTCGATGAAACTCTTGGATATGGAAAGAGAAATTTGCCTTCAAGATCTAAAGGGACTTACACAGCGTTGATGAAAGAACTTTGGAGAAATATCCAGAGATTGGCGAGTTTTATAGTTGCAGAAGAAGAACCCAGGGATAGAACAGTTGAAGGTATCCATTTTGATCGTAACCTTGAGAATAGTAAAATACAGGACTATGACTCAAGGGAAGGGAAGGAATTGATGCAATCTCTTGGGAGATGTACTGTTCCTGAAACAGAAGAAGATGTTGTCAGCGCGTATTTTTTTCTGGCTGGAAAAGGTTTAGTTTATCCCTATAAGTTCGTGCGGTTGAATGATAGAACCGTTTACGATGCATTATCAGTGCATCCAAATATAAACTCCGTGCCTACTCCTGAACAGTTGATAACTGTAGAATTCAAATTTTCGGCAAAGCAGCTATGCGAATCAGACGAGGACGGCAGACAACGTTTTGAAGATATTCAGCTTGCGATCGTATGGAAGATAGGGGAAATAGATGACCTTCCCGAGTATTCATATCAATCAAAAGAAGGAGATACTAGCAACTTCAATTACCTGCCTTCATCTAATTATCGTTTGAAACACGGAAGACATTCATTATCAGTCATATGTTTAGAAGATATTCTAAACGAGAGATTAGGTAAAGGCTAATGTTTTATGTACGATGTATGTCAGGCGAATTCCTCCTATACATAGTGGATAATGAAAAAGTGGGTGGTGGGCGCTGGCGTGCATGACTAGAGGGAAATTTTTCCCCGAATAACCCTTTCTTATAGATATATCGTGGGATTGTTTTTTCGCCTCTGACAAGAAAGAAAATGAGGTGAGAGTAAATGAAAAATGAAGAAAAGTGTTCCAAATTCTGCTGGAGCAGATCATTTTGATTATTGTATACTACTAATCCATTTGTTTACAAGTATTCCCTAGTCCATTACTTGCAAGTATTGGTAATGGACCATTCCCGCTATATTTTCCCATCTCTTGAAATATGCAACAGTATTCATGTGATTCTAATTCTCTGAATTGACCACCGACCCCCTTTAATGCCAAACCGAGGAATTTCATGCTTGTATACTTAAAGCCCATTTTATCATTCAAGCAGTTAATTAAGATAGTATTAATATTAGATTTTTTATATTGATAAAGTATTTCAAACTCAACTCTAAAGGGATAATTATCATCATTTCTTATAGGCCAAATATTTAGATCGAACTCATCGATTTTATTAGTTATCTTTCCTACAATAGCACCATATCTCATATTCTCTAAAATTAGGATATCGCCCTCATTAACACGGTTCCTTCTATCTTTATATTTTACAGGAACGCCCCATTTTTTATTTTCAAGTGCTATATGATAATCCTCTCTATATTTGTCAGGCGCATTACAGAGAAACACATCTAACATAGAGAATATGATGTTTTTTTCGGTATAAGAATTTATCGAAGATCTGTTCTAGCAAAATTGAATTGCCTTTCTTCATTTTAATTGATTCTCTTCCTAGTATCTTTCAAACTCGCCTTAACTTACGGTTACGTTTGTGGGTTAGATGTCTAATCCTAAATTTAATATAAGTGTGAAAGTTGTTTTCATAAGGAGTTGATTTGATGGTCAAAGAAGAGTCCCCTTCAAAAGTTGACAGGATCATTGAAGGCTTGTCAGAAGCGGAAAATATGATGG
>Ga0207433_10005493_pt1 | contig 22598 bp, 24 predicted proteins | sample YelNatPaOPGAMG01_FD_187559 | JGI IMG/M metagenome (GOLD analysis project Ga0207433, IMG submission 187559) | Hot spring thermophilic microbial communities from Obsidian Pool, Yellowstone National Park, USA - OP-RAMG-01 (SPAdes) (version 3) | ecosystem: Environmental > Aquatic > Thermal springs... | reverse complement strand
ATGTTTTAGTAGGTAATATAAAAACTTTAGGGACATTAATGTCAGCAAGCGGGTTAGGAGCGTTAACTGGTGCATTGTTGGTTTCTTTAATAAATCTGTATATACCAAAAATTAAAATTATAAAATATGGTATGATACTTTACGGAATTTTTATCTCTATCTTTGCATTATCTAAAACCTCGTTTCCGTGCATTGCTCGTCTTCTTGCTTCGTCGTCTATTGGAGGGGGTTTTACAAGTATTAAATTCCTTACTGAAAAATTCTTCATTGAACGTGCAACTGCGCCTATATTTCCGGGATTTTGTGGTTCTGCAAGAATTACATAGAATTCAGGCTCTGACATTATCTCACTTTGTCTTCTCTTTTCTTAATTCGATAGTTCGCGCGCTCTTGCTTGTATCTTGCCTTCTCTTCTGCTTTGGCTCTTTCTCGTCTTTCCTTTCGCCTTTTTTCTATAATTTCTCTTCTCCTTGCAGCAGCCCTTGCTCTTCGTTCACTTTCTGGTGTAACCGCTTTGCCGTATATACGCACGATATCTCGGGCTTCTGCAGACCCTCTATCAAGTAACTTATCTTTTGTCTTTATTGCATGAATGCGTACCTTCATTCCATCAATGTCTATCTCATCCCCTATTCTATATTCTTCGTTTGGTGCTGAATATGAGTATAAAGATATTGTCTCCTCCCCTCTATTCACTGCAAGTTTTACCTTTATATTTTCGTATCTCTTTGTCCATATTGTTATTATGTCTTTCGCATAGGCGGATTTTACTCGTCCTGTTGGGGTCTCGATAGATGTTACAAGCAACCTACCACCTGGAAAATCTATCTCGTCATTCACCTTGACTTCTTCGTATGGTAAAAATTTCATCTCGTTTTTCTTCGATTCCCCTTCTTCGGAGATTATCATTCTTACAGAAATAGGCTTCTCTTCTTTTATCACATCTTTTTTTGTAGTCCCGCATTCTGTGCATCTTAACACTCCAACTATTGTCTCCTCTTTCTTCCCCGCAAACCTTCCTTTGATTACTTCGTGAATTGTCTCCCTTCCGCATACATAACATTCTGACAAGAGTTCTTTCGGTCCCTTGTATGGCTTGGGTTTCTTCTTTACTTTGCTCTTCTTCACTCTCTTTTTTACTTTAGTCTCTTTTTTAACCTTGCCTATTTTATCTTTCTTATTCAAATTCTCTTTTTTCTCTTTTTGTTTTTTATTCTTCTTTTCTAAACTTTCTTCCTCTTTCTTTTTCGGGCTCATTTAGCCAACCCCCAACTTTCTTTTTCGCCTACACGAATTACTCTTGCAATATTAGTTATTCCCTTACCTGATGGAATTCCTGCAGTTACTACGATTATCTCTCCTTTATTTACGCATCCATTCTTCAACATGAATTCTTCTGCTTTCTTTATTAACTCTGAGGTGTCTGCAGTATATTCTAGAACAAATGGATTAACTCCCCAAAGAAGGGATATTTGGTTACATGTCTTCGCTCTTGTCGTGAAAGCAATTATTCGTGTCTCAGGTCGATACTTAGACATATATACTGCCGTGCTACCTGATTCAGTGAAAGTTACTATTGCAGATGCGTCAAGTTCGTCGGCAAGATGGCACGCAGCATGACTTACCGCAGAGGCAATTGTAATCTTTGGATTAGTCTTTGCAGTCCCATCCATGCCAAAATCTGTATGTACAGTCGGATTGGTCATATCTGCTCTTTTTGCAATCTGTGCCATCATCTTTACCGTTTCAACAGGATATTTGCCAACTGCGGTTTCTCCAGAGAGCATTATCACATCTGCTTTGTCCAATATAGAGTTAGCAACGTCGCTTGCTTCTGCTCTCGTAGGTCTTGGATTGGTTATCATAGATTCTAGCATCTGAGTTGCAACAATAACTGGCTTGTATGCTCTGTTTGCTTCCTGTATAAGCATCTTTTGCACAAAAGGCACATTCTCTATAGGAATTTCTACTCCCAAATCTCCTCTTGCTAACATTATTCCATCTGAGATTTCGAGTATTTCTCTTATGTTTTCTATCGCTTCGGGTTTTTCTATCTTCGCAATTAGTTTCACATCTGAGCCTGGGGAGTTAACAATCTTTCTAACTTCCGATAGGTCGCTTGCACGCCTGATAAAAGACAACGCAACATAATCCACACCTAATTCCAAGCCGAACTTTAAATCCTCTAAATCTTTTTCAGTAACAGCAGGGGCAGATACATTCACGCCAGGCAAGTTTATACCTTTATGCTCTCCGATACTCCCTGAGTTAAGAATCTTTGTCTTAACCTCTGTGGTATCTTTCTCAATAACCTCAAGAGCCACCAAGCCGTCTGCTAACAATATTTTATCTCCAATCTTAACATCTTGAGGTAAGGGTTTGTATGTCGTGGAGAGTATGGTTTCGTCTCCTAAAATATCACGTGTCGTTATGGTAAGTATATTTCCTTCTTTAAGAAAAACCTCTTTTGTTTTCAACCTTCCAGTCCGAATCTTCGGACCTTGCAAATCCTGCATTATCGCAATAGGTTTTCCTAATTCTTCTGAAACCTCACGAATATTTTCATAATTTCTTCTATGCTCTTCGTGTGTTCCATGGGAGAAATTTAACCTTGCACCGTTCATCCCTGCTTTTATCATCTCTCTTAGAACTTCCTTGCTCGATGATGCAGGACCTATAGTACACAAAATCTTTGTTTTTCGCATAAACCTAAAAACATCTGCAATCGTTTAAGCCTTCCTCTTATACTTTATTTGCGATTCTAACTTCAAGTAGAAGATTTAAAACTTTTAAAACAAAAAATTATTTTTAAAAATAAAAAAAGAAAGTTGTTACTTCTTTCTGTAGATAACAACAGCCAAGCCAGGGAGAATTATTAACGGAAGCAACAAAAACCCACAGCAGAGTGAATTTGACTGTGGGGATGCTGTCTTAACTGAAACCTCGTTTGAATCTGCGTAAAGGCTTCCTGAGTCCAACACCCTTACTTTAACGTAATATACTTTACCTGCTGAAAGAGAACTTACTGTGTAACTTGTTAAAGATTTAGTCGATATAGTAGTCTTTAGGTCGCTTGCATTTGGTGTAAATCCCTTAATCTTAGAAACATATACTTGATAACTTGCAAAATCAGAGTCTGTGCTCTCACTCCAAGATATTGTAAAACTACTCTGAGTTACTTTGGTCGCACTACCTAAAGTTACTGCAGTTGGCGGGGTATTGCTCATCGTAACCACTATCGAAGTTTCAGCATAATTACCTGCTAAATCTGTTGCACGTGCAGTTATCGTATTTGCACCCTGCAACAAAGTTACTGAAGCACTCCAATATCCACCAACAAAAGTGCAGTTTATCCATGACCCAATACCCACTCTTACCTCAACCTTTGCAATACCTACATTGTCGTTTGCACTACACTGAACCGATATCTCTGTTGTGGAAACTGTGGTGCCGTCTGCAGGATTCACTATTGAAATCGTTGGCTTGGTATTATCTACATTGCCTGTGCATACCTGCGTAACAGTAGTATTTGCATCACCTTCTGGATTAGATGTATATGCACCCCAATTGTTCCATATGTCCATTGCCCTTACTCTGAAGAAATATTTTACACCTATAGAACCTGTAAACTCAGCTGTTCTGTTTGTTGCATTTACCATCCAATCAGTCCAGGGCTCGCTTCCATACCTAACCTGCACGTCAAACCACTTTACATCTGCATCAGGAGACGACCAACTGACTGTAAAGTTGGTGCAACTCTCTGCAGGGAGTGGAGTTAAGCGAGCGGTAGGCGGCACGAGATCTCCTATTGTAATGTTAAGAGAGAAGTTATAGAAATATGTTGATGGCTCTGTGGTAATTGTTCTTAGAATAAATTCAGCATAGAAATCCTGCCTATCTGCATCGTTGAGGAATATTATGGTTCTACTTCCACTTGAAAATTGATAGGTACCTACAACACCCCAGGATTGATTCCTTAGGTTGACTTCCATATTCATATTCGTAGGTACGGTAGTTGTTAAGTTAATAGTGCTCCCTGCTGGAACATTGAACTTGAAAACATCTGTATTATCCATATCTTCCATGTATGCACTGTAACTTCCATTATCTATCGAAATTGCACTTCCACCTGTTTCGCCTGCATCTGTTCCGCTCCCTGCATCGTTCTGAGTTAACTTAGATACAGTAAAATTATAGAAATCTCTGGGTCCATAAGTGTCTGAATATATGACCCTTATTTGGGCTTGCGAAGCCCCGTTAAAACAATGATGGAGGGTAACATTGCTACCTGCAAACTCAGAAACCATGCTCTCAAGCAAAGGCTCGCTCATACCGCTTATATGATTATGCAATTCAACCTTAATTTTTGAGTTTACTCCAGGTTTGCAGTTTACTGTTATCGCATCTCCATCTGATAGATTTATGTTATACCAATCTTCGGTGTCAAATCCCACGAATTGACCTTGGTAGGTACCATTGTCCAACCACACAGCATCTAAATATTCCTTACCTGCATCTACGCCTGCTCCTGCATCGTTCTGATTGCCAAACTCTACCGTGAAATTATATGCCCCAAATCCTTCTTGGAGTGTTATCCCCAAGCCGTATTCTTGAGCATCCTGCGTAAAATCACATACTCCAACCTCGTCTCCAAGCCCCACCCCAGTATCTGAATCTTGATTGTCCATACTTGAATATAGTTTTAGGACCACATCGACACGCATATTCGAATTTGGAGTTACATTTACATATATGAATTTGTTCTTCGGCACATTTATCCTATACCAATCGGTACCATCGTCGCCGCACAAATACCCAGAATGAAAACCTGAAGTAACCAAAGGTGCTGAGGAGGTATAAGCTGTTGAGGCATCAGAGCCCGATTCACCATCGTTCTGAGGCATCTTTTCTACGGTAAAGTTATATCCCCCTGCATTATTCGAAGTTATTTTTATTCCTGCATATGGGACAGAAGAAGAGAATGCATAGGCAAGGTTTGCACTTGTTACATCTGTGACAGAAATCTTAGAAGTGCCATAATTGGTTGTAAGCGCCATATCAGAACCTATTGGGGCATTTGTAAAATTAACAAAAAGAACTTCGTAGCCATTTACATTTATCTTGTACCAATCTGTTGTATCAGAACTGCTTGTTATCTTTAATGTGCCGTTGTAAGAGCCTACATCTATAGACTGTGCCTGCCCTATCGAGGAATTCGGCTCTATGTCCATATCCAAGCCTGAAACTATACCTACTAAGTTTACAACTAAGAGCACAATCACCAAACCGTATACCATCCCAGATACTTTATTATCCATTTTCATATTTACACCTTCCTTTAATATAATTTTGCTCTAAAAATGACATGCAAGAATATAAAACTAACGAGCCCTTAATCGAGCATTAACTTGAGAAACCTTGCAAGATGCCCAGCAAGTTGCGCATTGTCCGAATACCCGCAAGCATCTAAATCAATCGACGCAATAAGCGCCTTGTCATCATCACAGACTATATCTGTTGCTATCAATCCAGACTTGAATACAACCTTATTCATGCAATCAGGGATTCTTTGACCATGTTCCGTAATTGCGTATATCTCAACATTTCTTCCTTTTGCATTTTTAAGATTCTTTCCAAGTGCATCTACGAGTTCGTTCAATAAAGGTGTGGAAATAACTATACTCTTCGTAGAAGAATCTATCACTTCTCCAATCTTTTCAATTACCTCTTTTTTGCCTGCAATCGTGTAAATTAGTTGAGGTTCTCCTTTTTCTGCAACCATCTCATGTACAGTCTGAAGCCTATCAAATATGTCGTTTATCTCGCCAATAAGTTTTGCCTGCACTTTAGAAGGCGGCTCTGGGCGGTATGTTGCAGGTCTTCCTTTTATTGAAATAACAAAACCTTTTTCTTCTAAAGACCTAAGTGTAGAATATGCACTTGTTCTTGGAATGTCCGCGTTTTTTGCAATAGTTTCAGCATTCCCTTTCCCATGAAAAACAAGCGCAGTGTATGCTTTTGACTCGTAAGGCGACAAACCAAACTTTTCAAGCCTTGATGCTATGGAAATTAAGTCAGGTCTTATTTTCTTCATCTAATCGTGCTCTTCTTCTCTCATTCCTCTTACAGGTGTTGATACTTCTCGCCTATCAAGCGTTAAGGTCCTCTCTTCGCCTATAGATATTATTTGTATTGGCACGCTTGTTTCTTTTGAGATAAACTTGATGTATTCTCTCACTTGCTTGGGAAGCGCTCTATAGTATCCTTTCTTTGCAATTTTTTCCCAACCTTCCTTAGGAAGGTCCTCCCAACCTTCAAACTCAACATATACAGGTTTGCATTCCTCAAGCACCTTCATGCTCGCCGGAAAATCTTTTATCGTTTTTCCTCTATATTCGTATTTTGTGCAAACCTTTATTTTTTGAATGCCGCCTAAAACATCGAGTTTAGTAACAGCCAAGCCAGTATATCCATTTGTTCGAACTGCGTATCTTACAAGCACCATATCAAGCCAACCACATCTCCTTATTCTACCCGTGGTAGTTCCTATCTCTCCACCTTTTGTTTGGAGATATCTCCCGATTTCATCGTTCAATTCTGTTGGCATTGGTCCTGAGCCCACCCTTGTTGTATAGGCTTTCACAACACCTATTACATTATCTATCATTGTCGGACCAATACCTGCTCCCGTACATGCACCGCCCGAAATTGTATTCGAAGATGTGGTGAATGGATAAATCCCATGGTCTATGTCAAGATGCGTACCCTGCGCACCTTCAAGAAGTATATTTTTTCCATCTTGGATTGCATCAAAAAGAACGCTTGAAATGTCAACTACATAAGGTTCAAGTTTCTTACCGTATGTAAGATAGGTCTCTTTTATCTCATCCTTGTTAAATTTGATATCTATCCCAAGATTCGCAAGGTTTTTTTCCTTGATTGGCAAGATTATATCTAATTTCTCATTCAATGCATTCTCATCAAGTAAATCCACAACCCTAATTCCAAACCTTGCAACCTTGTCAGCATAGCAAGGACCAATCCCTTTCTTAGTCGTTCCTGCTGAAAGCGTCCCTTTTAATTTCTCTTCACCTTCGTCCATTAATTTGTGATACGGCATGATGACATGCGCTCTATCAGATATCATAAGATTTGTTGTTTTTATTCCTCTTTTTTCAAGCCCATCTATCTCTTCAAATAGAACCTGTGGGTCAATTACGCATCCATTCCCTATTGCAACCTTCTTATTTTGCCAAAGAATCCCCGATGGAATATGGTGAAGTTTGTATTTTTCATTTCCTATGACGATGGTATGTCCTGCATTGTTACCTCCCTGAAAACGCACTATTATATCTGCATCTTCTGCGCAATAATCAGTTATCTTCCCTTTACCTTCATCTCCCCATTGTGCGCCTGTTATTACGGTTACTGTCATATTCTCGCCTTTACCATATCAGAGGCTTGGATTATGAAACTAACGCTTATTTGCATACTTCGTTAAGGTCTCCTAAAAGGACATCTAGCGAGATACCATGCATTTTTGCGCCTGAGGCTATTGTCTCTGTGTTTGATGCAATACATAAATGACAGCCCATCCCGTGTTTTTCGAATATCTTTCTTGCATTCGGATATTTCTCCAGGACCTCCCAGATGTAATCAGTCCCTTTTATCATAACTATCTCCAATTCGTTAATCTTCCTTTTGATATTAATGTTTTTATTTTTTCATTTTTTCCAACTTTTTTCAAAACATCTTGCTGCTTCTGTATATCTTCCCATCTTTCTGAGAAGTTCGCCCATGTATTCCCATATACGTTTATCAGATGGTGATAGTTCAGATACTTTCATCAATATTGCAAGCGCTTCTTTATTCTTCCCAAGGGAAGAAAGAGCCAAGCCTTTGTTTATCATGGCATCTATGTAATTTTTATCTATATTTAGAGCACAATCAAAACTTTCTATTGCATCTTCGTATCTTGCTAGTTTTATAAGCAGCAAACCGAGCATATTCCAAGCGAATTTGTCCCCAGGTGCACGTTTCAATGCTTCTCTATATGCTTCTAATGCTTCCTCATACCTTTCCAAAGAGGTAAGCACCGCACCAAAATTTGTCCAAGTCTCTTTTCTTTCTGAATATAGTTTCAAACTTTTTTCAAAACATTCCAAGGCTGTTAAAAAATCTCCATCACGATAATGAGCACTACCCTTATTGTTCCAAGCCTCATCATATTCAGGGTCGAGTTCAAGTGCTTTTTTATAATGCTCAAGCGCATCTTTTATTCTTCCCATGTCTTCGTATATACTTCCTATATTATTCCATGCGATTGGGTTGTAGGGATTGAGAGCAAGCACACGCTCAAAACACTCGAACGCATCCTTGATTTTTCCCTTAGTATATAACGAAAAACCAAGATTATTCCAAGCCTCGTCGTATTCTGGATTTTGTTCGATCGATTTCTTGAAACATTTTAGAGCTTCATCTATATTACCTTCATCTAGAAATTGCATTCCTTTCTCATTCCACATTTCCTCATTTGAACATCCAAGTTCTAATGCTTTCTCTTGTGCTTTCGTTGCAGCATCTATGTCGCCAAGCGTGTGAAGTATTCTGCTCTTAATCTTCCAAGCCTTAGGATACATAGGGTCTTTCTGGAGCGCTTGCTCAACTGCTTCCAAAGCGCCTGCACGCTCGCCAAGCCTGAACAATACCTCTGCTTTCGAACTAAAAACCTCTGATGCCGCATGATGCTCAAGGGCTCCGTCATAGCATTTTACCGCTTCATGCAATTTGTTCTGTACCTTAAACACTTCTCCTTTCTTATACCACACCTCGGCTTGGGTCGAATCAATCGCAAGTGAATAATCATAGCATTTCAAGGCATCTCCAAGCCTGCCAAATTCTTTCAAAATATCTCCTTTTGCATTCCAAGCCTCTGGATTCTTTTCATCTAGCATTATTGCCTTCTCGTATGCCTTTAGAGCCTCTGTCCTATTTGCAAGTCGTTCCAAAGCACGAGCCTTCCCAAGCCAAGCACGGAGCATCATTGGGTTCTGTCTACAGGCTTCATCTAACTCTTTTAGAGCTTCATCATATTTGGAAAGTTCTATCAAACACTCTCCAAGACCGCATCTGACTCTTGCACTATCTCTAATCTCTAACGCATTTCTAAAAAGTTCATATGCTCTTTCATAATCTCCCATACCAAGCAGACATTCGCCCATACCTTCTAACGATTCTGCAGTCTTTAATATCGATAGCGCCCGCTCGAAACATTCCAAGCCTTCAGAATATTTGAAAAGAACCATCTTTGCAATTCCAAGATTATGCCAAGATAACTCATAGTTAGAATCTACTTTTATACTTCTTTTGTACAAATCTTCAGCAATCCTTGTCCTCTCGTCTCCCTTGAATCCTACTTTGATATTTGACATTCCAAGCCGAACCGTCATCCTTCTTTTCCGTTCAAGAAGAAAGAAATTACCAAATAGAAGATACAAACGCGCACTAGGTATTTCTTTCGAATATACATCTTCATATTCTGATGCCTTTCTCAATAAAGCCTCAATAGATCTCCGCTCCTTAGATGTAAATTCAATTGTATCTTCTGGAACTATTCGGTCTTTCTTAACTATTCTTTCAAGGACAAACAGCATTTCCTCAACAAAATTTTTTCCTCTTATATCTATCACTTTAGGTTCTATTCTCTTAATCTCTTCCTCGACCGCAACTCTCTTTCCGCACTCAGGGCAGTAGTTCTCATTTTCAAGCGCCGCCCCGCATGCTTGACAGAACTTCATCAATGCTACAACGGCTTGGATTATTAAAAATTATTCGAAGTTAGAGTATTGACAGATTATCTTTTTAGGATAATTTTATTGGTTCGTTAAAAATTATTCGAAGATTCAGCAAGAAATTCTAAGCATCGATTTTCCAAATTCTCAAGCGCACAATCCCATAGCAGAATACCATCTAATGTTACAACCCCTTTTTTACCTTTCAATTCCTTTCCTGCAGATAGTAAACTTGGCGTATCACCGTTATATTCCACAAACCCCAAGCCTGCACTCTTTGCTTGCTTAATCTGCTTCTCAGCATGTTTTTTATTCATCGTTTGAGCCTCAGGAATTGGAAACTTCTCAGAACCATTTAAATTTTCATCAGGTTCTTCGCATCTTATGAAAACTACATACTTTGCACTAGGTTCAATCCTGAATGTAAGCCAATGAAGGGGTGTGTCAAGGCTTGGATAATTTCTACCAATAACAACCGCCGTCCTTCTTGTAGGGTCATAATCGAGAACTTCTACAAAATCCTTTTCTGATAAGGAACGCAAAAGTGCATCTTCACATGTTATAACAAACCTATCAAGAAACCTTGCTGAAAAACTTGCTCTCCTGACCTCTTTCCTATCTAATTTCTTCGAAATCGATTTTGCAAATGCAACTATCTTTAATGGCTCATGCGATTTCGTAGGCTCAGGGCTTATTATAAAACTCTCAAATGTCAATTTATTCGTTCGCATTGGCTCTTTATCTGTTTTGAGAAATTTAATACTTTTTTATTTTAAATTCGAACCATTCCTCTCGAAAACCAACGAAAAGTAGATGTTACCATCCTTCGAACTAATGTGATAGAATCAACAGAAACTCCTTCACTTTCTGTCTTCTTCGCCTTTATTGCTTTTACTACATCATCTTCGCTACTTACATCTGAAAGTAAAGTATATCCCAAGCCTATCTCTTCAAGAACATGAGCATCAGAGCCCCCGGTAACTGCCGTTTCAAGTTGACTTGCAAGAACTTTCGCATATTCATTCTTTCTTGCTGATATTGCTCTGTTGAACACCTCTATTGCATCAAATTTGTTATTCCTTACTGAGAATTCTCCAATTCCTGAAACTAACCTGTATGGATGCGCCGCTACAGCAACCCCACCTTGAGATACTATCTTATCAATCGTTTCTGCAACAGACAATCCCTTTTTTATAGGTTCTGAAATTCCAAGACCTAATACATGACCTGAAATCGTAGAAACCTCAATACCTCGAACAACTATAAAGTCGCCAACTTCTTTTGCTGCCTTGAGCGCCTCCGCATGCCCAGAAACTGAATTATGGTCCGTGAACGCAATACCCGAAAGACCTATATTTTTTGCATATTTTACAATCTCTCCTGGACTATGATTCCCATCTGGGGAATTGGACGAATGTAAATGAAGGTCGAACTTCATCTTTTTTTGACTTATCTTTTCTGTCATTTTTACTATCTACCCTTTTATTTTATTTATTTTCTTTACTCATTTTTACTTCATACTTAATCTTCTTAGAATGCTCTCATAAAATATAATTATTTTCCTGTCCCCTTTTTATTGTTCTTTCCATTCTGGGAAGGACTCTTTAAAATTTCGTATAACTCTGCACCTTTTTGCTTTAATTCATCGTCTGTTAAGCACGTAAGTTCGTGTGGAAAAACAAGCCAATCATCGCATTCATGCAAATAATAATCAGGAATTATACTCGTCTTGTTTCTCCTTGGTTTGTAATATACTGTCGCAATCCTTATCTCTGGTGTATTCTTTCGCGCTTTTTCGTGGACATGTTTTAAAACTTCCCTTATTGTGCAGCCTGTGTCAAAAACATCATCTACGATTAGCATTTTATCTTCTGAATTTACAATTTCTATAACATGCTCCAAGCCCTTAACTTCTACTGGACCTCTTTTCATTATGCCTGTATATGACTGCGTCTTTATTGCCGTATGATATGGGTCCACTCCTTTAAAACGAAGAAATTCGTGGATTGCAATACCAACCGGTGTGCCACCTCTCCATAGGGCAACAAGAAAATCCGGAACAAAACCAGATTCCCAAATCTTTCTTGCAAGTCTAAAAGAATCAAGAAGAAGGTTATTTGCATCGAGAAAAATCTTTTTTGGTGTTGCCTCTTCATCTTTGCATGATTTGGTCTGGTATGTGCGCATAAGGGTTGATAGCAATCCGGATATTAATGGTTGACTGATTTTGTTTTGATAGATTGAATATGCGTTATCTGGAAAAGTGGATGTGTTAAGTTATGTGTTTAAGTTATATTAAGTTATAAATACCATGATAACAATTGCTTGTATATCGTGCAAGGGGAGTTTGAGGTTAGTGGATGAAAGACTGCGCGAGTTGGTAAGTGCCCAAATTCGGGCATATATTAAGTATTACAGGGCTACCATTCAAAATAGTTTCTCGAATACACCCCCTATTTTCTTCACAGGATATCCATTTCATGTTCATTGCTACATTTTGCCAAATGCTGCTGTTTGTTGTGCGTTCAAATATTCAATGAATGAATTCAAAATCGATTTTTTTGAATGTGATTTTGAAAGTTTTAAACAAAAATATATAAATGAAGGTTATGATTATTTTCTTGGTTTTCTGCCACTTTACCAGTATAGCGAGGAGTCTGCTGCATTATCCGCAAAACAGAATGCAATACGCGATGTCTACGCAGAACTACATCATACAAGACTTATCGAAATAATAGAAAATATAGATGCTTCTTTGCAAAAGATTGGACAGATATCAAAAGCAAATCCAGAATCGAAAAAACATTTAAAGCCTGTAGCCCAAGCCTATGTGGAACAACGTGCAATCGTAGAGAAACTCATATCAAGAGTGGAAGATTTGGACAAAATTCTGCTTGCGTCATTCGAAAGACAACTATTAGATGTTGTGGTTGCTCGCGAAGACCCAAGGATTGCGCCTTGCACACAGCACAACATTGCAGAAATTGCACAGTATCTTGGGTTGTACCTCCAGAATTATAGGCGTGGAGTTGAGGAATATCTTTCTAAAGGACTGTATAGCATTAGACCGCGTTTTTATGATGGTTTTCCCCATTATTTCCAAGGCTGTCTTATGCCCAACCAAGCCGCTATAGTTTTTATTCAGTATGGAATGGCATATCCAAGCATAGAGGTAAACAAGGAAAACTTCGAATCTGTGATAGAGATAAAAAGGCAAAGGAAGTACAACTATCTACTTACCTTTGGACCACATAAAAACTTTGACCCTGAGATTGCTATCGAGGATGCAAGACTTTCAGTTATAAGAGATCTTGATTCTGTGCAGTGCATAAATGTTTATGCTCTTATCGAACGTATGCAAGAGATGGAAAATATCTCCTTGTCTATCCCCGAAGACTTGAAACTTCGTGAGATCGAAAAACTCATTTTGGCTTGGCTCGAAACTACGGAACAGATAAAGGGAATATATGCAGAAATGCTTGAAAGAGAAACGAACGCCCTACTCGAAAGATGGGAAGAGGCTTATGATTACATAATGTGTATAACTCCCACTAAAGTCATAGTACCACAAACACCAAATTTTGAAGATTCTAAAGATAAAAATGAAGAGAAAAAGGAACAAAGTTCGAATGAAGAAAATGCAAACGTTGGTGTAAAATGGACGATTTCGAAGGTAGAAGCAAAACCAACAACATCGACAAGTGAACAAACTCGGAAATCTCTTGAGGCATCATCCCAAGCGTCTGAACGTGCATCTGGAGGAAAGGAATATAAATCAGATGATAGGTTATCCTCAGAAGTTACTTTACCTGGAGGATTAAAAATTCAACCCATGAGAGATTCAATTAGGATTTCTGGAGAGTCAGTATCTGAGTATCGCCTGCCTACATCGCTTCCTCAACCTAGGAGAAATTATGGTGAAAATAAATTTGAAGATATGATAATGACAAGCAAATTATTCGAAGAAGACGATAGAATGCACAAAGGGAAGTTGAAAGGTCCGGACTATGAACGAAAGCGTAACCCATCGCTTGCAGTATTTGCGTTCATCCTTATCTTGATGGGTTCTTTGATGTTTTTTACTGGATACAAGATGTCTGATACCTCAGGGAATGACACAAACTCAACTGCCTGTATGCTTGTTGTCCCTGACCAGAACCTATACATAAATGGCGGTGCCTTCTTGCTCCTCATAGGTGTGGTCTGTTTGGTTGCTTATATAATATACAAACAGCCTGCTTAGCCTACCTTTACAAGTTCGATTATATCTCCATCGTGGATGTTATAATCAAGCACAGGCACTTTTCCATATATGTAATAAGGTCCGAATCTTAGCACGTATTGCCCTTCTTTATCCCAATAATCAACAAGATTTTTTATTATCTCAGATGCGTAGTTTGTGCGGTCAAGTTCCATTTCACAAGTCTTCCAAGTTTCGTAATCGCGCACAATCACGCGTACTACCATCACACCCACCATACCCATGTTCTTTCTTCGATTGACATCTTCCCTTTTATCAGACCTTTTAACTTCATCTTTGTTAAAAATCGTACCGTCTCATCAGGACATTCCACTCCTTTTTTTCTTGTCTCTTCTTCGATATCGGAAGTTTTTAGCGTCCCTTTCTCTTTTAGAAGTTCAAGTATGTATCTCTCCGCATCTGTTTCTTCCAACTGCATTCAATTCACCTCTAACTTTGCAATGCTAATCTCACGTTTAAGTTCTGTATCCTCTGCGATAGAATCGCACTTAATTCTCATAAGATACAATATAGGTTTGTATCCTGAATCCGAAAAACTTTCGTAATTCGCCATACCTTTAGATACTATTATATCGTAATCTTTAAGGGCATTTGCAAGTTCTCTCCCCATCTCTTTGAAAGAGACACCAACTGCATTCGAACCTGTTGTGATTATGCTATCAGCAACTTCTGTAAAAGAGAGTGCGAGCGCATCGTCTATAGTAGCATCTGTAAGTATATCCCCTCCTTTAACAACTAAGGTAACTTTTGCTCCAAGCCTGGAAATCTCTCTTACAAGTAATTTGTCGAATACGATTTCTCCGCAGTTATCTGTAAAATAAAGCACCCTTTTTCCGTTTTCAAAAAACTTCTTTGCTTTGGGTAGGTCATTTACTGCAAGTCCTTCTTTGAATATCTTGTCAAATCCCTCTATCATGTCCTCAGGTTTTTCAAATACCCTTTGCACACCGAAATCAAGAATGTTTCCAATTATAGATGAAAGGGCAGATGCATAGAGTTTATCTTCTGAATTTTTTACTATACTTTCAACTTTTGGAAGGAGTGAAAGTGCAACTTGGTTACTTCTTTTTTTAATCTCTTTATAGGGGTCAGTACCTAAAATCTCATAAACTCTTCTATGGACTTCAGTTGCCAATTCTGCAGAATTTTGGTTACCATCGTATCTTTCAGAAATAATCCTTGTTGCTTCTTTGAGTGTTTTAGGTGCAAGCGCAGGATTAACAAGTTCTGTTTCGTAAAGAACCCTAGTAAGAAGGCAAGGAATACATCTAGGTCTCATAAGCATATATCCATGATTGACATTCAGGTAGAAATGCTTTTATCCAAAAGGCTGTATTGACCTTCATGCTTCGTTTAGAGGCTTTTACAGAAAAAAGATGCCTTACTGCCATTTTCTTATTATTCCTGTTCGTATCTATACTTGCAAAAAGTTTTCCACATTCTTTTGAGCATGCCACTATACCTGACGAGCGAGTTTTTTACACTTGGGCAAAATTCTATGGTGAGGGAAAAGTAATAGTCCCAATAGAAGATTGGCCCTATGACCATCCTGTTGAACTTTCTTTCTTCGTTGGTGAAAAAAATGAAACATTGATAGTAAACGCCAGGCTTGGAGATTTTCTTGAGGTTTTTGTAGAAAATGCAGATGGAATACCTATCGAAAATGCTTCTGTTATATTGAAAAAAGAGGTCTTGATTAACTTCACGGACAAAAACGGAAAATGTACATTCGAAAATTTACCAAAATCAAGGGCTTATGAAATCGAAGTTAAGAAAGATTTTGGAAACCTCACTGTAGTGGTAAACACCGTAGTTTTTGGCTTGGGCAATGGTGGTACCTATTCATGGTACCTTTCTATATGTTCAAAAGATGATATGACGGTAGCAAGACTTTTTGATACCTTCAACAATTCCATAAAAGATGCAGATTTGTTTTTAGATGGTAATCATCTTGGAAGAACAGATAAAAATGGAGAATTTGAATTCTTGGCAAAATCTGGGAACCATAGATTAAATGCACAAAAGAAGTCTGATTTTGAGGGTATGGGTGGAGTACCAGTTTGCATAGATGGGAAATATTACATAGCAAGCGAGAAAGCGCCCGGCTACTCTCTTTTTCTTGTTCCATTTATACTTACCGGCTTGGGCGAACTTGTCTCTGTTATCCTTTTGGGAATTGGAACTTTCTCTATTTATTTCCTTGCAAAACGTTTATTCGGAAGATTCTCTGCAACTGTTTCTTCTATCCTATTTGTTACAAATTCGATTGTGGTTCAGAATGTATTCACAACTGGTATGTCTGACCTTTGTTCAACTGTTTTTGCCATACTTGGCATATTTCTATTCTTGGAAAATCTTGTTGGAAACAAAAATGTTTTTTATTCATTAGCAGGCGGGCTAGTCCTTGGTTGCTCGGTAGCAGTTAGATACTCATCTGTTCTTATAATATTCGCACCCTTTTTGTTTATGCTTGCAATGGTATTTCAATCCAAGCCGTATCTGCCTCGACTTAAGGATGCTGTTAAACATGCAATCCCTTTCCTAATAGGTCTGTTAATAATAGGGAGTGCAATCGGATATTACAACCATACTCTATTCGGAAATGTATTCTCTTCTGGTTATTCGCAAGGACAGTTAAAAATAGAAAATGAAAATTCAAGCGCCGCGATAGAAGAAAAAAATTATCTTGGTAACTTCGATATAGGAAGTGGCATTCCTACATGGCCAAATAAGATGTTTTTCTTCTTAATGCTTGCACCTTTTGTTTACCTTGCACCCGGGGGACTGCTCTGGGGTAGGAAAAAACCCGAATTTTATTTGCTTTTTATCTGGATGTGTTCTGTATTCTTCCTTTACATGAATGTGGCTTGGGTCGCTTCCTGGCAGGACATTGCAAGGTCCATCGAAGACATGAGATACTTCCTTCCTGGAATACCTGCGGCTGCTTTGCTTGCTAGCATAAACATTAAGAGAATATTCGAGAAAAAGAAGATTTTAGCATTATCATTGGTTGCTATCTTCCTTATCTCAGGTATAGGATTCGGAATTTTTGGAATTACCACTCAGTTAAACAGGCAAAGAATGGTCCTTCCCCCAGATGCTCATGTAGAAAAGGTAACTATCAGCCAATTACTCGATAAACCTTTGAAATACGAGGACAAATTGGTATCTGTCTCGAATGTAACTGTAAAATGGACGGATGGAAAGATTGCAAAGATAACAGATATCACATCCGAAAGAACTCTAAATCTTGTGCCTATTATGCTTGAACGTCCCCCTACATTTCAAGTCGGCGATGTTATCGATGTATCAGGGATTTTTAAAAGAAGTAAATCTAATCAGGGAGGTGATATCTATGGAGATTGGGATATAATCGCAAAGTCAATCTCTTTTAAGAAAAAAAGTTCATCTCAATATATAGTGCTAAATGTAGATGAGATAATTCTTCATCCTGAAAAATATGCCAATACTACTGTGCGAATAGAGAACATTCAAGTTGAAACTATAATAAATGAGCATGTATTCAGAGCCTCAAATGTTATTATACATATAGACCTTGGCTTGGTACCACAAATCGGCACTTTCATAAATGTGCAAGGTTCCTTCCATCTCAACCAATTCAAAGAATATGAAATCCATGTGCGTCAAAATACATCTGATTGTATCGAGATCAGATAATCATTCGAAGGCGCCCACGACCTCATGTCCAAATACAGAATCTATACATACTTTTAAGGTCCTATCGCCAACTGCTGTAAATACCCAAATCGGCAAAAATACCTGTTGAATCACATTTGCTTCTATTCCGAATTGGTTCTTAACTTTCACGGCAAGTCTTGCAGGGGGCACTCTTGGCATAGGTGTATCCTCAGGTAGTTCCTCTGCTGAGATTCTGGTAAACTTTGCGTTGTTATCAAGGTCAACTATCTTTTCTGCTTTCTTATCAACCAAATCAGAAAATTGAACTGTATTCTTTTCCACATACAGAAGTTTTCCAGTAAGTGCGTTATAATAAATATTCTCGTTCGCATCTATCTTTTTTGAAAGAAAAGGAATCCCTTCGTATTTTTTCACATTGAAACGGACTTGCCAAAGCGGTAGATAGATAAGTTCTGCATCTTCTATGGTTTCCGTTTTTTTGAAAATCCCTTTTTCTACAAGTTTTTTTGCTCTCTTCAACGCTTCGTTTTCGGGGACTTTTACTTCGCATGCTATTACCATCTGTTCTTGCGAATCGAAATCGCTTTCTGTCATGATATTCCTCGAATGCTTAATTCGTTCGTAAAAATTAACTCTTTCGGTTATTTCCTTCCCTTTCGATATCATTTTAAATTTCAAAATTGTTTTTGTATTTATGTCTATAAAACTCGGAATTATATCAGATATACATGCAAACTTACCGGCATTTCAGGAGGTTCTTTGTATGCTCGATTCCTGTGATAAAATCCTAATTGCAGGAGACCTTGTAGGATACGGTCCAAGACCGAACGAAGTTATCGAAATGGTAAAGAGCAAAAAATTCGAGGTAATTGCAGGTAATCATGACACAGCCTCTGTTACAAGAAACGTATCGAATTTTAACGACTATGCTGCCCAAGCCCTGCTTTGGACTGCTGACCATCTTACAATGGAAAATCTCGAATATTTGAACGAACTGCCAAGAAGAAAAAGATTTCAGTTCGAAGGCGTAAACATACTTATGGTCCATGGTAGCCCTGAGGACGACGATGAGTATATCTGCGAAGACGACATCACAGAAGGATACCTTAAAAAAGCAGATTGCGAAGTGTTAATCGTTGGCCATTCGCATATTCAGTGGACTGTCAAAATAGGGGACAAACTTGCACTTAACCCAGGTTCTGTAGGTCAACCTAGAGATAGGATACCTGATGCTTCGTATGCATTCCTAACACTACCTGAAAAGAAGGTAGAACAAAAGCGCGTAAAATACGATATCGATTTAACTGCAAGAATGATAGTAAAAGCAAGACTTCCTCGAATACTTGCAGATAGATTATACATTGGTTACTAAAATTTATTAATTTATTAATATTAGACGACAAAAATTCGAAAGAATTAATAGCCAATATTGCATATACTTGAATGCCCAAAAAGGAGGCATACTATGGTAGATTTCGAAACGATAAAAGCCGAAAAGAAAGAATTTGGAAAAAGCAACTTCATTGAAGTCGCAAGAAAGAAAGCAAAGACAGAAGAAGGTACGAATGAGTTTATATCCATCTCAAGGGGATATTACAAAGATGGTATGGAAAGGTTCAAGAAATCTATTACGATTCCTGATGATAAAGAGATCAAGGAATTCGTTGCGGAAAAAATTAAGACCTTGTAGACCGGGAACGGTTAAATCAATTATATTTACTAATTTTTAATTTTTGTTATTAATTTCGTATATAATGCTTTGACTATCCTTTACATCTTTTTTCTAAAAGTAACTCAAGATATGAGTTACGTTCATACTTATAGAGGTCTAGTTTTGACATAAGGTCGAAAGCACATTTACGTTTTTCGTCCAATTCCCAAGCCTCACCTTTTGTTTCTACTTCGACGAAATAGCCCAAGCCTGAAACATCATCAAGACTGATCTCAAAATCTTTTAAGATATATTTCGTGCGTTCTTTCCTAACTTCAGAGATAAAGATAAATCCAAGATGGGAAAATATTTTCTTTAATTCTTTTGCATTATCTATCTTTACATTTACCTCTTCCCTTGTTTTTGTGGAAGTATCTATCTTTGGTCCTTTGTAAGTAAGAGTACATTCTACAGATTCTCTAATTCGGAGCGCTTCGTCTGTTTCCGCAAAGTTTCTTGTAGGTAGGTTGTAATAATAATCGATTTCATTCTTCGAACCTATGAACTTCGCGCCCATTTCTTCGAGTTTATCTTTGACCTTTTTAAAATCTTCAACCCGAGCCTTAATCTCTATCTCAAGCATGATACATAATAATGAACTACCATTTTTTACTTTGCCCCGATAGTTTCTAATGTCGATAATAACGTCGATAAAAAATTCTATAACAAATTCTCGTACCACCTGAAAAGGAGACAGGCATCTATTTATACTAAGAGAACTATGTATATTAAGGGAATAATATGGATATAAAAATGCTTCTTTCTGGCAAGAATAAGTTTATTACTGGGGTAATGGTGTTGGTAATTATCGGGGCAGTAATCCTTGTAGGCACACAAGAAGGAAAGATTGCATCGAATGTATCTGCAGGAGATAATGCATCTCCAGGTAACTCAAACAACAAAAAGAACGATACAGAACAGAATTCCACTGGCACAGAACTCCAGACTGATAATGGAGGTAAGATGACGCTAAGCATACCCTTTGTAGGCGTGAATTTTCTTGAGACTGCAGTTAAAGACCATTACAATATGCCCGCAGGTATGAAGAGAATAGTTGTAAATATAAATTGGGATAAAACAGGCTGGAACCTTGAAATATCTATAGGGAGTGGAGAATGCCCGGATTCAGGGACCGAACTTGCATCTAAAACAGCCACTACTTCGCCTATAACAATCGAATATACTTCAGAAGATGGAGAACCACTTCCTGAAGGACAATGGTTTATTCATGCAAAAGCAAACGATGCATCATCTCACAGAGGAGAATCTGTTACAATTTCATATACAATCACCGTCTATCAGTAAAAATATCAATAAAAATTCCTCCATCAGATTCTATAATCTTTTATAATTTTTTATTAACTTTTTCAATCCTTTTTACCTTTCGTTATTCTTTCCTTCTTTATCCATTTCTATCTTTTTTTCATGACGATAAAAAGGCTTATCAATTCGTATGTAATATACCTTTACATGCTCGTACAAATAATTTTAGGAAGCAAGTCAGATTTCGCAAGAGGAGAAGCAGCACTTAAACTCCTTGAAGAATTAGGAATATCTGCCTCTGTGAGAGTTGCCTCTGCCCATCGTGCACCCGACGTTGTTAAAGAAATAGTGGAAAAATCAGAGGCAAAAGTATTCATTGCAATAGCAGGTCTTGCAGCATCTTTACCCGGACTTGTTGCAGCATATACAACCAAGCCGGTAATCGGCGTCCCTGTCTCAGGTAAACTAAACTTCGATGCAATCCTCTCGATGCTTCAAATGCCAAGAGGCATCCCAGTAGGTTGTGTAGGTCTTGACAACGCAGAAAATGCTGCTGTGCTTGCCGCAGAAATATTGGCATTATCAGACCAGAAGATTGCAAAGAAAGTCCAAGAATACAGGCAAAGATTGCGCGAACAGGCACTTGCAGATATGCGTGATACATAAGTGATACATAATGCAAAGAGAAACAAAAGTGATGCAAATCTACAACCTCTTATTCGAAAGATTTGGAAAGAGGTATTGGTGGCCTGCTGAAACGCCCTTTGAGGTAGTTGTAGGAGCGATACTTACACAGCAGACAACATGGACAAATGTCGAAAAGGCAATACGAAACTTAAAAGAAAAAGGGTTTTTGGAATTGGAACTTTTATCAAATGCAAACGAAAATGAAATCTACGAACTTGTTCGTCCTGCAGGATACTATCGACAGAAAACAAAAAGGCTTCTTGGCGTTGCAAGATACATCTATACAAATTATGGGTCGATCGAACATATGCTTAACCAACCTACAGACAAGGTCAGAAACGAACTTCTCAGTCTAAATGGGATTGGACCTGAAACTGCAGACTCGATACTATGCTATGCAGGAAACCATCTTAAATTCGTAGTAGATGCATACACATACAGGTTATGTAACAGAATACCATTGCTTCAAATAGGCGATGGAAAAGAACATGCTTGGGATAGATACCATAAAGTGCAAAGATACTTTGAAGAAAATATGCCAAAAGAACTTGAAATATACAGGGAATACCATGCCCTCATTGTGGAATGTGGCAAGAGATTTTGCAAGACCAAGCCGAAATGCCTTTCTGAAAATAATTCTGAAATAGAGAGATGTCCGATTTCTGAAATCTGTCGTTATTATGATATTTTTGTGCACGAAAGATAGAAAAAGTCAGCCATCTATATCCTATACGATATTATGTCAGAAAATTTGAAAAATGTTATCGAATACATGTCGCGAATCGCAGAGGGCAAGGATAATATCGACAAAGTCTTTGCAAATTATTGCGATGGAAATAATCTTCATGGATACACCTTTGTTAAAATCAAAGGAAAAAAGGTTGATGTTGAGCAGACAAAAGGAAAATCAATCAAGAAATTCTCTGGTGATATATCTGAGAAGGAAATTAAAAACCTTGTTAAGATAATCAAAGATAACAAATTATGGAATGTTAAATCTCTGCGTGATTACGGCGTTCCTGATGAAACTCAACCTAAGATAGAATTTAAAATCGAAGGTATAGGTGGTTTCGAAGTTTGGATTTGGCATAACGACGTTTACAAAATAAAAGAATTCGCAGAGGCAATGAACTTTTTCCTTTCTCTTGCATCACGAATTAGCAACGGAGAAGTTACATATTAACCAAGCCAAAACCCAAGCCAAAAAAAAATAAACAAAAATATA
>Ga0207433_10005490_pt1 | contig 22609 bp, 17 predicted proteins | sample YelNatPaOPGAMG01_FD_187559 | JGI IMG/M metagenome (GOLD analysis project Ga0207433, IMG submission 187559) | Hot spring thermophilic microbial communities from Obsidian Pool, Yellowstone National Park, USA - OP-RAMG-01 (SPAdes) (version 3) | ecosystem: Environmental > Aquatic > Thermal springs... | reverse complement strand
CGCCGATAGAGTTCTCGCTGCTGAACGCCAGCAAGCTCTACAAGGGCTTCAACATGAGCGTCGTGAAGAGGCTGTGGGGACCAGTGCAGTTGGTGTCGAGATACTTGGAGAACATACCGTACCAGCCTGTGCCGCCATACTTCAGCAGCATGATTGTCGTGGAGTCGGCGTTAACCGACTCCAACGGGAAGGCAACCTTCCTAATACCTGTCTGGAACTACAGTGTGACCTCGAAGATATACACGTGGCTGACTACCGACGGTTATTACGACAATGTTGGTCCGAAAATACGTCAGCTTGATGAGTATGCAGGTGGGCCGAGGCACCCGTGGAACAAGACGGCTGGCCCGCTGGCGATAAACCTGATTACTGCTGGAGCAAACAGGACTGGAGCGCTCTTCGGAACACCTGTCTACGCGAACTTCACAACCGTGCCGGGAGTGACGAACAACATTCCTGACAAAGATGTTCCGAGGCTGGTTGGAGTGTTAACCGCCTCCGCATACGCCAGGTGGATACAGCACTCCATGAACGCAACAGGCCTGGTTAACCCTGCTACGAAGACCTGGGAGAACACTAGGGTCAAAATCACCTATGCTAACGGTGACTCCGTCTATAAGGACGGTGTCTCGCTCAACACGACCTACCGATCCGCCTACAAGGATAAGTGGTGGGCTGGAGTAGGAATGCTGGCTGGAGGAGCATTCCAGCACAGGACTCCTGACAGCGAGACTGGGACAACAGTCTCGCCGCCTCAGCCCGCTGCGAACTGCTACGCTAAGGCCGAGGAGAGAGTCATAGCGAACGACATCGGCGTCGTTGTGAGGAACATTGTCAAGGTTGGGCTGCCGAACCAGAAGGTGACTATAACAAGGGACGCGATATACGTCGACGAAACTAAGATCGCTGACAGCAAGGTGCTGATGGAAGACTGGACTCCTACGAAGCCAAACGCTGACCCGACTGACTACTACGTGCTATACCTGAGGTCGACGCCGAGCAACATACTCTGGGGCATCTACGACTTCACAGTCAAGACTGAGAACCTGACCAAGGGAATGACGAATACTCTGCTTAAGCTGAACGACCCGCAGTTCCTCGTCGAGAAGCTGGAAGGCGGAGAAGTAGACTGGACCTCGGGCATGGTCTACCTAGACTGGCCCGCGAGGCTCAGTGTAACGATACTTACTGAAGACGGAAGGCCTTTGGAGAAAGCATGGGTGTACATCATAGATGCTTACACGAGGGGCAACGTGACCGCCGCGATAACGGACAACTATGGTCATGCTGGAACACTCTTCGTCGGAGCTGGCAACGCTGCTGAACACTTGAAGATTGAGCCCGGAGACAGGGTTGACATAGGGTTCAACCTGCTAAGAGGATGGTTCTGGCTCGACGAGAACATGATGCTTACGGGCGAGCCAGTCAACCCCGAGTGGGACCCTGTTTCGAACAATTTTCCGCCGCAGCCCGTTGGAGACGAGTATGTTCAACACTTAACCTTCAACGGTAGATCAGGATGGGCAAGGTTCTACGGGAAATACTATGTTATGGTTTACTATAGGCCTGCAGGCTGCAGCGAGGTTCTCGGCCCAGTGTCCACGATAGTGGTGTTCGACAGCTATACTAACGAACCTCAACACCAGTACATATACTTGGGTATACACCCCGAGTCTTACGCCTCCACTTCTGAATACGCCGTCTCGCAGGCTAAAATATTCAGGGCTGACGTTGGCGACATGGCTATGTCTTTCAACGATGCGCAAGGCAGGCCTTTGAAAAACGTTCACGTTACGCTTGAAGAATGGGGGATTAGTGGTTTCACCGATGAGGCTGGAACCCTGCTTTTCCAGAAGATGCCGAGGATAAGCTACAGGCTTACCGCCGAATGGGTGAGCAGGTATGGCAGCAAGGCTGTCGTGAAGACAACCGTGACGGAGGACACCGTCATAGTGATGCCAGTCTACGACATTGTTTTAAGATTATTGTCACCAGGCGGGAGACCCTTGACGAATGCTGATGCTTTCTTGGAGGGAGTATACTTGGGTAAGGCTGACGCGAACGGTGAAGTCTTGGCAGCACAGGTTCCGTCGGGAAACTACACGGTGTCAGCTAAATGGCTTGGCTCAGACCTTGTGTTTCAGAAAATAGAGATTGTGACAGGCGGCGAAATAACTGTAACGCCTTCAAACGTGCACAGTATAACCATTATGGTGAGGGGTGCTCAGGGACAGGCTTTAGAGGGTGCTGGCGTCACTGTTTTGAAGAATGGTGTTAAACTGGTTAGGATGCTTACAGATAAGGGTGGGAACGCGGAGGTTGAGCTGCCTGATGGAGACTACACTATTGAGGTTTCCTTCGACCAATTTCTTAGGAGAACTCAAGTAACGCTTACAAGTGACCATCTAGTTAAAGTTGAGCTTGACGTCTTCCTCAAGATACTTGGTGTTTCAATGACTCTTTCACAGACCATTCTTTTAATAATAGCAATCCTAATTATAATTATTGCCTTAGCAATATTATTACACGAGTATCATATTTACAGAAGAAAGAAGCTTCCCCAGCTATTTACCGTCAGAACCCGGAAGGAGACATAGGTTCTCTAAACCCTTGGCGCATGCTAGACAACTCTCCGTTTGATAGATATCATAACTAAATTACTTCCTGAAGAAGAAACTTAGTAGAGTTGATAGAGACGGGATGCTTAGAGCGGAGAACACTCCTAGCGCCAAGCTCCGCTCGGAATGTGGAGCCAAACTTTGAAACACTTTCTTAATAAATGTCTTTTCAAATAGTTACTGACAGCAGGCCATCATAAAACATTTTTCTCTTTAAGAACATTTTCAATGTCGTTTAGAACCGTTTTGTCGAAAAACGCTTTTTAGAAACGCTTAATGTCGAAGATTGTAATTTAGAAATGTCGAGTATAGTAAAAAATTACGTTTATCGAAAAGTATATATGCAGGGTCAAACGGGTTAAGAGTGAAAAATGGATCCACTGGATAAGCTGGATTTAGAGATACTACGCATACTGTGCAGCAACCCTAAGCAGAGCTACCGTGACATCGCTAAGCGTCTTGAAGTATCGGACCGGACGGTTGCTAGAAGAATAAACAGGATGGAGAACGAGGGCGTCATACTTGGTTATCAGCCTGTTTTAAGCGACCACGCTAGGAGCCTACTGTTCAGCTCCAACGAGACTGTTGAATTCAAGTTTTCACCTGCTGAATGGAGCGAGTTTGAAAAATCGTTCAAAAACATGTATTACACTGCAGCCGACGTCATATTCTTCTACGCTGGAAAGGGGGTTGGACAAGCATTGCTTGAGGAGATCAAGGAGATGACGGGAGGAAAAACAGCGGTTGAAGACGTTTTGACAAATCTTTCCAAGATATGTGTCCTCAGAGGATGGGGAGGTGTTCTATTTGAAAGAGTTGGAAACGGTGCGATAAAGGCTACTTTAAACAATCTCAGGATAAACCGGTTCATGTTCAGAGGCATTATGACCCAGCTGCTGGAATCCCTGACCGGTGGAAGCGTAGAAATATCATCATTAACGGAGGACAGCAGCGTAATACTGATGAAATTCTCAGAAATACTTTCGGAGGTTTGAGAAAAATGGAGAGAACACCGTTTGGCATAGGTGAGCTCGACAGCCTGATGGAGGGTGGAGTACCCAGAGGCGGGCTGATCATCATCGCGGGAAACGCTGGCGTAGGCAAAACCATTCTCTCAGCCCAGTTCATATACAACGGGGCTTCGCAATACGGTGAGAAAGGCCTCTACATATGTATGAGCGAGACAGGTGAGCATTTTAAAGCTCATATGCAAAGCCTAGGATGGGATTTTTCCAAGCTTGAGGAGAAAGGCATGGTTAAGATAGTCGAGTTCCCGACGATGGCTAAGATCAGTGTTGAAGACATTGTAAGCCTAATAGTGGACGAGGCTAGGAAGTTTAAGGCAGACAGGGTTGTAGTAGACTCTGTTTCAGCCCTAAACATGGCTTTAAGCAGGAAATCCGAGGTCAGGGCGGTTGTAAACCTTCTCGCCAGAATGCTGAAAAACCTTGGCTGCACAACGATAATGGTCACGGAGAACCCGTGGGGAAGCAAGGGAATAGGATTGGGCGTGGAGGAATTCGTATCCGACGGAATCATAATAATGGAGTCGGTGGTTGTTGGAAACAGGCTTGACAAGAGGCTGATGATACTTAAAATGAGGGCTACGAACCATGACACAAGGTATTACAGGCTTCATGTTGACAGGGGCTCGGGAATAGTCCTCGACCTATACCCTGAAATCCGATGACTCGAGCGTGCAGCCTTTGCAGAGCCTCCACCCTCCTCTGGTTCTACATCCGCCTGCGGAGATAGGCGAAAAAGCTTTAAGAGTGGCTGAAGAATATGAAAAGGAGACTTTGGCTAGCAGTGCAGACCTTTGGCGGGAATACTGCGAGTTCTATGAGAAACCTTTCGAACAGCAGCTGGAGATAAACGAGGCCCTGCTGAAGGAGCACCTCGCCAGATGGGGACGGACTGCACAGGCGAAAACCCTTTGTCCAAACGGTTTCCAGACGATTAACGATATTCCTGTGACAAGCTACAGCGATTATCCTGTGCTGCTTGAATTCAAGAAGAGGATAGAGAACCTGGAGAAAACCTCTCCAAGGATGCCTGGAGAACTATACTGGGACTACTATGAGAGAATTGGAAGAATTGCTGCTGAATCTTTTTCAGAATACATTATCGGGGATTTTTCGTTTGCGGTTAAAAGTACTGGAACCGTGGGAGAGCCTAAATGGGTGGTTCATGGCTCCCTCCTTTGGGAGAACTACAGGAGGGACGTCATAGCTACAACCCTCTTAGCATGCAGCGACGAATGGGGTAGCACAAAGTTTCAGCTTGGAGACAAGGGGTTAAATTTCACCCCATCAGCACCTTATCTTTCAGGTTGGGGTAGGAAAGCGTCTCAAGGCATAGTGATAGATGTGCCGCCTGTAGGAATGATGGACGAGATTCCTGACGCTAGGAGACGATTCTTCACTGCATTAGAGTATCTTGAAAAGGGACATAAGGTGAATCTGGCCGGTGGCATTGCTCCAAGTGTATACCTCATGTGCGAATATTTTTCAAACCCAGAAGGTTTATATGAAGAATATTACAGTTCTATTGATTCTACTCCTGCGAAGCTTTACTTGCTACAAAAAATGATGCGTGCTAAACTCTCCAAGAGGTCTAGGAATATAAGAGACTTTCTGGACTTGAAGGGACTCATGATTGGTGGTGTTGACACAACTCTCTACGTTGATTATTTCAAGGCGAAGCTGAGTATCGAGCCTTTTTGCATATACGGAGTTACAGAGTTTGGAATTCCGATGTTCGGCTCTCCTGATCGTAAAGACCAGCTCATACCGAACTTAAGAAGTTGTTACTTTGAGTTTTTAAACAATAAGCATGAACTCGTGGAACTGAAAGAGGTAAAAATTGGGGAAACTTACGAAGTTGTAATAACAGCTTTTGGAGGCCTCTTTGCTAGATATACACCTGGTGATACAGTTCGTGTGATCGATTTTAGGGATGATGGAATGCCCGTCTTCTCTTTCTGGGGTCGTAATAATGCAACTATTCTGATCGGGGGGTATCACATAGTAACTGAGGCTGTGGCTACGCAGGTTATGCGTAGGGCAGGCTTAAGCTTATCGGATAAATGGGCTTTTACTAAGAGCTTTGATGGGCGAGAGAAGCTTCTAGTGCTGATGGAAAACACGTGGGGCATATCTGAAGATGAAGCAGAAAAGAGAATATTCGATTCCCTATATTCAATTGTATCGAACTTCAGGGAATATGTTAACCAGTACCAAGTAAAAGCTCCATCTGAAATAATTAAAGTAGAGTATCTTAAGAAAGGTGCCTTCATCAGATATTCAATGAAACGAGCCAGCCAAGGCTTTCCAATGGGACAAATCAAACCTCCAAAAATAATACCTCCGGAAAGGCAGGAAATAACTGATTTACTGCGGGTGATTTAGGGCAATGGCTTTGACCTTTGTACACTGGTCTTTAACCTATCTGATTTCCGGTTTAATCTCAATCACCACAGCCCTATATGTTCTATCTAAAAATCGAAAATCTTTGATACATTTCTTGTTCTTTGTATTCGGTCTTGTCTCTTCACTACGTTTAGTTGTATGCTTTCTTGATACGTCTGTTTCCGATCCAGAATTAGCTTTAAAACTATTTAGATTTTCAAATTCTCTTTACTTTATATCTTTGGCACTGTTACTGATTTTAGTCCGGGTACTTGCAGGAAAAGAAGAAAACTGGGTTTATATCATTCCACCAATGCTCATCGTTACTTTTTCGGTTTTTATTCCATACAGTGTACAATGGACTGATTTCGGATGGAAATTCATAGCAGTCCCGACCGTTGAAGGATTATTTGTATTTCTTTATCTGATTTCCTATTGTATGCTAATAATACTTAATTTAAATTATTTGAGAAAGGGAGCAAAAACACCATGGCTACGCAGAAAGTATGAATTCATGTTATGGGGCGTCGTCATTTTTCAATTGTTCGGCCTGATTCTCACAAATGCCCTGATGCTGGTTTGGAGTGACCTTATACATATTGGGGGACTCCTATACTTTTTCTCATTCATGTTTATTTGGTATGGTTTCCAGTTAGGGCCTCCTAAAGAAGTAGTTTTAACGCGCATGGGAAATCCGTTAACGGATTCTTACCAGAAATTTCTTAACAAGTTGCTGAATGTTGCTCCACCCGATGAGCTTGGTTTGAAGACTATCGACTTACTGGAATACTTGGATAAGACTCGTCTCAGTGACGTGGTTACTTATGATAGGCTGAGAATCATTTTGAATGCGGAGAAGATTGAAAGTCTTAACAGTATTCAGGCTTTGGATAAAACGCTGGAGTATTTTGAAACTAGAGATTGGGCTCACAGGGCTGCGGACGAGTTGATGGAGGTTCTTGAAAGCATATATTTCAATTTAAAGTCTCAGGATGAGAAGGAAGCCTTTAAAACCATAATTATGAACCATCAGGAGTATCTTAAGAAAACCGACATTATATACGGGCTGGCCACCGGCGAGTTTCTATCCTTCATCAGTCCAGACGCTTCCTTAGAGGGTCTCCCCGAGTGGGAGGCTGTTGTCCGCACATATAGGCGGCTGCTTCTGCCTGTTCGAAAGTTTATCGCAGGTCCGTTGGCACCAGAGTTCTTCAAGAAGATGAGGAGCATGGATGTGGTGAAGCATCTTGATGTTTCGACAGACGGGGAAATAGGTGTTGAACGCTTAGTCGCCTACGTTAGGACGATTCCTAATGGAAGAAGAGTTGAAGCGGTTAGGGAGGCTTTCAACGTGCTTCTATCAGCAGTCTCAGCCTACTTGGCGAGAGAAAACGCTGATTTGTTTGAAAACTATCTGGGGGTGGTGAGAAGGATTTTCATGCTTAATTCCGGGGCTAAGGGTGTCTGGAAGACCTATTACTCCCTAGTGGATAGGCTTTCGACGGATATCGGTAGGTCTCGAATAACTCGTCTCATCTGCATGGAGGACTGTCGTGCAGAGGATCTGAACGCTTTCTCAGAGGCTTTCGGCTTGACGCATGACAGGCTTATTCGTAGAAAAATACTTCTCGAATATAATCCGAAATATCTTTACGAGCCCTATGTGGCTAAGGCTGTACGCGAGATATATGCTAACACTGAAAGATGCGTCATGCTTCTGAGGCCTGCGAGCGGAGTATTATCGCAGATTCCGACTTTAGAGAACGTTAAGCTCATCCCTGTAGTCACTGTGGGTGCTAAGCCTGGTGAAAGCGTTTCCTTCGACGATGTTACTCAAATGATTAACGCTATAAACAGGTCTCTGGATTCAGAGATGCATACTTGGATTATTCTCGACATCTCGGACATGATTCTCTCAACAAGCATGGAGCAGGCGTATGCTTTCGCCCGACACGCGATCGAGCTTGTCTCAGCTAAGGATGGTTCAGCCATATTCATGCTGAACGAGCCTGCTCACGATGACAATGTGAAGACAGCGTTCGAAGGACTGTTTTCAACAATACTTCAGGTGGCTGAGAAGCCGAGGCTTCTAAAATTAGTGTGACATAACCGTATAGCTACTTTTTGGAAAAAGGTTGAATGAAGAACTACCTTGACACTTCTGTCTTCCTCAACTCCTCGTAGAGTTCTCTAGCCCTACTGTTCTCCTCAAAATGTCTTCTTATCGGCTCAACCATCTTGTCGATCACGTCGGCCACAGCGTTTTTCAAGTCAAGCGGATGGAGAAGACCCTTAACATAGGCTGACTCTAACTCCTCATACGTGTGGAACTCCACGGGCCCACCATGCTTAGGAAGCCTTTCAACCCGTAAACTCTTGAATTTCCTGAAGACTATGTGTTTCGTCCAGTCTAATACTGGATTGTTCTCAACAACCTTCTCCGGACAGTATGCTGAAAGAATTTTCTTAAATATTGTTTCCCGAGAATCATGCACAAATATGCTTGACTCCGGCTTACTCTTACTCATTTTCGAGCTTATTTGAACATCTATATTCTTATCCTCGTCGAAGCCTTCCGGTTCCCTCACTCCTTGAAGACCCATAAGCATGTGGTGGCTGACTACCACGGGCTTCCAGTATCCAAGCTTCGGCCCAACTTCTCTAGCAAGCATGTTCGCCCTTCTCTGGTCAAGCCCCAGCTGACAAATGTCTGCGCCAAGCATGAAGATATCAGTGACTTGCATCATGGGGTAGAAGTATTGGGCGACATCCTTCAACTCCCCCTTCTTCCTACCCATTATTGTCAATGCTCTCTCAGCCCTGGAAACCGTTGTTAGCTTAGCAACCTGTATCACGTTCCTCCAGTATTCGCTTGAATCAACAATATCGCTCGCCCAGACTGTTTCAACACTGCTGAAATCAACCCCAGCGGCCTTCCAAACCTCTATGAAGTATTCACCGCAGACCCTTATCTTCTCCAAGTCCCCCCCGAGCTTCCGGTTTATCCAGGCAAACCAGTCGGCAAGGTAAAGCTTAAACCTTATCCCCGCCTTAATCAAGGGTTCAAGGAGAATTGGCCTGAACAGTCCGAACGCTATGTGCGCAAGCCCAGATGGCTCGAAACCGTCGTAGGCGACGGGATGCTCTTTTGTTTCAAGAAGCATCCTAAGCTCATCCAGGGTTACGATCTCCTCGCCAACGCTTTTAACGAGCTCAAGTCTTTCCTCTACATCCAAGCTGAATCCTTTTTTCAACGTTTGTTTTTAAATATTTTAGTAGAGTATGCATGCTTAAAAGATAAAAACCGGTTTTCAAACTGTTCCTGAAAATGCCGCTGTCGAGCAGGGATCTGGAGGTCTTCCTTGAAAGCCGGAGCGTGAAACATAGAATACTTTTCCACGGGGAAACTTATTCTGCTGAAAAAGCAAGCAGGGAGCTCGGGATCAGTCTAGAGCAGGTCGCTAAAACAGTTGTCTTCGTAAACGAGAATAAGGAGCCGCTTATAGTGGTTGTCCCAGGTGGACGCAGAGTTAACCAGGATAAGCTTGCTAAAACACTCGGTTTCCGGAAACTACGGTTAGCCACTGAGGAGGAAGTTTTAAACCACACAGGGTATGTGGCTGGAGCTGTGCCGCCAGTCGGCCATGTTAAACAGGTGCTTGCTATTGTTGACGAAAGCCTGCTGAGCAAAGAGAAGGTTTACGCTGGGGGAGGGGCTGTTAACGCGACTCTTGAAATCTCGCCCATCGACATCGTAAGGCTTCTCAACGCTAGAGTGATGAAGGTTCCGTAACGGTTCAATCGGCGGCAACAGCCTTAAAAAGACGTTAAGCGAGAAACGTTTAGGTGGGTGTGTTGAACGTGTATGATGCTGCTGTGAGCCGGAGAACCATACGCAGGTTTACTCAGAAACCGATTCCCATGCATGTTTTTAAGAAGCTTTTAAACGCTGCTAGGCTCGCCCCATCCGGTGGAAACATTCAGCCTTGCGAGTATGTTTTAGTGACTGAGAAAGACTTGCTCGACAAGGTTTTCAACACGCTTAAATGGGCAATGTATCTTGGCCCCTCTGGTGCTCCGAGGGAGGGCGAGAGGCCGACTGCCTACATTGTCGTCTTGGTTAACACGAGAAAGAAGGCTGAAGGAGGCGAGGTTGACTGTGCTGCCGCTATTGAAAACATGGTTTTAACAGCCTGGGAGGAGGGTGTTGGCGCATGCTGGATGGCTTCAGTAGACCGTGAGAAGCTTAGGGAAATCCTTTCAATACCTGAGCACTGCAGGATATGCTTCGTCGTAGCCCTCGGATACAGGGCTGAAGAACCTATTGTTGAAGATATGAAGAATGATGACGTGAAATACTGGAGGGATGTGAACGGTGTTCTTCATGTTCCCAAGCGCAGGCTGGAGGATATTGTTTCCTTTAACAGGTATGGGAGAAGGATGGATAAGTCGTTCACAACCGTCTGATTTAAACACTAGTGTTAAAGCTTTTTTTAATACAGTGTGCTGTCGCAAAACGCTGCACGCTATTCTAAACGCATATGTGAACATCTTGAAACAAGCGTGCAGCATACTGTTTGGGGAAACGTGAGAGTTTACTGGATTGCTCAATATTCATCAAATGGAACCAATCGGTTTATATAGGTTTAAAACACCATTGTGACGAGCATGAGGGAAGAGATATTTCGCGCGTATGATGTTAGGGGTGTATACGGTAGAGACTTTGCTGAGGAAGATGCTAAACTAATAGGTTTAGCATTCGCCACCTATCTAGGTGGCGAGGGAAAGAGGATCTCTGTTGGATGGGATGTTAGAAAAAGCAGCAGGAGTCTCGCATCAGCGTTGATTGACGGCCTATCCTTAACTGGTGCCACAGTCCTCAGCCTAGGTCTTGTGCCCACTCCAATAGTCTACTTCGCTGTCGCCAACTGGAATCTTGATGGAGGGGTAGTTGTAACGAGTAGCCACAATCCTCCTGAATGGAACGGATTTAAACTCTGCAGGGAGAACGCTCTTCTCTGCGGCTGGGGAACAGGCTTAGAGGAGGTTAAGAAAATAATTGATTCTAAAATGTTCCGCTATTCCGCTTTTAAAGGACGGGTGGAGGAGGCTGGGGAAAGGATTCTGGAGGAATATGAGAATTACTTGCTTGACAGTTTCAAAGGGAGAATCGGGAGGCTTAAGGTTCTTATAGACCCTGGAAACGGGTCGTGCTCAGTAATCGGTAAAAAAATACTTCAGAAATCGGGTTTGACAGTGGAATCGATGAACGATTATCCTGACGGTGGCTTCCCGTCTCGGTCGCCTGAGCCTACTGAAGAGTCTCTAAGCGCTCTAAGAAAGATGGTTAAGGACGGGGGGTATGATTTCGGGGTTGGCTACGATGGTGACGGCGATAGGGCTCTATTTGTGGACGATGAGGGAAACGTTATTCGTGGGGACGTAGTCTTGGCGCTTTTCGTGAAGCATTTTCTCAGGGATAAGCCTGGTGAGAAGATAGTTTACGAAGTCAGCTGCTCAAAACTGGTTGAGGAAGTCTCGAGGGAAAACAGGGTGGTGCCTGTGATGAGCAGGGTGGGCCACACTTTCATACTGGGTAAGATGGTGTCTGAGAAGGCTTTTTTCGGCGGAGAGATATCTAGCCACCTCTACTTCGGTGAAATCTACGGTTTGGACGACGCTATTTTCGCAACGCTTAAAGTTGCTCAGCTTCTAACTTTAACCGGTAGAAAGCTTTCTGAACTAGTTTCTGAGCTGCCTAAATACGAGTTTCTAAGGAAGGATTATGGTGTTCCAGACAAGGTTAAGTTCATGGTGGTTAACGACCTGGCACGCGTGTTCGAAAAGGAAGGGCGTAAGACTATAACTATAGACGGGGTTAGGGTTGAGCTTGAAGACGGCTGGTTCATCTTAAGGGCTTCAAACACGCTTCCGCAGGTTAAGCTGGCGGCTGAGGCGAGAAGCAGGCAGGCCCTGGAGGAGATAGTTAGGTACGCGGAAACAAGGCTTAAAGAAACGCTTGCAAAATATGGTTAGAAACATTCGTTAAAAGCTTTTATCGTCTTAATCGTTCAACTTTTGAGAAGCCTGAGTCTTGAAACTCATAACCCCGTTTGACCCGTGGCGTGGCAGGCTGTGCACATGCCCCCCAAAATATAGTTTCTCACCATACCGGGGGTGTGGGCACAGGTGTGTCTACTGCTACATAACTTCATACGTTCCCGGAGCGTTTCAACCCAGGGTTAAGGAGTTCACTATTCTGCAGCTTGAGAAAGAGGTGAAGAAGCTTGACAGAAGTATGCCGGTGTCGATCGCTAACAGTTCAGACCCGTATACCCCTGCAGAGGCTCAGAACCTTCTCATGAGGGAGGTTCTTCCAGTCTTAATCAGAAACGGGTTTAAACTGCTAATAGTTACTAAATCAAACCTGGTGGCTAGGGATATTGATATACTTTCTAAAGGAAGGGTTTGCGTAAGCATAACCGTCACGACGCTTAACGGGCATGTTGCAAAGAGGCTTGAACCCTTCGCCCCGCCGCCTGTTAGTAGGCTTCGGGCGCTTGAAGCTTTAAGCAGAGCTGGAATACCGACGATGATTAGGCTTGACCCCATTATTCCCGGGGTTAATGATGATTCGGATACTATCAGTGCAATTCTTAAAGCAGCGTTTGAAGCGGGCGTCAGACAGGTTACAACCTCAACCTACAAGGCTAAGCCTGATAATTTCAAAAGAGTTTTAACAGCGTTTCCGGAATTGGAGGATGAGCTTAAGAATGTTTACTCGCGCGGCGAGCGCGTAGGCAGGTCAACCTACATGGCTGAGAGTCTCCGCAGAGAGCTTATTTTAAAAGTGAGGGAGGTTGCTGAAGAACTCTCCATGGGTTTCGCATCATGCAGAGAGGGTTTTCCAGAGCTTCATACTGCTGAGACATGCGACGGTTCACACATGCTTTAACATTCTCTCCGCCTGGCGAAAGGCTGCTGCCCCGTATCTAGGGCTAATCCTGCTAAGCCTATTCCTGGTTTAAGACTTCCTCAGCCTTAAGGGTTCAGCTTAAGCTATAAGCTAAATGGTTAAGGCAAGCATAAGCGTTATGCTAATAGTCATAGGAAAACAGGGTTTGTCCATGCTTTCCTACCGTTCGCGTCCGTGATTTCAAGCCGCACGTAGTTTTTAAAGTCGAACCCTTCCAGCCTAACATAGCTTAAACCTGATTTAGATAGCTTGAAAACTGCACTCTTTCCACGGATCTCCGCATAGACTTCCTCACCGCCGTTCTTCCTGCCTGTTTTCACAATCCTGATTCTCTGAATCCCGGGTTTCCTCCTAACAATATTGTAAACATCCGTCGAGATGCTGAAGCCCGTTCCATTCTCGGAAACCACGTCGACTCTTCTTACTGTTGAAAACTCGGCTTCAAGCCCGTTAGACGCGTAAGAAAACCTTTTGATAACCGGGCCGGTTGAAGCGTAGAATAGACCCTTCTCTATGGATTTGATCAGCCCGCTCAGGCTTCTCTCTCTAACCTTGACGCAGATCCATCCTCCGGGAGCATCCAGATTACTATACCAGTGGGCGTCGTCAACAGCGAAACCGTAAACATTAATCCTGTTCGTCAAAAGGTTATCCCAATGGATTGTTGAAAAGCCTTTCGCAACTTCAACATCGCACCCAGTGTTGTATATCTCTATGCCGAGATAGTTAGTTATGTTAAGCAGGTCCTGTGTGGTGAGCTTAGACCAATATGGGTGGGCGATCACAGCGAAACCGTTTTCCTTCAAATAGTCGAGCAGTGTTTGAACCGAGTCTTTCGCATGCTTCTGCAAAGCCTCCTCATCCTCAACGTTAATCGCTACCACATGATAGTCCCCTCCTAAAACACTTTTCCCAGAAACAAGTTCAACCCCAGGGATTAACAGGAGTTTCTCCGAAGAGGCTTTCGTAAGCTTGCCATGGTCTGTCAAAGCTAGGAAATCATAGCCGTAGCTGGAGTAGTAATCCACCGTCTTCTCGGGGGACAGTGTTCCGTCGGAATTAGTCGTGTGAGCGTGAATATTCCCCTTCATCCAGGAGCCCGGTGTTTCGAAAGGATTCGTATCCTCCATGTTCAACAGGCTGCACACCCTTGCCGACGATACGCGTGAATGCTTAAATAAAACTTTTTCAACAGCTTCTCCAGCTAATGTTCTCAGCAGGCTTTTTCAAGCCTGTTTTCAGAAGTGATTTAATCCGGCTTCAATATCTTAAGGATGTTTCCGCGAGTTATTTTCTCCAACGCGTCCTCATCAAGATTATAGCTTTCCAGCATGGATATGTGTGATCTGTCTGGGCCGAATTGTAAACCTTCAGGGTTTATACACGGGAAATCCGTTCCATAAATCAGTTTACTGCCCATCTCGATTAGGAACCTTCTTCCGAAATCCCTGTCTCTCGAGATCGCGTTCAACCCTGAGAAGGCAGAGATGTCGGCGTAAACATTCCTATATTCTTTAAGGATTCTAACTGCTTCACCCGGCTCGCTTATCTTCCCTTTCGGATACGTTTCCTCAGTCTTACCGCTGCTTATTTGAGCCCACCATCCCGGGCCGTGAACTATGAAAACAGTTTCCTCAACTCTTGAAACCACTTTTTTAAAGCCTTCAAAATCAGGATTAAACCTGTTGTCGATATGTATCAGCACCGGGAGCCCGTGTTCCCCGCAGATTCTGAAAAGGCTGATATTATGCTCGTTGTCAATCCTGGTTTCAACCTTATGCTCGCCAAACCCTCTGCATCCATTCCCAACCGCCTCCCTTATTTTCTCTCTTAAACCCTCATCCTCCGGATTAAAGGCGCAGAACGGGATTATCTTATCCGGGTGGAGGGAGTAGGCTTTAAGCACGCCGTCGGTTTTAACAATGTCTTCTCCAATATCAAGATAGCTTTTCGCAACCGGCAGCAGAACTACTTTATCCAGCTTCTCGCTTTCAACGTATTCCAACAGGTCTCGTAAACCTGCTTCAACAGTTCCTATCAGTCTTCTACTCCAGGATTTAACTCTGCCGATATGGGTGTGGGCATCTATCAATCTGTGTCGAAAACCTTCCCCGGCTTTTTTAAACATTCTCTCGCAAGCATAAGCGGGTGTAGGACGCTGTCGCCTTCCTATTCTTTAATCGGCAGGGAGACTGGTTTACCGCTTCTAGACGACTCGTATGCTGCTAGCGCTACTTCTAAAGCCTGCTTCCCGTCGTGTCCAGAGGCACGCGGCTTACCGTCTGTCTTGATCACGTTCAAGAAGTCAAGAATCATGTTTCTGTCAGCATCTGGACCGTAATACTGGTAGGTCATAGGTGAGCCTGATTCTACGAGTGAAACGTTTGACTTGAAAGCGTCAAGAACCAGGTAGCCCTTCTCTCCAAACACTCCGGTGTAAACATCTCCCCAGACAGGGTATGTGTCGGGCCTAGACCAGCTGCAGTCTATGCTCACCTTAACCCCGCCTCTGGTTTCACACATTAGGAGAGCATTATCCTCCACCTTAAGCTCCCTCCTAATGTTTCTCCCAACACGGCAGAAGACTCTTGAAAACTCGTCTCCAGTATACCATCTCGTCAAGTCCGCAACGTGTACAGTGTGATCCATTATGGCTCCTCCACCTGCTAACACGGGGTCTCCAAACCATAGGCCTGGGTACTTCCCGTGGTTTGTCGCGGTTATCGCTATCACCCTACCTATGGCTCCTGAAAGAATAATCTCTCTAGCTTTTACAGCTGAATCGTGATACCTCATTACGAAAGCTACTTGAAGCTTAACTCTCTTCTTCTCCGCTTTCAACACCATTTCGTCAGCGTCTCGCAGGCTTGTCGCAATCGGTTTCTCAACAATCATGTGTTTCCCAGCCTCAGCCGCGGCCAGCGCGAGCGCATGATGCTTCGAGTTTTCAGAAGCTATTATTACAGCATCAACCTCGTTCGCTTGAAAAAGTTTCTCAACGTCGTTGTAAAGCTTTTTAACACCGTAGGTTTCGCCCGCCCTTCTAAGTCTTTCAGGGGAATCGTCGTATATCGCTACCAGCTCTGTTTCCGGAATCTCTCTTAAAACTCTAGCATAGCTCCAAGCATGGATGTGCGCGAAAGATAATATGGCGAACCTGATTTTACCCAATCACATCAGCCTCCAGAGGTAGTTTCACAGGCTCCCTGGTTAAGACGGATTTTAAAGCGGCGAGCACGACTTCAAGACTTCTTAAACCCTCTTCTCCGCTCACTGGTGGAGGAGTGTCTCTTATCACAGAGTCCAAGAAGACTTGAAGCTCAAGGTAGTAGCCGTCCCTCTCAAAGGGAGTGAACCTTTCAACCTTTCCGCTCGAGTGCAGCGAGACCGATGCGGTAGACTGGTTGTCAACCTGCAGTATTCCTCTTGCTCCAGCAACCTCAAGGAAAGTCGTGAACGGATAGTCTTCAGGCATTATCCAGCTGCCCTCAACATACGCTATTGCCCCGTTCCTGAATTTCAACAGGGCGTGAGTATAGTCATGCGAGGAAGCGTTCCTCCTGACGTATGTTCCCCCCTGAGCGTAAATCTCTTCGACCTCGCCTAAACACCATCTAAGGAAGTCAACATCATGTATGCTCATGTCTACGAAAACCCCGCCTCCCTTGTTCAAATAGTCATGCCAGTTTTCCCAAGCCCAGCTTGGAAAGGGCGACTGCCTGTAGGCTCTCGCCACTGAAGGCTCGCCTATTGCACCATCCGTTATCAGCCTCTTGGCTAAAACGTATTCCCCCCAAAACCTGAGCACGTGCGCAACCATAAGCTTAAGCCCGCTTCTCTCAGCTTTTTGAATCATCTCCTTCGCGTCGGATAGTTTCAGCGAAATCGGTTTCTCAACAATCACGTGCTTACCGTGCTCTAGACATTTGAGCACAATATCCTTATGCGTGTAAGTCGGGGTGCACACGTCTACAATATCTACCTTATCTAGGCTTATGAAACGGTCTAAATCGTTCCCGCTCTCTTGAAAACCGTATTTCTCCCGGAAAAACTCGGCCCGTTCCTTCTCAAGGTCGACGCAAGCGACAAGCCTAACCCCTGGGATCCGTCTCCATCTCTCAGCATGCGTTGACCCTATGAAGCCGCATCCAACCAGGCAGACACCAGTCTCTCCACCACTCATTTTAAACAGTTCCTCGCCCACTAAACTTTTTCCTCGTTACCGGTGTTGGCTGACCTATAGATCGCGTCTATGAGCCTCATAACCATGACGCCGTGCTCAGGCAATGGGTCGGGACTCGTATTTTTCTTTACACATTCTACGAAATGCTTCATCTCCTCCAAGTACACGTTTACCTCTTGACACTCTATCCTGGTCTCAACCCATTTGCCGTCAGTCTCAGTAAACTTGCATGGTGGCATAAGCGAGGCTCCAGCCTTGTCTCCCGACAGTATTATGTTGAAAGTATCTTCTTTAGTGTAAAGAGCCCAGCTTGTCTCAAGATACATGACTCCGCCTCCTTCCAGCCTTATGAGGGCGACTGCAAGATCCTCCACGTCGAAGGGGCCTCCGGGCTCAGGTATTCCCCATCCTCCAAGACACTTGTTCTGCGTCCCGAGCTTTGAGAAAGTATATCCTTTAGCTGAAACAGGCTTAGGGAAACCCTGCAACCAGAGAGCAAGATCCAGCACGTGTGGCCCAAGGTCTATCAGGGGCCCTCCTCCTGAAAAAGCCTTAGTGGTGAACCAGCTGCCCATTCCAGGTATGCCGGCCCTCCTAAGCAGCGTTATCTTCGTGAAGTAAACATCGCCAAGCTCACCCTTTAGAACCAGGTTTCTAATCGCCTTAGAATCATTCCTGAATCTCTGACACATGCCGAGCATCAATATTCTTCCAGACTTGTTCCTCGCCCTGAGCATTTTCTCCGCCTCTTCAGCATTCATAGCCATTGGTTTCTCGCAGAAGACATGCACGCCCCTAGCCAGCGCGTCTATAGTCATCTTCGCATGCAGATAGTTGGGCGTAGCGATGATTACAGCATCCGGCTGCTCCCTGTCAAGCATCTCCACATAATCCTTGTAAACCTTGTTAACACCATGCTCCTCAGCCAGCGCCTTGGCTCTTTCAAGCCTTACGTCAACTATTGCTGAAAGCTCAGCATCCTCAATAGACTTTACACTGGACGCGTGTATCCTCCCTATGCTTCCAGCCCCTATAAGTCCAATCCTCAACCTACTCATAGAAAAATCAAGTATTGCAGGATATATTTATGGATTATGACATTCTGTGAATCGGTTGTTGGCGAAGCTGCAAGTGCTTAGCGGGAGAGGTGATAACGCTGCCTCGGTGAATAAGCACAGCAATATGGCGTGCGCTAAAATGATGAAAAGATATTTTTACCACCAGGTTTCTTTAAAAAACATGTCTAAGTGTGAATACTGTGGCGGGAAGATGACGAAGGCCTATAGGTTCCTAGGGTTTTTAAGCGCTTTAGCAGCATATCCTTTCATAGCTGCTTCAATAATGCTTTCACCCTGGTTCAACCCGTATAACAATGCTTTAAGCGACCTGGGAAATATCGCTCGAAACGGCTGGGTCGCCAACCTTTACAATCTCGGCCTTGTTTCCTCAGGTTTTCTCGCAGCGTTTTTCGGCATGTTAATATCGGTGAAGCACTGCTCATGGAAGTATCTCTGCTGGTCCATCCTGCTTACGATAGCCGGCTTCGACCTTGCGCTCATCGGCTTCTTCCCGGAGGACGCTGGCAGAATACACGGGTTAGTGTCGGAAATATTCTTCGTCTCGATAATACTTGTGATGCTTGCCTACGGCTTCTGCTCCAGGTACTTGGGCTCGCCAAAGACGGGTGCAGCCGCCTTCCTACTCGGCTCAGCCTCAATAATCGTCTGGATGGTTAAGTGGCCCTGGCGGGGCGTCGCAATACAGGAGACCATTGCCTCGCTAGCAGCCTCAGCGTGGCTGATAATGGTTTCGCTAAGGGGTTTTAAGAAGGCTGGGAACCCTGTTAAACCAGAATGTTAGGGTATTGAGTGTATTCAGACAGGTACTCGGGTATCGCGTTGCTCACGACGATGTCGCGGTAAACATAGGCGCTCGGCCTAGGATGTCTCCTCTTAGTATTCATATCGACGTATATGAGGCCGAATCTCTTGCTGAAGCCTGAAGCCCACTCCAAGTTGTCTATCAGGCTCCAGTGCAAGTAGCCGATCACGTTTAAACCGTCCTCCCTAATGGTTTTCAAAAGGTTGTGTAGATGGGAGACGAGGAACCATGTCCGGTGTCTGTCTCTAGAGTCTGCAACACCGTTCTCCGCCACTATGAGCGGCTTCTCATACTCCCTGTAGATGTTCAAAGCCTTCCTTATTCCTTCAGGATATATTTCCCAACCTGTTTCCGTAGTAGGTCTTCCAGCTGCAGACATGGAGCCCGGCTGGCAGGCGAAACCGTAATTACTCTCAGCCTTAAAGTAAGGAGGATTATCAGTATGCTTAACAACATTCCTCGTATAATAGTTGACTCCTATCCAGTCAACCCTGTTCCCCAAATCCCTCCTTTTAACCTCTTCCCCCATCGCTGAGCCTCTTTTTAAAACTCCGTTGACCACGGCTCTGAAAAACCATTTCGTCGAATACTCGTCGCATGCTTCAGCAGCCTTCCTGTCTTCATCCGAGTCTGTAAGGGGCTCAGCAGGGCTCGTGGCGTAGATTACCCCAACCCTCGCCCTTCTCCCAACAATCCTTTTTATCTGGTCGTATGCTCTAGCATGCGCCTGAACAAGGTTGAAAGAAACTCTTTCAACCGCGTTCACATCCATCAAGCCTGGTGGAAAATTGCCGCCTAAGTATCCTATGCTCCACGTGACATTCGGCTCGTTCAACGTGCTCCACATGTCTACAGTGTCGTGGAACTTCCAGGCTATGTAGGCTGCGAACTTCGCAAACTCTACAACAGTTTCTTCGTCAAACCATCCTCTCGGCCCTTCTTTAAGACCAGTATTCCTCACCACTATCGGGTTATGGATCCATGTTGGGAGCGGCCAATGATAAAGGTTTAGTATTAGTTTCATCCCTCTCTCCTTCAAGTCTCGGAAAATCTTCCCATAGTGTTTAACAGCCTGCTTGTTGGCGAGAGCATCCAGCTTTCTAAGGCTTTGCTCAGTGATTTCCACTTCCTTAACTCCTTCGCCGTCTGAATCCACTGAAACCTTTACTTCGCGAGTAGACCTGGGGAAAATTCTGCTCCACTCAGGGTTCATGCGCCAAGTGTTGAGACCCATCCACTCAGCCCAGCCGTGGTCGATCTCGTAGAGGTCCCAGTAGCCAGGTCCGTTCTCAGGCAGGTCTCCGCTTACAATCTTGGACTCTATGTTTTTCTCGTCGTGTAGCCAAACATACCAATCGCTATTCGGGTCAACAGACTCTTTAGAACCACCCATTTCGTATTGGAAGGCAGCCATGGATATTCCCCACATGAATCTTTTCGGGAACCTGTTCATCTTGAAGATCCTAATGCTTTTCAATTATAAAAGTTTATTGGTTTGTCGAAAACCAGTTTCCGACAGTCAACTTTTCCAGATGCTTCCAAAAAATGGGGGTAAAGCTGCGGGAAAAAGCTCCGAAAACACTTTGAAACCCATAACCCTTATATGCTGTGGTTGCGTAGAATCCGCCATGAAGGCTGCATGCCTATTCGGAGAAGGAGACTTAAGGCTAATCGAGAAGGATGTTCCAAAAATATCTGAAGACGAGGTTTTGATAAAGGTTGGCGCCTGCGGAGTATGCGGCACCGACCTGCATTTCTACAAGGGAGAGTGGAAGGTTAACCCTCCCATAGTCCTGGGACACGAGTTTTCAGGCACTGTGATTCAAACAGGCTCTAGAGTAAACACTGTTAGAACTGGGGACCGTGTTGTCGCGGAGCCAAACATCCTTTGCGGGAAATGCAAATACTGCCGGATGAGCGAGAGAAACTTTTTCTGCGAAAACATTCAGGCGATAGGTGTTACGGTTGACGGCGCCTTCGCCGAGTACGTTAAGGCTCCTGAGAGAAACGTGTACAGGGTTCCCAGCGGGATGACGCTTGAGGAAGCTGCCTTAATCGAGCCCTTAGCATGCGTAATCAGGGGGCTTGACAACGTTAAGATCCCGGTTGCGAGCAATGTTGCGATTGTTGGAGCCGGGCCGATTGGCCTGCTCATGATTCAAATGGTTAAACACTATGGTGCGGCGAGCATCATTGCTTTAGACTTGGTCGAGGAGAGGCTTAGGCTTGCGGAGGAGCTTGGAGCAACCCGTGTTGTGAATATTGGGAAAGAGGATCCTGAGAAGGCTGTTCTTGAGGCTACTGAAGGAGTGGGGGCTGATGTTTCAATAGAGTGCGTCGGAAGCTCCTCGGCCGTGGAAGAAGCGTTTAGATTAACCAGGAGGGGAGGCAGGCTGCTAATCTTCGGCGTTGCCCCGGAGAACGATGTATGGCATGTTAAACCGTTCGAAATATACGATAAGGAAATATCCATATTCGCCTCCTACCGTAGCCCATACACTTTTCAAAGGGCTGTTAACATCGCGTCCTCAGGGAGGCTGAAGCTTAAACCATTAATAACGCATATTCACGGGCTTGACGAGATAGTTGAGGTTTTCAACGGCCTAGCTAGTCGGAGGAAGCGGGCGATAAAGGTTCTGATAAAACCTTGAGCCAATTGAGCTTGAGTGACGCGGGAAGCGCAAGCCAGTAAGCGTTAAAAAGCTTTTATTTTTTTAAAAAGCCTGCATACCATGAGGAGAAGGGTTGCAATCCTTGTTGAAAAAGGGAGAATAGAGCTGGTTGAGGAGGAAATCCCCCGCTTGGGTGAGAAGGATGTGCTGGTGAAAGTTAAGGCCTGCGGCATATGCACCGGAGACCTTTACGGTTTCTCAGGATACCCGGTTTGGTTTAAACCACCCTCCCCGCTAGGCCACGAGCCCGCTGGGGAGGTTGTTGAAGTCGGTGCTAAAGTAACCCGGTTTTCAAAGGGAGACCGTGTCACCGCGTTAGGAGGCCCTGGTTTCTCAGACTTCGTCTTAGTGGATGAGAGCCAGGTGGAAAAAATACCGAAGGATACTCCTTTTGAATATGCGATAGGGGAGCCGCTTGCCTGCGTAGTTAACGCTGTGCGGCTCGTCAACCCGAGGCTCGGCGACAATGTTGCGGTTGTCGGCACAGGCTTTATGGGGCTGCTTCTCGTTCAAGCGTTAAGCCGGCTGGGTTTAAAAAACTTAGTCGGTGTCGACGTGAATAATGAGAGGCTTAGGCTCGCTGAAAACTATGGGGTGAACATTGCTTTGAATCCGAAGGAGAGGAATGTTGTCGAGGAAACCCTTGCTATTACAGAGGGTAAAGGGTTTGACACGGTGATCGAGGCTACTGGAAACCCAGCCGGAGTTGGGTTGGCAACCAGACTAGTGAGACAGAAAGGTAGGCTGGCAATATTCAGCTACCATCCTAACCCGGTTTCAGTAGACCTGAGGGAGTGGGATTCGAAAGGATTGGAAGTAATAATGACGAGCCCAGCGAGAGCGGAAGACATGATTGAGAACTTTAAAAT
>Ga0207433_10005464_pt1 | contig 22703 bp, 22 predicted proteins | sample YelNatPaOPGAMG01_FD_187559 | JGI IMG/M metagenome (GOLD analysis project Ga0207433, IMG submission 187559) | Hot spring thermophilic microbial communities from Obsidian Pool, Yellowstone National Park, USA - OP-RAMG-01 (SPAdes) (version 3) | ecosystem: Environmental > Aquatic > Thermal springs... | reverse complement strand
TTGGGTCTATGCTAGTTTCAGAATTTTTGGAGAAATTCTACCAGGAGGAAGAATTGGAAGAGATAAGGCTGAAAAATCTGGGTGCTTCTTGGATAGATGGGCATACTCTCTGGATAGAAGGGGGTAGAAGAGAAAAGATGGTAAAAAGGCTTTATGAGCTGAGTGCAAAGTTTCATTCTTTGCATGGTGTAGACGAAAGAACAAAAAAATTGTTCTTAACAGCTGAGACAAGTTGCTACAACTATTGGGGAACTAACTTTTGGTTCGACCAAGGAGAAAGGACCATAGAGGCAGTTTTAGAAAGGTTTAATAAGGTTAGAGAGTAAGTTTTATAAGTATAATCAGTAAAATTTAAATAAGTGTTGTAAATGCGCATAGCACTCTTTTCATGGGAGTCTCTACATTCTATTCCTGTTGGAGGCCTTTCTGTTCATGTCACCGAGCTTGCTGCAGCTTTACAGAGAAAAGGAAACGAGGTTCATGTTTTTACCAGAATAGGCAACAATCAAAAGATATACGAAGTGATAGATGGCGTACATTATCACAGATGTCCTTTTGCTTTCAACTCTAATTTCATTTACGAGATGACAAACAACATGAGCAAATCTATGGCTTATTACTTTTTTGAAACGGAAAACGTGGCAGGACACTTCGACATAATTCATGGGCATGATTGGCATGTTGTTACTGCTTTGAACGAGATAAAACAAGCCAGGAACAAAAAAGTTATATTTACTCTACATTCTACACAGTACGGAAGAGACGGTAATAATTTTCATGATGGCGGTGCGAAGGATATACTAAACACAGAATGGTTTGGAACATACATTGCTGATAGAGTAATTGTATGCTCTAATGCGATGAAGAACGAAGTGGTGCAATTGCACAGGGTTCCAGACTGGAAGATTAGAATAGTGCCAAATGGTGTTTGGGCGAAGAAGTTCGATGGCTTTATAGATGCATGGAAGGATGTAAAATCGAGATATGGTTTTGGCGTGTACGATCCTTTAATAGTTTTTGTGGGAAGAATGACTGCTCAGAAAGGCCCAGATTTGCTTCTAGAAGCTGTTCCTGACGTGCTAAAAGATTTTCCAAACGCAAAATTTGTTTTTGTTGGAGATGGCTACATGAAAAGCCAGCTTGAGCATAGGACATGGGAGCTTAGAGTCCAGCATGCTGTTAGGTTTACTGGCTATATTCCAGATGAAGAAAAGACGAAGCTTATGAAAGCTGCTGAATGTGTAGTAGTGCCAAGCAGGAATGAGCCTTTTGGTATAGTAGTTCTTGAGGCATGGAGTTGTTATAAGCCAGTAATAGCAACTCATGGCACAGGAGCTGGTGAGCTTATATGGCACGATGTTACTGGGTATAGAGTTTATCAAGCTCCAAATTCTATAGCATGGGGAATAAAAGAGATCTTAAGGAATCCTGAGCATGCTAGGTGGATGGGCGCAAACGGAAGAAGAGCTGCTGAAGAAGTTTTCACTTGGGATAAAGTGGCTGAACAGACTTTAAAAATTTATGAGGAGGTGCTCAGATGAAGTGTTGGTTCTGTGAAAAGGAGGCTCGTGGTATATGCATAGTTTGTGGAAGGGCAGTTTGTTACGATCATGCAGACAAGCTAGATCAGTTTACACATGCAAAATCAGATACTTGCACAGGGTATGCAAGCTATGAAAAAGGGTTTAACGTTTTGAAATGTAGAGAGTGCAGGCTTGAATGGGAAAGCTGGGAGCAGGGAAAAAGAATAATAAAATAAGTTTTAAAAGTATGCGGAAGTAAACCAGCAAAAAGTTTAAATATAAGGGAAATACGTATTTCTTTTAGAAGGTTTGTAATACGTATTACAAGTCTTCTCAAAACAATTCTAAAAACTTACCTGCAATTATAAACATAGCATGACTCCAAGCCAAGGGAACTATAGAAGCAGGTTTACCATTTTTAATTTGCTCTGGTAGCCTTTTCTCAACCCTTTCCAAAATCCAACTGAAATATTTTATCGCTTCTTGTTTCTTTCCAGCTAAACAAAAATAGATAGAAAGCCAAAAGTTCAGAACAGGCCAAGCCCCTCCTCCTCCCAAGCATAACTTGCAAAAGCTTATTCTTCCATCATACTTATCATTAGGATACCTATGAATTCCTCCTTCTATGCAATTCTTTTGCAAGATCATTTTTACTGTACTAACAATCCTAGGATCTTCAGCATTAAAAGCTTCAGAAGGCCAAACTAAACCAAGAGAAGAAGAATCTATTGTTCTGTCTACAACTTTTCCATAAGTTTTAACAAAATATCCGTTTAGATAACATTTTTCCAAAACATTTTTCATTTGCTGAATACACTCTGACCATTTCTTTCTAGGACCTAAAATTTCTACAGCACATTCTAGTGCTTTTTTACACATAGCCAAAGAGTAAGTGTGGACTTGTTTAAGCTTTGGTAAAGCAGCCTTTTCTTCCCATAGGTCATAAGTTGGTACTTTGAAGAAGGTTTTACTCCAAAGGTTAGATATACCGTTTGCAGCTTTCTCTACCATAGGTTTAAACTTCTCTATACTTCTGAACTTTGAATGCTCATAAACAGCCCAGATTAGCGAAGCTGTTTGGTCTGGCTGGAAGTTCACGTAGAAAAGTCTTGTTATTGTTTGACTTTCAGCAAATTTTCTAACTTTTTTGTTTTTGATTTCATTTGGCTTTATTCCAACATCAAAATCACCAGCCATTCTTCCATGCGGATAGTACTTGTTAGCTAAGAAAACACCTTTTTCCCTGAATAATTCAGCTCTTTCCCAACACCATTCAAAAAACTTTTCTGGAATGTCGTATAATCCGACTAAATCAGCAGCATAGCAAACAAAGCTTGCATCCCTTGGCCAAACATAGAAATAGCTTTTAACATCTTTAGGGTAAGATTCGTCTAAAATGTTAGAAGCTACTATTGCTCCGTTGCTAAGAGAGCAATCCTTTATCGCTTTGATGCTTTCCTCGTAAACCTCTTCTATTTTTCTTTCCATTCATACCCCTTGACAAGCTTTTCTACTTCAGCTCTACAAGGATATCTCTCGTCGCCAAACCTGCTTATTGCAAAAGCAGCTACAGCATTCCCAAAAATTCCAGCGCTTTCCAAGTCTTTATGCTTTGTATAACCAAAAACAAAGCCAGCATTGAAAAAATCTCCTGCTCCTGTTGAATTTATCGCATTTGTTTCTATCGGTCCAAGCATAAGAAGATTGTTTTCGTCAGCAACTATGCAACCTTCCCTACCTAGTTTTAATGCTACAGTCTTGCAGCCAAGCTTCAACAATTTTTCCACAATTTTCATTTTATCTTTTTCTTTAACAATTACTTTTCCTTCTTCTAAGTCTGGAAAGAAAAAGTCTACAAACTTTAAAACATTTTTCATTTCCCTAGCATCAAATTGTCTATAGCTCTTAAGGTCAGGGTCCATACAAGTTATCATTCCATTCCTTTTCGCAAACTTTAAAACTTTTATTGTATCTTTCCTAAAATTTTCAAGCAGTCCGTAACCACTCAAGAACAAAACCTTTCCTTCTATTTCATCAAAACCGAAATCTTTTATAGAAAATAGAGAGTTTGTTCCCCTATAAGTCAAAAGGCTTCTCGAACCATCTTTAAAATTTATTCCAATGCTTATGCCAGTTTCTTTTTCAACAGTTTTAAGTCTACTTTCTACTCCGAACTTTCTCATTTTGTCAAGTATAAATTTTCCAAAAGGATCTTCCCCAATTAATCCAATCAGCTTTGTTTTTATTCCAAGCTTAGACAAAGCCAAAGCAACGTGTGCAGCTCCTCCTCCAACCTCAACTTTTAGCCAGGAAATTCTTTCTTGCAAATCCTTTTTTGGATAATTTTCTATGGGAGAAAGGAGCAAATCTATGTTTACATCTCCAATAGCAGTGACCTTATTCATTCAATTCCCTCAACTTCTCTTCCACAATCTTTCTATACTTTTCAACAATTTCTCTTAGCCTTTTTTTATCCTTACCTTCAGCACAGATGTTTATCTCAGGCAGGGTTTGGCTTGCTCTTATCAAAACCCATTCTATCCTGTTCAGCTCAATCTTTATACCATCCATGATGTCTATGGCTTCAGGAAAGTCTTCCCTCAATTTTTCCACAATTTTTATTTTATTTACATCGTTGACCACATTAATGTAAATCTTTTCAGTAGGATGCAATCTTATCTTATTGACTATCTCAGAAAATTTTTCTTCTTTTTCGGATAGAATTTTAGCTAAGTATACAGTCGCTAATATTCCATCTGAAAATGGATAAAATTGATTAAAGTAGAAATGGGAGCTTTCTTCTGCTGCAAATAAGGCACTTTCTTCTAGTAGTTTTTTCTCTATAAAGCCATGACCAACTCTCCACCAAATCAGCTTTCCTCCCAACCTTTCTACTATTCTTTTTAGCTCACTTGCACAATCTGCAGTTAAAATCACCTTTCCTTTTTTCTTTTTCAGAATCTCTTGGAGAAAAACCGCAGAAAGTATACTCCCGTTTAATTCTCTCCCTTTTTCGTCTACAAAAACTGCTCTATCCGCATCTCCATCAAAGGCTACACCAAAATCAACTTTCTTTCTTTTTATAACTTTAATGAGTGGTTTGAGATTTTCTCCTTTCGGTTCTGGTCTATCAAATCCAAAAAAATTCTTGTCAGGTTTATCATGCAACCCTATAACATTTAGCCCTAGTTCTTCAAGGACTTCTATACCTTTTACACCAGCTCCTCCAAAGCATTCAACTGCGACTTTACATTCTATTTTTCCAAAATTCTTCTTAAGAAATATCTTATAAGGGACTAATGCATTTTCTTCTAAAATTTTTCCATTCCCCTCTAAAAATTTTCCAGCTTCGAAAATTTCTTTTAACTTTCCTATTTCTTCCAAAAAACTTGTACCATTTGGTCTAACGAGCTTAAACCCCGTCCAGTCTTTTGGATTATGACTAGCAGTGATTACACAACCAAAAATTTTGCTTCTCCAAGCATGAAAATACACTACAGGGTTTGGTAGCATTCCAAGAGAAACAACTCTGCATCCTGTAGAGACTAAACCAGAACAAAAGTTCTTGAATATTCTTTTCGAGCTTGACCTTGTATCAAAACCTACGCATACTGTTTCTTTACCTTGGAGAAAAGTCCCTAAAGCCTTACCAACCCTTTCAGCTATCTTCTCGTTTATCTCGTCTGGATATACCCCTCTCAAGTCGTATGCACGAAACAAATTCATTTAATACCTCCTATAATAATTATATGAAAATTCAATTTAAGAAGGAAGTTTTGACAACCAGAATCAAATCGCCATTAAAAAATTTTGAAGTGGAAGAACAGAAGATAGAGGTAAGAGAAGATCCTTTGACAGGAGAGAAAACAAGGGTTAACGTTAACAGAACAAAAAGGTTTCATGCTGCTTATTTTGATATTAACGATTTCATCGAAAGTTCTAAGAAGGATTGTCCATTCTGTCCAGAAAATTTAGACAAGTCTGTTTCAAAATTTTTAGGCAAGAAGGAAAGAATAGAGAAAAACGGAATTACAATTTTTCCAAATTTGTATCCGTATTCTTCCGCTCATGCAATACTTGTTATGACTAAAGAGCATTACTTGCCCTTAAACAAGTTCACTCCGGATATACTCTTTCTCTCTTTTCAAGCAGCTCAAGAATTTTTCAAGGAATTCAAAGGAAAATACCCAAGCATAAACTTCAACTACATGCCTTCGGCAGCTGCTTCTATAGTCCATCCACACATGCAACTCCTTTCAGAACACAAACCATTAAGCTATCAAGAACTTCTCTTGAAGAAAAGCAAGCAGTTCTATTCCAGAACCAAGAAAAACTATTGGTTAGAGCTAATAAAAGAAGAGAAAAGACTGAAAGAAAGGTTTATAGGAGAGACAGAACATTTCGTCTTTCTTGCTAAGTATGCGCCAAGAAAAAACGATAACATTCTGATAATAGCTAAGGGTATATCCTCGCTCTTAGAAATGAAGGAAAAGCATATGAAAGACTTAGCAAATGGTTTGTCGTTTATTTTCAAAAGTTTGCAAGAAAAGTTGAACATTAACAGCTTGAACCTTTCATCTTTTTCTGGGACTGAAGAAACAAAAAAATTTTACAGGCTAAATTTTGAAATAGTTTCTAGAGCAAGACTTAGACCATACTACACAACAGACATAGGCTTCATGGAGTACATGCAGAAAGAGCCGGTGGCAGAAACCTTGCCAGAAGAAACGGCGAAATTCTTATATTTCGGAAAACTAAAGAGTGTAATATGAATATCGGATTCTTTGTTTGGGAATTTTGGCCAAGGCTTGTAGGCGGTTTAGGCTCTTATGCTCTTGAAATGACAAAAAAGTATATTGAAATGGGGCATAACGTTTATGTTTTTACTATGAATGATGGCAAGCTTCCCACAAGTGAAAAGTGGGATAGCATATACATCCATAGACCTTTGACTCTAGATTCGAGCAACATATTCCCACTTTTTGTGGCAGAAGATTTGAAGAAGTGGGGAACTAACATAAACTTTTTTGCAGAGATATACAACTACAACATACTTTCTGCTTGCAAGTATGTTAATCAGCTCATAAGGAAAGAAAGCAAGAAATTCGACTTAACTTCTATTCACGATTGGCTTTCTTCCATAGCAGGCCTGATGGTAAAGAACGAGCTAAAGGACATGCCTGTTGTAGTTCATTTTCACTCGATAGAAGAGCAGAGGAGCTTAGGAAAAGGTTCAGAAGTTGTGAAGCATATAGAAAGAACTATGGCAGAAAAGGCTGATAGGATAATTACAGTTTCCTATTCTATGAAAGACTTTCTCGTTTCTCTAGGATATCCTGCTGAAAAAATATCGGTTGTTTATAATGGTTGCGACGTTGAAAAGTACGACCCTAAAAAAGTCAACAAAAAACTTGTTGAAAAGCTGAGGGAAAAGTACAACATACACGACGAGAAAGTAATTCTTTTTGTTGGAAGGTTGACGTGGGTCAAGGGAGTTTTCAACCTGATAAGAGCAATGCCAGAAGTGCTCAAAGAATTTCCAAAAACAAAGCTGATAATTCTTGGAAAAGGAGAAGAGTATACAAACTTAATTTCTCTTGCTCAACAGTTAGGATTGTACGAAGAAAAAATTCTCATAAGATCAGAATGGGTGAGTGAAGAAGAGAGGATAGCTCACTACGCTCTTTCAGACTTGTGCGTCTTCCCTTCTATAAGCGAGCCTTTTGGTATAGTAAGCCTGGAAGCTATGGCAATGGAAAAACCTATAGTTGTTGGTGCAAGAGGGGTTAGTGGCTTAAGAGAGCAAGTTATACCAAACGGGGAAAATAAGACTGGTATACATGTCAATGGAGAAGATCCTAACGATATAGCATGGGGAATAAAAGAGATTTTGAAGAATTTTGAGGAAGCAAAAGAATGGGGTAAGAACGGAAGGAAAAGGGTGAAGGAAGAGTTCACCATCGATATTGCCGCCAAAAAAACTCTGGCAATATATGAGGAATTAATAAAATAGCTTGTTGAGAAATGATAATAGGAATAGTCTCTGCAAAAGGCGGCGTAGGAAAGACTACGATAGTTGCGAACGTCGGAGTAGCACTTGCTACCCAATTCTACACAGACACAACGCTGGTAGATGCAAACATCACAGCACCAAACCTTCACTTGCACTTTGGTATGTTCTACTTTCCAAAAACTCTTAATGCAGTACTTTCTGGGAAGTGTTCTGTTTTTGATGCTTTATACAGACATCCTGTAGGAGTTAAGATAATTCCTTCTGAACTAGGCTTTAGTCAGAAGTTTGACGAGAAAGCTTTTAAGAAGTCTATTTCTGCTTTAGACAAGCCAGAAAGTATAGTCATGATAGATTCACCACCAACTCTTGGAGAGGAAGCAGCTACAATCCTTCAGACAGCAGACAAGATCTTTGCGGTGATGACACCAGATCCTTCTTCTCTTTTGTCAACACAAATGCTAGAAGAAGTTGCTGAAAAAGTTGGTGCTTCTCTAGAAGGGATAATCTTGAACAGAGTAAGGTATGCTCCGTACGAGCTAACAGATAGGGAAGTGAGAAGAGAGTTAGGCTTACCAATAACAGCCTCAGTTCCAGAAGATCCTTCTGTACAAAGGAGTTTGGTTCTTCACAATCCTTCTGTAGTTATCCATCCAAACTCAAAATCTAGCATTGCCTTTAAGAAAATAGCAGCAAAAATTGTGGGAAAGAGCTATAGAGAGCCTATACCTTCTCTCCTTTCTTCTGTTCAATCTTCTCTAAAGAATTTAATCATGAACTCACTAGTTATATTTAGAAGGGTTTGATATGTCAAGGGTCATAGGGATAGTTTCTGGTAAAGGTGGAGTTGGAAAAACTACATTAGTAGCAAACTTGGGCTTAGCGATGGTAAATCAAGGAATGAAAGTAACTGTAGTTGATTGCAACGTTACTACTTCTCATCTTGGCTTCATTTTTGGAATTTACACTTACGATAAAACTTTAAACGATGTTTTAAAAGGATTCAGCAGCCTGCAAGAAGCTATGTACAATTATCATGGGCTCAACATAATTCCAGCCTCGCTTTCGCTAAATTCTTTAATCGACTTAGACATAAACACACTTCATAAGTATGTGAGAGAAATAGATAGCGATGCTATTCTTCTAGATTCAGCTCCTGGGTTCGGCAAAGAGCCTATGAGTGTTTTGCAGACAAGCAATGAAGTAATGTTTGTTACATTGCCGTATACTTCAGCCTTAGTGGATGTGATAAAGGCTAGTCAGATAGCAGAAAAGCTCAACATAAAGATATTAGGCATAGTTCTAAACATGGTAAAAGGTTTGCCTCATGAGTTAAACAAGAGAGAAGTGGAAAAATTGACAGGGATAGAAGTTCTGGAAGAAATACCTTATGACGAGAGTGTAAACATAGCTTTGGCTTTCAACAAACCTGTGATAGAATACTTACCTTTTTCTCCTTCTAGCATTGCAATAAACAGGTTAGCATCCAAGCTAACTGGAAAGAATTTCTTTCAGAGAGAAACTTTCTTTTCCAAGTTTTTATCAGAGCTGAGGAGGATTATGGGAAGGAAGAAAGTAGAAAATCTGAAAGAGCTAGTTTAGCTACTTTACTTTTATAAACTTTGCAACTTCTTTTGAGGTTTTTACCGTTACCGTATCGCCAGGTTGGAGTTCGAAGAACTTTTCATAATTGTCGATAAGCAACCAAGCTTTTTCTCTTTCAACCTTAACCTTAACTTTCTGAGTTGCAGGTATGACAAAAGGTTTTATACGATTTCCATGCAAATTGTTAAAAGCTATTCCTATCCCTTTTCTAAACATTCTTCCACCAGCAGAAGAGTAGTAACCGGTAGACCCAAATGGTGTAGAAATTATTATACCATCTCCTACCAATTTTTTAAATCTTTTATTTCCAGCAGAGACAGAAAATCTCAAAGCTCTAACAGGATTGCAAGCGCGGATTTGGACTTCGTTAAGTGCAGTCAAAACTTTTTTGTTAAACTGTACACAAATCTTAGACTCTTTTACTATTCTTAGCTCATCCTTTTTAACTTTTTCCAAAATCTTTTCTAATTGAAGAGGTTTGTAATCATACTTTCGAACTATTTTAGTAGTTTTTACTACAAGCTTTGGTACACCAGGAAATACTCTTTCTGCATATAAGACAGTTCCATCACCACCATAACACAACACAAAATCAGGTTTATAGTTTGAGGCGATGAAGCCTTTTCTTAGAAGAATTTTTTTCAGCTTTCCTTTTTCAAGGATAGAAGCTGTAGCAGCTCTCTCCATACTTTTCATTTGTTTTTAAACCTTATTAAATTTTATTCATAGCCTTTAGCACCCTCTCTCTTGCAATTTTTTCAGCAGTATCTCTTGGTTTTACATTTTCCCTCTTAGCTCTCTTCAGAACAAGTATTGTATTCTTCACGATTTTCTTCTCTATAAGCTTGAAAGCCTTATCTTTGTCGTATCCTCTATATTCTGCATAAGAAGAAATAACACCACCAGCATTAGCAACACAATCAGGAACTACTAAAACGCCTTTCTTGTGAAGTACTTCTTCTATCTCAGGTTTCATCGGAATGTTTGCAGCCTCAACTATAATCTTCGCTTTTATTTCGTTCACGTTTTTCTCGTTTATTACATCGGACATAGCAGCAGGAATCAGTATATCTACTGGCAATTTGAAAATTTCTTCATGAGAAATAATTCTTCCTCCTTGATAGTTTATTACCGAGCCAGTAGATTTTTTGACTTCCAAAAGTTTTCGAACGTCTATTCCATTTTCATCGTACACAGTACCTTTACTATCACTCACAGCAACTACCTTTGCTCCAGCTTCTGAGAGAAACTTTGCAGTAAAGCTACCAACATTACCAAATCCTTCTACAGCAATGCTCATGCTTTTTATGTCCATTTCTAAAAACTTAGCAGCCTCTATTGTTGCCCAATAAACTCCAAACCCTGTTGAGCCAAGCTCATGTGGTAATCCACCCAAATCTAAAGGCTTACCGGTACAAGATTTTAGCGAGCCATTGCCTTCAACAAACCATCTCATTTCATTTTCTCCAGTGTTGACATCGGGAGCAGCTATGTAAAGCTTTGGCGCAATATGTCTAAGAGCACGACCAAAAGCGATCATGATGTTTTTCTTCTCCTCCAAAGAATGCTTCTTAGGGTCAAAAACTATTCCAGACTTTGCTCCACCAAAAGGCAAATCAGCTAAAGCAGTCTTCCAGGTCATCACCCTTGCAAGTCTGAAAACTTCTTCTACTGTTACGTCAGGAGTCATTCTTATTCCGCCTTTTCCTGGTCCTCTTGCTGTTGAATCTATTACAACAAATCCTCTGAGATTAACTCTAGGATTATAAACTTCTATTATTTTTTCTGGTCCAAACTCGTCAGCAAAATTTTCTATCATACTAGTGCTTCCATTCGCCAGTAAAAGGAACTCCTTTTATTCCATGCAAATAATTGTAAGCTTGTAGTGCAGCTTTACACCCTTCACCAGCTGCAGTCACAATCTGCTTGAAAGGGGTGCTAGTTACATCACCAGCTGCAAAAACTCCAGGCCTGATTTCATCCTTATCAGGATAGAAAGTTTCACAGTTGTTTGTAATAACTATTTGATTGTTTTCATTCAGCTTTACCAAGTTTTTTATAAAATCAGTCTTTACTTCAGAACCTATTTCTACAAAAACTCCATCAACTTGCAACTCCTTCAACTGATTTGTTTTTAAGTCTTGAACCACTATCGATTTTACAGTATCTTCTCCTTTTATCTCAGTTACAATACTGCTTAAAACAAGTTCTACATTTTCTTTCTTCTTTATCTTTTCTACAAAAGATTCGAACCCTCTAAACTCGTCTCTCCTGTGAATCAAGTAAACTTTCTTTGCAACTTTACTTCCGTAAAGAGCAGCTTCTAGAGCAGCATTGCCACCGCCAACAACAGCTATTGTTTTTTCTTTAAAAAGTGGCATGTCGCAAGTAGCACAATAACTAACTCCTTTTCCTCTGAACTTTTCTTCTCCTGGTACGTTTAAGTTTCTGGGTGTTCTTCCAAAAGCAAGTATGATAGCTCTTCCAGTGTACTCTTTTGCGTTAGTCTTTACTGCATAACCACCTTCTATCTCTTTTATTTCTTTCACTTCTTCCAAAACGATTTCAGCACCAGACTTTATTGCTTGTTTTTGGAATCTTTCCATGAGCTTAGAGCCTTTAACACCCAAGAAGCCTGGATAGTTTTCTATTCTTTCAGCTTCTAGAACTTGTCCTCCTACAGCAATTGTTATCAAGAGTGTTTTAAGGTTTCTTCTACCAGCATAAATTGCTGCAGTTAAGCCTGCAGGCCCGCCACCAATTATTATCAGGTCGTAGTCCATCTACTCACCTTTTATTTTCTTTATAGCTTCCTCTTTGCTTGGAACACCAATAAAAGCGACTTCTTTCTTTCCATCCTCTTCTATGATTGTAGTAGGAACAGATGCTATACCAAATTCTTCAACAAGTTTTTCTCCTTCCCGCGACATAGCATCAACTTCTTCAAAGTCAAACTTATAATCCTTTTGCAATTCTTTCCATAAAATCTTAGCTAAAGGACAGAAAGGGCATGTTTTAGTGGTTACTAAAATTACCTTTTTCATTCCAATCGCCCGCACAAGAATAATTATAGGATTTATAAAAATAAATTGTTACACAGTAAATAAAACTAGGGAATTGTGAATGCCTTGCGGCAGGCCTAAGACAAGAAGAGCAAACTTTAAGATAAAATTTGTATTTCCACGCGTTCTCTTGTCTATATAATAAATTAGCAAGACTGGTATCAAAGCTTTGAGAAGGATGAAGAGAAACGGTGATGCAAGAATAATTCTAGAAGAAAGTATTTGTGCTTCTTTAAAGCTTGCTAGTTTAACTGCTACTGTTGCTGAGCAAGCATCTAGAAGATGACCAAAAATAACATGGGAGTTAACACCTTTAGCAACTTTGTTGAGCTTAAGTCCCCTTAGAATGGATAGAAGAGCTATGAAAACAAAAGCAGAAAAGAATAAAGCGGTTAAGAAAATGTGTAGGTTTTTTCCAAAAGTTAGAGTTATCAAGCCGAAGAGTGCTGCTAGAGCAAGACCAGAATACTTGAGAAAGTTTGGGTATATCCGGTTAATTGATGCACAAACTATGATCGTAAGGAAGACTGAAAAGTAGATTAATGGTGATATGAAGAAGAATTTATCTATTCCTAAAAAATTGAAAAAACCTAAGTCGAAAAGAGTTCTCCAAATTCCTCCTAAAAATACAAAAGGTAATAAGTCAAACCAAGCTTTTTTATCAAGCTTTATCTTGCTTTTTTCAAAAAATTTTATTGCTGCATACAAGCAAAGAACAAAAGTTATCGAATAAACTGTTGTGTTGATCGGATTATAGCCGCTTTGCAGAACAGTAGGCTCGATGAAGTATTTTTGGATAAGGTCCAGCATATAATAATATACTCAGGTAAAATTATTATCGAGACGATGGTTGTAAAAGGAGTATACCTTCTTGTAACGAACCTGAAGAAAAATTCGAAAATTAAAATTGGCAAGCTCGGAAAAATAGCTTTCCCTAAAGGATTTTATGTATATGTAGGTTCAGCTTTAAATAACCTTCAAGCAAGAGTTGCAAGGCATCTAAGTTCTGAAAAGAAATTGAGATGGCACATCGATTATTTGCTTGCTTCGCCAAATGCAGAAGTAGAAATGGTAATAACAAGGCAGACAGAAAAAAGAATAGAATGCAAAGTAAACGAAATTATTCAAAAGTTTGGTAAACCTGTAGAAAAATTTGGATCTTCTGATTGTAAGTGTAAAAGCCATCTAACTTATTTTAAAGAATTAGGAGAAATTAGGAAAGCATACGCAAACTTAAAGAAAAGTTTAAATGCGTTTTAAGCTAACTTTAAGATGTGTCTGTCCAAAGAGAAAAATCATTAGAGGAATTAAGAAAGATGAGCTCAAAAGAATTAGCTAGATATTTTAATTTATCGCTTTACGAAGCTTATCGACTAAAAGGGGCTCTTAGGCCAGAACGTTACAATGTTTTAGCCGATAATACTCTTACTATCTCTGACATGGCTAAAAAACTTGGAATTAAGAGTTCTACTGTAGAGCAGTATAGAAAGCGTCTAACCAAGCTTGGACTGGCTGAAAGAAAAATAGAACACAAGGGTATTAGAAGGCAAGTAAGAGAAATTCTCGATGGAAATCCTTTGACTTTCCGAGAGATTAGAGAAAAAGTAGAGGGGGTGTATCCAGCCGTATTATATCAAGAGGATATTGTTTCGATCGGTCCCAAAAGGAAAAGATTATATTGCTTGAAGGGGCAAGAAAACCTTGCTTATTCAAGACTTTTAAAGATGTTGGCCAAGCCTTCTAATAGACTTTTATCTAAAGAGGAATTACTTCTAAATACACTAAGTGAGCCAATGAGTTACAAGGATTTAACGGAAAAAGCAGGTTTGTGTTCGTCTGATATTATTAGTAGACTTCTAAGATATTTAGAGACAAATGAAAAAATAAGGAGGTTTAAACTTTGTCAAGGGGGCACCGTTAGGGGAAAATTTACTACTTATGAGCTTTTTGGAAATCTTGCTAATCAACTTTATTTTTATAAGCCTGGCCAAGAAAAAGACGTAGCAGGTTTAATAATTCAGAACATTCCTCCAAAGGAGAAAATGGACGTCAGTATGAGAAAAACTTTAACACACATATTAAAGCGATGCGTTCCAAAACCTGTTTTTTACATGGTTTATACGTATTATACGCCAGCTTACGACATACTTATGTTAATCACATCTCAAAACAGAGGTATAACTCTTAAAGAAATTTTAGACTCGTTTGAGTATCAATTTTCCGAAGTTACAGTTAAAGAATATCTTAAAATGTTAGAAAAAGGCGACATGATAGAGCAAATTGGAAGTGTTTACAAGCCTACACAATTAGGTCTAGAACTTGTTAAGAAGTATAAAGAGACTGAGACTGTTTAAGTTCTGTTAATATTTTCTTAATTTTTTCTACACATTCAGGATTTGCAAGAGTTGAAACATCCCCAATTGGCTGGTCTGCAAGTAAGCTTCTCAAAATCCTTCTCATTATTTTTCCTGACCTTGTTTTAGGCAAATCTTCTACAAAAAGTATTTTTTCCGGCTTTGCTATTGGTCCTATCATCTTCCTTACTTGTTGAACAAGCTCTTCTTCAAGCTGCTTTGAAGGCTGTTCACCAACTTTTAGAATAACAAAAGCTAGAGGAACTTCACCTTTTATCTTATGAGGCATTCCTATAACTGCTGATTCAGTAACCTTTTCATGCAAGTTTAAAGCATTCTCTATTTCACCTGTAGCAATCCTATGACCAGCTACTTTTATTACATCATCTTCTCTGCCAACAATTCTTATCCATCCATGCTTATCAACAATAGCTGCATCAGAAGTATAGTATATCTTTAAGCCAAACTTGCTCCAGTAAGTTTCTAAATACTTTTCAGGATTTTTCCATATCCCTCTTAACATTCCAGGTGCAAAGGGTGGAAGCTGAACTAAAGATCCTTTTTCCATAGGCTTTACAGGCTTACCCTTTTCATTTAGAACAGCATGTCTAGTTCCAGGAAAGCTTCTACAAGCAAAAGTAGGAACAAAAGGACCTATACCTGGCAAAGAATTTATTAGTGTGCCACCAGTTTCAGTCTGCCACCAAGTATCTATCAAAGGACATCTACCACCACCAATCATGTTGAAGTACCACATCCATGCATCTTCATCTATTGGTTCGCCAACGCTTGCCAAAAGTCTTAGACTGCTTAAGTCGTGCTTCTTAACCCATTCTTCACCTAAGGCTATGAACATTCTTATAGCAGTAGGTGCAGTGTAGAAAACAGTTACTCCATACTTTTCTATTATCTCCCACCATCTATCAGGGTTAGGCCAGTCAGGAGCTCCCTCGTATATTAGCATAGTAGCTCCATTAACCAAAGGGCCGTAGCAAGCGTACGAATGTCCTGTAATCCAGGCAACATCAGCTGTGCAATTATGAACTACTATTTCGCTTGTTGCATAAGAGCCTGAGTTAGTTTTTAAATTCCATACATACCCATCATAGTTCACAAGTTCTTTTTTGGTAATGGGGAAGAAAATTAGGTTTGTTGTAATTATTGCTCTTTGCCAAGTATAAGATTTTACAGGTTCTTCTACTCCAAGAAAAGAATATAACTTTTTACTACTTTTGCCAGTAACAACTAACTCATAGACGTCATGCTTACTAAGAATTTTTCTTCCAGTTTGCCTTTTTCTAATTTTTTCTGCTGATAGATATTTTAATGAGACTACTATACCAAGTTTGTTAAGTATTAGCTTGAGTTGATAGGCTAGCTTTTGTGAAGTTGTGGTAAATCTGATTCTTCTTCTTTTTCTTGAAAGTGAACCATCTCCTGCGCAATAGCCTTTAATAAACTCTTTAAGGAAATTCCAAGGTAACGTTAGCACCCAAGCTGGAAGGTGTTTTTCAAAGGAGTGTTTACCAAAAAGACGTTCAAAAATTTTTGCTAGAATTATCGAATCAACTCTAAGGTCCAATCCTCCTTTATACTCAAAGATACGAGTTCTTATACCGAATGTTTGGTTAAACAATGAGGAACAGTCTTCTACTAATTTTTTCTCATTTTTAGAAAAAGTGAGTTGGATTGTATCTTTAGCTATGCATCCTTCTGCGATATAATAACCAACTAATCTTAGAAAATCTGGCGAGACCATAATCTTATCTTTAATTCTTCCTTTTTTTCCTTTCTTTGGAAGAGCATACCCATTCTCAACCTTAATATTTTCTACTACTTTTGAGATTCTGATATCTTTTTTGATTCTGTTTTTTCTTATTCTTGGAAACGCGACATGATCTCCAACTTTTAAATCTTTCGCTTTAACCCATTCCACTTTAATCGGCATACGCTTTCTCAAAACTAGAATTCTATGATTTGGTGTTAGGAGAAGAGATTTATTGGAATACAATGTGTAAATCTTCACCATTTTCCCTTTATACCTTCTACAAAATATTTTATCCACTGCTTCAAATTTGCCCAAATGAGTGAGAACCTTATCACCAATTGTTATACTAGAAATAGGCTTTGGTACAGGGTTACAAATCACTAATGTGTCTCCAGGAACACACCAAAATATATCTTCATCGTGCAAGTCAAAATCCCATTTAGCAGTCCAGTATGCTTGAGTTAGATAACCTCCTGTTGAGTGACAAACACCTTTTGGCTTGCCAGTCGATCCTGACGTATAGAGAATAAACATAAGATCTTCTGCGTCCATCACTTCAGGCTTGCAGTAGCTTTTAGCTTTTTTCATCAGTTCGTGCCACCAAAAGTCTCTTCCTTCTTGCATGTTCACTTCATTACCAGCCCTTTTTACTACAACAACTTTTTCTATACTTGTTCCTTTCACTGCTTCATCAGCACTCGCCTTTAGATTTACTACTTGCCCTCTTCTGTAGTATCCATCAGCAGTTATCAGTACCTTAGCCTCAGCATCTGTTATTCTTGCCTTCAAAGCTTCTGAGCTAAAGGCAGAAAAAACTACTGAATGAATAGCACCTATTCTTGTGCAAGCAAGCATTGCTATATGAACTTCTGGTATCATTGGCAAGTAAATTGTAACTCTATCACCTTTTTTTACACCTAAATCTTTCAATACATTTGCAAACTTGTTCACTTCCTTATAAAGTTGATGATAGGTGAAGATCCTTTCCTTTTCTTCCAAAGGTTCGGGTTCCCAGATAATTGCAACTTTGTTCTTTTTCCAAGTTTCTACATGTCTATCTAAACAGTTGTAAGAAGCGTTCAGCTTCCCACCTACAAACCATTTGAAGTATGGCGGCTTAGAAACATAAGCAGTCTTCCACTTCTTAAACCAGGTTATACCTTCTGCTGCAAGCTTACTCCAGAACTTTATCGGATTTTTCTCAGCTATTTTATAAATTTTTTCGTCGCTTATCCAAGCTCTTTTTTTCATTTCTTCAGAAGGCCAGAAGACTTTACCTTTTTTAACAACCCATTTTTCAGGCATAAGTTATAATTTGTATTTTAATGTTAAAAATCTTCTCACTTTAAGGCAATTATTCAGTGAGTTGTTGAAGCTTTTCTCTAACCCTTTCGTATGCTAGTTGACTTCTTCTCCAAGTACATCTCTCTTCATCGCAGCTTCTGCGTAACAACAGTTATAATAGTATTTTACATTTTTTTTCTTTTTCGTTTATTTCAATTTTCTCTCTTGAGAGATAGATTGCTACTTGTTTATATATTACTTCTCCAAGAGAGTTTATAGTAAATTTAAAAGGACATGGAATCGTTTTCACGTATGGATGAAGGTGCAATTCAGTTTTTTCTTCAGGTGACGAGGACGTCTATTTAATATTTCTATGGAAGCAAATAAATCTTTTTCATCACATATTTAAGCTTTGGTAGTGGAAAAGGTAAGAGTTAGGAAGTAGGCGAGTAGAATGAAATAGTTTATTTTGCACCATAAAACTTTAAAGAATCTATATAGTCTTTATATTTTTCGCTGGTAATTTCTTTCTCTCCAGAAGTTGCTATTTCTATAGCTTGTTTGAAAGCATTTATAGATCTTTCTATGCTAAACCCTAATTTTTCAGCTTTGATCACATCCCAAGCACGAAGTTTAACGACAATATCATTACCAAGATTTTTTACTAACGTTAAAGCATTGGCTGGTGTTATATTTCCAAATAAAACTGGGAGGGGAGTTTTTAGTTCTTTAAAATAGTTATTTAAGATAGCACATTGAGTTTTTGTTTCCCACCATTCGTATCGCCCTTGGAAAGGTGACTCTATTGGAATTTCGTCAGATCCTAATAAAATAAAAAGCTTAAGTAACACATTTATACTTGCACCATAGCCTGGTATTACTTCACCTTCTTTGGTTATCCTTCTTCTTGCATACTTGATGAATGGTGCAACCAAAGTGAGATGAATTTGAACAGGGTACTTAGAGTTTTTTATAATGCGCAAGGCTAATGGGAAACCAATTGTGATGGGCGATACCATAATACCGAGATTTTTATTCTTTACTTCTTTTAGTATATCAAGTCTTTCCTCGTATTCATCACCATAAATGTAAAAGTAGTATATTTTCTGTCCATAACCCTTAATTTCATCCATCAATTGAGCAATAAATTCCACTCTTTTCCTAAAACTTTCTAAATCGTCAAAAACTGCAAAACTTTCTGAAATTTCGTTAACACCTGCAAGAAATAATCTCTTAACAGAATCTTTAATTACTTGGAGATCAAAGCTTTCGTCAGGTAACAATCCAGCTTGTAAAATAGGAGCATCTTTTAAGTTGAGCAGTTTCCTAATTCCTTCCCTTCCGAACTTTGGGCCTTCAAAACTTTTGATAAATTTCTTTGGAAAACTTATGTCCTCAATTAGCATAGACTCAAAGGCACGCCAGCCATGAAGATGAAGTAGATTAAGTATTTTTTGCAAAGTCGACAAGTATTTTATTTTGTATGCAAGCTTAATTGTGTCCTTCTCGTAAGATTGAAGCAATTTTACACGAGTTAGCTTAGACGAACCACTAAATTCTTCTAGTATATATTCGATTATTCTATCAGTTTCTAGGCTAGAAGTATAGGAACATGAAATGATTATGTGATCTTTAATTACATCTTCTTCTCTCCACAATTTTTTCTTTGTATATTCCTTTTTTTCTTCAGTTTCGAACAAATCTAAAATCTCAGTTTCCTTCTCTTTTGGAAATGTTAAAGATTCTAGAGTTCTATCGTAGGAAGCGTCCTTAATTAAGTCAGTGTAATTAGAAATCAAAATGTTAAGTTTTGAGATATCTACAGTCGGGCTAAGGTTATAGCTGCCATTCTTTTTTACTATTAGCGTATTGTCTGCTAAAAATTTCAATGCTCTAAAAAGAGAACCTTCGTTAACTTTTAATTCTTTCTTAAGCTCTAAGAACTTCTTAGGTTTAGATAAAGATAACAATACTTTTAAAGCAAGGTATGAGTTAGGTATAACTCCCAATTTGCTTATACTGTCCCATACTTCTCTTCCAAACTTTGTGGTTGCATATCCTTTGCTAGTGTACTTAATCAACCCATACTCTTCCAGCATCCTTAAATGGTAAAGTATTTTAGGGTTTCTATTGAACTCTTTTGGAGAATCCAAACACTCGAGAAATATTTTCTTTCTAATAGGGTCTGCAAATATTTTTATCGTCTTTGAAATACAATCGATCATAAAATCTTGACTATCAGTTTCACGACGTAATTTACCTTCTATCACTTTTCTTATTAACTTGCTCGGTATATCTTTTGCAACTTGCATAGTTTATAATTAAAAAATAAGCAATTTAAATTTATCATTCTAAGTTGTAAGCAGACGAAAAATAAAAAAGGAGGTGAAAAAATGGGAGATAAAGAGAAGGAGGCATACTACAAAGGAAGAAGCGACTACGACAGGTATGTTAAAAGCAGCGGAATTTCAGAAGTTCTAAATCCCACATACAATCCACCAAAGGGCTACGAAGAAGCATACAAGGCAGGTTGGAGAGATAGAGAGAGGGAAAGAAAAGGATAGTTTCGATGTATCATTTGAGGTGGCAAGATGTATAAGGCAGATTGGAGAGATAGAGGTGATGACGTCTCTGTACTTGATTTTTTACTATCTCAACTATTTGGAGAGGTTTACATAAAAAAATGTAATAGTTGCAGGTATTACAGGAATGGGGAATGCACTTCACGCTACCCTTGCTCCTATGAAAAAAAAGAAGACCATAGAGTTAGACAAAGTTCAGACTTTTCATTACTTTTTCAGCTTCTTTGAAGTCTTTCTTAATTCCCTCATGTATTTTATATTTTTCAACAGATTCAGGTTTTATCCACGCATAATTGTCATGCTCCTTACTCAACTTTACTTTACCGCTCTCGTACTTACAGAGAAACGTTATTCCAATTACTTGTGTTCTGTTTTTGTCTTTGAAGAATGTCCAAGTTCTTAGCGGTCTTACAATTTTTACCTTTATTCCAGCTTCTTCTTTCACTTCCCTTTTTAAAGATTTTTCAGGATTCTCACCAAATTCTATTTTACCACCAGGTATATCCCATTCTTCTTTAAAAACATCTTCTGAAGAGCTTCTTTTGAGTATCAAGACCTTTCCATTTTTTACAATAATTGCTTTTAGCGCAGGATATATTCTTTTCATGTTTATTTTTGTTAATTATTTAATTAATTGAAAATATAAAATAGATTTAAATGATAGACAGAGTCTTGTCCAAAGAAGAGAAGGAACTTTTACTTGGAAATGAAGCAATAGTTTGTGGCGCTCTAGAAGCTGGTGTAGGCTTTGCTTCTAATTATCCAGGCACACCTGCTTCAGAAATAGGGGATACTTTTGCTTCTGTTGCTAAGCAAGTTGACGTGTACTTTGAATACAGCACGAACGAGAAAGTTGCTTTAGAAGCAGCAGCAGGTGCTGCACTTTCTGGTGTCCGCTCTTTAGTTGCTTTCAAGAGCTTTGGTTTGAATGTTGCAAGCGACAGCCTCTTTCCTTTAGCTTATGTAGGAGTAAAAGCTGGAATGGCAGTAGTAGTTTCAGACGATCCAAGTTGTTGGAGTTCTGCTCAGAGCGAGCAAGATTCACGGTATTATGCTAAGCTTGCTCACTTGCCTATGCTCGAGCCTTCTGATGCTCAAGAATGCAAAGATTTTACTAAGCTTGCTTTTGAAGTTTCAGAAAAGTTTGGAATACCAGTTTTGATCAGGCTTAGCACTAGAGTCAGTCATGAAACTGGAATTGTTAGTTTAGGAAAAATTGTTAGAAGTGAGAAAACTGGAAAGTTTATCAAGGATATAAAATGGAGAGATTTTCCGCCCGAGATAATTAATACGCATAAGGATCTTCACTCAAAGCTAGAAACAATAGCAAAAGAATACGGGAGGGTTTTTACACAAATTTTACCAGCTAAAGGCAACAAAGGAATAATAACTTCAGGTATATCCTACGGCTATGTACTAGAAGCTTTAGAAGATTTAGGCGTAGAATTGCCTGTTCTAAAGCTTGGCTTAACTTTTCCTATACCTGAAAAGATAGTAGAAAATTTCTTGGAAAATTTAGAATCAGTTTTGGTAGTAGAAGAGCTAGAGCCTTATTTGGAGGAAGAAGTTTGTAAAATAGCAAGAAAAGTTAATCCAAGCATGAAGATTCTTGGCAAGAATGTATTGCCGAAAGCAGGCGAGATGAAAGAAGAAGATGTTTTGCAAGCTATAAGCAAGCTTGTGAAGAAAAAACCTAAGTTTAACTTCTCTAAACACAAACAACAATATGAAAAGCTGAAGATAGCTAGAAGGTTTCCTTTGATGTGCCCTGGCTGCCCTCACAGAGCAACTTTTTACGCTGCTAAGCTTGCTGAGCCCAAGGCTGTCTTTGCTGGTGATATAGGATGTTACATGCTTGGAGTTCATCCGCCTCTTGAAACTTTAGACTTTGTTTTGGCGATGGGTGCTTCTGAAGGTTTAGCTCACGGTATATCCAAAGCAAGTAAGCAAAAAGTAATAGCTTTTATAGGCGATTCAACCTTTTTCCATGCAGGAATTCCTGCCTTGATAAACATGGTTTTCAACAAGTCCAACCCGTTAATAATAATTCTGGATAACAGAGCTACTGCCATGACTGGTCATCAACCTCATCCTGGTGTTGGTGTGAATGCTTTGGGCGAGCCTACTAAGCCTGTTTCACTTCTTGATGTAGTTAGGGCATGTGGTGTGGAAAATGTAAAAGTAGTAGATCCTTACAACATGAAGGAAATGGAAGAAACGGTAAAAGAATTTTTAGCAAGTGGCAAGCTTTCTGTGATAATAGCAAGGAGAGAGTGCAGGCTAATGACGATAAGGAGGATGAAGAAAGAAGGTATGAAAATTCCTAAGTTTGAGATAGAGAAGGAAAAGCTGACTAAAGAATGTAAGGAGAGATTGTTGAGCTTTGGTTGTCCTGCTATTGTAGAAGAAGATGGTGTTGTTTTCATAGACGAAGACTTGTGCACAGGGTGTGGAGTCTGTGCTCAGCTTTGTCCAGGAGTAATAAAGGTGAAAGGATGATAAAAGAGTTTAACAT
>Ga0207433_10005463_pt1 | contig 22708 bp, 18 predicted proteins | sample YelNatPaOPGAMG01_FD_187559 | JGI IMG/M metagenome (GOLD analysis project Ga0207433, IMG submission 187559) | Hot spring thermophilic microbial communities from Obsidian Pool, Yellowstone National Park, USA - OP-RAMG-01 (SPAdes) (version 3) | ecosystem: Environmental > Aquatic > Thermal springs... | reverse complement strand
CTGAGCAGGGCCTCGCTGATCAGGTTGACCGGCATACCGGCCGGCTGGATCGACGTGACGTCCATCATCGGCATGCCGAACTCGACCGATGCCAGCTGGGTCAGGCGCAGGCCATCGACCAGGTTGCGATCGAGCAACCAGGTGGTCAGGGTGGCCTTCTGCTGGGACGCATCCGCCACCGCCTGGCGGACGTCGGCCTCCGGCATGAGCCCTTCGGTGACCAGGCGCCGGGCGATGCCGGACAGGCCGACCAGCGTAGGTTGTACTTGCGACGACATGACAAACGTTACCCAGCCCCCTGAATTACCGGGAAATCTACCGCAGATCGGGCGGTTGGGCCATGACTTTCGACGCCAGGAGTGCGATCCGTTGCTCATCTGCCGGCCTTCGCAGGGGAGGCAGGGCGCTCGATCCACCGCGCGCTGCGGCGCAGGTCGGGCTGCACATGCCCATGGGAAAGGCCCGGCACCCGCCATACGCCGACTCCATGCCGAATTCGTCCCGGGGTCCGCGCTATGATGCGGCCGTTACCGGGGGAGTCATCCTTGAACCGTCTCAGCATCATCCTGCCCGCCAAGAACGAAGCCCGCGCCTTGCTCCAACTGCTTCCACGCCTTGGCGAAGCGCAGCCCGAGGCCGAAATCATCGTGGTCGACGACGGCTCCACCGACAATACGCGGGACGTCTGCGCCACCGCCGGCGTGACATGCCTGAGCTCGCCTTATTCCATGGGCAATGGGGCCGCGATCAAGCGCGGAGCGCGCGCCGCAAGCGGCGATGTCCTGGTATTCATGGACGGCGACGGCCAGCACGATCCGGCCGACGTCGCGCGGCTGCTGGAGAAGCTGGGGCAGGGCTACGACATGGTGATCGGCGCGCGCGACTGGGACAGCCAGGCGGGTGTGGGACGTGGCCTGGCCAACACCCTGTACAACTGGCTGGCCACCCGCATGACCGGCCATCCGGTGGCCGACCTGACCTCCGGCTTCCGCGCTGCGCGCGCCGACAAATTCCGCGAATTCCTGTATCTGCTGCCGAACGGCTTTTCCTACCCGACCACCAGCACCATGGCGTTCTTCCGCAGCGCCTACCCGGTGGCCTACGTACCGATCAAGGCCGCGCAGCGGGTGGGCAAGAGCCACATCCGGCCACTGCGCGACGGCGTGCGCTTCCTGCTGATCATCTTCAAGATCGCCACGTTGTACTCGCCGTTGAAGTTGTTCGTGCCGGCGAGTCTTGCCTTCTTTCTAGCAGGCTGCGCAAATTACGCTGAGACCTTCTTGTCACAGGGAAGGTTGACCAATGGCAGCACACTGCTCTGGAGTGCAGCGGTCATCGTTTTCCTGATTGGCTTGGTTTCCGAACAGATCACCAACCTGACCTACAAGCGGGAAACCTGAGTCCACTGTGTGGCGATGATCCTGGCCGGACTCACGGATTAATTTATGCGCCATGTCGCACGAAATGCCGCCTGGAATGTCGGCGGACAGCTCACATCGCTTGCCGTTGGCCTTGTGGCGCTACCTGTGCTGCTTCATTCACTCGGTGCAGCGAGGATGGGTATCTTCACCCTGGCGCTCGGCCTGATCGGATTTTCGGGGCTGATGGACCTTGGCTTGGGGCGCGCATTGACACAGACCGTAGCCAGCAGCCTTGGTGATGGTCATTCGCGCGATGGCGTAGCAGCCTTGGTGACGCGCATCAACCGGATGCTTGTTGCCGCCGGCATCGTCTGGGGGTTGCTGTTGTGGTGGTTCACGCCTTGGATCGTGTGTGATCTGTTCTCACTGAAGGGCGGTCTGGCCCGCGAGGCGGAGTTCGGGTTGCACTCGCTGGCAGTGTCGATTCCGTTTGCTCTGGCGGCCACGCTCGCCATGGCGGCACTGGAGGGCATGCAGAGCTTCCGTCTGCTCAGTACGTGGCGGGTACCACTGAGCATTGCGCAATTTGGCTTGCCGACATTGGTTTCATTGTGGCGGCCGGACGTGGGTTGGGCCATCGCGGCACTCGCCGTGACCCGAGTGCTGGCGATGCTGGTCTGGAGGGTGCATTTGCACCGCCTGCTGCCCGATTCGGGACAGACGAAAGTGGACGGCAAGATGTATCGCCGCACTCTGCGTTTTGGTGGGTGGCTATCCGTAAGCAACGTGGTTGGGCCCCTGATGGTCTACGCCGACCGCTTTTATCTCGCCAGCATGTTTCCACCAGCCACGGTTGCGTACTACACGCTGCCCTTCGATGCTGCGCTGCGGCTTACCGTCTTGCCGCAAACTGCGGTCAATGCACTTTTTCCTGCGTTGGCCGATGCACGGAGGCGGCCGACGGATGCGGCCATTATGGTGGGCGGGGCGTTGAGGGCACTCATGGCCCTCGTATTTCCACCCGTCATGGTTGCCACCACGCTTGCATACCCCTTGCTGGCTTGGTGGCTTGATCCGACCTTCGCAGCCCACGCCGCACCGGTTCTGCGCTGGTTGCTCGTGGGAGTTTCCATTAACAGCCTTGCACACGTCCCCTATGCCTTGCTGCAGGCGCATGGTCGTTCAGACGTCACCGCCAAACTGCATGTATTTGAGTTGCCACTATTTGCCGTGTTGCTGGTCTTCATGGTGCGGGAGATAGGCGTGTTGGGGGCTGCGGTAGCCTGGACCTTACGCGTAGTAGCGGACTGCGCTCTGCTCTTCGTCTCAACCTGGCGCCTTCTTCCCGAGATCCGGCCGACGATTGCCCGAGGCGGGCGCAGGGTTCTGGCTGGCGCGACGGTGATGACCATCGTGGTGTTCGTTCTGGACGGTACGCCACAGATCATCGCGGTTGCCGTGATTCTGTTGCTTGGATTCGTCGAAATATGGCAAATGCTTCGTACCTTCGCCAGGATTTGAGTTTCGGAGGACCGGCTTTGAATCAGGCATCTATTTCGCCAGCCCTGCCTCGAAGTCGAACTTGGGGTACTCGCAGCCAAAAATGCGGCACTATGGACCGGTGGGTTCCGGAAACTCCTCGCGGTCGGCGCCTTGCGGTGTGCGGCACAGGGGGCGCGTCATCCAGCTGGAAGCTCCTCGCCGCGGCCGGGTATATGCTATGAGCGGCCCATCGACGTCACGGGTTCACGCGGTCGTCGTCACCTACCAGCCGGAGATGACCGTCCTGAGCAAGCTCCTGGACAGTCTGGCGGCTCAGGTCGAACGGCTTCTTATAGTGGACAATACTCCTGGAGAAGACCGGCTCTCCGAGACGTTGGCGGGCGCTTATCCGAATGACCTTGTGCAGCTGATTCGACTGGGCCGGAACACTGGTATCGGATATGCACTGAACGTCGGCATCGCCGAAGCCCGAAAAGCAGGAGCAACTCATGTGCTGCTCAGTGACCAGGACAGCCTTCCCGCGGCTGACATGGTCGATCGTCTCTTGCACGCTGCTGCCGCGATGGCAGCAATGGGCCGCGTCGTAGGCGCGGTCGGACCGACATACACCGATATCCATACGGGGATCACTTACCCGTTCCAGGTGGAAAGGCAGGGGCGCCTGTTCTACGGCCATCAGCGCCCAAGCGACGAACAACCTATCGTCCAGGCACTGACCCTGATCACGTCCGGCACGCTGGTACCCATGCACGTGCTTGACGTGATCGGGCCGATGCGCGAGGACTTTTTCATCGACCAGGTCGATATCGAGTGGTGCCATCGTGCGAGAGCGAAAGGATTCGAGCTGTTCGGGGTTGGCAACGCCGTCATGTTCCACCAGATGGGCGAGCACGCTCTGAGGGTTTGGTATTTCGGTTGGCGCAAGGAGAGTGCCTACAGTCCCCTGAGGGTCTACTACCGCATTCGGAACTTCGTTGCGTTGTGCCGCGAAAAGGGAATCCCCCTTGGCTGGAAGTTGCGCAGTAGTTGGTACTCGGCTGGCTTCGTCTACAGCCAGGTCATCTTTGGCAGGCAGCGCGTAGCGGCACTACGCATGGCGCTCATGGGTCTCTGGGACGGTGTAGTCGGGCGAATGGGGTCCAGGTAAAGCCTTGTCTTCGATTAATCTTGCGCCCAGGCCACCCATCCGGCGGATTACGGGCGGAAGCGAGGGGCGCCGTGCCGCAGCAGCAGGTCAAGCTTGCGTAGCCGCATGGCGAATGGATGGAAGTATTGCCTGACCGAGGTATGTTTCTGTGATTGGGTGGACCGCCGTGCATCCTTGAGTCGGACGCGGTTCTTCCACAACTCGCCGGTTACCGGAGCGTAGACGGTCCGCCACAAGGCAGCATCTCGCCTCATTAGGCTGAGAAGCAGTCCCTCGATATTCAGCAGTACCAGATGTAGCGCAAGCAAGGCCCATAGCAAGGCTCCAGGGGTGCAGACCACCATCGTGAACGTCTTGTTCCGCTCGCTGAGCCGTCTCCGGTTGAAGGTCGTGGAGAGACCGCGCCTGCTGTCGGCCCGGTTTCCCCCAAAGCTTGCCCCCTGTCGATGACGGTAACCGCTATCGTTGGTGACCTGGACGGGAAAGCTGCGCAGGCGTGCTTGGCAGCAGAGATATAGGTCCTCACCAATGGATTCGAGCCACTCCGGAAAGCCGCCGAGACTTGTCCAAAGCTCCCTTTTTATGAAAAGACAAGCGCCAATCACCATGGCCACGTCTTGGCGCTCCGGGTCGGTATTCGGTATCGGATTGTAAAAAGGGTCCAGTAAGCAACCTCGATCAACCAATAACCCGCTCTGCCAATCATATTGAGGCAGGGTGGCAATGCCTGGGGTGGTTTGTGCACGCGCGATCTTCAAAAGTGAATTGAGTGCGCCTGGAAGCAGTGCCGCATCATTATTGAGTAGCAGCAGGTATTCTCCCTTTGCGTGATCGGTCATGCGATTGTTGCTTGCACAGAAGCCAACGTTTTTCCTGCTGGCCAGCAATTCCACCTGCGGATAGTGATCCAGCAACCAGGTGACTGAGTCATCGGTTGAGGCGTCGTCATGGACAATTACTTCGATTTCGCCCTCGACATCTTGTGAAAAAATGGAATTCAGGCAGTCCGCAAGAAAGGACGTGCCATTGTAATTCGCGACGCAGACGGAAATAACGGGCGTCAGCGGGCGGGTGGATGAGGGATAGTATTGAACCAGTCCCATGTTTTCCTCAGGCCTTCCTGCAATGAAGTAAGTGGAGTCCAGTCGTAGTTCTTGCGCGCCATGCTGGAATCCATGCCGATATATCTGGCGTCCAGGGTTCGTTGCGGTTCGTAATTGATTATCAGGGGTTTACTTGTGATGTGATCTATTACGCGGAAAAGTTCAATCAAGCTTATACCGGTGCCGCTGGATGCATTGAGTATTTGCGAGCCGACCGGCATCGTTTTCTGCATAACCTTGATGCATAAGTCGACAAAGTCGTCGATGTAAAGGTAGTCGCGGACGTTGGAGCCGTCGCCCCACACTTGCAATGGTTCGTCCCTGACGACTTTTGCAAAGCAAGTCGGGATGATGCCGAAACCTTCTTTTTCAAGCTGGCCCGGGCCATATATATTGGATGGCCTGAGCAAAGTTGCACGGCCGTGATATTGGGCGCTCCATGCACCGATGAAATATTCAGCTGCGATCTTTGCGGCGCCATGATAAGAACGCGGCTTTACCGTGGAACTTTCCGTTGCTGGTTCGCCGTGTTCCGTTGTATAGAGGCTGCCTCCCGATGACAGGTAGAGTAGCGAAACATGTGGAAACTGCTGGAGCGCCTGAAGCAATACAAGTAATGGCTTCAGATTGTAGTGGAGCTCCCCCAGGGGGTTGCCGGCGGATGTTCCCGGTGTCGACCGGGATGCGAGATAGACGATGGCGCGCACCCGATCCAGCAAAGGTGTCAAATGATTGGGTTCGTCGAACTCGGCAACGATGTTTTCGGACCCTGGCATCGGATTGCGAAAGGTCCGCCGACTGATCGCGATGGGCCTTTCCCCATGTGTGAGAAGTGCTGAAACTAAGCGGTGTCCCACAAACCCATCGGCGCCAAACACCAGAATTCGGTCACTCATGCTTGGTTTTCTCAAGTAGAGTCTGATAGATGTCTATATAGCGCTGTGCGCAGTCATTCCACGTTCCGAATTCGATCCTGGCCTTCTGTCGTGCGGCTTCACCGAAGCGACGGTTGAGTTCGGGGTCTTCCAGTCGCTCCAACGCGGCTCGATAGGTTTCCATCGAGCCACATAGCAAGCCCGTGCGTTCGGATTCGACGATGGTGGCGTGTGCAGGCATGTCCGATGCCAAGATGGGGAGGCCGGCTGCCATCGCCTCGAGCATGACCTGAGGACGCCCTTCGGCGTGTTTGCTCAATGTGATCAACCCTTGCGCACCAGGAAACCATTCGGTCGCCAGTTGCTGTGCAGATGCTGCGCCATGATAGTGCACCCAATCGGGTATTTCAGTCTGCTCCTGCATGGGGCCAAACACGTGGAGCTCGCGTTGCCCATCGCTGAAAAGCGGTTCTGACCATTGAAACAATGGACCGAGCTTGTCGGCGGTGAGTCGTGTAACCGCAAGCCACCGCCTTGGTTGTCCGGGTTCGGTCCGGCGCTCGATGTCGTACCAGCACTGGTCGATACCAAATGAAACCGGGATGATGTCCGCGACATCGCCAAAGGCCTCTTCGAGAGGTCGCTCCATCCAGTCGGCGTTGGGGCAGATCGCTGTTTTGCGCTTTCGCATGGCCCGCCGCAAAAAAAAGCGTACGAAAGGTATGTTGAGCAATTTGAGATCATTGCCGAGGGCAGTGATCAACGCTGGCTTGCCATCCCGTGGAAGAGGAATGGCGCATTGAAGCCAGTTGACGTGATAGACGTCGACTTCGTGCGAGCGAAGGTACGCCGTTTTGATTAGCTTCAACAACTTGATTGGAGCGGCAATGCCCCTTATGCCGCCCTGGCGCATAAGATGCGAAATTCCTCCGGCCGCCATCAGCCCTGTCAGCCAACGGCTCTCGCTTGGTGTTGTGGTGGCGGTTACGGCGTCGGGCAGTTTGCCGGGGGGCGCCCACACTTTCAGGTTTAGCTCATGCGAGCTTGCCAGGGCACTCACCAGATGGCGCATGAAAACACCGCGCCAATCGGCATCGTTGCTTGGATATGAAGTGCTTAGGAACAAGACCCGTTTAATGTCAACCTGGGTATGTCGAGCATCACTGAAGGGATTGGAGGTCATTGAAGCCCCGGCAAAGCCTGCAACTGTGCCAGTGTGGTATTGAGTCGGCCGCCATAATTCAGCGCCTTCAGTTTATTTAATGCATTCATGGCGTCGGTCTTGCGGTCGAGCGCCGCCAGCATCCGTATCAGGGTGATGCGATAAGCGGGTTCATCCGGGTCGGCCTTTATAGCTGAAGCGGTCATGTTCAGGCCAAGCGACTGATCACCAAGGACATTCCAGGCATAGTCGCCGTACATGGCCAACAGGCGGGCACTTGGGTTCGGGTGAGACAGAGCAGCGAAGAATGCTTGCATCATTTCGCTGCGTGGAAGATTGCATTCATGGTCGCGTACGCATTGAGTCAGCGCAGCCATCGAGCTTTCATCCTGCACGGTAGCTTTGCGTGCGCGCAATTTCCTGATCAGACTGTTCCACCACGTCTGTTTGATGGGCAGGTGCATACGCGCATTCATGAAGATCAATGCCTGCTCGGGCAGGATCGACGAGTCCGGTAATTTGGCTGCGCGCTCCAGGGCGGCATATGCCAGTTTCGTATACGGAGAGGCTGCGTCGTAGTGGGAGTAGATGATATAGGTGCGCCCAAGTTCGTATTGAGCACGAGGAGATCGGGGTGCCCGCATTGCGAGCGTCTGTGCGAGTTCGAGTGGATTGCTCCAGGCGACTGCAGTCATGGCGGTCTCACCGCCCCACAGAAGAATAAGTCCTGCCAGCAACGTGCCGCGCGCCAACGAAAATTGGTGTTTCGATAAGGCGGTCGTTGTCGAGGGGATCAGTAGTGGGATGATGGCCAGCATGAGTCCGAAGCTCGCAAAGTAGTTGCGATGCTCGTAGATGAGCTCAAGTGGAATAATCGTGCCGGTAAGCAGGTGGCAGCCGAGGAACAAGGCGATGCCCAGCGATACCAGTGGTCGACGAGGCCGCAGCCACCACGCGGCAACTACCAGGCCAGCCAAGGTGAGGACACTGGTGAAGGTTGTCCATGGCTCAAAAAGACCGGTCGAGATCTTGAAGTCGTCGTGATAGAAGGAGAGTGCATGAGGTGTCGGCAGCACGGTCCAGACGATGTAGTCGACCACGATGCGTGCTTCGCTCAGCAGGCGAGTGCGCAATGAGAAGTCTCGGATAGCCCAGGTTGCCGGTTTCAATATGCCGGGCAGGAGCCAGGACAGGCCGGCGATCATGGGAAGGACAAGCACAATCAGGAAAAGGGCGACCAGTCGCTTATCCACGGGTTGCCTGGCGGGCGCTGCCTGGGTGGCCACATTGGACGCAGGGGTGTGGAAGCCTAGCAGCGCCCATTCGATCAATACGGCGTAGAACGGCAGCATCACGGCGGTTTCCTTTGCCAGGATACCCACCGCTGTCGGTATGGAGATGCCGAGTGCGCAGATCGCGAGCCCTTTTCTCTGTTCATGCTTGGGGCTGCCGTCCAGGCTCGGCGCTGCGAGCATCCGTTGACGCCCGGCTACGTACATGATCAGGCCAAACAATACGAACAGGTTGGCCATGCTTTCCATGCGCTGCACGGTGTACAGCACGCCGGTCAGATTGATGGGAAGCAGCAACCATGCAGTGGCGATGATGGCGGCGATGTACGAACTTCGCTTTCCGTCGCTACTTTGCCCTGCCAGTGCTACGAGAGCCCGTGCCAGCACGAAAACGAGGACACCGTTCAGAAGATGGATAAGAAGATTGGTCAGCTTCATCCAGAACGGATTCAGCCCTGTCGCCAAGTAGTTCAGGGCGAAACTGAGCGAAGCCAAGGGGCGCTTGAAGTCGCTGGAGGGTGAGGAGAGTGCCGCCCGTGTTAGCGAAGATATGCTCAGGTGATGGGGTTGTACACCTGTGTTTTCCACGATGTTGGGGTAGTCATCGAACAGCCAGGCGCCTGACAGGCCGGGCCAGTAGACGACTGCTGTGATCAGCAGTGCTGCGGCGAGGATGAACCTGGACGGGATCGAGCGCATCAGTGGACAAGGCCTTCAGCTGGGTCTGGATGGGCAGTATCAGTGTCTACGGGTTGTGCCGCGACAATTAATTGTCTTCGCAGGTGGGCGATTTCGTCAGGCCAATAGTGCTGGCGTCTGAGTATCCAGGCATGCAGCATGGGCATGCCGACACCCGGAGGAGCTTCCCGGTCCTGAACGTGGCGATAGTGGTCCAGCAAGCTTAGTCCTAATGCAGGATAGCCGGCAGAGCCGAGCGTGGCCGCAGCCTGCAGTGCGAACGTCGGGCGCACCTCCAGGTCCAGGGCCTGTGAAAAGTCGGTAAGGGCGGTCCGAGGGTGATGTTCCCTCAAGGCTACAAGGCCTCGAAGGTATGTTAGGTCCTGCTGCGGGCCGGGCGCGTCAAGCTTGCGGTTTTTCAAGCCTGCCTCGATGAAGCCGAGAAGAACTGCGGGAGTCAGGCCGGCACAGCGTCCCGAGGACGCCACGGGTAGTGAGCGCTCGAACCACCGGACGAACAGGGTGCCAGTGGTAGTCGTGTGTCGCATCGCGTTCTGCGCACTCGCGATCGTGCTGGCGTCGATATGCCCTTGCATGCATTCGGCATCGATCAGGTTGAAGGCCAGTTGAGCTTGGTTGGGTTGTGCCGCAAGGAGCTCCCTGAGTGCCGCGGCAGCTCGTCCTGGGTGGCCATTCGCCATTTCGATTTCGGCGGCGTTCGCCTGTGCGCGCGGCGAGCCGGGATTGATCTTTGCCCAGATAAGGCCCTGAGTCTGGACGTTGCCCCACACCTTGGCGCGTGCATAGGTCATGCAGGCCAGGGTCAACGGAAGCGCAACCATCAGCGCCAGCTTGACCCGGCTGAGGCTGCTGCGGTCGACCAGCCAGAGTGCAAGTGGCCAGAACATCATCAAGGCCGGCGTGTAGTTGCGATGCTCGAAGTACAGCTCGAGCGGAATCGAGGTGGACTCCAGTAGCTGGCCGGAGAAGTAGAACAGTATGGCAAGCGCGAGCGCAGGCCGGCGGTACCTCTGCCACCAGGCCCCTGCGATCAAGGCCAGTACAGCAACAAGCGCGGGTAAGGTCGTTGCTGGATGCAACCATGACGTCGAGGCTGCATATTGATCGTTGAACAGGCCGCTCGAGAACGGTCGTGGCAGCCATAGCAGCCGAAGATAATCCATCAACACGCGCGGCTCGGTCATCAATCGCTGGGCGAGGCTCCATGTGCGATTGCTTGCCAGGCCACCTCGGACGATGCCATGCAGGCCGCTATAGGTAAGGTAGCTCCCGATCAGGATGGTCGGTAGAAGTACGAGCACCATCATGACGGCGCGGTGCACGCGATAAGCGTGCCTTCCCGTGATCGGATATCTGGGCGCCAGCACGATCCCCTCGATGAGCAGCGCATAGATTGGCAGCAATGCGCCGTTGGCCTTGGACATCGTGCCAAGAACTGTGAAGCCGCCCAGTCCAATCACGCTCAAGGCCGTTCCGGCCTTGATGCGGTCGCCGACCAGGAGTTCGCGCCCACGCATCCACAGGAGCAGGCCCGCCATGACGCATGTCGCCACAAGCATGGCTTCGCGCTGCACGATGTACAGCGTGGTCGAGACCATCAGCGGATGCAGCAGCCATAGCGCACAACCCAGTAGCGCCGCGACCTGTGCACGCGGTGGCTCGATCGTCAGCAGCTTTCCGAGCTTGGCGAGCAAGGCATAAAGCAGCACCCCGTTGAGGAGATGCAGGATCACGTTGGTTCGCTTGAACGGCAACGGCGATGCCGGCCAGTTTCGCGCGTCAAGCAGAAACGTCAGCATCGCCAACGGTCGGCCGGTGGGGTCGGCGGTACCGGATGTTATGTAGCGCCAGAACGTGGGCCAGGTATCGACGGGGCCAGTGCGGCCCAAGGCCGGAAGGCTGCCCAGGTCATCAAACAAAAAGCTTCCGTGCAAGCCTGGCATGTAGGCCAGGAGTGCGAGCAGGCCGATCAGCAGTAAGACGATCCAGGGCAGCGCGGCACGAAGGGTTCGCATATGCGTCTAGTGACTCAGTCAACAAGAAGGGCCGCTCATGGCGGCCCTTCTCAATACTGCATATAGCGTAAGCTGATTGCTTAGTTACGGCAGGAGGACGGCAGGTACTTGGCGTCCACCGTCGTTGCCTTGTTTGTGCAGCTCCAGCTGATGCTACCGCCATTTGCGATAGCGGACAGCGCAAAGACCGAGCCGGAAATTGCCTTATTGGCCTGTCCGCCAAAAGTCGCTGCGATAATACCACTGGTCGCAATGCTGACCTGGGTAACATACTTGCCACTGATGGAAGTTGCAGCGGTCGGCAGGCCGGCAGAAGCCGGAGTAGTCGGGAACGTGCCGTGATTGCTGTAGTACTCGGCCAGAGCTGTCTTGGCACCATCGGTCAGCACGGCGCCCTCCGACACCTGTGCGCGGATCAGGTAGTTCTGATACGCCGGGATGGCGATGGCGGCGAGGATCGCGATGATCGCCACGACGATCATCAGCTCGATCAGGGTGAAACCCTTTTGCAGGTTCTTCATGGTGGTTCCTCTGTTGGCTAGCTAACGTAGAACGCCCCCTGGGTTCCGGCCCCGATACCCCCTAGGTAGGCTCGAACCCCATTACGTCATGGTCAGGAACGACCAGGAAGCTGACGGAAACGAAGCATCTTGTATGCCACGATGCCCGCCGGGATATTGCCGCATATCTTCTCACATGACTACTGTGCAGGCTGTCACGAAAGAGCTTTTCTGTGTCTTGGAGGGCAATGGATCGGCATGAGCATGACGTCTGGTCATCGGATCAGGTGTGGCTCATCGGGTCAAAAAATGACGTGTTTTGTCAGTTTCTAGCCTAGGCCGGCTGGCTACTTGCGACAGACTGTGGGCAAGTACTTTGGGTCCAGCGTAGTCTCCGACGCGCAGTTCCAAGTGATGCTGCCGGTGCCTTGTGTTGGCGACAGCACGAGCTCTCGCTGATGGATGACAGCATTGGCTTGAGCGGTATCGAAAGACACCGTAATTTTTCCACTAGTGACATTCACGGCAGAGACGTACTTACCGATGATGGATGTGGGGTTCGGCAGTCCCGCTGATTGATTGCTGGGTGGGAACTTCCCATAGTTGGAGGTGTAGTCCCATACGGCAGCTTTGGCTCCATCGGCCAGGCTCATGCCCTCACTGACCTGCGCCCGAATCAGGTAGTTCTGGTAGGCCGGGATGGCGATGGCCGCAAGAACTGCGATGATCGCCACGACGATCATCAGTTCGATCAGGGTGAAGCCCCGCAACTGGGCTCGGTTGGACATGGTTCGGATTCCCCCTAGGAATGCTTCGATCGAAAGCACTTCCTGTACCAAATCCCTCGGGGCGAGCGAGCAAGCTCCGCTTTGTGATATCACGCACGTTTGTTGATGACTCTTCCTGCGGTTGTCTGCTGGCGTGCCGCTCGGAGCCAGGCGGTCATCTGCCAGCAGGCGTAGATCGCCAGAAGGATCTCGATGCCACGAAATGGGATGGAGTAGCGAGGCTCGGATTGAAGTATCGAATAGACGGTAGTGACATACAGCGACAGAAGCGCCACCGAGCTGGCGAATGGTGCTGCGTGTTGATAGCGACGAAAAATCACGATGCACCCGCCCAGCGCCAGCAACATCAAGACAGGATTGATAGCCTCACAGATTGAGGCCAGCAATCGGAACGGCAGCAGGTCGTCAAAAGGGGAGTGAAGAGTCGGGTACACGTAGACATCCCCCTGTCCGATCTGAATGCTCCACCCCCAAAAGGCGAAAGGCTTGTGTAGGTACCATGCGAGGTAGTGCAGGGGGCGGGCGCCGAAACGATGCGCGATCAGGGAAAAGCCGGCGCCCAGCGAGGTCTGCAGTACACTCTCTTCGTGCTGGATGGCCTGCAGCGTTTGCTTTGCCTTGGGATCGCCTTCGATAGCTGCTGCGCGCCAGGCAGGGTGATATTCCGGCCAAGAGCCCTGGACGAAGTTGAGAAGTGCGCGCCCCGTGGAAGATGCGTCGTGCGAAGGCAGGCGGACGTTGCGGATGCTCCAGGCTGCCGGCAGGACAAGCGAGGACAGCACCAGTGCTAGAAGCAAACGGCGATTTACGGCCTTTTGCCAAAACAGTGCCACTGCAAGAAGCGACGCAAAAGGAATCATGACGGCGTTGGTCATGGCGGCGGCACCGAATGCGAGGCCGGCACCCATAGCCCAGCCCACTCCGGCCCGACGGAGGGCTTGGCTTAGAAGGTAGAAGCCAAGTGCGCACAGGAAGCCGAACAGTGTCTCGCTCAGGAGGAAGCTGGTTATCGTGATGCTGTGTGGCCACACGGCCATTAGTAGCCCTGCGGCGAACAACCAGCGAGCAGGTAGCCAGAAGCGTGCGCTGGCTACCAACAGCATGACCGTTGAGGCGCCAAGCGCAGCCTGGACCATCAGCACGATGGGATACCAGGATCCAAAATCAGGGAATAGTTTCAGCCAGATCGCGAGAAACAGAGGGTACCCGGGATCACGAAAGCTATCGGGTGTGACCACGTGGCTGTGGGGCGGCGCCTGGGAAAAAATCCAGTGGTGCGCCAGGTTCCACGCATAGGCATGGTACTGAATGGCATCTCCACGGATGGGCTGGATTACCATGGCGTGCGCGACGTAGAACCAGCGTAATCCAAAGGCGATCACGCCGATCAATACCAGCATCGAGAACCAACGCGTATTGGCGAGGCTAGGCGTGGGCGCGATGCCCATGTCACGTGATTGCCGAAGCATGTTGCCGGTCCCTTGTATAGCCCAAAGCCTTGCAGCACAGGGCTGGGCGCGGCAGTGGAGCGCAGGTGGATTTATATAGTACGTAACCTTAGTGCAGATGTGGCTAAAGCCACCTGGCCCGCCGCAGCCCCGCATAGATGCCCCCCACCAGGCACGCCACCACCGTGATGATCGTCGGATACGCCCACGGTCGGCTCAGTTCGGGCATGTGGACGAAGTTCATGCCGTACCAGCTGGTGATCAGTGTGGGGGCGGCGAGCATGGCTGCCCAGCCGGCGAGTTTTTTCATCACTTCGTTCTGGCCGAAGGTCACCAGCGACAGGTTGACGTTGATCGCGGCGTTCAGCATCTCGCGCATCGCGCCGATCGATTCGTTGACGCGGAACACGTGGTCGTAGATATCGCGGAAATAGGCCCTGAGCTCTTCGGGAATCAGCTGCGGATGCAGGCGCACCAGCTGGTTGACGATATCCTGCATCGGTGCGACCGCGAGGCGCAGTGTCATCAGGTCGCGCTGCATGTCGTACAGGCGACGGACCGTGCCACGGTTGAACGTGGCCGAGAAGATGTCCTGTTCCAGTTCCTGCAGCTCTTCCCGGAAATCGCGCACGATCGGCAGCAGGTTGTCCACGATGAAGTCGAGCACGCCGTAGAGGCCATAGCTCGGACCCAGCGCAAGCATCTCCGGGGCATGTTCGCAGTTGCGCCGGGCGGGCGAGTACGACAGCGACGCACCGTGCCGCACCGTCACCAGGTAGCGCGGGCCAAGGAAGATGTGCGTTTCGCCGAAGGCGATGCTGCCGCCGACAAGCTGTGCGGTCTGCACCACGATGAACAGCGAGTCGCCGTAGGCTTCGATCTTGGTACGCTGGTGCGCATGCTGCGCGTCCTCGATGGCGAGGTCGTGCAGGTCGAATTCTTCCTGCAGCTTCAGCAGCAGCGGTTCGTCCGGCTCGTGCAGCCCCACCCAGACGAAAGCATCAGGCGACTCCAGCGTATCGCTGATGGCATCGATGCTGATGTCGCCGATGCGCGTGCCGTCGTTCCGGTAGGCTACGCAGTTGACGACCATCGGCAACGACGCGGAATCACCGATCGATGTTTCAGGTGTCTGCAGTGAGGATGGTTGCGACATGGATGGTCTGACCGTGCAGGGCTGTGGCTCCGGTGCTTCAATGAAATGAGGATGTCGACGCTCCCTGACGGAAGCTTTGAATCAAATTTTCGACGCTCCGTCTTACCTCGTTTCGTCTATTTGGCGAAAGCAGGGGCAGGGCCGATGTTATCGCTTGTTCGGCCTGTACGGCACGACCTTGTAGCGCGAGCGCGACAGCAAGCCCAAGGCGAGGCTGTGGCTTAAGGGGGCTGATGTGCGCAGCCGCGCGGAAGACTCCTTCTGCATCGGACCATTTGCGTTGCAGCAACAACACCTGACCGGTAACGACCAGGTACTGACTGAACATCGGTTTGTCTGCCAGGATTTCCCTGGAGTTTCTGACTTCTTCCAGTGCAGCCATGGCACGATCAGGGTCGTTTTGGTCTACGGCGAGGATGGCGGCGTTGAGCATGCAACGTGGGCAATGCACATGTTCTGACTGCAGCTTGTCGATGAATCTTTGAGCGTCGGCATAGTCTTTGCGCTCCAAGTAAGCGCTAAGCAAGTTGTCGTCGGCATCCAGCGAATGGGGGCTCGTGATAAGAGCCCAGCGCCACAGGTTCACGCTGTTTGACCACAGCGGGATAGTGGTACGTATGGCGATGATCGCGAACAGGAACCAAGCCGTGCAGATGATGCCGGTCGCCAGTCTGCGCAGTGATCGTTGACCGATTTGTTGCAGGACAGTTGACCGTACAAGCGGCAGCATGCCACAGGCCACAGCCAGGCCAGTCATGACGTAGCGTTCGTGGTAAAGGCTGCTGTCGAAGGCGACTGAGGTGATGTGCAGCACGGGGAAAAGTGCGGCTGTCATCACGACCACGATACTGGCCAGTGGAGAGGCACGCTTTACAGCAAAGTACAGCCCCAACACGACGATGCCGATAGCGACGACATCGGTAAGGAGCGACGTGGGGGAGATTGCGTCGAAGCGATGCACGTCGACAGGATGCACAGGGCCCATGCCGCTCATCGGGACGAACACCGTTCTCCAGTAATGCAGGTAGATGAAACAGACTTCCTGCAGTCGGCCGAAGAGTGTGCCAGGGCCGCTCGCGAACTGGCCGACGAGGTGTCCAAGTGCCCAGAGGCGAAGCGCAAGGTAGACGATCCCGGCAAGCAGTATGGCAACGAAGGTAAGCCAGTTGCGCCCGATGAAATCGCGCGCGTTCTGGCGCCAACTGCATTCCTGGCGCTTGAAATGGATGGTCCAATCCAATGTGGCCAATATCAGTGGGAACGAAATCGCCGACTCCTTGCATCCTGCCGCCAGTAGGAAAAGAAATCCGACAAGTGCCGCGCGAGTAATCTTGCGCCTGATCCGGATATTGGCCAGCAATCCAAGCAGCATGAACAGCGTTGCGCCAAGGTCGAACTGGCAGCCGATCCATGCCACTGGCTCGATCAGTACGGGGTGAAGCCCGTAGAGCAGCATGCAGAAACCGGTCATGTACATGGTCTGTTTGCTGCTGCGGCGGGCGATGCGGCAAGCCTCCCGCGCAATAAGGCCGACCAGCATCGTTACGACCAGGTGCATGCCGAGATTCACGGCATGCATAGGCCCTGGAGCGACGTCGAAGAGCCTGACCTGGAGCGTGAAAAACGCGACGATCAGGGGGCGGAAGTAGTTGGTCCAGTGATTAAAGTCCCTGAAGACGTAGTGTATCCAGGCATGGCCGAGGGTCAGCCAAGTATTGTCGCGGAAATCGATCAGATCGTCCCAGACGAAGCCGGCATGAACGACTGGCCAATAGACGATTCCCGTGATGATGAGGACGATCCCGGCGGGTACGAGCATGGGGTATCGCCATGCAACGGAGGGTCTCTGGTCGACGGCTTCGTGCGTGGACATCAGTTGTGCCTCAAGGATGGAATCGTGTATCGGGAAGGTCCCCCGGCCCGCGAGCGAGATGGCGCACCGCCTCGTTACCTTGAAACACGGCTATGCCTCAGGCTCCACGCCAACGCCAGCCACACCGGCATCGCGAACAGGATCCACGGCTGGTTCTGCTGCACGGTGCCGGGGAGCAGGTGGAGCAGGACGGCGGCGAGCAGGGCCAGCAGTTGTAGCAGCAGGACGGTGTCGGTCAGGCGGCCCGGCGGGGTTCGCCGGCGCGCACGCCAGAGGGCGGGCAGCAGCACGAACGCCAGCGGATTGAACAGCAGCAGGTTGGCGTTGGCCCACGCGGCGTGGTGGGCGGTCAGCGTCCACAGTGCCAGCAGCAGCAGGCCGACCAGTCCGGCGCAGATTACGTACAGCGATCCCAGCAGGGCGAGACCGGTACGCCAGTAACGGCCGGCGACCAGTAGCAGTGCCGCCAGCAGCAGGCCAGCGGCAGCCAGCGGCAGGCGCAGGTCGGGTGCCTGCGCGGGCGGAACCGCGATGTGATTGGGGGCGATCTGGCGCTCGCTTTCCACCAGCGGACGGCTGCCGCCCAGTCCATCGTCGACGTGGACGGCGCGCAGGTTGGCCTGCAGCACCATCGGCAGGAAGCTCTCCTGCCACGCGTTGAGCGGCTGGTCGGCATACGGGCCCAGTCCCAGGTCGAGCACCAGCATCAGCCAGGGCTGCGCGCTCATCAGGCGGTCAGTCTGCTGGCGGTAGGTCATGCCGCCGGCGCGGGCGGACAGGGTCGTCTCGATCAACCCGCCGAGCGCGCGGTTCAGCGCATCGCGGACGCGGGTCGTGCAGTTGTCGATGTAGTAGTCGTAGTTGTAGCCGGCGTTCTCCGGGCGCAGGTTCCATAGCAGGAAATCGCGCAGCGCGGCGGCCTGCCGGGGCGTGAGTGCGAGCCTCTGCTTGACGATCGAACGGCCTTCCAGTTTGTAGAACGATTCCTCCGGGGCGGCGTATTCGGCATCCATCAGGTAGTGCATGCGGCCGCGTGCGAAGTTGATGAAGAAGTTCTTTTCGTTGAAGTCGAACACGCCGTAGTTGAAGTTGATCGCCTGTCCGCTGACCGTGTCGCGCAGCTGCAGCGCGTCGTGGCCGAAGCGCTCCCAGTAGGTGGCGCCGGGGCCGTAGGTGATCAGTGAAACTTCCAGATTCGCGCCGGGCGCATCCGCCACATCGGCATGGGCGGGGGCGGCGATCAGCAGGAACAGGGCGAGCAGGGGAACCAGCAGAAGGGATGGGCGCATGGCGGCAAGCTTCGGGGATTCGGGTTCGGGCAGCAAGGGCGACACCGTGTCGTGCTGCTCATGCGGTGGTTTCGCGTTACCTGCATGCCGTCCTTCGACCGCGGAACAGTCGCGCCGGCGTGCATGCGGGCGGTGGGCTCTTCGTGTGGACGACCGCGATCCCTCGGCTTTCGCAGGCGTGGCGGTGGTCCGGGTACTGGGCGCTCAGTCGTTCGTGCGTCGCGTCACCCGGAACTGCTGCACGCGCCGGTCGTCGGCCTCGGTGACGTGGAACAGGAAGTCCCCCGCCGCCGTCTCCTCGCCGGTTTCGGGCAGGTGGCCGAACTCGGCGGTGATCAGGCCGCCGATGGTGTCGAATTCCTCGTCGGAGAAGTCGCAGCCGATCTCCTCGTTGAAGTCCTCGATCGGCGTCAGCGCGCTGACCAGCCACGAGCCGTCCGCCTGTACGTGGATCAGCGTGGGATCTTCCTCGTCGTCGTGTTCGTCGTCGATCTCGCCGACGATCTGTTCCAGCACGTCCTCGATGGTGATCAGGCCGGCCACGCCACCGTACTCGTCCACCACCATCGCCATGTGGTTGCGGCTGCGGCGGAACTCGGCCAGCAGCACGTTCAGGCGCATCGATTCGGGGATCAGCACCGCCGGTCGCAGAATGGTGCGGATGTCGAACGGCGTGTCGTTGCCCAGGAACTTCAGCAGGTCCTTGGCCAGCAGGATGCCGAGAATGTCGTCCTTGTCCTCGCCATGCACGGGAAAGCGCGAATGGCCGGACTCGACCACCACCGCCAGGATGTCGGCGAGCGGCGCGCCGGCGGGAATCATGACGATCTGCATGCGCGGGATCATCACGTCGTCGACGCTGAGTTCGGTGACCTTGAGGGCGCCTTCCAGCATCGGCAGGGTATCGGCGTCGAGGAGGCCGTTGGCGTGCGCGGTGCGCAGCTCCTCGATCAGTTCCGCGCGATTGCGCGGTTCGCCGGAAAACAGGTGACCCAGTCTGTCCCACCAGGTGCGGTGGGCCGGGCCGCTGGTACTGCCAGGGTCGTCGTTCATCAATCCGGTTGCGTTCTGCCCGGACGGGCGGAAACCCGAGTCTAGCGGAAATGGTGTGACGATTCAGCGCGATGGCGCACCAGCCTGGGCCATCTGCGCCGGAAAAACGTGGGTGCAGGTTGGCTCAGGCGTAGGGATCGGCGATGCCCAGCCCGGCGAGGATGCGGGTCTCCAGGGCTTCCATCGCTTCGGCCTCGGCGTCCTCGATATGGTCGTAACCGAGCAGGTGCAACGTGCCGTGGATGGTCAGGTGGGCCCAGTGGTCGCGCGGGCGCTTGCCCTGTTCGGTCGCCTCGCGGGCCACCACCGGGGCACAGATGGCCAGGTCGCCGATCAGCGGCAGGTCCACGCCCGGCGGCAGCTCGGCGGGAAAGGACAGCACGTTGGTGGCGTAGTCCTTGCCCCGGTAATCGCGGTTCAGTGCGCGGCCTTCGGCGGCATCGACGATGCGGATGGCGACTTCGGCGGGCCTGCGTCGCCTTGCGCCACGCAGTGCCGCCTCGACCCAGCGCCGGAAGCTGGCCGGGGCGGGAAGGCCGGTGCGTGGCACCGCGTAGCTCACCGAGAGCAGGTGCGCCGGGGTCGGCGTGGCGACCTTCGAGCCGGTCTTCCCGCTGGTGACGCGCTTCCCCGGCGCCGCGCTCATGCCTGCCGGCCCTTTCCGTTCCCGTTTCCCGATTCGCCGTTCGCGGCTTCCTCGAAGGCCTCGTAGGCGCGCACGATCTTGGCCACCAGCGGATGGCGCACCACGTCGCGCGAGGTGAAGATGGTGAAGCTGATGCCGTCCACGCCGCGCAGCACCTCGACCGCGTGGCGCAGCCCCGAGCGCACGTTGCGCGGCAGGTCCACCTGGCTGACGTCGCCGGTGATCACCGCCACCGAGCCGAAGCCGATGCGGGTGAGGAACATCTTCATCTGCTCGACGGTGGTGTTCTGTGCTTCGTCGAGAATCACGTAGGAATCGTTGAGGGTGCGTCCGCGCATGTACGCCAGCGGTGCGATCTCGATCACGTTGCGTTCGATCAGCTTGGCCACCTTCTCGAAGCCGAGCATCTCGTACAGCGCGTCGTACAGCGGGCGCAGGTAGGGGTCGACCTTCTGGCTGAGGTCGCCGGGCAGGAAGCCGAGCTTCTCGCCGGCTTCCACCGCTGGGCGGACCAGCAGCACGCGCTGCACGCGGTTGGCTTCCAGTGCTTCCACCGCGCTGGCCACGGCCAGGTAGGTCTTGCCGGTGCCGGCCGGGCCGACGCCGAAGTTGATGTCATGGCGGGAGATGGCATGCAGGTAGCGCGCCTGGTTGGGGCCACGCCCCTTGATCACGCCGCGCTTGACCTTGATGACCACTTCCTGCGCTGTCTCGCCGGTGTCCTCGGCGAGGGCGTCCACGCCGGATTCGGCCAGGTGCAGGTTGATCTTCGCGCCGTTCAGCGCCTCGTGTCCGGTGGCGTCGTAGAGCGCACGCAGCACCTTTTCGGTGGCGCGGCTGAGGTTCGGTTCGCCGATCACCCGGAACAGGTTGCCGCGGTGGTCGATTTCAACACCGAGGCGCAGTTCCACCTGGCGCAGGTGTTCGTCGAACGGCCCGCACAGGTTGGCGAGGCGGGCGTTGTCCTCGGGATCGAGGGCGAAGTCGTGTTGTTGCAGGTCGCTTGCCATAAGTGTGTCAGGGTAACGCGGTGGCGGGTCGGCTGACCACTGGTTTCCGCGCCCGGGCTTGATCGAGGTCAAGGCTGTCCGTCTGCGCACAGCGACAATTAACCGGTTGGTTAAATCGTGGGGCGTGCATGAGCCATCCGGCGGTAACCCGAGCATCGCAGCGGCATCGTCGTCGCGGCCGGCCGGACGGCCACGACCGCGATCTGCGCGAGCGGCTGCTGGATGCGGCAGCCGTGCATTTCGCCCGGTCCGGCATCGCGGCGACGTCGCTGCGTACCATTGCGGCAGCGGTGGATGTCACGCCGGCCATGCTGCATTACTACTTCGGTGGCAAGGCCCAGCTGGTGCAGGCGCTGGTCGAAGAGCGGCTGCTGCCGGCCCTGGTGCCGGTGCAGGCGGCGCTCGACCATGCCGGAGCCGGACCGCTCGCACTGGCCGAGGCCTTCGTGCGCGGCATGGACGATCTGGTCGATCAAAAGCCGTGGCTGCCGGCGCTGTGGGTGCGCGAAGTGCTGTGCGAGGGAGGCGGGCTGCGTCGACTGCTGCTCGAACGGTTCATGCCGAGGCTGCCGCAGGCCCTGGCCCGGCGATTCGCCGCGATGCCACTCGGCGACAGACTCGACCCGCACCTGCTGGTGGTCTCGCTGGTCGGCCTGACCCTGTTTCCCGCCGCCGGGGCACCGATCTGGCGGCAGGCATTCGGCCTGCAGAGCCTGCACGGGCAGGTGCTGCGCGATCACACGCTGGCGTTGCTGGCCCATGGGCTGGCGGCCAGTTCATCCATGGCCGGAGAAGCGGCATGAAAAGCTGTCGGCAGCATTCCCGTTCGCTGTGGTTCGCCGTGCTGGTTGCCGCCGCGGCGCTGTCCGCATGCACTGATGAGCCACCGCCGGCGCTGGGCACGCTGGAGTACGACCGCATCACCCTGCCGGCACCGGTCGCCGAGCGCATCGTGGCGGTGGACGTGCACGAGGGCGAGCAGGTGCGCGCGGGGCAGCCGTTGCTGCAGCTGGACGATGCGCATCTGCGCGCGCAGTGGTCGGCCGCACAGGCGCAGGTCCGGCAGCAGCGCGAGCTGCTCGACGAACTGGTCCGCGGGCCTCGTCGCGAGGACATCGCCCGCGCGCCACTCCAGCTCCTCGCGCGTCGCCGTATAATCGGCGAGGCCGGGTCTGGTCACGAACAGCGATCCTTTCCGGCTCAGCAGGTTCAGGTCGATCGGGGGGACCGGCCCGCTCGACTGCCCGAACAGCACCAGCATCCCGCGCGGCCGCAGGCAATTCAGGCTCTTGGCGAAGGTGGTCCGGCCCACGGAATCGAAAACCGCGTCGACGCCGGTGCCGGCCGTGATCTTCCGCACCTCGGCCTCGAAATCCTCCGTCTCGTAAAGCAAGACCGAGTCGGCTCCGGCGCTCATGGCGAGTTCGCGCTTTTCCGGCGACGACACGGTACCGATGACGTGGGCGCCGAGCATCCTGGCGATCTGGACCAGAAGCAGGCCCACCCCTCCCGCAGCGGCATGGATCAGCACTGTCTCGCCGCCGTGCAGAGGGAAGGTGGAGCGCAGCAGATAGTGCGCCGTCATGCCCTGAAGCATGGCGGCCGCGGCCGTCTCGAAGTCGATTTCCGGGGGCAGTCCCACCAGCTTCCAGGCATCCACGAGCGCGTATTGCGCGTAGGCCCCGAGGCTCATGGCATAGGCGACGCGATCGCCCGGGCGGACCGCGGCCACACCCGGCCCGACGGCATCCACCGTGCCCGCGGCTTCCATCCCGGGCGTGAAGGGCA
>Ga0207433_10005457_pt1 | contig 22729 bp, 17 predicted proteins | sample YelNatPaOPGAMG01_FD_187559 | JGI IMG/M metagenome (GOLD analysis project Ga0207433, IMG submission 187559) | Hot spring thermophilic microbial communities from Obsidian Pool, Yellowstone National Park, USA - OP-RAMG-01 (SPAdes) (version 3) | ecosystem: Environmental > Aquatic > Thermal springs... | reverse complement strand
AAATATCCTCTTGCCCCTTATCTCCTCCCCATACCACCTCGGCTTACCAAAATCCCTCCTCAATGCCTCAAATTCCTTCGTCTTCCACCTCCACTCATACTCAGCCCAACCTTCCTCAAAATTACCTAACAACAAATAAACACAAGCAAGATTAAAATGTGCTTCTGGATAATCTGGACTTACAGATATCGCCTGTTTGTAATAACCTAAACCTTTAGACATTTCTCCTTTTTCTTTCTGTATGTCCCCAAGATTCACCAGCCCCTCACGATGAAGCGGATTTAAACTTAATGCCTTTAAAATATACTCTTGTGCATCATCAAACAATTCCTTTTCCTTTAAAATCGTCCCTATATTGTAATAAGCATCAGCAAAATTCGGGTTTAATGATAATGCCCTTTTATAATACTCTTCCGCGATATCGAATTGTCTTGTTTCTTGATACAATGTCCCAAGGTGGTTATATGCTTCAGTAAATGCAGGATCTATCTTAATAGCTTTTTGATAACACAAAAATGCATTCTCAAAATCACCAATCTCCTTGTAAACTGTCCCCATATTAACATAAACAATCGGATTTCTATCAGAATATGATAAAGCCTTTTCAAAATAATTTAGTGACTTATAATAATTTTTTAACTCGTAATAAACAACACCGAGGAAGAAAAGTGCATCTATATTTTCTTTATCATATTCAACAATTTTCTCAAAAATATCTTTTGCCTTATCGAACCAACCTTTCCTATAATATTCAAATCCTGCCTTTAATAAATCACTATAATCTTGTTTAGACCTTGAATTTTGCATTTTTTCTATCATATATAATCCAAACTAATATCCTCAAGAAAAACTGCGTTGGGGTCAGGTCTTTAATCTTGAATTTTATTAAATCCCAATACGTTTACGCTCTACGCTTTGCGCTATTCGCCCCGCTCCTTGTTTAGTTGTCCTAACGCTCTGCGCCATGCGCTTTTCGCCGTTGCTTTTGCGCCATACTCTTTGCATCTTTAAAAAACGCTACAAACGCAATAAACGCTATAAAAGCTATAATCTTCGAGCAATATCTGCACTATACACCCAACCTTTAAAATTAAAATAAAGAGTTGGCAATAACTCAATTTCTGAAACAAAATAAACAACCTATCACACCTTCATCCATAAATTAAACCTAATATAGTGCAGATGTTGCGCTCTGCGCCTTGCAGCCTTTAAATAAACGCAATTAACGCAACGAACGCTATAACGATGGCAATAACTCAATTTATGAAACAAAATAAACTACCTTTTATACAGATGTATAGTTTATTGGGTATTGTAATGTAGTTATTTATTTTATATCTGAGGCTTACGCTTCGACTTCAGCCTCAGTAGTGAAGACCCGCGATTTTGTTTCATAAATTGAGTTATTGCCAATTAACCCTTACTCCATAAATTTAACTTAATATTGTGCAGATGTTGCGAAAAAATTTATTTTTCGATACCTTATATCATTCTTTTAAATAACTTTATAAACTCTATAAAAGCAATGAACGCTATAAACGCAATGAACGCAATGAACGCTACAAACGCAACAAACGCTATAAACGCAATAGATGCAACTTTCATGCTTAATAAAGCACCCTAAATATATGAATTTAATGATTTAAGGTGTACTATTCTTTTATTAAGGATAATAGATAGAGGATTATTTAATAATGAGTCTTGATGCAGTCTTAATTGCTTCTATCATACTTGATGGATTTGCAATGCCTTTCCATGCTATATCATATGCGGTTCCATGATCTGGAGATGTCCTTATGAATGGCAGGCCAACAGTTATATTTACACCTTTATCAAAGGCAATCATCTTTAGAGGTATTAAACCCTGGTCATGATACATACAGACAACAATATCAAATTTTCTTTTGTAAGCCATGTGAAATACGGTATCTGGTGGATATGGTCCTGAAACGTTAATCCCCTCATGTCTGCACGTTAATATAGCAGGTTTTATGATGTTAATCTCTTCATCTCCGAATAGTCCATTTTCACCAGCATGTGGATTAAGACCTGCAACAGCAATCTTTGGTTTTTTTATACGAAACATGTCACAAGTTTTTTTTGCAAGTTTTATAACCTTTATTAAAACCTGTTTTGTTATAAGGTTTGGGACTGCTTTTAAGGGCTTATGGATTGTAGCAAGTATAATCATTAAAGGTCCCCCTTTGAATACCATTGCGTAGTTACTACTCATCGTTAATTCTGCAAGCATTTCTGTATGACCTTCCCAGTGAAATCCTGATTTATTAATCGCTTCTTTGCAGATGGGTGCGGTTACTATCCCATGGATGATACCAGTTTTGGCAAGTTCTATTGCTTTTTTTATATATTGAACTGATGCAAAGCCACTTTCTTTAGTTGCAATTCCCTTAATGATTTTATCAGGCTTGTTTATGTGAATTAATTGGATAGACTCCCAATCTTTATGGTAGACATCTATGTTGTCAACACATCTTATTTTAAAAGGTGTTTTAGAGATTTGTTGTGCCTTTGTGATGACCGATTTATTTCCTATTATTACGGGTATAAACTTTTTGCTACCTTTTAAGCTGAATATTGCCTTTACAACAACCTCTGGACCGATTCCATTTGGATCACCTATTGTTATACCAAGGATTTTCATTTAGACTTTAAGCTATTTATGATTAGTAGATATATTGTTTAAAATGATTGAAGCCATTTCTTTGATAGTTGAGTCGATTTCACGATTAATAAAGTTTTGTATATAGGGTATTGTGTTTATATCACCAATTTCTTCGAGGGATTTCAGGGCGCTTAATCTCACTGCAATGCTTTTGTCGTTTAAAGCATTAAGTAAATATGGAATTGCCTCCGGATTTGCTATTTTGCCAAGTGAAGTTATGACTGCTTCTCGGGTTAATACTTCTTTATCGTCAACAGCATTAATTAATGAATTGAAGACTTTATGATTATTTTTAAAGTTACCAAGGGCATATGCAGTATAGGATTTTATAGAGGGGCATTCCCAGTTTAAAAAAGGGTCATTAAATATTGTCAACAAAGTGTTTAGTGCCTCAGGGTCATGGCTTTTACCTAAAAGTTGTATTGCCTTAATTTTTATTGGCCAGTATTCTGCACGATTACTGACAACTTTAATTAAGAAAGTTATCGAGTCTTTTTTGGAGATATCTTTAATCTTATCGAGTACCGAATAGCGAACTCCCCAATCTTTATTATTAAATTCTGATTCGATGGCTTTTATGTCGTCAGCACTGTTCGTATTAACGACTAAAAAAATTAATAGCAACATGATAGATAGTACGAAAATTCTCATAAACTTTATTTCTTGCTTTGTATAAAAATCATCTATATACTATTTGTAAAGATTGCATTTAAATGTTTTATATATAATACAGATATTGCTCAAAAATTTATTTCTTATTGATTTATTTATTATAACTTATTATTCGAGTTGTATTTTAATACATGATTTTTCTCTAAGTTCTTCTATGTGTTTTTTTAATAATTTATTTAACTCTTTTTCTATTAAGTAATTTTCTATTTCATCTTTTACATCATCTAATGTCTTGTCTTTAAACTCTGTTATGTTATTTTCATAAAATTGTTCTATTTCTTCATCTTTTATTTGTATGAATGTCTTTATCTTTATATCGATGTATTCTTTTAACAAATTGTCATCATCAGAGGCTGTCAATCCAATTTTTTTCGCTTCATTTATTAATAATATTCTATTTATCATTGTATTTATAACTTCTTCTTTTGTAATCTCGGGTGAGACCTTTTTTGTTTTTTCATATACTTCATTGAATTCACTCAGTGTTATTGCATTGTCCATTATGTAGGCAATAACGCGGTCGTTTATTTGTGCATTTGTTATATCTGAAAAGTATATTAGAGAAAAAACCATTATGATAAACAATATGATATTGGTTTTATATATTTTTGTAAGATGTTTTTCTTTAAAAAGCATGTCCAATACTAAAGTGTATTTCACCGCTACTTTCTCCTTTTTCTTTTTGTAATTTTATGCCATAGTCGATTCTTAAAGGACCAACGGGAGTCTTATATCTAATACCTAAGCCGGTTGTGAATTTTATATCTGAAGGATTAACGTCTTTTATATCGAGCCATACATTTCCACCGTCAAGGAATGCAACTAATCCAATTCCCTTGCCAAGTGAGGAGCGTAGTTCTACGCTTTCCATCAAGAACACATTTCCACCAATAGGATTGCCATCCTTACCTTTAGGACCTAACATGTCTTGGTCATAACCTCTTACAGTTGATCTTCCACCAAGGAAGAATCTTTCAACAATTGGAAGCTCGTTCGTTCTTAAATAACCTTGAGCAAAGCCTCCTTTTAGAGAACCAGCAAGTACTAAATTGCTCATAATCTCCTTATACATATTCCAGAAAATGCTTAGTTTTATAAAGTTTGTCTCTGAAAAGAATAAAGGTGCTGTGATTTTCGTAGTAATGCCTGAGAGAATTCCTTTTGAAGGGTAAAAGACATTGTCTCTTGTATCGTAGAATATACCAAATCTGAGTCCGCTTATAATAAGTGTACCTGTGTCTTCTTTGCTCAAGATGACATCAGGTTTTACATCATATGTATTGACGAATGAGAATTCATAGTATAGCTCAGCCTTAATTGAATCGCTTATTCTTTTTTCAAAACCAGCAGATGCTGTATTCCTTGTGAGTTTATATCTTGTTTCCCTTGTATCTATGTTTATCTCTTTTTTGCTTTCCGTGAGTAAGAAGGCTCTGAATGGAAGCTGAAAATTTAAAAACCAAGGGTCATAGTACTGTAATATTGCCCTTTTTTCAAGGGAACTTAGTTCGAATCTTAAGGAACCATGTCTGTTCATGCCAAATAAGTTTCTATAGCTAAGATCGAGCATAGCCCTATGTCTTTCGTATTCGCCATAGCCAATGCCTAATTCTAATGATCCGGCATTGCCTTCTTTTAACCTCATGAGGATATCTTTCTTATTGTTATAGGAGTCAATAGTTTCTATTTCGATGTCTGAAAATAAACCTAATTTGTAAAGATTCTGTCTTTCTTTTGTTAGTGTTTTATAATCGAAGACCGCATTCTCTTCAGATTCCAATTCTCGTTGAATGACTGCGTATTTGGTCTTAAAATTTCCAGTTATTATTGTCTTACCAAATGAATATTCCTTGCCTTCTTCAATATTGAATATTAAATCTGCAGTACCATCATGGAATTCTGTATAAACAGATATATTTGCGTCTAAAAAACCTTTTGATAAGTAATAATCAATTATTCTTAACTTCGCTTCATATATGCTATTGTCATTATAGATATCGTCTTTTTTTATCTTTATGATTTCGTATATATTTGGTCTGTGTGTTGAGGAGATACCTTTTACCTCTACATTTCTAATTTTTGTTTGTTTACCTTCATTTATAGATATAATTATGTCAACATTTTGATTTTCTTTATCGAATTCTGTTTGCACATCAATTATCTCAGCAGATAGATAACCTAAGGCTGTATAAAAATCCTTGAGTCTTTGTACATCATCGTCAAGTTCATCTGGATTGTATAGATCACTTTCCTTTAAAGATATTATGTTTTTCAAACTATCTTTACTTATATGCGTTCCTTTGAAAGATATATCGTTCACAAATATCTTATTGCCTTCATGTATATAATAATGGAGTTCTATTAGGTCATCTCTTTCTTTAAGTACTGGCGCAACTTGAGCGAATGCGTAACCTTTTGAATGTAATAGTCTAATGAGTCTTTGTACGGATTCTTCTAAGATGTCTTCGTTAAATTCTTCAGCTTCGAAGAATGGGATTTCATTGTATAATTTTTTTGTTGATAAGGTATTTCCATGAAAATAGATTTCAAGTCGTTTGCCTGCATTTACATTTATTTCTATAATGCCATCATCAGAAATATGATATTTAATGGAAGGCTTAAAGTAACCTCTTCTCTTAAGATATGCTGTTATTCTATCAATATCCCTTTTGAATTGTAGTTCGTTGAGGACATCTCCTTCAGAGAGTTTCATGTTGCCTTTAATGTCCAGGTCTGTTCCTTTAATCTTAATCATTTTTATAAGTTTTGGTTTATTCGCATTTATTTGAAGATAGATGTTTGCTTTTTTCTTTTTGGGGTTCTTTTCTACATGTATTTGAATTTCGGGGTTGGGATAACCTCTTATGGTAAATTCTCTTTTTAAGTTTTCGATGTTTTTCCCAAAGTCTTCACATCTTAATATATCGCCTTCTTTAATCTGGAATAATTCTCTGATAGTTTTTTTAGATAGGGTATAGTCACCATTTATATATATGTTATTTATTAAATATCGTTCTCTGACTTTGATTTTAACGTTTGTTTTCTCGTCTCCTAATGCTTCTACTGATATATCTTCAAAGATGCCTTTCAAAAATGCGCGTTTGATGCCTTCTTTTACAACGTCTCTGTTAATCCTATCCCCTTTATTAATGCCAAGAAGATATAAAAATTCTTTTTTTGATATTGAATATAATCCTTCTATATCGATGTCTTCTACTATTGGGTCTGCAAATAGACCATTTGGATTTATTAAGATAATGAAAATATTTAGTAGTATTAACAATATAAAGGTTTTAAGATTATTGCTTACAAGTTTTTTCATTTGAATTCGAATCTGAATTTGATATCCCCACCCATGCTACCTCTCTCATCTCTAACACCTATCAGATAAATATTTTTATCGATTTGATATTCGACTTTTATTACTTGTTCTTCTGTAGAACCAATAAGATTACTATATGTGACGAAGAGTTTATCGCTAATGAATCTTTTAGATACAGTAATCTTAGGGCTTATAGTACCAGTTACTGTTGATACGGATGGTTCTACTTGAAATCTATCAAGGCCTGTAATGGTTCTTAGTCTTTCTTCAATTACATCCTGAACCTTTCCCGTGATAAATGCGGTTGCTTCTCCTGCACCTATACCTCCTGCGAGACCTTTAAGTTGTTTTCCTATTTGACCTACTGTTAAAAGTGATAATATATCAACCTCGTCAAGATATGGGTCAGATGAGAGGGCTAAGTTAAAATGGTCTAACTGACCTTCGAGGTTTAGTTTGATGTTGTATCCTTTAACTAAGGTCTCTGCATTTAAATGTATGATTGGTTTTATTATGTTGGGGTCTATGAAATCGGCACTTGCATAGATTATTCGAAATTCATTGTTTTTAAAGTATACGTAACCTTCGGTCGATTCGAGTCTACCAAATAAGACAGGATTAGAGGGTGTACCCTTTACAATCATGTCACCTCTGATATTAACTGGCGCTCTCGCTATGTTGTTGTCTATGAATATGTTTTCACTACCTGAAATCCTTATATTTAATTCTGCTTTTTCAAATGGGGATGATTCTTTTTTTGTTATCTCTAATTGCTTCTTTGTCACAAGCCAAGTTCTCCATTCAACCATTTGCCTGAATTTTGCTCTGTTAATCTTAACGTCTCCTGTAATCTGTTGTTTGTTTTTATCGCCTTTATATATAAGAGAACCTCCAATATTGAGGTTTATGTCTTTCCCAAGGGGAAGTGATATATTGTTTAGACCTATATCTAAATAAAACTTCTCAATATTAAAAGCTTTTAAGTTTGCAGATCCTGATAGTTTTACATCGCCACCACTGAATTTCCCTGAGATTTTTTGTATTATGATCTTGTCTTCATCCATGTAGATATAACCATTAATTGAACTTAAGTAATACGGATAGTCCTTCAATCCAAAAGATGCATTAGTTACTGACATTCCTCCATCTACTTTCGGTTTGTCCCATTTACCTGTGATTGAGACTACGAAATCAGTATCGCCTTTAAGATAACCTATTTTGTTCGATAAGCCTTTTAAAGGAGATAAAGATGAACTACCATTTATGAGTATATCATATTGTTTACCTATTTCTACTTCTCCCTCTAATTTGAAGGAAGTGAGGCCGCTTTTTAAGTTAAATGGTTTGATTGTGAGATTTCTATTTTGTAAGAAGAGTTGAATATTATTAACATTGTTGAATGTTTGACCATAAATATTAAGGGTTAGATGTTCTAAGTTTGCAAAGGACTTGATATTATTTTTGTCTCCATTCATTGATATCTTGCCTTCAAGATTCAATTGAAGGTCTTCAGGGACTTCTTTTAGGAGACTGGTTATCAATAGATTATATCTACCCTTTTTTAATGTTGCTTCAGCACTCCATGAAAATCTTTCATCAAGATTTGCCTTGCCGTTTATGGTTACATTTTTATCGAGGAAGTCGGCATAAAAATCTAAGGTTTTATTTTCTATCTTTGCCGATATGGTCGAATGGCCGATATTATAGTTTTTATTATTTGTGTTGTTTGAGGTTGCATATAATTTTATAGATGGATTTTCAATAGTTCCTCTACCTTCAGATGAGATGTCCATAGAGGTGTCTATTAACTTAAGATTAAAGTCTTTTAAATTGATATTTTTACCATTTAGTAGGTAGTTGAACTTTTTATTGTCGATAAAGAAACTTCCGTTACCTGTGAATATAGAATTTCCTTTTACAAGTTTTAGACTGCTTAACGTCAACTCTCTATTTTTAAATTCAATTGGAGTTGATATGGAATCGAGTGGTATTTTATAGATTAAAACATTGTCTATTTTAAGATTGCCAGATATATCAGGGATGCTACCCTTTCCTTTTAGATTAAGATTAGCATTTAATGTGCCCGATGTTTTTATATCAATTTTGAGGATGTCGGCAATATTCTTGAAGCGAGCATTTATTAGGGATAATTTAAGGTCGTATTCTGGTGATGATATATCAAAAAGCTCTTTTGCATGAAGAAAGTAAATATTACCATGTGCAGTATGCTCTTCGCCCATTGCCCTTACGCTGAGTTTTTCGATGTTTAAGAGGTTTTTATTGTATGAGAATACTGCTGATGCTTTATCGAAGGAATAGCCATCTATATCTATATTTTTAAAATCAGCAGAACCGGAGATAAGGGGATTTTCATATTTACCTTTTATATCTCCAGAAAAAATTATGTTACCTTTTAGTTTTGAATAGAAAGGATATAATAGGTCATACACATTGTTGCTTATTAGACTGCTTTTTAGATTCATTAATTTTTTGTTTAGGTCTATCTCACCTGAGATAATAAGTCTCGAATCAGATGTGCTTGTATGTAAATCCCAGAGTGTTAATATCCCATCACGAATTCTGAATTTACCAGTTATATCTTTTATTCTATTTAAGACATTTTTTTTGTTTTCATCAGATACATTTTTGATTAGTGGAACCCTCAATGGGTTCTTGAGAGGTTTATATTTAAACCATCCGTCGGGATTGAAATAACTTCCTGAGGTAGATAATTCACCATCAACTTTACCTTGAGGAATATCAGGTTCCCAGCCTATTAGCTTGAGTATTGGTTTGTTGTCTGCAGATTGAAACTTTATGTTAAGTGTATAAAAATTAACAACTGGTAAGGTTATGGATGCCTCAGCTTTCGCAAAACCGTTGTATACTTTTGCTTCTGCATCAGAAAACAACATTCTACCATTTTGATAGGATACGTTACACTTGAGATAATCTACATCTACACCAAATAGATTACCATTTTTTAGTTTTGTGTTTGCATTACCTCTTATGTTATTAATAGAACCATTCAATATACCCTGAAAGCTTACGAATCCATTGAGTTTTTCTTTCACTTTTAAAAGTTCCATCAGGGTTTCAAGGTAAAAATTTCCGTTTAGTTTTAGGTCAATGAATAGGTTTTTCCAGCCATCCTTTGAAAAGGGTGATTTTGTTTTATCATCAAACCTTATCTCTCCTTTTGCTTTTATTTCACCGTTTCCATTTTCTTTTAGGTTGAAGATTCGTTTCATTGTGTCAAAAATGATGCTGATTGATGTTTTTAATGAGCCTTTGTTATTTGAATAGTAGCCTTCTGCCTGTATTGTTGAGCCAAGAGATGCCAATTTTAGTCTTTTTACTTCAATAATATTTTTATTTAATGATAAGTCAGTATCGATATTGAAATTAAGGTCTGGGAGATTGACATCTTTTATATTGATATTTTTGATATTTAACCTTAATTTGTTTTTTTCACCTGTTATAAACTCAGTATTTAAGTCTGTAAATTTTAAATACGTGTCTTGAATAGAGATGTCTGCATTGCATTTTATTGTTTCTATTACTTTGAATTTAACCTTTAAAACATCTTCTCTCTGTTTTTTAATATATTCGTTAATGTTTGATACTATTTTTTCAATCTCTTCTTTGTTTGTATGTATAATTGGCTCATAGATAACGAGGCGATTTATGTATATTTTTTTATTGAATATACTTTGAGGATTGCTTACATATCCTTTTATTCTTTTAATGGATATTATCTGCTTGTTTACTTCATTTATAATTGAAACGTCTTTTGCCTCTATGAATAGTGGAAAAGGATTAACTTTTATTTTCCTAATGCTGACTTTTTGTTTTGAAGCGAGTTCAACTTCTTTTAAGATTGCTTTCTTTAAAAATTCAGTGATAAAAGCTGATTGGAGAGCTAAATAGAACAGCGAGAATAGAAGGACAAAAATCATTATAATTATAAAAGATTTAGTCCTCTTTTTAGGCTTATGGTTATTTGAGTCTTCCATTTTGTTAATATTGAGCATTAATTCTATTATATTTTAATGATTCAAAATTTATATATTTTAGATGAAATTGCGTTGATGATAAAGGTTTTAATTTGGGATGTTGGTCAAGGCATTTTCACAGATATGGATAATCGAGGGGCGATTGTGCATAACGTTTGTAAAAAATGTATTTAATATTTAATAATAAAAAATGTCATTTGATTTCGTGTTTGTTTCAATGCCTTATGCAAGGTTTATCTCAAGATGGTTTTCAAATATACCAAATATAAACCTTGCAATTATGCAATCATATCTAAAGAAGAAAGGTAAAAAGGTTAAAACCTTCCACTTTCATCTTGAATTTTTACCATTCATCAATAAATTCAGTAATTTGATATGGAAGAATTTTTTGGAAAGATCTGAACAATTTGGCATAGAAGTGATGAGCATCGATTATGTATTTGCTTCTTTGTTATTTGAGGAAAGTTATGAGAATTCTTTAGATAAGTTTTATGAGAGATTGAGCACTATAGGAGTAAGTATGAATGAATTCGAGGGTATGAGGGATATTGCGAGGCAGTTTTTAGATTATACTTATTATAGATTGTTGCCTTATCTCGATGAACTTAAGGTTATAGGATTTAGTTGTTCCCACTATCAATTAAGCAGCTCTCTACTACTTTGTAAGAAAGTAAAAGATTATAACCCCAGTATTGTTTCGATATTTGGAGGAAAGGATTGTTCTGGTAGTTTTGCTCATGAACTAATTAAAAATTTTAGTTATTGCGACTATGTTGGTTTTAATGAGTGTGAGGTTACAGTAGAAAGCTTACTCGAATATTTGGAGGATAACAATAAGCCTTTTTATAACCTTATTTACAGGAAAGGTGAAAAAGTATTTCTTTCAGATTCAAAGATAAATGTCTCGTTAGATTCTTTACCAGAACCAGAATATGATTTTGATGATATACCTTTGAAGATGAAAGAAATTATTATACCAATTGAGTTTGGTAGGGGTTGCCCATGGAGAAGATGCACATTTTGTCCAGATGAATCATATAAGATTTACTATCAGGTAAAATCTGTAGATAAGATAAAAAAGGAATTTGATTATTATCTTAAAATCTCGGATGAATTGAAGAATTATTTTATCCTTGATTCTGATGCTCTTAAGAATCCCCAAGTGATAATTGAGTTAGCTGATTATTTTGAAGGTAAGGGGTTGACTTTTCATTATGCAGAGTTCAGGGCAGAGAGGATTAATAGGGATGTTTTAAAGGCATTGTTAAAATTTGGTAAGTGGGCTTCGCATTTTCAGATTGGAATCGAGACTTTCAGTAATAGAGTATTAAAGTTAATGAATAAAGGAGTAACTGTATTGAAAAATGTAGAGGTTTTAAAGGCGGTAGCAGAATTAAATGTACCCATTCAATTCAATCTTTTTACATGTTATCCTGGGATGAAAATAGATGATATGAATGAAAATAATAAGGTGATGGATACTATCAAACATATACTTGTTTCTGATTGTATTCAGATATTCCCTGGTGAGTTTTATTTACCAACTGATTGTCCAATATTTATGAATACAGAGAAATACGATATTGTTAAGCATAGTTGTTCGATATTTGCAGATATCTTTAATGATTTTCCAATGCCGTCTTTTTCTAATTATCCATATCCTTATCAGTTTGGCAATGAAGAAGAACAGATGTATATTTCTGAGACGATAAGAAAAAAGGTTGATTTAATAAAAGGGAGTAATAGGTCTGAAAATTACATGTTTTATGATTTGGATAAAGAAGGCGATATGAGGATTCTTGTCAATCGTGATGGTGAGAAGAAGGAATATAAGTTTAACTCTCTTAGAAAAGATATCTATCTATGTGCTATTGAGGAGATACAAGGTGTTAGTCTTGTCGCTAAATCTATGAAAATGCAAAGGGATGATTTGATAAGTATACTTAAGGATTTTGAAGATAACGGTTTAATCTTATATTCTCCGGAACAGGATGCTTATTTGTCACTTGCAATGTCTTTGAATAGGATGGTTTAATGAATAAGATGAGGGTTGTTATAGTTGGCGGGGGTATATCTGGTTTGTCTTTGGCTTATTTTCTTCTTGAAAAGAACAAGGATCTTGATATTGTTGTTATTGAGAGTGAGAAAAAGGCGGGTGGTAAGATATGGACGGAGAAGGTTAATGGTTTTCTATGCGAGGGGGGTGTGAATGGTTTTCTTGATAATAGGCCAAAAACACTTGAACTTGCCTCTAAGTTGTCTTTAAAACCCCTAAGAAGTAATAATAGTGCAAGAAAGAGATATATATTCTCTAATGGTAAACTAAATCTCTTACCAGAGTCTCCTGTATCATTTCTCAGATCCAATCTTTTGAGTTTTTCTGGGAGACTCAGGGTGCTGGCTGAGGTTTTTGTTCCGAAAAGAAAGGATGATGATGAGACCTTAGCACAGTTTGCAATAAGGAGGCTTGGACGAGACGCCTATGAGAAATTGATAGACCCGATGGCTTCAGGGATATTTGCTGGTGACCCTGAGAAGATGAGTCTAAGGAGTTGTTTCCCAAAGGTATATAATCTTGAACAGACATATGGTAGTCTTATAAAAGGTATGATAAGACTTAAAAGGCAGGCTCGTAAAACTGGGCAGAAGGTAGGCGCCGGACCGGGAGGGGTTTTAACGTCTTTTTATGATGGTATGGGAACGATGATTAATGCTCTGACGATGTTTTTAGGAGATAGGTTGAAATACGATAATCGAGTTGTCTCGATCGATAAGGTTAATAATTTATATAATATATATCTAAAAGATGGGTCTTTTATCGAGTCAGATGTCGTTGTTATAGCCTCGCCAGCTTATGAAGCGGGTAAGATTTTAGGTTCTTTGAATAAAGAGATTAGTTTATTACTTGGAGATATTTTTTATCCTTCTATAACAGTAGTTTGTTTTGGTTATAAAAAAGAAAGGATTAAATACCCTTTAAATGGTTTTGGATTTTTGATTCCTTATAAAGAAAAGAGAAAAATACTCGGGACATTATGGGATTCGAGTATATTCCCAAATAGAGCACCAGATGATATGGTTCTTATGAGGAGTATGATAGGTGGAGCAAGAAATTCTGGACTTGCCCTTATGGAAGAAGATAAGATTGTTGATATTGTAATCAACGAGTTACGGGATATAATGGATATAAATGTTACGCCGGATTTTGTTAAGATTTACAGGCATGAAAAGGGTATTCCTCAATACCATGTTGGACATGAGAGAAGATTGAGTCGAATAGAGGAGTTGCTTTCTAAGTTTAAAGGCTTGTATTTAACTGGTAATGCATACAGAGGTATTGGTGTTAATGATTGTATAGAAAATTCATTTAAACTTGCAGAAAGGATAGCTAAGGATATATAATTTTTCGGATGAAACAGGTTTTAAATTTCGATGGTTAATTAATAATTAAATTATAAGGAGGAGGTTTATATTGAGAGAAGAAGAGATAGTAGAACTTCTAAAAAAAGAAAACGAAGAATTCAAGAGATTGAGTGAAGAACACAGAAACCTCGATTCACTATTAACAGAGATGGATAGTAAACGTTATCTTACTCCAGAGGAAGAGATCGAGAGAAAAAAGCTCCAGAAGTTAAAGCTTTTAAGAAAAGATAGGATGGCTGAGATTATAAGGGAATATAAGAAGAAGCACGCTCTAAATTAATCCTTGATTTTAAGGAGTAAAAGCTGAGAAATAAGAAAGAAAGGGTTTCTTGTTTCTCAGCTTTTATTTCAAAAGGGGGTTAAAATGAGAAGTAAAAAGATTAAGATAGGTCTTGAGAGGGTACCACATAGGGCTTTGTTATATGCCACTGGCATACCAAAGAGCGAGATGAGGAAGCCATTTATAGGTGTTGCAACAAGCTATACGGATATCATACCAGGACATGTTGGGATGAGGGATCTTGAAAGGTATATAGAAAAAGGAATACATACTGCAGGTGGTTATCCTTTTTTCTTTGGTATCCCAGGAATTTGTGATGGGATTGCTATGGGACATATAGGTATGCATTATTCACTACCTTCGAGGGAACTTATCGCTGATATGGTGGAGACCATAGCAGAGGCACATCAATTTGATGGACTTGTCCTTTTAACAAATTGTGATAAGATAACGCCAGGTATGCTAATGGCAGCTGGCAGGGTGAATATCCCTTCGATTGTGGTTACGGCTGGGCCAATGTTATCAGGGCGTCTCAGAAATAAAAGGCTTTCACTTGTTAATGATACATTTGAGGCAGTTGGTAAATATAAGAAAGGTCTTATAGATGAAAGGGAGCTTGAAAAACTTGAGATATGTGCCTGTCCCGGTGCTGGTTCTTGCCAAGGGATGTATACAGCGAATACGATGGCTTGTGTTACTGAGGCACTTGGTATGAGTCTCCCAAGATGTGCAACTGCACTTGCTATCTCAGCAGATAAAAAAAGGATTGCCTTTGAAAGCGGTGTAAGGATAGTTGAGCTTATAAAGAAAAATATCACTCCAAGGAAGATTATGAATATGAAAGCCTTTGAGAATGCTATTATGGTTGATCTCGCCCTTGGTGGTTCGACGAATACTGTTCTGCATATCCCTGCAATTGCTAATGATGCTGGTATAAGTTTACCCCTTGAGACATTTGATGTCCTTTCAAGGAAGACACCCCATATTGCAAATATGTTACCTGCAGGAGAACACTATCTTGAGGACCTTGAGTGGGCAGGTGGTATTCCAGCTTTGATGAAAAGATTGCGCAAGCTTTTGAACAATAATATTACCGTGAGTGGTAAAAATGTTTTTGAGATTGCTGATTCTGCAGAGATATTGGATGAAAGTGTTTTGAGACCGATTGAAAAACCTTATCATAAAGAAGGTGGAATAGCTATTTTGAGAGGGAATCTTGCTCCAGATGGAGCCGTCGTTAAACAGTCTGCTGTTAGTGAAAAGGTTATGAAGTTTGAAGGCGTTGCGAAGGTATTTAATTCTGAAGAAGAGGGGATGAAGGCAATAATGAATGGCAATATTAAAGCTGGTGATGTTGTTGTTATAAGGTATGAAGGTCCCAAAGGTGGTCCAGGTATGAGGGAGATGCTCTCCCCAACATCTGCAATTGCTGGTATGGGGTTAAGCGATTCAGTAGCATTAATAACCGATGGAAGGTTCTCTGGTGGAACACGTGGACCTTGCATTGGACATATATCACCTGAGGCTATGGAGGGTGGTGTTATTGCAGTATTAAAAGATGGAGATAAGATAAGGATTGATATTCCTGAGAGAAGGATTGATGTACTACTTTCGGATAAAGAGATAAAAGAGAGGTTAAAAAGCTGGAAGCCTCCCAAACCAAAGATTAATAAGGGTTATCTTGCAAGATATGCAAAACTTGTAAGTTCGGCTGGTAGTGGCGCAATCATGAAGTGAAAAAATTTTATGGTTTATGGTCCTTTACCTTCTTATCTGAATTTGTTAGAAGAGGTTTGGGTAGAAAAGATTTCTCTTCTGGAAGATGTTCTTAAAAGGTGTACATTATGTCCGAGGGATTGTGAAGTTGATAGGACATCTGGAGAGAAAGGTTTTTGTAGAACTGGTATCTTGCCTTTTATCTCAAGTTATGGCCCACATTATGGTGAAGAAAGGCCTTTAGTCGGCAGGTTTGGTTCAGGAACTATCTTTTTTGGAAATTGTAATCTTGCTTGTATTTATTGCCAGAATTATACAATAAGTCAGCTCGGTGAAGGGGTGGAGGTATCATTTGAAAGGCTCGCAAATATTATGATATCTTTACAAGAACAAGGATGTCATAATATCAATCTTGTTACTCCTACACACCAAGTACCGATGATATTAAAGTCGCTATATATCGCAAAAGGTAAAGGACTAAAGATTCCTATTGTTTATAATTGTGGGGGGTATGAGGCTATAGAGACATTGAAGATTCTGGATGGCATAGTAGATATTTACATGCCTGATTTTAAGTATGCTGACCCTGAAAAGGGTTTGAAGTATTCAAAAGTAAAAGACTATCCAAAATTTGCAAAGGCTGCTATTAAGGAAATGTATAGACAGGTGGGTGATTTAGTGATTAATAAAGAAGGTATAGCCGCGAGGGGTTTGCTTGTAAGGCATCTTGTTTTGCCAGAAGGTATTGCAGGAACAGAAGAGGTTGTGAGATTTATTGTTGAAGAGATTTCGAAGAATACTTACATCAATATAATGGACCAATACCATCCATGCTTTAAGGCTTTCGACCACCCTCCTTTGAATAGAAGGATAACAACAAGAGAGTATGAAGATGCAATAAATATAGCTATAAAATTTGGGTTGAAGAGGATAGATGGTGTTACTGTATGATCATAGTTCGACTATTTCAGCTTCCATTTTGTTAATATCAGCAATTGCAACTGTATGAGTTCCATAAAGCCATGTACCAACTTCGCCAGGATTTATTATTAAAGTTCTATTTACCATCCTGATATCAGGTATGTGTGTATGTCCATAGATGATGATATCGAAATGTCCGCTATCTGCAAGGGCATTTACGATATGATGTTCATGCATAATTATTATCTTCTTATTATTTAAGGTCAGTATATATGGCTGGTAGTGGATATTTCCTCCAGACCTCTCAAGTAGGAGTAGTTTGTCTCCATCATTATTTCCAAAAACACCTGTGAATGAACATTTAAGTTCTTTAAATAGTTTTAATGTAAAGGGTGATGTGTAGTCACCAGCGTGTATGACGTGTTGAACGTTTCTACTATTAAAAATTTCTATGGCCTTTTTAGTATAAATAAGATTGTCGTGAGTATCTGATAAGATGCCTATTAGCATTTTGTTCTCCTATTTATTGATATTTGTTTTAATAATGTTTTCAATGCCCATTCTTATCATCATAATTGCTATTGCAGCAAGTAAAAGGGCCATGACCTTAGCAATCCCTGTTATTCCTCCTTTGCCAATATAGTTTAATATTTTTTCGGCATTATTTAAAGATAACCAAACTATAAATAAATTCAAGATTAAAGATATTAATGTCGGAGCTACACCATAATTGTCTACGAGCAATAATATGTTTGTGAGCACCGCTGGTCCTACTATTAATGGGACACCTATAGGAACGACTCCTACCTTGCCATTGATTCGATGTTTCTTTTCGATGCTTTGGGTTAAGTCGTGTATTGCGAAGATTAGAAGAACTATTCCGCCTGCTATCTTGAAATCATCCGGTGTTATTCCAAGGATATCGAAGATGAATTTACCAAGCGCTATAAATACAAGGCTTACAATAAGGGCTGTTATAATTGAATCTCTTACAACCTCTTTTTGTTTCTGTCTTGACATGCCATAAGTCATGTTTACAAAGATTGGAAGAAGTAAGAATACATTCATTGCTACGAATAGAGGAATAAATGTGTTAGGTAGAATTTTTATGATGTCATTCATAGATTAATTATATATGGGTTTGAGATAATTTTGGAGTTTGTGGTAAAGATTTTAGATTTATTTAATATTTTGATGTCAGAAATAGCTTTGTGTTTATACAGGTCATTTATCAGGTTTTGATGGTTGTTGAGGTTGTTTTGTTTGTTGCTGTTCTAAAGGTTCTTTGTGTTTATGCCCTTTTGAATCATATATGGTTACTACAAGCTTTTCTTCGCCTCTATACATGATTATCCTGTCTGGTTCGATATCTTTTACTACAAAGCCGCTAACCACATCGCCTGTTTTTAGAGGTATTTGCCTTTTACCCCTCCCTTTTGTGGTTACTGGTGCTTTTATGTCTTCGACATATGCTACACGTGTATCATCTGTGATCAATGTTCCATAGAGTATTAATTGGGGTTTGGGCAACGGTTCTTCAACTTTTTTAACTATGGGGATTTTCCTTTCAGGGTGAAAAAGGTTTTCATCTGGTATTATGTTGTATTCTACAAGTGAAGGAAATTCTTTGCTTTGTATAATCTTTTCATTATCTACTGTTCTTATAACTTTATTATACGGTAATACAAGATTTATTCTCATGTAGATGTAAGGTATGAATATATGATTAATCATTATAAATATTGTTATAAGGAGCAATATATTAAGAAACGAGATATTTCTTAATAGATATGTTAGTCTCATGTATTTAAGTATAAAAGATTATTCTAATTCGATAAGTTTTATATCTATTATAAGGTCTTTACCAGCAAGTGGATGATTAGCGTCTATCTTCACTTCTTTATCGGTAACATCTAAAACGGTGACTACCATAGAGTTTCCACTATCGTCGGTTGGTATACTTAAATATTGACCAATCTGAAGGTTTAAGTCTTCTGGTATAAAAGACCTGTCAATAGTTGTAATGAGTTCTTCATTATATGGTCCATATGCTTCTTCTGATGTTATCTTTACTGTTTTTGTTGTTCCTGGAGCCATTTCAAGGACTGCTTTTTCGAAGCCAGGAATTACTTGATTAGCGCCAGTAATAAATATTAATGGTTCGCTGTCAAAATTGCTGTCAAAAACAGTACCATCTTCTAATCTTACCGTGTAATATACCTTTGCTGTTTTCCCAAAGTTTTCTAAATCCATCTTCCCCTCCCTTTTAGGATTATTAAATATTATAAATACATTTTTTGAAAAAATGTTAGAAGTTTTCTGAGGCCTAAAAGGAAATATTCCTTTACACATTTCATAGATTGACTCATAATAAAAAATCATTTTTAAGGATACCGAATGAGAATACCTGTTTCTATTTCTTTCGAGACATTCAGGATAAGGTTAATTGATTTAATTATTTTTTTTCTTATTGTAGGAATTTTTTCTCTTATTGTATACATTGCATCACAGTGGGGTGCTCCTTATGAGAGGAGTCTTGAGATTGAACTTGGTCTACAAAATATCTTTGGTTATGCAGTTCAATCTATTGTAAGAATATTTTTTGCATATTTACTTTCACTAATTTTTTCAATATGGTATGGTTATGCAGCTTCGAGAAGCAAGATCCGTGAAAGGATAATGATTCCTTTGCTTGATATACTTCAGTCTATTCCTGTTCTTTCTTTCTTACCTGGTGTAGTTCTCGCTATGATAGCAATTTTTCCTGAGAAAAGGATTGGTCTTGAAATAGCATGTGTACTTTTGATTTTTACAGGACAGGTATGGAATATGACCTTCAGTTTTTATCATTCAATAAATACTGTTCCGAGGGAGATGGTCGAGGTTGTTAAGGTATTTAAGTGGAACAAATTTTCAAAATTTTTAAGACTTGATCTTCCTTTTAGCGCGATTGGTCTTGTTTGGAATAGTATGATGAGTGTAGCTGGTGGATGGTTTTTTTTGATGGCATGCGAGATGTTTGTTTTGGAAGGAAAGGATTTTAGGCTCCCAGGTCTTGGGTCATATATTCAAACTGCTGCAAATAAAGGAGATATTGTTAATGTTATTTATGGTTTGGGTACTATGATAGCTTTAATAATATTAATTGATTTTATAATATGGAGACCTATAATCGTATGGTCACAGAAGTTTAGGTTAGGAAGTATTCCTCCTGAGGAGGAGAGAGAATCCTTTGTATATAATCTTTTTGTTAGCTCTGTTTTTTTAAGGAGGATTGGTGACCTTGTTAGTAATGTAATCAATAAGATTGAGCGACTGTATTATAAGGAATTTCCACTTGTCAGAAGTCCTTTTTTTAAAGTGGTTAGCAAGGGTGTTAGTATATCGTTTTTGTTTATTATCATGTTAGCTATTATGTGGGCTTTATTTAAGGCTTTTTATCTTGTTTCTTCTATAAGTTTAGTAGATATTTTTTTAATTATAAAGGCTTCTTTTTACTCATTATTGAGGGTTTTCGCAGCTTTGTTGATTGCGCTTCTCTGGACATTACCAGTTGGAGTTTTCATAGGGTTAAATCCGAGGGCTGCAAAATATTTGCAAGGAATTGTTCAGATAGCAGCAAGTGTCCCGGCGACTGCTATCTTCCCTGTGATAATTTTATTTATTATAAGGTTTGGTGGAGGGCTTGATATTGGTGCTATACTCTTGATGCTTCTTGGTACGCAATGGTACCTACTTTTTAATATTATTGCTGGGGCTTCGGCTATACCGAAGGATTTAATAGAAATATCGCGCGCATATAAGATAAAGGGTTTAAAAAGATGGAAGACCCTGATACTACCCGGTATCTTTCCTTATTTGGTTAATGGTTTGATAACCGCTTCTGGAGGGGCATGGAATGCAACTATCGTTAGTGAATATGTATCATTTGGTGGTGGTATAATTAAAACAGTAGGTCTTGGTGCACTAATTAGTTCATCGAGTGCTTCCGGTGATTTTAGATTTTTGCTACTGTCAACATGCTTTATGTCATTGATTGTTGTTAGTATAAATAGGCTGGTTTGGAAAAGACTTTTTATATTAGCTAAAACGAAATATGTTCTGGAGTAATTATGGAGAAGGAAGTCATTATCGAAACAAAGGGTTTAAAGAAGTCATATCTTGTAGGAAGAAGAAATGAGATAACTGTTCTCGAAGATGTTAACCTACGTATATATGCAGGTGAATTTGTTTCGATTCTTGGGCAATCTGGCGCTGGAAAGTCAACTTTATTAAGGGCTATGGCAGGACTTATTGAACCAACTGAAGGTGAAGTCCTTTATAAAGGCGTTCCTTTGAAAAAGGCAAATGCGAAGATAGCCGTGGTTTTTCAGAGCTTTGCACTCTTCCCATGGTTTACTGTTTTAGAGAATGTGAAGGTTGGGCTTATAGGACAGGATTTAGATGAGCAGGAGATGAATGAAAGGGCTATTAAGGCGATTGATCTTGTAGGACTTGATGGTTTCGAGGATGCATATCCAAGGGAGTTAAGTGGAGGGATGCGTCAAAGGGTAGGGATTGCAAGGGCGTTTGTTCTTGAGCCTGAGCTTTTGCTTATGGATGAACCTTTCTCTGCATTGGACGTATTGACTGCTGATAATCTTCGAGGTGATATTGTCGATTTGTGGAAAGGAGGTAAGATGCCTGCAAAGGCAGTAGTTCTTGTAACGCATAATATCGAAGAGGCAGTGAGTATCTCCTCAAGGGCAATTATATTCAGTTATAATCCAGGAAGGATTAAAGCAGATATTCCTTTAGAACTCCCTTATCCGAGGGATAAGAGTTCAAGAGAATTTAAGTTTTTACTCGATAAGATTTACACTATTCTTATAAAACCACCAGAAGAGGTACCATTCCTTCTTGCAGCCGGAAGGTATCAGTTTTTACCTCATGCAAAAGTTGGAGCAATTGCTGGGCTCGTTGAACTTGTTCATGATAAAGGCGGTAGAGTTGATATTTATAAGTTAAGTTCTGAATTGTCAATGGAGGTTGACGACATCTTCCCTCTTATTGAGTCTGCTGTAATACTTGATATGGGAGAGATTAAAGATGGTGATTTTATACTTACAGAGATAGGAAAAGATTGGGCAGAAGCTGATACACTTAGGAAAAAGGAATTGTTTAAAGAAAGTGCTTTGAAGAATGTACAGCTTATTAATCAGATAACGCAGGTGCTTACAACAGTTTCAAAACATAGGATGTCAGAGGATTTTTTTCTTGATATACTTAAACACCATTTTACACCTGAGGAGTCAAGGAATCAACTCGAAACGGCAATAGATTGGGGTAGATATGCTGAATTGTTTACATACGATTATGATTCTGGGGAACTTTATCTTGAAGAGGCCTCAATAATTAATTCGAAAACTTAATGTAAAAGATTGTACCTTCTGAAGTGCAGGTTTTTATTAAGTTATCATCAGGTTTTATTGCCTTTTGCTATTTTTTCAAGGAATTCTTCGATACCTCGTATACAAGATGTGTCTTTGTTTATTATATGTTTTTTGGTCGATATACTTTCTGATATTGATTTACGAAATCCTTTATCCTTACCAAGCTTAACTGCTATGTCTATATAATCTTCAATACTTTTAGCTATCGTCTCTTCTAATCCCATCATCTTTAATATTGCATAAGTGTGTCTGCCACGCATCAAT
>Ga0207433_10005452_pt1 | contig 22737 bp, 18 predicted proteins | sample YelNatPaOPGAMG01_FD_187559 | JGI IMG/M metagenome (GOLD analysis project Ga0207433, IMG submission 187559) | Hot spring thermophilic microbial communities from Obsidian Pool, Yellowstone National Park, USA - OP-RAMG-01 (SPAdes) (version 3) | ecosystem: Environmental > Aquatic > Thermal springs... | reverse complement strand
AAAGCCGCTGCCGGTAATGGCGGGCTTCTTCCTCTTCTTTACGCTCGGCTCGCTTGGCTTGCCCGGGCTGAACGGCTTCGTGGGTGAGTTCTTGAGCTTGCTGGGCCTGTTCCACTATTCGCGGCCGATCGGCGCGGTGGCCGCGACGGGCGTGATCCTGGCGGCCTGCTACCTCCTGTGGATGTTCCAGCGGACGTTCTTCAACGATCGCGGTGACGAGGAGGTCATGCCGCAAGTGGGGCTGTACGACTTCAGTCTGCGCGAGATTAGCTCGCTGGTTCCGTTGCTCGTCTTCGCCGTTTGGGTCGGCGTGTATCCCGACACGTTCTTGAACCTGCTGCACGTCCCGGTGCGCGAGATCCTTGACCGTGTCGGTCCGTCCATCTCGCAAGCGCACGCACAGGGGCGCAGCTGGGCCGACCTGTTCAACGTGACCAGGGGAGTGTTCTAGATGGTCAACAACTCCCTCTTCGTGATCTTGCCCGGCGTCGTCGTCATGGTCGCGGCGCTCGTCGTGTTTGTGACCGACCTCTTCGTGGCGCGCAAAGGCGCCCTCGCCTACGTGGCGGCGCTGGGTCTGGTCGCCGCTGCGGGCACCGCTTTAGGCCAGTGGGTAACCTTCAGTGGTGGGCTGCACCTGCGGGCTCGCCAGCCCGAGGTCGGCTTTGCCCGCATGGTGGTCATGGACAGGTACGCCCTCTACTTCACGCTGCTCTTCTGCGCTGTCGGGGTGCTCACTGTGATGGTCTCCGACGCGTACCTGCGTGAGCACAAGGCGCCAGCCGGCGAGTTTTACGGCTTGCTCTTGCTCATCATCGCCGGCATGATCGGCATGGCCATCTCGACCGACGTGATCGCGCTCTTCATCTCGTTCGAGCTCATGTCGCTGCCCACCTACGTGATGGCGGGCTTCCTGCGCGGCTCGCGTACCTCGGGCGAAGCGGCGATCAAGTACTTCGTCAACGGCGCCTTCTCGTCGGCCATCTTGCTCTTCGGCCTGGCTCTGCTCTATGGCCTGTCGGGAGGCACGAATTACGCCGACATCGCGGCCGGTTTGGCCAACGCTGGGGCGCGTAACGGCATCGCCATTGTGGCCCTTGTGCTGGTGGCAACTGGCTTCGGCTTCAAGATCTCCGCCGTGCCGTTCCACGGCTGGGCGCCGGACGTGTATGAGGGCGCCCCGACGCCAGTGACCGCCTTCATGGCCGTGGGCGTCAAAGCCGGCGCCTTCGCCGGGCTCGTGAAGCTCTTCACCGTGGCGGCGTTGCCCGACTGGAGCGTGTGGTCCAACATCCTCATCGTGCTGGCCGTGCTGACCATGGTCGTCGGCAACGTGCTCGCCTTGCCGCAGCGTAACCTCAAGCGCATGCTGGCCTACTCGAGCATCGCCCATGCCGGCTACCTGCTGCTCGGCGTGATTGCCGTGGGTCACGCGCAGGGCGATCCGCACGGCTCCAGCGCAGTGCTCTTCTACCTGGCGGCCTACGCGGTGATGAACTTGGGCGCTTTCGGCTTGTTGGTGTTTGTGCGCAATCGCCAACCCGGGTTCAGGTACACGCTCGATGAGATGGCCGGCACGTGGCGGCAGATGCCGTGGGCGGCTATCGCCCTCACACTCTTCATGCTCTCGCTAGCCGGCATCCCGCCGACGATCGGCTTCTGGGGCAAGTTCTACATCTTCACGGCGGTCATCGACGCCGGGTTGACGTGGCTGGCCATCATCGCGGTCGTCATGGCGGCTGTGTCGGCTTTCTACTACCTGCGCGTCGTGTGGTACGTGTTCTTCCGCGAGCAGGAGGAGGGGGCGCAGCCAGCGCCAGCCCTGCTCTCGCCGACACCGGGCATCAGCACCGCCATGGGGCTCACGGCTGTAGGTGTGCTGGCGCTGGGTGTTTACCCCTCGGGCCTCCTCAGTGCGGCGCAGGGGGCGCTCCGCCTGCTCATCGGCGGCTAGGCTGACCGCTGAAGAACAGCTGCACCTACTCAGGGAGCTTCGCCCGCTCATCAGCGGCTCGCTGCGGTGCGTCGTGCGCGCCGGGCGCTACTGGCCGTCGGTCTCCTGCGAGCGCAGGACGGTATAGACTTGCGGCGACGGGAATGGCGCGGCAAAGGCGAGGCAGGCGAGGCGTTCGTTGAGGATCCTCTTCATCGGCGACATCTTCGGCCAACCGGGGCGGGAGGCTCTCCTGGGGCACCTGCCGATGCTCCGTGAGCGTTATCGGCCCGACGTCATCATCGCCAACGGCGAGAACGCCGCCAACGGGGCGGGGATCACAACGAAGATCGCCCAAAGGCTGCTTGCGGGCGGGGTCGACGTGCTGACCCTGGGCAACCACGTGTGGCGCCAGCGCGACGTCTTTCCCTTCTTGGAGGCGAGCGACCGTATCGTGCGCCCGGCCAACTATCCGGCTGAGGCTCCGGGACGGGGCCTCACGGTGCGCCCTACGCAGGCTGGCGAGGTCGCGGTGATCAACCTCATGGGGACCCTGTACCTGGAGTGTGGCATCTCCCCGTTTCGCATCGTCGATGACTTGGTTAAGGAGGCCGGAGCGCTGGCCGAGACGATCGTTGTCGATATGCACGCCGAGGCGACCAGCGAGAAGGTGGCCCTGGGCCACTACCTCGATGGGCGCGTCACGGCTGTGCTGGGCACCCATACGCACGTACAGACTGCCGACGAACGTGTGCTTGGCAAGGGCACGGCCTACATCACCGACGTGGGCATGACTGGACCGCTGGAGTCGGTCATCGGCGTGCGTACCGACATCATCTTGCGGCGCTTCACGACCGAGATGCCGGTGCAGTTCGAGGTTGCCGAGGGACCGGTGCGCCTCGACGGGGTGTTCATCGAGGCCGAGGGCGGGCGAGCGCGTTCAATCACGCGCTTCAGCGACGTGGTCTGAGGTAGGTTGCTCGTCGGCTGCCGACGGCCCGGGGATGAGGGTGCCTGTGACCGACCCTGAAGGACCCAGACGCCGCCTGTGGCTCGCGCCCGCTGCCGGCAACCGCCACAGCCGCCATAAGGTCACGCCGAACGTGATGAGTAAGAGCACGTTGCGTGCCGCGACCACGCCCCAGGCCGGTCCTCGCAGGTAAACGAGATCCCAGTACAGGCGTGGGAACTCCACTTGCGTGAGGAAGACGGTGGCCAGCGCCAGGCCGCCGGTGAGCGGATCCTCGATGAGGACAAGTGCCGCCACGGGCAGGATCCAGATGAGGAACTGAGGCGAGAGGACCTTGCCGAAGGCGAGGAAGGCGAGGATCACGGCCAGGACGACGAGGGGGAGGTCGTGCGGCGCCGCGCGCAGGTGCGCGCGGCGCCGCACGACGAGTCCGTACACGGCAAGCAGCGCCAGGAACGTCAGCGGGCTCGACAGGCGGACCATCGTCGTCGCACCGCTAGCGGCGATGCTCTGTGATCCGTAGTCGGTGGCGATGTCGATCCAGAGGTGCCCGAGCCCGTGGGCGATGAACAAGGGCGTGCCCAGGACACTCTCGATCTGCAGGGGGCGGTCGAGGTGGTAGGCGAAGATGTGCCAGATTCCTCGTGGAGCGATGACCAGCCAAGGCAGGAACGGCAGGACGGCCGCGGCGGCGAAGAGGACCGCCGGCCAGAGCCAGCGCCGGAGCGGTCTGCCCATAAGGACGAAGAGCACGGGCAGGAGCACCGCTGGCGTGAGTTTCACCGCGAACCCGAGACCCAGGACGAGGGCGGCGAGCTTCCAGTGTCGTTGCGCCATGAGCCAAAGGGCGAGCACGAACACGAGGGCGACGACGATGTCGAAGCGGTTCATCACGATGGCGCCCATGGCGGCCACGAAGGCGGCGAAACTCACACCGGCGAGCAGCGGCCGCCGCGCCGCCGCAGGCCACAGCGCGGCGGCCGTGATAACTACGACGGTCGCGGTGAGTAGCACAACGCCGATCATCTCGAGGCTGAAGAGGGCGCGGTAGAGGGCGAAATTGTCGCCTGCCCAGGGTAACGTGAAGAAGGGGAGCGCCAACGGCGGGTACTCGAGCGGCAAGGCCTTGTAGGGGGTCATCCCCTGCGCCACGATGTCGCGGGCGTACTCGAAGTAGATGGTGATATCGGAGATATCCCAGAGCCCGTACCAGAAGCGTTGGAAGACGAGCGCGAAGAGGCCACCAAACACGAGGCCCTGCAGTCCGAGCGCGATGCCGACGGCTCGGCGTAGGCGCCGACGCGGCGCCTCGGAGGGGGTGTGCCCCGCCTCTGCAGCCCGGCCTTGCCGAGGTCCTATGTCGTCGACCGGAAGCTCCAGAACTTGTTCGCCACGTAGTTGACGGGCATCACGGAGGCGATGGCGATGAGCTGGCTCAGGTTGCCGCGCAGGGCGAAGTGGGTGTGAGCGAGGGTGAAGATGCCCAGGTTCACCACATAGGCCGCTACGCTGACGGTGACGAACTTGGAGAACTCCGTCGCCACGCGACCACGCGAACGGAAGGTCCAGCGCCGGTTGAGGTAGTAGTTCGTGCAGACCGACACGATGAACCCGAGGCCGTTGGCGACGTAGTCGGCGGTCAGTCCCATGTGTCCGGTGGAGATTTGCCAGGCGATCAGCGTAGCGTTGAAGAAGGCGAGGTTCACGAGGACGCCACTGCCGCCGACCATGCTGAACTTGATGAACTGCAGGAGGTGCATGCGCAGGCTCATCGGTTGCGCCTGGCGAAGGGCTTCGCCCGTACTCGTTGGCTCTCCCGCGCCCAGGGGTTCTCGCTCGCTCATGAGCGCCTCGTGCTGCGAGCCGTTGCGTCCGACGCCGCGCGGCCCTCGTTGACGGGTGTCTCGCGGGCGGCAAAGAACCCCTCTGCCGCCAAAGACATCAGCTTGGCCTGGGCGACGGTGAAGCTGTCCAGCGGCTGCCAAGGAATGCCCTCTCGCTGGCAGAGGTCGGCCAACGTCGCCCGCGCGAAGACCAGGTCGGCACGCCGCGCCAGACACAGGTCGGACACCCCGTCGCCGAAGACGACGAGCACGTCGTCCGGCCGTTGCAGCGCGTCGAGGACACCAGTCTTGCAGGCACTCTGCCCGCACGCCGCACAGTCAGCAAACGCCTCGTTGATGACCACCTCGAAGCTCTCGCCTGGCCCTCCTCTCAGCTCGCTCGCGTAGACGTCGATGGGCGGCAGCCCTTCGCGGCGCCACACGGCAGCGATACCCTCGCGGAAACCGGCGCTGATCACTACAGGACGGGCGCCGCCGCGGATGAGCCAGCGCAAGAAGTCGGCGAAGCCGGTGCGCAGAACTGCCGCCTCGGCGAACTCGCGCAGCACTTGTTCACGGGGGATGTCGAGCATCTTGATCTGGTGTCGCAGGGCCTCGGCGTGGCCAACGAGCCCGGTCGCGGAAGCCTCTTCGAGGGCGTACCAGCGCATGTCCGTGTGGCGGCGCAGCACGACCTCGTTGCAATCGACCTCGGTGATCGTGCCGTCGAAATCCAGGGCGACAAAAAGGCGGCTCAGGTCGGGCTGGCCGCCGTTTGAGCGGGCGTCTGTCTCAGTCATGCCAGTCATTTTACCCCCGTCTGCTACAATTGCCTCCCCGGGGAGTTCGTGTGCGCAAAGCGCGTGTGCGAGCAGGAGCGCGCAAGAAGACCCCGTAACCGGCCGTGCGGCGCCCAAGAATTTTCTTTGGCGACGCAGCGCATCGATTTCGACCGTGAGAGAAGCAGATTGAGTGAGGATGTGAATCAGAGCCAGACCGGCAAACCGAGGTTCCGCGAGGTAGCTGCCAAGGTCGAGTTTCCCGAACTCGATGAGCGCATTCGTGCCTTTTGGCGCGATCGGCGCATCTTCGCCAAGAGCCTGGAGCGCACCAAGGATGGCCCCCTCTTCTCCTTTTACGAGGGACCGCCGACGGCCAACGGTCGTCCGGGCTCGCACCACGTGCTGTCGCGCATCTTCAAGGACATCTTCCCGCGCTACAAGACCATGCGGGGCTACTTCGTACCGCGCAAGGCTGGCTGGGACACACATGGCTTGCCCGTCGAGCTGGAGGTGGAGCGTCGCTTAGGCATCAACGGCAAGAGGGAGATCGAAGACTACGGCATCGCGCGCTTCAACGAGCTCTGCAAGGAGAGCGTGCACACCTACCTCGCCGACTGGGATCGCATGACCGAGCGCATCGGTTTTTGGATCGACCTCGACGATGCCTACTACACGTTCACGAACGACTACATCGAGACCGTCTGGTGGTTGCTCCGTCAGATCTGGGACAAGGGCCTCCTCTACGAGGGATTTAAGGTTGTGCCCTACTGTCCTCGTTGCGGTACGGCGATCTCAAGCCATGAGGTCTCGCAAGGGTACCGCGACGTCACCGAGCCGAGCGTGTACGTGCGTTTGCCGCTTGTGCCCGAGGATGCGGCGCAGCTCCTGAGCGAGGCCGACCAAAGCGCCGCATCGCCGGCGGGACACGCTGCCGACGTAGCGCGACAGGGTCAGGGCGAGCTCCCCAGGGTCAGCCTGTTGGCCTGGACGACGACGCCTTGGACGCTCATCTCGAACACGGCCGCGGCCGTCCATCCGCAGATCACCTATGCCTTGGCGGAGAGCCGCGCTGAGCTGTTCGTGGTAGCGGCCGAGCTGGTTGAGCGAGTCTTGGGGCACGAAGCGCGCGTGCTAGGCAGCTTTTCTGGCGACAGGCTGGTGGGCATGCACTACGTGGCGCCCTACGACTTCTTGGCTCTGCCGGCCGACAAGCCGGCGCACTTGGTCGTCTCGGCCGAGTACGTCACCACCACCGAGGGGACGGGCGTGGTCCACATCGCACCGGCCTTTGGCGAAGACGACATGCGCGTCGGGGCTGAGAATGACCTGCCGCTCGTGAACCCGGTCGATCGTGAGGGGCGCTTCACGGCCGAGGTGACGCAGTTCGCCGGACAGTTCGTCAAGGACGCCGATCCGCACATCATCGCCGACCTGCGCGAGCGCGGCTTGCTCCTTGCCGAGGTGCCGTACACGCACAGCTATCCCTTCTGCTGGCGCTGCGACACGCCCCTGCTCTACTACTCCAAGGCAACCTGGTACATCGCCACGACCGAAGTGAAGGAGCAGCTCCTGGCCGCCAACGAGGAAGTCGTCTGGTACCCGGAGCACATCAAGCACGGTCGCTTTGGCGAGTGGCTGGCGAACAACGTCGACTGGGCTCTCTCGCGTGACCGCTACTGGGGCACGCCACTGCCGATTTGGCGCTGCGAACACGGACACACGCACTGCGTGGGCAGCGTGGCCGAGCTACGCGAGCTCGCCCTCACTCCTGTGCCCGACGATCTCGAGCTCCATCGTCCCTACGTGGACGACATCGCGCTGCGCTGCCCCACCTGCGGTGGGGCAGCGCAGCGCGTGCCCGAGGTCATCGACGCCTGGTTTGACTCGGGCGCGATGCCCTACGCACAGTGGCACTATCCCTTCGAGAACACGGAAACGTTCGCGGCTCGCTTCCCAGCCGACTTCATCGCCGAGGCGATCGACCAGACGCGGGGTTGGTTCTACAGCTTGCTCGCCGAGGGCACGCTGCTGTTCGGTAAGAGCGCCTACAAACGAGTGCTCTGTCTGGGACATATCCTCGATGCTGAGGGCCAGAAGATGAGCAAGAGCCGCGGCAACGTGGTTGAGCCCGACGCGGTGCTCGATCGGCAAGGGGCCGACGCCTTCCGCTGGTACATGTTCACGACCTCGTCGCCCTGGTACCCGCGGCGCTTCTCCCCGGAGATGGTCGATGAGGTTGTGCGCCGTTTCCTGCTCACCTTATGGAACACGTACAGCTTCTTCACCGTGTACGCCAACATCGACCGATTCGATCCGGCCGAGCTGGTCGTGCCCGTGGCCGAGAGGCCGCTCCTCGACCGCTGGATCGTCGGTGAGCTGCACAAGCTCGTCGACTCCGTCACGCAGGGCCTGGAAGAGTACGAGGTGACGAACAGCGGCCGAGCGATCCAAGAGTTTGTCGACGAGCTCTCCAACTGGTACGTACGCCGCAGCCGGCGCCGCTTTTGGAAGAGCGCCCACGATCGCGACAAGCTGGCCGCCTACCAGACCCTCTATGAGTGTCTGGTGACGTTGAGCAAGCTCTTGGCGCCGTACACGCCCTTCGTCGCCGAGGAGCTCTATCAGAACCTGGTGCGCTCGGTCGATGACGGGGCACCGGAGAGCGTGCACCTGTGCGACTGGCCGACAGCCGATCTCAGCCTCGTCGACGAGGAAACCAGTTTCGCCATGGCCGTGGCGCGTGAGGTCGTCGAGCTTGGCCGGGCGGCGCGCAACGCGGCCGCGATAAAGACGCGGCAGCCGCTGCGCGAGGTGGTTGTCGCGGTCGGCGAGGCGCGCGAGCGCGTCGCGCTCGCGCGCCTCGCCGACCTGATCACCGACGAGCTCAACGTGAAAAACCTGCGTCTCGTCGAGTCGGCGAGCGAGCTCTCATCGGTGAGGATCAAGCCCAACTTGCCGGCCCTCGGGCCGCGCTACGGCAAAGCCCTGCCGCTCATTCGCCAAGCACTTGCGGCGCTCGATGTCGACGCCACGGTGGCGAACCTCAAGACCGACGGTCGTGTGTCGCTCGTATTGAGTGATGGCAGCCGCGTCGAGCTCAGCGAGGCGGACCTGTTGATCGAGAGCACCGACATGCCGGGCTATCGCGTGGAGCGCGCCGGTGAGCGGGCCGTCGCCTTGGCGACGGAGGTCGACGGAGCGCTGCGCGAGGAGGGGCTCGTGCGCGAGATCGTGCACGCCGTTCAACTCTCGCGTAAGAACGCCGATCTACGCATCGAGGACACGATCAGTTTGCGGCTGGCGCTGCCCGATGAGCTGCGCGAGCTCGCGGAACGTTTCGCGGCGTTCATCCGCAGCGAAACCCTGGCCAGTGAGCTCAGTCTTGATGGCGGCACGGGCGACTACACGGAGACGGCCCGCATTGACGGCTTCGAGGTCGGCATTGGCGTGAGTCGCACGGGCACGATCTTCTCAGAGACGTACGGTTAGTGCGTGGTGGGGAAGGAGGCAAGCGTATCGTGAGTGCCTACAGCGACCCTGCGCTGAATCTCATCGTGACGTTGGCGCAGCCAACACTGCACGACGGTGTGCTCGACGTGGGCGCCGGCGCCGGCGAGGTGGCGATCGCCCTGGCTGAGATGGTCAAGTCGGTCGAGGCCCTCGACGACCGGACAGAGTTCGTCGAGGAGGCGCACCGCCTAGCAGCTGCGATGGGCGCCGCCAACGTCAACTTCTCGCGCGGTGACCCTTATGCCTTGCCCTTCGGCGACGGCGCCTTCAGCCTTGTCGTCTGCCACGATGCTTTGCACCGCTTGCCGGAACCGGTCGCGGCGCTCAAGGAGATGGCTCGCGTGCTCAGCCGGGGCGGACGCCTCGTCGTGGCCGAGGTCTCCGTGGGCGACCTCGTTGACCCGTACCTGAACGAGGTCGCCAAGCTCCGTGAACCGGCGCATCGCCGCTACTACCGCGCTTCCGAGTACGAGGAGCTCTTCGCCAAAGCCGGATTAGCGACCACCGAACGGGCTCAGGGTAAACGCACGGTCGACCTAGACTACTGGCTCGAATCGGCGGGCGTTGGCCCTGAGCGGGCCGGTCTCGTACGCGCGCGTATGCGCGAGCTGCCGGTCAAAGTGCAGACGGCAATCGACCTCGCCTTCTCCGACCGCCTGGTATCGTTCACACTCGACGTCGTCGCCTACCGGCTGCAGGCCTGAGGGCCCGCCCCGAAGCCAACGCCAGCTAGAGCGATCTAGCCCAGGAAGCCGCTGAGCTCGTCGATCAGTTTGCCTTTGGGCAGGGCGCCCACAACGCGCTTGACGACCTGGCCACCATCGAAGACGAGCAGCGTGGGAATGCTCATCACCTCATAGCTCTGTGCGACGGTGGGGTTCTCATCGACGTTGAGCTTCACGAAGCGCACGTTGCGGTACTCGTCTTCGAGTTCGTCGAGCACCGGTTCGACGATCCGGCAGGGACCGCACCACTCCGCCCAAAAGTCGACCAAGACCTTGCCGGGAGCGCGCAACACCTCGGCTTCGAAGCTCTCTTGCGTGACTGCGTCCACAGACGATCCCTCCTTGGGAAACGGGCGACGGTCAGGTCGGCTTTACTCGGGGAGCTTGCGCTCAGTGCTACTCGTCGACGAAGCGGCGGCGGGACTTGCCTCAGCGCCAGCGGCGCCGCCGTCGGATGATGCCGCTGCTGCTGCCTGCGCGGCGGCTGCCTCTTGCTCGGCTTGCGCGGCCCGGGCCGCTGCCGGCTGCTCGAGCATGTCGATGTACTTCTCCACCTGGATGCCGGCCAAAGCGCCCTCGCCGACGGCCCAGGCGATCTGCTTGATCGGCGTCGTGCGAGCGTCGCCGCAAGCAAAGACGCCCGGCTGGTTCGTACGCAACAGCGCGTCGGTCTTGATGTAACCCCACTCGTCGAGCTCAACCACGTTGACCAAGAAGTCGGTGTTGGGTACCTGGCCAACGTAGAAGAAGACGCCATCGACCGGCAACGTGGCGATGGCATGCGTCTTGACGTTTTGGTACTCGACCCCCTCGACCTTCTGCTCGCCGAGGATGAGGCGCGGCTGCGAATCCCAGATGAAGTGCATCTTGGGGTTAGCAAAGGCACGCTCTTGGGCGACCTTGTTGGCGCGCAGTTGGTCGCGACGATGAATCACGTACACCGCATCAGCGAACTTCGTCAGGAAGAGGCCCTCTTCAACTGCCGAGTCGCCGCCGCCAATCACGGCCACCTGCTTGCCGCGATAGAGGGCACCGTCGCACGTGGCGCAGTAGGAGACCCCGCGGCCCAGGAACTCGGCCTCACCGGGGATGTTGAGCTTGCGCGCCTCGACGCCCGGGGCCAGGATCACTGCCTTGGCGGTGAGCTCCTCCTCGTCGGTGACGACGCGCCAGAGGCCTTCGCCCGCCGGTTCCATGGCGGCGACTGTGGTGATCTCGCGCAGGTCGGCGCCGAACTGACCCGCCTGGCGCTTCATCTTCTCAGTGAGGTCAAAGCCGGAAATGGCCTCGGGAAACCCCGGGTAATTCTCGATACGCTCGGTGAGGGCCATCTGGCCGCCGGCAGTGTTGCGCTCGAGCACCACCGTGGACAGGCGTGCGCGAGCGCAGTAGATGGCTGCCGTCAGACCGGCAGGCCCGGCTCCGACGATCACTACGTCAAAGGTGCCGCCAAGGGGCTTCTTGTCTTGTGGGAGAGAGATATCGAACATCGTTACCTGCCTAGGAGTATACCATCAGCAGCCACTGGGGCCGCCGTCACAAATCTCGCTTGCCCGGCCGTTGTATGGTCTGCGGCTTGACGCCATGTCGTGCCCTCCAGCGCGATTTCCGCGCCGCCGTAGGGCGTTGCGCCTCATAGTAACTGGCGCCGTACGAGCTCCTCGGCGATCTGCACGGCGTTCAGAGCTGCTCCCTTGCGCAAGTTGTCGGCGACCACCCACAGGTTCAGCCCGTTGGCCACCGTGTTGTCCTCACGGATACGCCCAACGAAGACGGGATCGCGTCCTTCGGCGTCGATCGGCATCGGGTAGCGCAGGAGCTGCGGGTCGTCGATGACCGCGATCCCCGGGAACGCGGCCAGCAAGGCGCGCGCCTCGTCGGCCGTGACTTTACGCTCGGTCTCAACGTTGAGCGCTTCCGAGTGCGCGCCGTAAACGGGCACACGCACGCACGTCGCCGAGACCTTAATCCGCGGATCGGCGAAGATCTTCTGCGTCTCGTCGACCATCTTCTGCTCTTCCTTGGTAGCGCCCGAGGGCAAGAAACTGTCGATGTGGGGGAGCAGGTTGAAGGCGATGCGGTGCGGGAAGAACTCGTCCCGCACCGCATCGCCGGCCACCGCTTGAGCTGTCTGATGCGCAAGGGCATCGACGCCACGCTTGCCGGCACCCGACACCGCCTGGTAGGTCGAGACGACGACGCGCTTGATGCCAGCGGCATCGTAGATCGGCTTGAGGGCGACGACCATCTGAATCGTTGAGCAGTTGGGCGTGGCGATGATGCCCTGGTGAGTGGCGAGCGCCTCCGGGTTCACTTCGGGCACGACGAGCGGCACGGCCGGATCTTGGCGGTAGAAGCTCGACTTGTCGATCACGACCGCACCGGCGGCGACCGCATGGGGGACGAAGCGTTCGCTAACGGAGCCGCCAGCGGCGAAGAAGGCGAGATCGACGCCGGCGAAGGCGTCGGCGTGCAGGCCCTGCACGCCGACGCCTTCGCCGGCGTACTCAAGCGTCGTTCCCGCCGAGCGTTCGCTGGCCAGCAAGCGCAGCTCGCCAACGGGGAAAGCGCGTTCTTCCAGCACGCGCAGCACTGTTCCGCCCACGACGCCAGTCGCGCCGACGACGGCGACGGTGTACGTGCGCTGAGGGCGCCGTTGTGATGCGTGGGTGTCGTGTTGTCTGTCAGTCATAGTTGCTCACCAGCACCAGCCCCAGCACCGGCACCAGCCCCAGCGCCGGCGCCAGCACGGGCACCGCTGTCCCCGCGTGCCTCGCTGCGCTCAGTCCTCGCATCGCCCGTCATTAGCCGCGGTGCCCGACGCCACGGTCGGCGGTCTCGCGCGTGACGGCACCGTTTTCGAGATTGAAGGCGTCGTGCAGGGCCTGTACGGCCTCTTCGACCCGGTCCTTGGCGATGATGCAGGCGATCTTGATCGGTGAGGTGGAGATCATCTCCAAGTTGATGCCTCTGTCGGCCAGGGTCTTGAACATGCGCGCCGCCACGCCGGGATGCGAGCGCATGCCGGCGCCGACGAGGCTGACCAGAGCGATGCCGTTATCGAACGCATAGTCGCGCGCGCCCAGCTCCTTGATGATGTGGTCGAGCGCCTCCGCAGCAGGGCGCATGTCCTCCAGGGGCATGGTGATGGAGATGTCCGAGTGGCCCTCTTCGCCGACGTTCTGGATGATCATGTCGATGTTGATCTGTGCTTCGGCGAGGGCGTTGAAGACCCGGGCGGCCACACCGGGGTGATCGGGAACGCCGCGCAAGGTCACCTTCGCTTGGTCGACAGAATAAGTTACGCCGCTAATTAGGGGCTGTTCCATCGTCGCATCTTCCTCTCTGACCCAGGTCCCCGGCGCGTCGCTGAAGCTCGAGCGCACGTGGATCTTCACATTGTAGCGGCGGGCGTACTCGACCGAGCGTAGGGCGAGCACCTGGGCGCCAGAAGCGGCCATCTCGAGCATCTCCTCATACGACACCGTGTCGAGCTTGCGGGCGTTCTTGACCACGTTGGGGTTGGCTGTAAAGACGCCTTCCACGTCGGTGTAGATCTCGCACGTCTCGGCGCCGAGGGCGTGCGCCAGCGCGACGGCTGTGGTGTCGGAACCGCCACGGCCCAAAGTCGTCACATCCTTGTCGGTCGAGACTCCTTGAAAGCCGGCGACCAGGACAATCTTGTCATCGGCAAGCGCTTCGCGGACACGTACGGCGCGGATATCGAGGATCTTGGCCCGCGTGTGCTCGTTGTCGGTGATGATGCCTGCCTGGGAGCCGGTGAAACTCACCGCCTCTCGCCCAAGCGTGTGGATGGCCATCGCGAGAAGCGCACACGAGATGCGCTCGCCGGCCGAGAGCAGCATGTCCATCTCGCGTTCCGGCGGATGGGGCGAGATCTCGTAGGCCATGGCGAGCAGCTCATCGGTCGTGTCACCGCGCGCCGAGACGACCGCGCAGACCTTATTGCCGTCTTGCGCGGTCGCGACGATGCGTCGCGCCACGTTGACGATGCGCTCGGCAGTGGCGACTGAGGTGCCGCCGTATTTTTGCACAACGATAGCCATACGAAAGATGGGTGCGGGTCGGATCGGCCTCAGGAGACGACTCGACAACGGCAAACCAGACACGAAGTGTACCCGAAAGGCGACGACTCGTGAATCGGGCGAGCGGACCTATGCTCGTCTCACGGCGCTGTACCGCTCGTGCGGCGCTGTACCGCTCATGCGGCGCTGCGCAGCTCGTGCGACGCGGCGTAGCTCTCGCGGCGCCGCACGCCTCTCACGCCGCCGTACGCTGCAGCCAGTCGGCCACGCCTAGGATCACAGGTCGTCGGGGAGGGGCGCAATCACCGGCAGCCGCCGTTTGTGCTCGCTGGCGGCACGCAGCGCCTCGACCTTGTCGCGTGCGGCCTGATCGCGCTCCTCGAGGTAAGCGTCGAGCTCGGCGTAGCTCATGCCCATCTCGCCCTCATCAGTCTGGCCTTCCCAGAGTCCCGCTGAGGGAGGCTTTTCGATGATTTGGCGCGGCACGCCAAGGTAGTGCGCGAGCTCGCGGACGCGTGTCTTGGTCAGGCTGCCGAGGGGCAAGAAGTCGACCCCGCCGTCGCCGTACTTAGTGAAGTAACCGACGGTGAGTTCGCTGCGGTTGCCCGTGCCCACCACGCGGTAGTTGTGGTGGTTGGCGAAGGCGTAGAGCGTCGTCATGCGCAGGCGCGGCTTGATGTTGGCGCAGGCGAGGCCATGTTCGTCAGGAAGGTCGCTCACGACTTCATGCAGGCGCTGGCAGAGCGCATCGTACACCTCGCTGAGGTCGACTACAGCTGTCGCGAGGCCGAAGTGCTGGGCGATGAGGCGAGCATCCTCGGCGTCGCGCGGGTCGCTGTGACACGGCAGGATCAAACCCAGGGAGTGCTGCGGGAAAGCCCGCTTGCACAAGGCCGTCACAACGGCCGAGTCGAGTCCGCCCGAGAGTCCGAAGACGACGCCCCTGCCGCCGCTGGCCGTAACCTGGTCGGCGATCCAAGCGCTAAGATAAGTTGCCAGTCGCTCTTGGTCCATGACCTACCTCGTCGTCGACCTCGAGAGCATACCTCAGACTTGCGTCTGGCGCAGTTGGGCTTTGCGCTCCGACGCAACTTCCTGGCTGAGCGAGGCGGCGGCCGCCGCCTCGCTCAGCCAGTCGAGCAGAGATTCACATCGTCGCGTAGAGGCGGTCCAGCTCGAACTGCGTCACCTGCTCGCGGTACTCGTACCACTCGTTGAGCTTGTTGGTGACGAAGCGCTCGAAGATGTGGTCGCCCAGCGTCTGACGCATGAGTTCGCTCTGCTGCATCTCCGTGACGGCTTGGTAGAGGTTGTTGGGCAGGGCGCCCAAGCCGATCGCCTCGCGTTCGTCTTGCTGCATCTTGTAGATGTTCGGCTCGACCGAGGGCGGCAGTTCGAGGTCCTGCTCGATGCCGTCGAGGCCAGCGGCTAGCATCACGGCGAAAGCGAGGTAAGGGTTCGCGGCCGGATCGGGGTTACGAAGCTCGGCGCGCAGGCTGCTCTCCTTGCCCTTGATGTAGAGCGGTACGCGGATGAGCGCCGTGCGATTACGGTGCGCCCAGGAGATGTAGACGGGCGCCTCGTAGCCGGGCACCAGGCGCTTGAAGCTGTTGACCCACTGGTTGAGCACTGGGCACATGGCGCGCGCGTGCTTGAGCTGGCCAGCGATGAAGCCGCGCGCGATCTCTGACAGGTGGTCCCCGTCTTTCTCCGAGAAGAAGGCGTTGGTTGAGCCGCGGAAGAGCGATTGGTGCGTGTGCATGCCACTGCCGTTAACGCCGTGCAAGGGCTTAGGCATGAAGGTGGCGTGCACGCCGTTGTGCGCTGCGACCTCCTTGGTAACCAGGCGGGCGATCATCACGTTGTCGGCCATCTTGAGGGCTTCGTCGTAGTGCGGATCGATCTCGTGCTGCGAGGGAGCTACCTCGTGGTGTGAGGCCTCGACCTGGATGCCCAGCCGCTCGAGCGTGCGCACGGTTTGCTTGCGCAAGTCGTTCCCCAAGTCGGCCGGCAGGACGCTGAAGTAGCCGCCCTCGTCGACGACCACGGGAGCTTCAGTGGACTTGAAGTAGAAGTACTCCAGCTCGGGGCCAACGTAGAAGGTGAGGCCCATGTCGGCGGCGCGCTTGAGCTGGCGGCGCAGGACCCAGCGCGGATCGCCCTCGTAGGGCTCGTACTCGCGGTTCAAGATGTCGCAAAACACGAAGGCAGTCTTCTCTTGGTTCTGCGACCAGGGAAGGAGCCGGAACGTAGTCCAGTCCGGCATGGCGACGATATCGGACTCCTCGATTTCGGCGTAGCCGGTGATGGAGGAGCCATCGAAGGGAGCGCCGCTGTCCATCACGCTGCCCAGTTGCGGTTCGGGGATCTCGACCATCTTGAGGTTACCCAAGATGTCGGTGAACCACAGTTGGATGTGACGCACGTTTTGGTCCGCGATCTGCTTGCGGATCCTGGCCTGGAGCTCGTTGTTCATAGTCTTCCTTTACGGCCGAGGGTTATCTGGCGCGCCCTACAGAGCGCTGTACTGGCTCACGTTGTACCACCCTCGGTGGCGCCAGGCAAGGTGCGGTGCGCGTGGAACTGCGGCGGGATTGGGGTGACCAGAGTTTGGTTACCAGGATCCGGTCACTTGAGACTGGTCAGTGTGGTGTTGCCTTGACGAGCGTGGCTAGGCTCATTGCGCAGGCTCGCAGGCGAAGCTATACTAGCGCCCGAAATCCAGGGGTGGGCCATGGGAAGCGAGGTTCTCTTCCCCGGCCCGGAAAGGAGGACCTGCATGGCCACCGAGGCGTACTGCGTTAAGTGCCGCACGAAGCGCGAGATGAAAGATGAGCACCAGGTCACCATGAAGAACGGCAAGCCCGCGACGCAGGGCGTGTGCCCTGTGTGCGGCACCAAGATGTTCAAGATCGGGGCTGGCAAGTAAGGTCTTCTCGAGGTCGAGGTCACGCAGAAGGTATGCGAGGGGGGCTGGGGCGCCGTAGGCGCCCCAGCCCCCCTCGCCTTCGTTCATCAGTCGCCGGCGCCAGACAAGCTCTGTGGGTTCAGCTGGCACAGAGGGCTGGGCACCTCTGCGTAGCTACGCCATTGCTCATGCGTGCGTGACACGAGCGCCGGATCTGCCCAGCGTGCGCGCTCGGCAGTCTGTGCATTTCTGAACGGTCAGAGCGCACCATCACCTGTGTTGAGGAGTTGCTTGCTTCTCTTGCCGCGCCTCGGCGATACGGCGCTTGATGAAACACTCGACTCCGTCGAGGATCAAACCGAGGCCGAAGTCGAAGTCGGTGAACGCGTCCGTACCTGTGGGGGCGAAGGCGCCGCCGGCGACCGCTTCGTACAGTGCCGGGAACTGCTGGCCGAGATTGAGCTCTTGCAGGAGTTTGCCGAAGGCGGCTGTCGACTCGCCTGGCTCAAAGAGGCCTGCCCGCACGCCGTCTGCCACCGCTGCGTCCTGCAGGGCCTCTGAGAACACGTAGCCCGACAGGACGAGCAGGATCGCCACCTTCTCATGTTCACCCAACGGGGTGGCCGCCAGGCCGCGGAGTCCTAGGTCGATCCAAGCAAGCTGACTAGGCGTGCCGGCTCGCTCGATGTGACGGACGTGCTCGAGCCACGGGTGGCGCTGCAGGATGAGGCGCTGCTCTAAGCACCAGCGTGCCAAGTTGTTGCGCCACGTGTCGCCGCTGACATCCAATCCGTCGAGCGGCTGCCAGGCCGTGTCTTGCATGAGAAGCAGAAGTTCGTCCTTGCTGGCCACGTAGCGGTACAACGACATGGTGGTGAAGCCGAGGCGCTGCGCGACGCGCTGCATCGAGACCGCACCGAGACCTTGCTCGTCGGCGAGCTCAATGGCGGCGGCAACGATCTGCTCCAAGCTCAGTCCGACCTTCGGCTTGCGGCGTGACTCAGCGTGACTGGCCCAGAGGCGTTCCAGCGGAGTTGATTCTCTGTCGTTCATCCTCTCCTCTCACTCCTGCGTAGCACATACACAAGGTGTACTTGACACACTCAAGTGTATCACATACATTACCGTGTGCAACATACACAGAGGTGAGATGAGGTGAGAGCAGTGAGCGGAGCAATTGACGTCCGGGGTTTGGTGAAGCGGTTCGGCGCGAAGGTGGCCCTCGACCACCTGGACCTCACCGTCGAAGAGGGTCAGGTGCATGGCTTCCTTGGACCCAACGGAGCGGGCAAGACGACGACCACACGTATCCTCTTGGGGCTGCTGCACAAGGACGGCGGCAGTGCAACCGTTCTCGGGATGGATCCCTGGAGGGACGCAGCGGCACTTCACCGCCGGCTTGCTTATGTGCCTGGCGAGGTGAGTTTATGGCCAAACCTCACGGGCGGCGAGGTCATCGACATGCTTGGTTCGCTCCATGGGGGGTTCAGCCGAACGCGGCGGGCGGATCTCATTGAGCGCCTCCAGCTCGATCCGACCAAGAAGTGCCGCGCGTACTCCAAGGGCAACCGGCAGAAGGTGGCGCTTGTCGCGGCCTTCGCCACAAACGCTGAGCTTTACCTCCTCGATGAGCCGACTTCTGGCCTTGACCCACTCATGGCCGCCGTGTTCCAGGATCTGGTCCGTGAAGTGCACGCCGCCGGGAGCACCGTGCTTCTCTCCAGCCACATCCTCTCCGAGGTCGAAACGCTCTGCGACCACGTGACAATCATTCGTGCCGGTCGAGCCGCCGAGTCGGGCAGCTTTGCCGATCTTCGCCATCTGGCACGCACTACGGTTGTCGTCAAGACGGCTCAGCCGATCGTGTCCCTGGCCGATACGCCTGGCGTGTACGACGTGCGTGTTAAGCAGGGTCACGCTGAGTTCAGTGTGGACGCTGATGAGCTGAACGCCGTGCTCGAACGCCTCGTGGATCTCCACATCCAATCATTGACGACGTCGCCACCCACCTTGGAAGAGCTCTTCATGCGCCACTACCAAGAGGCTGCCGTGGATGATCCTCGAGCGGTTGGCGATGCACGAGCTGAAGCGGGGGCAGTGCGATGAGCCCCCTGACCGGGACCGGGATGCTGTTCTGGCTGGCAGTGCGCAGGGACCGCTTCCTGCTGAGCGCCTGGGTCCTGGCGCTCACGGTATTCCTCTTTGGTACTACGCATATGTCCGTTGTGGGCTTGCCAACGCACCGCGATCTGTTGAGCGAGACGCACTTCATGGCGGCTAACCCGGCGATGCGTTTGCTCAGCCTGTCGGCTGGAGCCAGCGTTGGTGCCTACGCGATGAGCCGCAGCTACGTAACGATTGCGATCTTGGCGGCGGTTATGAGCGCATTCACCGTTGTGCGTCACACGCGTCAGAACGAGGAGGCGGGCCGCGAGGAACTCTTGCGCGCCGGGGTTGTGGGGCCGGCAGCGAGCGTAGTTGCGGCGACGCTTCTGGCTCTGGCGGCAAACGCTGTCCTCGCGCCGCTGCTCGCCGTCGCAATGATCCTCAACGGCCAGCCCGTCGGGGGGTCACTCGCGTCCGGTGCCGCGATCGCGGGGGTGGGCGTCGCCTTCACGGGCGTAGCGGCCTTGGCGGCGCAGCTCTCTTCTACAGCCCGCGGGGCGAACGGCCTAGCAATGGGAGTCTTAGGTGTCGCCTTCATGGTCAGTGGCATCGGTAACGTTCTTGGTCACGTGGATTCGCGCGGTTTAGTGGCCTTCAGTGCGTGGCCCACTTGGCTGTCGCCCATCGGCTGGGGGTTCGAGATCCGTCCATTCGGAGGCGATCACTGGTGGGTCTTAAGCTTGTTCGCCGTCTTCGCCGGCGGATTGATCGTCGCGGCGGCGCGCAACGCAGCGCGACGCGACCTTGGCCGCGGCCTGCTTCCCGTGCAGACAGGCCACGCAGAGGCGTCGCGGCTCCTCGATGGTCCGTTCGGACTGGTCTGGCGCCTGCAGCGCACGGCCTTTGTCTCGTGGCTGATCGCGGCGCTTGGGTCTGGCCTGATCTTCGGCTCTGTCAGTGGCAGCGCGCGTTCGTTGTCGGGCAATGCGCAGCAGTGGTATGAGCGTGTCGGAGGGTCGTCGGACATGCTTGCCGCGTTCATCACTTCAATGGTTCAGCTCGCCGGCATGATGGCGGGCATATACGTGGTTCAGGTGGTGCTGCGCCTGCGGGAAGAGGAGGCGCGTGGTCGGCTTGAACCGCTTCTGGGCAGTGCGGTTAGCAGGCCGCGCTGGGCGCTGAGCTACCTCGTGACGGCGGGCGTGGGCGCCATCGCTCTGCTCGTCGCCTTCGCGGCGGCAATGGCCTTTACAGCTGGGCAAGCTGTCGGCGGCACGTCTGGCTTCCTGAGCGACGTGACGACTGCGGCCCTGGCGGAGCTGCCTGCGGTCGTCGTGCTGGCCGCTTGTGTGTTGGCGTTGCTCGCTGTGCTGCCCCGTTGGTCGGTCACGCTCTCCTGGCTGCTGCTGGCGGCGTCGGTTCTCTTGAGCCCGACGTTCGGGACCAGTCTTCGCTTGCCCGAGTGGGCCCTGAAAGTCTCGCCGTTTGGCCACCAGAGAGCGCCGGCTTTGCCAGTCAGCTGGCCAGCTATTGCCGCTCTCCTTGCGGTAGCGGTGTGTCTCACCGCGATAGGCCTCGTCGCGTTCCGGCGGCGGGACCTCATTGTTGGCTGACCGCTCGTTGACCAACGGTGGCTGACCGGTGCTGCTCCTGACGTCAGCGTGAACTCTGGCGTGGTTTGCTGGCGCGGCGCCGTTACTCAGCGTCAAACGGCGCCGCGCCACGCGTGAGAGTGAGAAAGACGAGCACTCCGGCGCCGCTGAGTACGGCGATGAGGAGCGCCATGGGGGCCGCCGTCCCGTTGCCGCCGATGCCTGCCAGCGGGGCAATGGCAGCGCCGCAGGCGAACTGGGTGACACCCAAGAGCGCCGCGGCGCTGCCGGCATGCCCTGGCTCGAGTGTCAGGGCCAGAGCGGGGACGTTGGGATTCACCATGCCGAGAGTGGCCACGAAGGCAAACAGGAGCACAGTCACTGGGAGAAAGCTGATGGCGCCAGCGGTGACGAGGAGCGCTAAAGCGACGCTTGCGGCCAAGCAGATCGCGAGCGCAACGCCGAGGAGCTGGCGCGGGGAATGCGAGCGCAGCAGACGACCGTTCACCTGGCTCAGCACGAGCTGGCCGGCGGAGTTGGCCCCAAACACGAGGGCGAAGGCCGCTGGCGTAAGGCCAAGCACGTCCTGGTAGACGAATGACGAGTCCGACAAGTACGAGAACATGGCCGCGAACATCAGGGCACCCGTGAGGACGTAGCCCATGAAGAGGCGGTGCGAGAGGAGCGAGCCGAGCAAGCGGAGCGTGAGCATGAGGCTTCCGCGCGATCGCCTTTCGCGGGGATGCGTCTCGGGCACGCCGAGGGTGGCGGCGAGAGTCAGCGCCGCTCCGCCGGCAGCAAGCAGCCCGAACACGACGCGCCAAGTGGCGAACTGCAAGATAGCTCCGCCCACGAGGGGAGCGACGATGGGCGCGAGACCACCGATCAGCCATAAACGGGAGAAATAGCGGGCCGCCCCTCGGCCGCGGTGTAAGTCGCCGACAATGGCGTTCGCCAGAACGATGCCGGCCGCTCCCGACAGGCCCTGGCCAGCGCGCGCGGCGATGAGCAGCCACATGCTCGGAGCGAGGGCGCACAGCAGCGACGAGAGGGCGAACGCCGTCATGCCAGCGATGAGCGGCTGACGACGGCCCCACCGATCGCTTAAGGGACCGATGACCAGCTGACCGACCGCGATGCCCAGGAGACAGGCAGTGATTGTGAGCTGGACAGTCGAGGCTGAAGCGCTGAGCTCGCGTGAGATCGATGGGAGAGCCGGGAGATAGGTGTCGATCGAAAACGGCGCGATGCCCGACAGGGCGCCCAGCACCAGGAAGAGCAGTACAGCTCTTCGTCCTTCGGGCGCGGCCGCTGTGTCCGCGCCACGAGGCGCATCGGTTGCAGCGCCCTCGGCCGCGGTGCGAGGCGCATCGGTCCGGGCGTTTGCGTCGGCGATGCGAGGCGCGCCGGTCGGCGCGGGATCGGGTGATGCTGGATGCTTCTCCACCAGGACAGCGATTGTCTCACAGACAAACGCGGCCAGCTCTGAGGCGCGGAGCGCCGCGAACGCCTTCGACCGCGCGCGTCCAATGCTCGCGACCGGCAAAGTGCGGCCCAGACGCTGATACCGAAAGCCTTGCCGAGCTTCAGTAGCGTATCCGTTGCGGGCGTCTGCTCCTCGCGCGGGTCGTACCAGCGACTGACGGCGCGGGCGGGCGTGAGAAACTCTTCCGCGAAGTCGTTGGCGGCTGCTTCGCGAGGATTGGTACGCGCCCACTCGGTGCGTTGGTCGACTACGTCACCGGGGCCTAAACTTAGGTGGGCAAAGGCGTGCGCCAGGGCGTAGGGCTGCAGTATCACTGAGCGCGCCGCGTTGACGAAGGGGAAGGGAACGCGGCGCGCCGTGGCTGGGGCGCGGTGGCGCTTTTCGCTCACGGCCAATGTGTGTCATGCGGGCGCTGGCTGTCGAGCAAGCTCACGCGACCCCAGTCAGCCCCGGTGTGCCCAAGCGCGCTCACGTGGGCCTGGCAAGCTCACGCGAGCCCGGTCAGCCCGCGTGTGCCTGGCGCGCTCACCGTGGGCCCAGCGCGCTCACCGTGCGCCTGGCGCGCTCGCGTGTAGCGGCTGCGCTCAGTCTCGCGTCTGCGGGTGATGCAGGAGCGGTCTGGGGATCGCCAAGGCCGCCAGCGCGGAGAGGAGCAGGGCGATACCGAAGATCCAGAACACCGTGACCACGTCCTTCTCGCTGACGAGGAAGCCGATGCAGAGCACGAGCACGGCGCCGATACCGTTCGCGAGGCCCAGGGCGATGCCCGATCCGAACGATGGGTTCTCGCGGAAGATGTCTTGGCCGATGAGGACCGTCGCCGATGAGCTTAGGAACATCACGATGCCCAGCGATC
>Ga0207433_10005449_pt1 | contig 22748 bp, 26 predicted proteins | sample YelNatPaOPGAMG01_FD_187559 | JGI IMG/M metagenome (GOLD analysis project Ga0207433, IMG submission 187559) | Hot spring thermophilic microbial communities from Obsidian Pool, Yellowstone National Park, USA - OP-RAMG-01 (SPAdes) (version 3) | ecosystem: Environmental > Aquatic > Thermal springs... | reverse complement strand
TTAACTTTTACCGTAGCATAATCACCAGGTTTTAAATTTCTTTGGTATTCAACTTGATGAATTTTTGGCGGAGTTTTATCCCTACTCAAATAATATCCCAAACCAAGAGCCGTACTAATGGCCAAGCCTGCAAAAAGCAAGCCAAGTTTTTTCCTCCTCGAAATTCCTCTCCTCTCTTCAGCATCAAACTGTTTGTTGAACTCTTCAGCCTCCTTAGGGTCTTTTGCCTTCAAAATTTTATAAGCTAACTCTCTAGCCCCTGAAACTATGCTTTCAGGATAACTCGCCTTCACCTCGTCAGCAAATTTTGAGAAAGAACTTCTTTTGAAGATCAATCCATTTTTTTTCATTGAAATTCTCAAAATAGCTCACAAGTTGTTGAGCAAGCTTCTCCCTCCCCTCTTTTATTATTGCTCCCCTTTCTTCTTCTGAAAGGAAGAGTGGCCCAAGAATTCCAAGCTTTTCATCAAAGTAACAGTTCAAGGCTTCAGGATTTGTCACATCTCCCTCTTTTGGCGGTATTGAATCAAATGCCTCCAACAATTCAACAGCTTTATCTTCAAATTTCGACAAAGCTTCAAAAGCTTCAATCACTTCTTTTTTAGCCTTCTCATAATTTGTCCGTATGGCAATATAAACTCCTTCCGGCATAAGAGAAAAAGCTAAATTTTTGCCAATGTAGTTTAAATCTGGTTTGCTGGATATCTTGGCCAATCTTTCCAAATGTTTTATATCATAAGCAGTTCTAAGGTAATCTTCTTGGAAAAAGTTTCTAGATATCATGTTTGCACCAATTTATTTTTCCATATAAAGGCATTTAAGTTTAACCATTAAGATATTCTTACACCTTACAAGTAAAGGTTTTAAACTTCTCTAAAACCCAAAACATGTCAAAAAAGCAAAGCCTGAGCTGCTCAATTGTTTGATTTAAATTATCTCCGTTAATGCTAATGGAAGAATGATTGTCTTTCCAATAAAGTTTAAGTGAGATCCTTCTAGGCTTTGCTTGGATGTATTGAGAAACTATTCCCTTTACGATTTCACTAGGTTTTTTCTATTACACTCTCTATGAAGGATAACCCAGTCATCCTTTCCTCCTTCAGAAAGAGCTATTTTATGGTCTACCTCATGTTTTCTCAGAAACTCCTCTACATCGTTTAAAGCTGACTTTTCTATTTCTTCCTCGCAAAGAAAACATTTTCCATTCTGGAATTCAAGTATTCTACCTAAGATTTCCATCTTCTTCTCTTTTGAAAGAGTGTGAAATAATCCCATTTAACCACATTTAAACTTTAGTAACGTTATTTAAAAACCTTTAACATATCTACCGGAAAATGGCCCCTTAACTATAAATACAAATTGTACTTTATCGGAACTATCGGCAAATCACACACTCGTAACCTATTTTCCTTAAATATGGAAAATCTAAACCATGAACTCTCAGATTCTAGTCAATCTAGAAGTGCTTTCGCTTTCATACTTACCTGAAAAGCTTTTACATAGAGAAAGGGAAAAAGCTCAATTTCTCAACAACATAAGAAGTTCCATCAATACCTTTATCTGCGGTAATAATGGTTCTGGAAAGACCTCTTTAGTTAAGCATGTTTTACACAGTCTAAATAAGAAAGAGCTTGCATTCTACGTTGACTGCTCGGTCTACCAAACAACTTACAGCGTTCTGAAAGAAATCTTACCAAAGAGCGAGTTCATCCTCTACAGAAGTAATTACGAGTTGATAAAAGAGTTGCTGAAACAAGCAAAGGAGAGGAAGTTTACTATATGCTTGGATAACTTTGAGAAGCTTAAGGATAAAGACTTAATAGCAAGGTTCATGAGCATAGGCTTATGCGTAGTCCTCATTTCGGACAATGAAGAAAACTTCTATCTGCTTAATGAGAACATAAGGTCAAACATTCCAAGTGTGATAAAGCTTCAGCCTTACGCTCCTTAATGAGCTCATTCACATATTCGTCAACCTTCTGCCTAATCTCGTCTGAAATCTCCTCTTCTCTGAATAGTAGGCTTCTATGAAGCCTTATGTTTGCGATATCTATATCGTGTAAAGTAACTGTGTGGGTTATGGTCTTTGTCTTCCTAACTGGACCGCTTGGCCTCTCAACAATTCTTGCAACCCTATATTCGCCAGTTCTACCCTTAGTAGTTACACCTTTACTAGCAGCCCTACCGAGCTTGGTTATCCAGCCAGTCTCCGCGTCGATCTCGATAACATCACTAACTCTAATCGGCAACTCTAAGAGCTTGTTAGCTATGCTCTCACCAACCTCAAGGGTTTTAGTCTCATCCTTAGTCGCCAACGTTATTATTGCGCCGGTAGCGATCTGGATGTATGGATTGTATGGGTATGGTTCTTTCTCAATATCCAGCTCTACAACCTCACCTTCGTAAACCTCTTTAGTCTCCTTTATCCTAACGCCGATAGCTCTTCTAATTGCCTGCCTAAGGGATTCAGACTTTCTAATGGTTAATCCATAAATTTCCGAGCCAGATAGTGCAACGAAGGGGACATCTTGACCTAGCTCCCTAGCCATGCCGATAGCAATAGCAGTTTTACCAGTTCCTGGAGGACCGACTAGAAGCAGCCCATGCCCCGGCCTCTTACCTTGCTTGATAAGTTGAACTATTATACCAGCAGCTTCCCTAGCCTCCTTTTGACCCACAAGCCCATCGGCGACATCAATAGCCCTCAAGTTCTTGTCAAGCCCAAGGCCGGTCACATGACTATGAATACCGAGGTGTTTAGCCTCAGCTCTTCTCGCTTCAACCTCTTTAATCTTAATCTCCCTAGACATAGCAGAAATACTAGTAAGGATGCGGGGTAAAAAATTTACCGCTAAAAACGAAATTGGAACCCCATCTTTGATAAAGAGGGTATTAATGCACAGGGTAGTATGTAGCCGTGGAAGTGGTCATACCATACCCTTTTTGGTCTTACGGATGCTCTCCATATGATGGACTTGGTTTAGGTATTTAAGTCCGATTAATTACGCGATAAAATGATTCGCGGTTAAAAGCTTAAGCTTACATTAGATCATTTCTATATCTCACTCTGGAGTGGGTTTATTGGTCCTATATGTCCATAAATTGTTTGGCAAATCACCGTTTTAAGACCTATATTCTTTAAGATGTTCCAGACATTAACCATCTCTTTGAAACTAGGTCTTGAAATATCTCTTCTCCTAAACTCTGGTCTATAGTCCAATACGCAAACTTGGACTTCTGAGTCTATTTTAAATATCTCATCGCCGATTTTAGATATTTCATCAAGTGATATTAGACTTCTATTGTACGGTATTCCAACGCCGATGAATACTTTACCCTTATAATTGTCTACGAGGTACTTAAATGCGTTCCAAGCCGTTGAGTGGTATTTAACGGCTAATTCTCTATCCCTTATTCCAGTTATCCTCATAAAAGTTTCCACGTATAGGCCTTTCAAATCTGGACCAATATCTGTTACACCTGCCTCTACTAGCTCATCAATGTAGTCTCTCGTCAATAGCGTTGCATTTGTATCTACGTGAAATCTTGCTTCAGCATCTGCATTAAGCCTTCGCAATTCCTTAATATATTGGATTAGCCATGGCCTATTTAATGTGCATTCGCCTCCGGAAATTGCCATCCTATCCACACCGTAGCGTAATCTAGCGTCAGTCGTTATAATGGCCGCTTCTCTAGGCGTATACGCATATTCTCTACCATTATAGGTTGTAGTCCAATTTTGACATTGAGGGCAACGAAGGTTGCAGCCGCATGCGAAAACTGCAACTTCAACGTAACGTCTACCCTTAAGCCACCAGGGTGTTCCAACACCTCCTACTGGATGACCCATCCAGCCGTGGACAAGCCTTTTTGGAATATAATCATCTGGAAGTCTTGTTTCAATTTCCATATTATCTCTCACAGCGGTAATGCAACTAGGCTTTACAGTACCATCGACTTTAACTGCGCAACTGTAGCAGCCTCCAATTTCACATAGAACTAGTAGATCCCCTTCTCCTGGGAATCTACCAATTCTATAACCGAGTAGTTCAAGAGCTTTTCTAACTGTTATGTTTTCCGGAACGAAGAAGCTTTCACCGTTAACCTTGATTTTAACATCTCCCCTTTGAGGGCTCTCCCTCATAACTATGGCTTCATTTGGACATGCTAGGTAGCAGGCTCCACAGCCCACGCACTTCTCAACTCGACCTACTCCACCGCCGGGACATGCTACGATCTCATCGCAAACGCCGCATCTGGTGCATTTACTGAGAATCCTCTCAGCATATAACATAAGGATCAGACTTTAAACTAAACGTATGAGCTTAATCAAATTTAAAACGGTCTTCCCCGCTCTTATAAGTATAGCATCTGATGCTACTTTGTTCAACTCCTCCGTACTTTCCAGCATGAATCAGCCAAGTAGGAGTGAATAGACTTCAAGCATGGTCATGCCTTTAGCTGAAACGGTTCTTCCGTTTAATCTGACAACGCCCCCTCTATGGGATAACTGTTCGGCTCTTTCAGCATCGTGGAATTCTACTTTAAGCTCGATCGGTTTTTCAGGCTTAAATGGAGCGAATTGCCCAGCTCTTTTAATGGCTGTAGCCGCAGCATCTCTTATCAACTTTTGAGAAACTTTTGGATGTAGACACTTAGCTGCAAACCTACTCGTAGCCTTCTTTACAGCGACAGTACATACATTCTTCAGAAGATTTTCAGCCTCACGGACGGCGGCGTAATCACCAGTTACCAAGCCTACCGGAACATTATAATCTCCGGCTAGAGCAGCCCACAACCCTATCTCTCCAACTGGAATACCGTTCAACCAGACGTTGTCTATGGCTGTGGATAGCGTATGTGTAAGAAGCCCTTCTGAAGTACCAGCCATGGAGTGGGCACCTATAGCAAACATCAGATTGAAACTCTCATCTAAACCTTCAAGTTCAAGAACCCTTCGACCCCTTATCAATTGAGCCCTTGGATCAAGCTCTTCTATTAGAATGGTCAATGCGCCTCCATGACCATCTAAAACAATAACTTCATTGGCACCGGCTTCGAAAGCCCCTTCAATAGCCGCGTTGACATCGCCAGTTAGAAGCCTCCTAGCAGTTTCATAGTCTTTACCGCCGAAGTCTATATCGGACCAGTGTCCGGCTACTCCTGAGGCCCCTTCAAGATCGGTCATAATGAATACTTTCATTGCAAAATCCCAGACTATCTTTAGGTACGGTATGTATTTAAAATATTCTTAAGCCGAACCTAGTGAACTCTGAGTAATCTTCCCAGTCGAAACACTATGAGGGGGCTCATTTATATGCGAGGTTGGGATGGAGCTTTATGCCTGATTAAACTCTTCACCGGGCTTCATAAAGTTTGTGAAGACGGCGTACGTTGGATAAGTAGATGTTGGAATAGTCTTATTGAATTGAAAGATTTTGATTAGTCTATCTCATTCGCATTACAATATTTCGTAAAAATGATGATACTTAAGACTATCGAGGCTTTAAGGGCCGTGAGTGGGTAGACGTATGAGTTGACGTTTACGATCCAACCAATCTTAAAGATGGCAACTACTCTTGCATTTGTACTCCTTTAAGTTTTTCTTGAAGTTTCTCCCTAGCTTCCTTAAGTTGAGCTCTAGCTTTAGTCTCCTGCTTATTCAAGATTGTTAATCGGGCGTTTAAAAGTTCTTTTTGATCTTTAAGTTCATCTATAAGCTTTCGACGGTCTGCTTTAATGAGTAGGCTTCCGACAGACTTGTAGACTATTGTATTATCATCGGCTTTCTCAAGCTCTTCTAATGCCTTCTCAACACCCATAAGCTCCATTTCAACCTGTTGCCTCTGAGCCACTACTGCTTGAAGAGTCTGCTGAATCTGCTGGAATCTGACAAGTTGTTCTTGAACAGCTGGGGGAATTTCAGCATCACTCAAATTTAGACACCTGAATTTCTTCACTCAGTCTTCCCAATAAATCTTCCTACTAAAGGTAGAGTTTTAAACCCCAGCTTTTCAAAAGTTTTCTCAAAGCTTCGCGTTTAAATAATGTTAGGACGGCGTAACCTAAAACGGCTATTGAGATTAAACTGCTTAAGCTCACACTAGCCATCACGTACAGCCAAGCTGGTAGTCCAGGCGTTAGCTCGGGCGTTGGAAATATCAACCATAGGTAGCTTCCGACTATGACGCCAATTTCTAACGCCGCCAATAGGCAGGCTATTTTAACCTTTTTCCTAAATGTGAATAATGTTAATGAGGCTATCAAGTTAGCTAGCGGTCCGAGTGTAACGTCAAAAATTAGACCTAGAGACATGGTGAATGCTCCGCCTGAAATATAGAAGAGCAGGTTTCCAATGAAACAGCCTACCGTAACCCCAATTATGACTGGCGGACCTAAGAGGGCGGATAGCGTTATTAAGCAGTCGGATATTCTAAGTTGGATTGGGCCGAAGGATATGGGTGCTAAAGCTAAAGTCAAAGCGGCATATAAACTTGCCACTGAAACAGTTAAAGCCGATTCTTGAGTTCGCATAGCGACTATTAATCTGTACTACAGTAGAATAATAGTGTTACTTCCCAGTTAACCGTTAGAAAGTACACGTACGCGTTACTGCTTATATCCTTGAAAAACCTATTAGATTTTTCAGCTTGAAGGTTGAACGTTTAATCGTTGGAGTATTAAAGACGAACTGTTATGTAGTTGAGGGTAATGGTGAAGGTTTAATAATAGACCCGGGCGGTTCTCCAGAGGCTATAGTTAGCCACGTATTAAAGCGTAGGTTAACTGTGAGGTCGATTTTAGTAACTCATGGACATCCAGACCACTATTCAGCCTATTTAGAAGTTAAGGAGACTTTAAGATGTAAAGTCATTATGCACGAATTGGATCTGGAAACTGCAAGCCTTATGGGTATGCCTATTGAGCCGGACGTTTATGTTGATGATGGTTCAACGATTGAAGTTGGAGATTTAAGGTTTAAAGTTTTACATACACCCGGCCACTCACCTGGAAGCATATCCTTACTTGGCTATGGCTTAATTTTCACAGGTGACTTAATGTTTAAGATGGGTTACGGTAGGACGGACTTACCCGGCGGGTCTTACACTATGTTGATGAGAAGCCTTAAGAGGATTTTAAGTTTTGAAGACGACTTGAAGGTGTACCCTGGGCACGGTCCTGCAACCAGTCTACAGGATGAAAAGGATTTTTATAGACGTTTGCTATTCAAATAGTGGATTATGTGTTTAAACGTCTCCTACGGCTTTTAAATTTAAAAAGCCTAGGGATGTGTTTAAAGTATGTCTAAGTCTATGAAGTCTAAGCCGAGAGCTTTAATAGGCATGGTTAAGACGAACCCGCACGATCATAGCTTATACTTACTTAAACTTACAGAGTTTAAGTCTCTTGTCGAAGCCGCTGGTTATGAAATCTGCGGAGTCGTCGTTCAAGTTAGATCTAAGGAGAGTGTAGATTACGCGTTCGGTAGAGGAAAAGTTGAGGAGATTAAGAATCTTATAGAAGAGAAGGAGGCCGACGTCTTCGCAGTATATAACATTTTAACTAGTAAACAGAAGTATAACTTGGAATGTTACCTAGGAGTCAGCGTTTTAGACAGGTATGAGGTTACTCTTGAAATATTTGATAAGGCGAGCTCAGATGAACTCAGTAAGCTTCAGATAGAGCTTGCTAGGCTTATTAAAAGCTATCCATATGAGAAGCTTAAGGCGAGCTTCAAGTATAGAGTTGGAAGGGAGCACCCTTGGAAGAGGTCTAGTGGGGAGTACATATACCATTCCATTGTAAACACGCTGAGGAGGAGGATGGCTAAAGTCTACGATGAACTTGAAGAGAGGAAGAAGGCTAGGATAGAGCAGATATTTAAGAGGCGTAGGATGGGTTCACCGATAATATGTATAACAGGCTACTATAGCAGTGGTAAAACCTCCCTCTTCAATGCTTTAACTGGTTTAAATAAACCAGTTAGCCCAAAGCCTTTTACAACACTCTCGAGCAAGTATTACCTTTCCAACAAGTATGGGGAAGTCTTCCTCGTAGATACCATAGGGTTTGTACACGATTTAGACCCTAAAATGTTTGAATCTTTTGAATTAACTCTAAACGACATAAGATTTTCAGATGCTGTAATTCTAGTCGTAGACTGCTCAGACCCTCAACCTATAATGCTGTTTAGGCTATCTACGTGCTTAGACGTGTTGAAAAACCTTAACATAGACTTCAATAGAATGGTTGTAGCTTTAAACAAGATAGACCTTTTGAATGAAAATGAAGTCTTTAACCGTTTGAAAACAATATCCGATTACGTAAACCCGATACCTGTCGTACCCATATCCGCTGAGAGAAAGCTAAACTTAGAAAAACTAATGTCTACAGTATTCTCTAAGCTTAGTCAACCTAAGACCTGATGATAGACCCGTTAGTGGAGAATATCTGGAGGTTGTTTTCCATGTAATAGAATGAGGAGAATACTGACTTATAGCTATTTTTACGCTAAATTCTTAACATCAACGGATAGAGATTCCCCGCATTTAACCCCTTATTTTTTCCATAATTTGCTTAAGCTTACCCCTTTACACGCCTCCCGTGTTGAGAATTCCGCATCCTTCCGTTTAAGGATGCGTAAAGTCTAGAGTAGCTCTTTCAGCAGCTTCGCCCGTGGCAAACCTAGAATCGGCTAGGTATTGAATTTGAGAAAACCCATAGCCTTTCTAAAAATCCATCCTCTCTCCAATTGCAACCGAGTACAGAGCTCCCGGGCCACTCACGAAAGGAGGCGTTTTCTATTCTCTCTTCGAATGTAACCGCACGTTTTCCAATTTGTCACCGTTGTCGTCGTTGAATGTTCCCCGTCTTCCATGTGGAGGGGTTTCTAGAGCCTGAAAACTCCGTGAGGCTTCCGCAGTTTAAACCGCTGGTTTACGCTTTGAAGCCCGAGTCATCGAGAATGGCCCGTTTTACATGGCGCTTGAAGCCTTCTTTAAATCGTGAAGCTCTATGAGAGTTCGCCCGCGTCTCCATGCCCCTACGCCTCAGCGGGTGGGCTTCCAAGAGACCCTCACCCACCTCATCTTACAGCTATCTGCCCGAAGCCTTTAGGCTTCCACCTCCCAACCGTTTTTAAGCCGTTAAAAGAGACCGTTAACCCATAGATGATTTCCCTAGGCAACTTCCCTCTAAAATTCAGACAATCAAAAACTATACATGTCTTTCCACGTTTAAAGCATATTTTACCATACCTTTATTTTTACCGTATTCTATATAGAATACAGTTAAAACTGTTTTTAACGTCTAAACTCCTCCTCTTAAGAGGATATGTTAAAACTTGTATGGATTTTGTATGGAAAATTGTATGGCTGTTACTATGGATGTTCAACCCCCCTCCCCTAGTTTTTCTCCATTATATTTTTACGGCGTTTTTCCCATGTTCTGCCCCGTTTTTCAAAACCTCTTCAATTCATCTCTCACAATATCTTCGATCAGGCTTTTCACATAGTCAGTCATTGGATTGGTTTTCAGTTGAAGTATGAAGCGTTCACAAGCCTCCATCTTCATCGAGAGGCGGTAAACCTTAAATGTGTTGGCCGTTTAAACGTGTTTAGACTAGTTTCTCAGAGTGGTCTGTATGGTTGTTAGGGTGAGGGATGCCCGTGTGGACGATTTGAACCGGATAATCGACTGCCAGATCTCGGTGTTTGAAAGCTTTAGAGGTATTCTACCGGATTCGTTTGTAGACGAAGAGTTGAAGACACTTAAGTCTTCCGAGTGGAGGGAGAGGTTTAAGAAGTCCTTGGAAAATCCAGACACGATAGCCCTTGTCGCGGAAGAGGGTGGTTGCATCCTGGGGGTAGCCTATGGAAACGTTAGAGGTGGTGTAAGCCACCTCGGATTCATAGGTGTTAAGTTGGAGTTTAGGAGGAGGGGTATAGGCTCAAGCCTCCTGGAAGAGTATATCAGCAGGTCTAAGAGTAGAGGAGCCCACAAGGTTTCACTTTGGACTGTGGCGGATTTGAAAGACGCGGTAAGGCTCTACGTGAAGAAGGGCTTCGTACCGGAGGGCTTCATGAGGAAGCACAACCACAAGATGGACATGATATTCTACAGCTACTTCCTACAGCAGCCGTAACCATTCATAAACCCTTCTCTTCCGCCATGCCTAGCCGCTAGAATACTACGCAAAATTGTATGCGTCATTCAGCAAGTATTTTTAACTTTAATGGTATGAGATGGTTTGTGAGATAATGGTGGATGCTTTTGGAAAGGCATTAATGGGGTATTTGAATGGGGATAAATCGCCCTATATTATTCGTAGAGATAATGGTCTCATAGAGAAGCATGATGCTGGAGAATATTTCACCAAGTATGAGCAATGGGATAATTGTGAAAGAGAGATTTTGAAATATGTTCGAGGAAGGGCGTTAGACATAGGTGGTGGGGCGGGTAGACATGCCTTGTATTTGCAAAATAAAGGGTTTGAGGTGCATGTAATTGATATTTCTCCCCTAGCTGTAAAGGTTATGAAGAGAAGAGGGGTAAAAAATGTCTATTTGATGGATTTAATGAGATTAGAATTTCCGGAAAATTACTTCGACTCCATTTTAATGATGTTTAATAACTTCGGCTTAGCAGGAACCATAGAAGGTACAAAGAAAGTCTTAAAAGTTCTTCATAGAGTATCTACCGATAAAGGAAGAATAATCACTACAATTAGAGACCCGTATAAAACTGACAACCCACAACACCTAGCATACCATGAGAGAAATAGGAGGGAAGGTAGGCCAGCAGGTCAAGTAAAAATAAGAATTGAGTATAAGGGTGAAATTGGAGATTGGTTTGATTTGTTGATGGTTCCCCCCGGGAAGAATTAGAAAGTTTAATAAAAGATGTTGGTTGGGGTATTTTAAGAATCGTTAGAGAAAATGGATATTATGGGGCGGTTTTAGAGAAGATTTAATCTATCTTTCCGGCTTGTTAAGCCCCCGCTTCGCAAGCCCTCCTCTATTTTAGGTAGCGGATGGGTGAGTTCAGACTTCTGGAAGTCGTCGAGGCTCCAAAGAAATATCTCTTGTTTCCACCTTCAAACCTTGAAGTAGCTCTCTAGGATCCATCTTGCTAAAGTCGTCTTCCCTATTCCTGATGGACCTACGAGAAAAACGTCTTCTATGAGCTTGTTTCTCAAAGCGGGCTTCAAGCATCTCTCTAACTCCTTAAGCTGATCTTCCCTATGCAGAAGCCCTATCGGGATAAATGCTTCAGTTAAAGGCAGCTCGTTAAAAACTATCGTCCCATCGCCGTTTTCCATGTTGAATTTTTATCAGCACCTATTCATATCATTAACGTTCCGATGGGGATTCCGGTAGAAATGTTAAATATTTACGCTCTAGCTCAGCGTAATGATATGAATAGGTGCTAATAAAAAGCTCAGTCAAAAAGGAAAAATTTCACAAAATGATGTCTAGGAGGATTATTATTGTAAGCAAAAAGTCATGACCAATACATTTGTGAAGTGCCTACTTTTTACCCTTAAATGTTGAGCCTTCTTCGAAGACTCATTGTTTACGTTGATTTTTATCTCCCCTATACTCCTCCCTTATCTTCTCCTCAAGCTCCATGCTCCCCTGCTCCAGCACTTCTATATTAACCTAGTAGCCAGCCCATGCAAGCAGCTCCAGTTTTAGAGCTACTTGAATTTCCGCATAGGGTCTGCAGAGCAGTGGAAACTATACGCATAACAATCATAGACTATGGATGGATTTAGTATGGATTGTAGCTGTGCAACGGAGAGTCTATAGTGCCTGGCGGCCTCTTTGTGAATCCTTGGTTCACGTGAACCAAGGTTTTTTGCCCCTACCTCCTTTATTGAGCTGAGCCTCCTACTTCTGAGCCTTACTCAGATTTTACCTCGAACCTGTGCAGGAGACATTTAAACGACTTCCAGAAAGCCGAGCTTGCCTATCCGCTTCTTGAAATTGAGAAGGAGCTGGCAAGTCAGAGGCAGCGTTTAAGGAGCTCTGAGAATATGAGTGTGAGTGCGAGTAGAGCTCCTATTGCTAGTGGGACTAGTCTCTTGCTTAGTGAAAAGATGAAGGCGCCTAAAGATGGCGCGGCTAATGATGCTAGTAGCGATACGGATGTTAGTGAGCCGAAGACCGTGCTACGGATGTCTTGAGGCGTGAAGTCTGATATAAACGTGTTACTCGAAACTTGACTTAGAGTAGAGGCTAGGGTCGATGTAGAGACTAAGGCGAGGACAAGCGCCAGCGATCCCCGTGGGAGAAATGCTAGTGTTATCGTTGGAAGAGCCATGAGTAATAGTGCTAGTTGTAGGCTTCTCAGCGCTCCCAGAGCACTTACCAGCAGGCCCATGAACACTATTGTAAGCGAGGCGAGGCTCGATACTGTGTATATTAATCCCACGTCGCTCTTAGATAATCCAAGCTCAAAATTGAAGTACACAGACATGTAGATCGAATATAGTGTAGAGGCCACAACGCTTAGCACGGCCATTACGCTGAGGTAGATATATGGCGCACCTAGACTTTTCAACCTGCCGATATTACTGAAGCTCTTGAAAAACTCCCCAATCCTTGAGGCCATACCAACCCCACTACTTCTCTCATGCCCAGTTGTGAGAGTTTCGCGGAGGAGTAGTCTTGCTAGAAGTGAGAGGGTGCTCAGTGATAGGATGATTAGAGCGGTTACTTGAAGGCTCATTGCTGCGAGCTCCCCGAGAATGAGAGAACCTACTGCCAGGGATACAGATGACGCGAAACTCATCACCGTGAACGCGTGCCCTCTCAGAGGCCCCTCCACAGACTCTGCAACTAAGCTATTTGTTGCGGGCATACTCAGAATATTGGAGACTTCACGGATCACTATAGCTACTAAGAGCGTGATTATGGACGGGTATAAAAAGATCATTCCATAGGCAGCTACGACGAATAACGTACTCACCACGACCATTAATTTTCTACCGTAATCATCTGCCAGCACACCACTAATTAGGCTAAGGGGTGCTGAAATGGCGTAGGCGACTGTGTAGGCAAGTCCAAGATAGATCACTGGGCCCAGCTCAGCGAGGACTATGGGGAGCATCCACGTGAAGAAAGCTGCAGAGAGGGATGCGAGGATCGAGGAGATAATGATTAATATAATGTTCCTCCTCACCAATACCACGAGATAATATTTAAACATGTCTAATCCCTGAACTAAATTCAAGCCGTAATTTTTTAAGTTTTAAGAAGACCTCAAAAAAGAGGTGGGGAATAAGCCGTTCTCATAGAGTACTTGGCATATTGGGAACGGTGCATTATACCTCCCGTAGTAGTCAAGAGCATAAGCAGGCAGGCATTTGCACAATATTGAGCGAAAACACATTTACTACATACACCACCAAAATCTTTAGGTTGCAGTTCTCTAATCTTCACAAAAATATTGCTATTAGTAAAAAGCTCTCTAAATCTAGTTTTCTTGATATTTCCTGCAATATATCCATGAAATCTAAATACAGCACATACAGTTAACGTCGTCACCACGTGTAGGCTACCGTTTAAAGTAGACCTCGAATCGCTAGCCATTATGCTTCCAGAACAAGTCAGGCTTAACTCCAGGTATCCGAGATACAGACGCGCCTACGTGAAGGTTAAGGGTATGAAGGGCATAGTTACAGTATTCGGCTCAGGAGCCATAATAAGCGTCGGCTCTAGAAGCATGGAGGAGGCTGGGAGAGACCTGACAATAGCGTACAACATGATCTTAAAACAGGCAAAGCATCGACGCTGAGCGGATGCTAGACGTTAGGTGGATGTGTCTGTCGCAGAAATGTTACGACTGCCTAAAGAAAAAGTGGAACTAATAGAGGGTTAAGTGGATGTGCTTGTCAAGAGAACCCAACTTCTCAAATGATTTGTATAGAATTTTTTTATGGATGTTTAGACCTCCTTCTACTCAGCCGGATTTTAAACGGCAGTAAAGAACTATACTTTTACAAAATTCGTCGGAGGTACGTGGAAGAAGCCTAGGTACAGAGCGGTAGAGAGGATGCCTTTCATCCCGACCGAGGAGGAGTTGGATGCCCTGATAGTCGGAGCTGGCAAGAAGATGGCTCCACTCCTACAGTCTCTAAAGGAGAGAGTATAAACAACACGATGGTTTACATAGACATAGAGAGGCCGCTATTCCAGTATAAGAACGATGAGTTCTACGCCAAGGCTTCGACGATAGAGGAGGACTCTAAGCTCATAGAGGCAGGCTTTGAGTATGTGACCACTTTCAACGGCGTAATGATGTTTAGAAAACGCAAGTGAAATTTTAACAATATACTCTCAGATTTTAGCTAAATTCTTATAGTAAAATTGAAACTTGAATATTGATGACTGGTGAAGGTTTTTTCACACTTAGGACGATACTGTGGGAAGATGGAGCCATAGTCGCAGTAGATCAAAGGTTGTTACCTAAGAGGTTTAGATATATTAAGATACGTAGTATAGACCAACTTTCTGAGGCCATTAAAAACCTCACCATAAGAGGGGCGCCTGCCATAGGTGTTGCAGCGGCTCTCGGATTGGCATTGGTCGCATATAGGTCTAAAGCGGAAAATCTAAGCGATTTTAAAAGGGAAATTATGGATGCATATGAGAAGCTTAAATCTACCAGGCCTACGGCTGTAAACCTATTCTGGGCTCTCGATAGGGTTGTAGCTAAGATTTCCGAGGCCAAAGACCTTGAAGAGGCTAAGAAAATGATTATAGAAGAGGCTAAGACGATATGGATGGAGGATTATGAGGTGAATAAACGCATAGGAGAGCATGGAGCTATGCTGCTCGAAAACGGAGATATGGTGCTCACGCACTGTAAATGGCTTAAGCCAGCAGAGTGCGGGAGCACTAGCTACTACTGGCTATGGGACAGCGCTAGCGGTAATAAGGTCGGCTGTAGCTAGGGGTTTACATATAGAGGTGTATGTAACTGAAACCAGGCCAGTACTTCAAGGTGCTAGGTTAACGGCTTTCGAACTCCTTATGGATAGAATACCATTTAAACTTATAACGGATAATGCTGTCGGATTTTTGATGAGTAGGGGGCTTATAGATAAGGTCGTAGTTGGCGCTGATAGGATAGCTTTAAACGGCGACGTTATAAATAAAATAGGGACTTACAGCTTGGCTGTTCTTGCAAACCACCACAGAATACCATTCTACGTAGCAGCTCCAATGTCTACCATAGACCCCAATCTCAAACGCGGCGACGATGCTCCTATAGAGTTTAGAAGCGGAGATGAGGTTGTTAAAATTCACGGTCGCAGAATAGCTCCTGAAGGCGTTGAAGCATTAAATCCAGCTTTTGACGTAACCCCTTCAAAGCTCATAACGGCTATAATAACTGAGATAGGCGCGTTTAAGATACCGGAAGACTTAGATAGATTGAGAAGTATTAGGCTTGAGAAAAGCATTTAACTTATTGAAGGATGTACACGGGGTTTGAGGCTATGGACTTATCCATCTTAAGGCTACTACTGTCCTTTGCCATCTTAACACCATCTACAGTTCTAGATGTGAAGTTTAGAGAAGTCCCTGATGAGTTTTGGATTGGCGGATTGATTTTAGGATTGGCTATAAACATCGTGGAGGTTTTAACGGGGCATCTTGAAATTTTGAAACTCCTGACATCTTTGGCAGTAGGCTGTGTAATGGGCTTCTCACTATTCTACGTTGGTTTTTTCGGAGGAGCTGATTCAAAGGCTTTGATTTTCCTCAGCTTCACATTGCCTGAAAATCCAACGTTGATTAAACAGCTTGGAGTCTCTCTAAACATACCGGTGATTACAGTATTCAACAACGCCATTACGTTATCTCTATGCTATCCATTAGCTATAGCCATTTTAAACGTCAAAGAGTTTGTTGAAGGGAGGGATCCCCTACGGGGTTTGTACGTCAAGGGGGTGTTTCAGAGGATCGTGTTATTCTTAACTGTTAGACGCACGTCTTTCGAAGAGCTTAGAAGAAAAGCCGGATATTATCCTGCTGAACAGCCTCATGAAGAAAACGGGAGAATTTTCAGACGCCCAATATACTTCATGAAGGCTGAAACAGATAAAGAGGAATTGCTTCAAAAATTGGAGCCTTATGCTGACAAAGGGCTTTATCAAGACGGAATACTCGTTTCACCTACTATACCGTTCATAACGTTCATAATGTTGGGTTTAGCCTGTCTCCCAATAGGGGACTTCATTTTAACTTTGGTTTCACTCATCAAGTGAGAACGTTTAAATCGAGCAGCTTTATGTAGTATGCTTGTGGGTAAAGTAGCTAAAGGTAAGCAGTGCGATGTTAAGGGATGCAATAGACCCGCTGTAAGATCCTTAGAAAAAACGGTAGCCGCGGGTTCAGGCCTAGAGTTGACGAGTCAGGATAGGGTCTATGTTTGCAAAGAGCATTATAAGGTTATAAAGAAGAGCCTTAAGAAGGAGCGTATCATTACAAAGTGGCGTCACATGGCCAGCGGCTTCAAATCATAAATGGTATTTTAAGTCGTAAAACCTATTCCTTTACATTCTATTTCACTCGGTTTACCTAAGCCTCCGTTGATTTTAAAATCAGCCTTCAGAATCATCCTGCTAAGCTCTATACAGGTGAGGGCATGCAGTGTGAGCTCTACGGTTTTAAATCTACTTACTCCATCCGCTAGGCTAGCCCATATGATGAGCTGGTCGCAGAGGTGTTTATCTACAGGATAGCCACCCCTGATTATGTTGATGAGCTCTTCAGCCGCTTCTGAGCCTATAAGCTCGGCCCGTTTACCTATGACGCCCAATCGATCTACACCTAGATATCCGTAGGTATGCTTAACCGTTATGACTAATCCGCAACCCGGGTCTAAGCTACACTTGGGGTTTGGAGGATATAGGATTTCCTTCTCAAAAATCGGCTTTAAACCGATTGCGTTGAGTTTTTCTGAGGCACTTAAAGCCATTCTATTGGCTATGTGCTCTGGAAGCCTGCAACTATATACTAATCCTCTAACTTCCGATATTTCACCCAGCTTATCGAGAGTTATAGGTTCAAGTTTTCTAATAGGTTCTGTTGAAAATTCCAATTCTCCACCACCTCTAGGGTAGAACCCCCTCCTGTTCAGCTTTAGGTTGGCTTTAACCCCTATGAGTCTAAGATTCGGCAACAGAACACTCTCGATGTAGTCTACCGGAGGGGCCATGGGGTTGTTTGTACCCCCTATGAGCGTAAGCTTCGTGTAACCTGGCGTAAAGGCCATAACAGGCATGGCGGCTTGAAGGATTAAAGTCACACTTCCAGCCGTTCCTACGTCGAACTTATAAGACCCGGGTTTAAGCTTTCCAGGGTTAAAAGTAACCTCCGTAGAGCCCAATTGTAAACCTTCAACATGACCGTTGCATAGGGAGGATAGGACTTTTAAAGCCGTCATATGTTGTCTCGCTAAACCAGGCGGTTTACGCTTACCCCTAACATTTACTACTCTAACAGGTTCACCTAATAAGGCTGATAAGGCTATAGACATTCTAAGTATCTGACCGCCACCTTCAAGCATATCTCCCGGTATAGTTATCATAGTACTCAACTCCATAATTAGAAGATGGGGGTTTTAAACGTCACTGAAAATTGAGTAACCTACTGGCGGCGTAATGCTTTTTAGTAAATGTCTAAGTAAGAGTTATTGAGCGATATGTTTCTAGCCATAAGAGACTTTACTGTTAAATGGGTAGGCTATGACACGGTATTTGGAGGCTTGAAGGCTTTAGGCATACCGAGCTTTGAGCTCTTCGTGAGTAGAGAGCTGAAGGTCGAATCCTACTTAGACATGGGCTATACTACTGAACTTGGTTTTGACGTGTCGTCTAAAGAGGCTAGAGAAAATTTGAAAAAGCGGCTTAAAGATGAGGGATTAAATGTATGCGCGATTCTCGTGGAAAATGACTTCTCCTCAGAAGACCTAAACAGGGAGGTTGATTACGTAGTTTCAGCTTTAAGAGTTGCTTCAGAACTTGAAGTAGGCGTTGTCAGGATAAACGCGGTAATGCGTCCAATACCGGGCTACGACCTAGATAAACACGTTAAAAGAGTTGCTGATGCTGTTGGAAGTTGCATGAAGACCTGCCGCGACCTTGAAGTTGATCTAGCCGTTGAGAACCACGGGGTTATCGCAAATAAGCGTGAATTTCTGAGAAAGCTTTTCCACGCGGTTGATGATGAACACTTAGGTCTAACTTTAGACACTGGAAACTTCTACTGGTTTGGCTATCCGTTGAGTGAAGTATACGATATTGTGAAAGAGTTCGCCTCCAAAGTAAAACATACGCATGTCAAAAACGCTGTTGTTGAAGCAAGTAAACGTGAAACCTTTAGGAAGCCTGGTGACGTTAAAATGGCTCCTCTCTATCAAGGAGATATAGATCTTAAGAATATTGTGGAAACTTTGAGAAAAGCGGGATACGACTATGACCTAACGATAGAAGATGAATCTTTAGACATGTTTAAAGGCCGTGAGAGACTAGAAGTTTTAAAGAAAGACGTGGAGTTTATTAAGAAACTCATATGAATGCCCTACTGTTCAACCCTCCATTTTTATTTAAGCTTCTCTAGAGGTTTTACATTTCCAAATGTAGGTTTCGGCCCTTTTACCGGTGCAGCCCAACGTACAGCGTTGTATATTACTTTAAGCACGTTAGGGTCATGGTATATTGGTAGAGTTTCATGGCCTGGTCTAAAGTAGAAGATTTTCCCAAGCCCTCTATAGAAGCAACACCCACTTCTAAAGACCTCACCCCCTTCAAACCAGCTTATGAAGACGAGCTCATCTGGGGGAGGTATGTCGAAGAATTCGCCGTACATTTCGGTATGTTCAAGCTCGAAGTACTCGCCAAGACCTTCAGCTATCGGATGACTAGGCATTACAACCCATATCCTCTCTTTTTCACCGGCCTCCCTCCATTTTAGGTTGCAGGAAGTACCCATAAGTCTTCTGAAGATTTTCGAGAAATGCGCCGAGTGCAAGACTATGAGCCCCATACCTTCCAACACTATACGCCTGTACAGTTTATCGACCACTTTATCGCTAACTCTATCGTGAGCCATGTGACCCCACCATATGAGGACATCTGTGCTGTTAATTACGTCGTCGGTTAATCCATGCTCCGGTTCCTCTAAAGTTGCCGTTCTAACTTCTAGACCCGGCTGTTTTTTAAGGTACTCTGCAATAGCATTATGTATGCCTTTCGGATAGATTTCAGCAACTCTGGGATCCATCTTCTCATGGAGGTATTCATTCCAAACGGTTACTCTTATCACATCACACAAATTGAGCCACCCCTTCCTATTTAGAGGGAAATCCTGCTTATATGCTCTTCCACTACTTGCAGATATGGAGTTTTAACAGCTTCACAAAATGCTTCAACTACTTTATAAGCTCCTCCCATAGGGCTTTATAGTATCTCATTATCCTTTCGGGGTCTGGACTTTCATCTATCTCAGCTAGACAGTACCTATTGTAATTTGCATCTTTCAAGAGTTGGAATAGCTCCCTATAGGGATAGCTTTTATCATATAGTTCGTGTATGTGAACTGATTTTATCCAATTTCTAAGCATGTTAAAGCTTTCCCTAATAGAGCCGTTTATCAAATCCGTTTCATTGGAATTCCAGCAGACGCCTACGTAGGGATGGCTTGAGAGCTCCATGATATCCAGTATACAACGCGGGTCGCTCGTCCCATATCCATGTACTTCAAGCCACACCTCAACGCCGTACTGCTCAGCGTAATCTCCACATTGTTTAAGAGCTTCAGCTATCTGTTTAATCGTCTTCTCCCTCGGAATGCCATAATCCTCCATAAGCCTATTCGGTCTGACTTTCACCCCTAAAGCTCCAACGTCATACGCTAGTCTGATGAATGCTTTAGTGGTCTCTATATTCCTATCGACTTCAGCCTTATTGGGCGAATGATATTCGCAAGTTGTTCCCAAGCTTAAAAGTCTGACTGGAGACTTCTCAAAGACCTCTCTAACCCTACGTCTTTCTTCAGGTTTCATAGTCGGTTCAACTCCGTGCGCGTGCGTAGTTCTAAGTTCAACGGCTTCAAAGCCGGTCTTGCTACACATCTCAATTATCTTCTCGACGCCCCAACTCCTGGCTAGATTATAAGTTACAAGGCCCAGCTTCAAAGGAAGCTCACGGTTTCCACCTTACATGATGGACAATATAAGCTTTACCTATAACTTCTAAATTGGTGCAACGGGTTTTAAACGAATACTACAAAGCCCTCCACGCGATATGTTGATGGAGAACTCGCAGTTAAAGTTAAGTTTAATAGGCTAAATATTTTACCTTGGTCTTCTTCATGAGCGAAATTCCGTATTTAAATCCATCGCTTCCAGTAGAGAAGCGGGTTGAAGACCTTCTTAAAAGGATGACTTTAAAAGAGAAGGTTGCCCAGTTGTGTTCGATACCGGCTAATGCTCTATTTGAAGGGAAACGCTTCTCCGTTGAGAAGGCCCGTAGCATTCTCGCAGATGGTATTGGGCAGATAACCCGTTTAGCTGGAGACCACGTGCTTAAGTTGAAACCTAGAGAGGTTGCTGAAGCGGCAAATGCTATACAGCGTTTTCTAATTGAAGAGAGTAGGCTTCACATACCAGCTATAATACATGAGGAGTGTTTAAGTGGTCTTATGGCTTGGGGAGGCACCACGTTTCCACAAGCCATAGGTTTAGCCAGTACATGGAATCCAGATCTAGTTGAGAAAGTTGCTTCAACAATAAGGCGTCAGATGAGAGCTGTAGGTGCACATCAGGGTCTTGCACCGGTTTTGGATGTTGCAAGAGACCCGAGGTGGGGTAGGGTTGAGGAAACGTATGGAGAGGAGCCGTATCTCGTAGCGTCTATGGGCGTTTCATATGTTAGGGGATTACAAGGTGAGGATTGGAAGTCTAGGGTTTTAGCTACGCCGAAGCACTTCGCAGCTCACGGTTTTCCAGAAGGTGGAAGAAACTGTGCGCCAGTACACGTCGGTGTTAGAGAGTTTAGAGAAGTTTTCCTACTACCGTTTGAGGCCGCTGTTAGGGTGGCCGGAGCACTGTCCATAATGAGCGCTTACCACGATATTGATGGAGTGCCATGTACGGCGTCTAAAACTCTTCTAACCGATATTCTTAGAGGTGAGTGGGGTTTCCAGGGAATCGTTGTTTCAGATTATGGAGCTATACATATGCTTCATAGCTTCCACATGATAGCTTCCGATTTGAAGCAAGTTGCTGTTAAAGCTTTAGAGGCCGGTGTAGACGTTGAATTACCAATGGCTCAGTGTTACATGGAACCTCTACTTGAGGCTTTGAAAGATGGATTGATATCTGAAGCCACCGTAGATGTTGCTGTTTCAAGAGTCTTAAGGATTAAATTCCTACTTGGACTGTTTGAAAACCCATATGTAGATGTTGAAGAAGCCTCTAAAGTCTTTGATACAGTTCAAGATAGAAGCTTAGCGCTTCAGGCGGCGAGAGAATCCATAGTTCTCCTTAAGAACAATGGTATTCTCCCGCTGAGCAAATCCATAGATTCCATAGCGGTTATCGGACCTAATGCAGCTGAAGCTAGAAACCTCCTTGGAGATTATAGCTACACGGCTCACTTATCTCTTGAAAAACCCGCAGTCGAAGTTATCAGCATACTTGAAGGTATTAGAGCTAAGGTTTCAACTACAACTAAAGTTTACTATGCTCAAGGATGCGGTATTTCAGACTATTCGAAAGCCGGGTTTAAAGAGGCTTTAGAGGCCGCTGGAAAATCCAGCGTCATCGTAGCGGTCATGGGTGAGAGGTCTGGGCTTTCTAAGCTCGACGTTTCAGGTGAAGGCCGCGATAGAGATGATATAAGTTTGCCGGGTGTTCAAGAGGAGCTTTTAGAGGCTTTACTTGAGCTTGGTAAACCCGTCATATTGATCCTTGTAAACGGTAGACCTCTAACCTTGAGTAGAATTGTAGATAAGTGTGCAGCGATTGTCGAGGCATGGCTTCCAGGGGAGGAGGGTGGGAGGGCTGTTGCAGACGTATTGTTCGGCGACTATAATCCAAGTGGAAGATTGCCTGTAACATTTCCAAGAAGTTCAGGGCAGATCCCTCTATACTCTGCTATGAAGCCATCCTCCATTAGGAACTATGTCTTCACGGAGGCTAAGCCGTTGTTCCCGTTTGGACATGGGTTAAGCTACACGGAGTTCGAATACAGCTCGCTTAAGATAGCCCCTGAGAGGGTTGAACCAGATGGGGAAGTATCCATAAGCTGTAGCATTAAGAACATTGGCCGTTTGAAAGGCGATGAAGTGGTGCAAGTCTACGTAAGAGATGAATATGCTAGTGTAGCGAGACCTGCGAAAGAGCTTAAAGGTTTTAAGAAGATATCACTTGAACCGGGTGAAGTGAAGAGGGTCAGCTTTAAGATTTCAATGGATCAGCTGGCTTTCTACGATGAGCATATGAGGCTTGTAGTAGAGCCCGGCTTCTTCAAGGTTATGGTGGGTAGGTCTTCTGAGGATATAAGGCTGACTGGGAGGTTTGAGGTTATTGGATGGAGGGAAGTCGCCTCCAGCACTAGAAAACTATTTAGTTCTACAATCGTTGAATAATCGATTCAAACATTGGAAAAAGGATAATCCTTTAAGGCTGGATACAAAACCAGCTTTTTTCTAATCTTTTTCCAAATGAGGCTC
>Ga0207433_10005442_pt1 | contig 22757 bp, 27 predicted proteins | sample YelNatPaOPGAMG01_FD_187559 | JGI IMG/M metagenome (GOLD analysis project Ga0207433, IMG submission 187559) | Hot spring thermophilic microbial communities from Obsidian Pool, Yellowstone National Park, USA - OP-RAMG-01 (SPAdes) (version 3) | ecosystem: Environmental > Aquatic > Thermal springs... | reverse complement strand
GGAATATTGCCAAACATACCCATAGTTTATACCTCCTTTTGATATTTGGCACGCACTTTGCGTAACATCTCTTTTAATTCTTCCCTTGTAGGGAAAGTTATGGCATCCAAAGGACACTGAAACTTACAGGATTCATCTCCCACATTACACTCATAAGGATTAGAAACCGTAACTGTGCCATCATTATGAGAGAATACTCCAAAGGGACAGAATTTAACGCAGTGGAAATTACACTTATGGGGATTACACTTTCCCCGGTCTATCCTGGGAAACCAGTCTATCTCTTTACGAGGTAGGCCTGTATAAGTTGACCTATCGTGTTGCATAAATTAAAACCTCCTTTATTTTAAGTTTTCGATGGTCTCTTTCACCTTATTCATCGCATCCTGAGTGGACATATTTCTTAAGTCCAAAGATACCACCTGTTCGTCATAATTTCCGCCGGCATCACTAAAGGCATCTTTAAACATCTTTCTCTGCATCTTAGGGTCACAGGCCCCAATTACATATTTTACACCTGGCTTTATGTAGTCGTGGATAAACCTGTCGCCATCATCAACACAAAGTTGGGGATGAACTATGGCGTATTCTACGTCTAACTCACCACGCACATAATTAATCAACTCCCAAAGATTGAGACTTGCAAACCCCGGGCATTGACCTGTGCAGATACACATTAAAAATCTTGGTTTTTGGTTCTGTGTCATTTTAATCTACCTCCTTTATGGATTTTTGTTTTTTGCCTTTTCTTTCAGTTCGATTAGGATTTGGGGTTCTTTAACCTTCCACTCAAATACCGGTTTGCATCCCGGCGCATTGGCCTTATCAACCTTCTTTTTGACCACCCCCTTTAAAAATTCCAAGGCTTGCTTTTCATCTTCATCGGTCACAATCTGCTCAAGCTCAATCTGTTCTTTCTGGTTTAAATTAATCACAACTTTTTCTTTCATTTACTTATTTTTTCCTCGAGGATAGAATCTTCTTTATCTCATCTACCGTGGGAATCTTGCCTGATGTCTTAATTTCGCCATCCAGAATCACGGCCGGGGTAAACATAACTCCTCGATTAATTATCTCATTCATATCGTAAACATGGCTGACCTCAGCATCAATATTAAGCTGTTTAAGCGCCTCTTTTACATTTTTCTCTGTGGCGATACACTTGGGGCATCCGGGACCTACTACTTCGATTTTCATCTATTACCTCCTATGAATAGCGTTATTTTAAGGTGCTACAAATTTACACTTTTTATCTTTGATAATAAACACTGCGCATTCTGCTTTTCTCAAAACTTTCTCGGTTGTCGAACCTAAAAGGGCATGTTTGATATTGCTCATGCCGCGAGTGGACATAACAATCAAATCTATGCATTGCTCTCTGGCAAATTTCACAATTTCCACAAAAGGGTGCCCTTCTCTAAGTATTGCGCCCTCAAACATATTAGAGGGAACATATTGTTTAAATTTCTCCAGATGTTTCTTTTTCTCAACAATCAAATCATCATGAATTTTATCGCATACCTCTTCCAGCGGCGGATGTATCTTGTGGATGCGCCTCATGCAAAAAATATCCTCCTCAACATGAAGAAGAAAAATCTTTCCCTTGCAGCACTGGGCAAGTTCAACAGCTGAATCCAGGGCTTTCTTGGAAAAATGCGAAAAATCAATCGGGACCAATATTTTCTTAAATTGCATATTACCCCCTTTCCCGCTTCATCTTAGAAGCATTTTCCCTGTCGACTTGCATCTTTATATCTTCCTTGACGAAATCCAGCGCCCCATCCTTGAGTTTTTTCTTCTCCATATTAAGCCTTAATCAGGCTAACCCCTTTGCACGAATCAAGCTCAATCTGCAGGGTTACATGTGTAATGGCAAATTTTTCTTTCAGCACTTCTTCGACTTGTTTTACTAAAACACACGTCTCGCTTACGGGCATATCGCGCGAAACATTGATATGTGCTTCAAAATGGATATCCCGCTCAGTTACTGCCCATAGGTGCGCATGATGGATGTCTTTTACTCCGTCAATGCCTTCAATCTGCGTCTGAATTTCCCTTAAATTTATTCCCTTCGGAACATACTGCATAAGAATACGCGTACTTTCTTCAATAATCTTGTAACCTTGCCTTAACACATAAATACCGATGAGAATTGTCAAAGCCGGATCGATCCAATAGGCTCTGGATATAAAAATAGCATAGGCCCCGATAATCACCGCTATGGATGAAAGAAAATCCGAAAAAAGATGCACATATGCGGCTCGTATGTTTAAATCTTCGTGTGCATGCGCTTTAAGCAAAAACACAGAAACAATGTTCGCAATCAAACCGACTGAAGCTACAGACAGCATCAACACGCTGTTTATAGGATGCGGATGAGCAAATCTTGCGATGGCTTCTTTAAAGAGGAATATCGAAACTACTACTAACACGCATGCATTAAAGAGGGCTGCCAAAATCTCAGCGCGTTTATAACCAAAGGTTTGGGCTTCGGTATTTTTACGCTTAGCAAGCCGCACCGCAAAAAGACTGATAACCAAAGCCGCAGTATCGCTTAGATTATGCAGTGCGTCAGATATCAGTGAAAGGCTTCCTGAAGCGATTCCGCCGATAATCTGCGCCAAAGTTGTGGTAAGATTAAGCCCTGCGGATATAATTAACCGGCTCTCTTTATTGTTCTCTTTGCGCATATATATTTTTCGACCTGATTATTTTACGATCGCACCAAAAATCATTCCTGTAATAGTTGCCATAACAACAACCAAACTCACATAAACAATAGTCTTTTTGGTGCCCATGATACTACGTAATACGAGCATGCTCGGCAAACTCAAAGCCGGCCCTGCTAAAAGAAGCGCTAAGGCTGGGCCTTTACCCATACCAGAGCCTATGAGCCCCTGTAAAATAGGCACCTCGGTAAGCGTGGCAAAATACATGAATGCTGCTACTATTGAAGAAAAGAAATTTGCGCGTAAAGAATTCCCTCCCACAAGCGCAACCACAAATCGCGATGGGATAATCCCTTCATGGCCTGGCCTTCCTAAAAGAAACCCTGCTGCTAAAACCCCGCCTAAAAGAAGGGGTAGAATCTGTAATGCAAAAACCCAAGTAGCGCCAACCCATTCCTTTAACTCCTCCTTTTTAAACCACCTAAAAATAACAAAAGCTAAAACCAATAAGAAAAACCCCGTAACCCACCATTTATAAGCGTAAATTATGCTCCAGAATCCGGTATCACCTTCTAAAGGTTTGCCCCAATTAGCAAAAACTAACACTGCCACCATAGAAAAGAAATAAATAAACTCCTGCCAGAGCGAACGTTTTATCTTGACCTCGCCGAATTTTAAATCACCATCTGCATGGCGCTTGCGTTCCTCTTTTAAAAATATAAGGTGCATCAACAAACCTATGACAACACTAAAAACAACCGCGCCTATGGCTCTTGCCAATCCTAACTGCCAGCCAAGGATACGGGCAGTAAGGATAATCGCCAAAACATTTATCGCCGGGCCTGAATAAAGAAAGGAAATAGCAGGTCCTAAGCCCGCCCCTCTTTTATAGATACCGGAAAATAAAGGCAAAACCGTGCAGGAACAAACTGCTAAGATTGTCCCTGATACTGAAGCAACGCTATACGAAAGGAATTTATTCGCCTTGGCGCCGAAATACTTCATAACCGATGCCTGGCTGACAAAGACCGATATTGCCCCTGCTATAAAAAATGCCGGGACAAGGCATAAAAGTACATGTTCCCTGGCATACCACTTAACAAGTGCAAGTGCTTCGAAAATCGCATTATTAGTGAAGGGCAGGTTTTCAACCGGCAAATAAAAACAGCCTAAAAATATAGCAACAATATAAAGAAACTTCTTCCACTCTTTCATTTCTTATTTCTCCCAACAATCTTGCAAGAACCACCCTCAATGCGAATTGCCTTGACATTTACCAAGGCGTCGGCAATCTTTTTATGGGCAGAGGTTTCAATTCTTGAAAAAGTAGGCCGGGAGACTTTCATTTTTTTGGCGGCATCAACCTGTTTTAGCCCTTCAAGGCACGCAAGACGCAAAGCCTCAAATTCATCAAGCGTCAAATAGACGCTTTCTAATTTACTCAGGGGCTTGCATAAAGGTTTAAAGCATCTCTCTGTAGGTTTGCATTTTATCCATCTGGTCTTTTTTGGCCTCATTTTAACCCTCTGTTAATTTATGAACAAATGTTCATAATAAATTTACCATATTTTAAAAAATTGTCAAGGTTTTTTAATTTGGGCTCTGAAAAAAATATTGATTTGTTAAATTTTCTTTTGGTTAGTAAGGATGTATCTTCTCTACCGCTTTTCTCTTTTATTTTTACTACAAAAACTTTAAAAACCTTCTTCCTGTCTGGTCTTGAATATCGGGCTATAGCCTTGCTGGCAGATGACGGTGTCGGTTTCATCATCGTAGGCAAAATTATCCAGATATTTTTTAGAGCCATTGCCCGAGGGGATATAGGCAGCCATATCTTCTTTATGGATTTCAAACCTATTCTTGGCTGAGTCGTATTTGGCATCAGCCACTACTGCCTGATGAGTTATGCCCTTGGCCTTATCTTTTTCTAAGAGCGAATTCAGATTTGAGCCTTCATCTTCGTTGCCTTTGATTATATCTACAGAGGTGATAATCTCAGACTCGTCTTCAGAGATATACGCCTTGTATCCGGCAAAGCCCTCTTCTTTTCGAGAGGTCTTGCCAAAGCGGGCATCCAAGTCGCTAAAGCTAACAATCTGGTCCTCTTTTTCTCCAGAGGATATCTTGGCTAAAGCCTCACAGAGTGAGTCCAATTCTTTTGTGTATTTACCTCTTACCTCTTTGATGAGCTTTTTGCTAAGTGTTATCTCTTGAATCAATTCTTCTTCGGTAGGTTTGGTAAATAATTTTTGTTTGGAAAAATAAGAGGATTTAATTTTATTTATGGGGAGGGGGTAACTATGCCTAATTAAACGCCCGATAATGCGCCTCTTGTTTAATTAAAAAATAGCGATACTGTCGTTTTGCACCCAGCCGCTTTTGCCATCCCTGCGCCTGACCTTATACCAATTATCCTTAGAGGCAATTATTCTAACTTTCATCCCCTCGTAGAGAGTAAAATACGTTGTGGCATTATCCATTGGTTCAAATCTTACCTCTGCTATCTTGGCTATTACGACCGCCTCTTTATTTAAAAGGCTGACTTTACCTTTTAGCCCTATAGTGCCAAGCACAAAAAATAACCCTATAACAATAGCCACAATAAATGCGTGTTTCTTAAAATTCCTGAAGAAAATACCAAATAATATACTTATAAGAATAAGTATATATAGGACGCTTAAAAAAATTGTTAAGCCATCAATGGTAAATTTATCAAATACGCCGTTTAACACCCTCAATAGCAAACTCCTCTTTGATGAAACACTTTCACCTTTGATTAATGAACAGGCATATTCGTAATTAGACTCTAAATCCTTATCCATAGGGATAAGCCGGCGTGCCTTTTCATAATTTAAAATGGCCCTACCCAATTCACCCTTTTTAAAGAAACAGTTGCCTAAGTTATAATAAAGATTGCCGTTTTCAAAACCGGCATCCAGGATGCTATTATACTGCTTAATCGCCTCGTCAAAATTGCCTTGTTCGTAATAAACATTTCCCCTTTGATAGGCGTTGGTTTCAGGATTATTAGCCAGGGCTGTTTTTAGAGAGACTAATAAAAATACTGTAAAAAATATAAATATATTGCAACTATCTTTAAATTTCATATCTTTTGTTTCTCCATATAATCAATTACTTCCTTAAGATTTTGAAAAATAATCTTTAGTTGTTCTTGATTAAATTTAGCAGGCGCATATCGCGCCATATCGCAATCTGCAAATATATTTTTTATTTTATCTAAGACCTCATTGTTTATATCCTTTTCTTTAGCAATGTCTAAAATGGTGGCGGCAGTTATCCCCCCTGCGGGTAAATGGAATCTGTCAGCCAGGTATTCCCTGATAGTTTTAAATACAGCGTTAAAAAACGCCTCTGTCTTATCTTGTTGCAATAATCTTTCTATTTCTTTAATCGCCTTTTTTGCCCTTGAGGAAGCCTTAAGCCTGCGCGCATAACGTTCATCATTAATTAACCTGTCTTGCCTAAGGCGAATAACAATTAGTGTTATAAATACAATGAAACTTAAGATTTGTAATAACCAGAAACCAAGACTTTGATAAAGATAACTGCCTATCCTTTTAAATTTACCTGGCGAACTTTTTAGATAAATGATATCCCTGCCTAATTCTTCTGGGGCGGGCTTGACTTGAGCCTGCGGCAACTCTATTAATTTTGTTTGAGCCTCTTCTATCCTGGATACTGAGATGGGTATAGGGTTATGCGTTAAAACCTGATATTGCCCTGTCCGACTGTTAAAGAAACAAAATTTTATCTGAGGGATATGGTCCACCTTTTCTGACTCAGGTATCAGTACCTGCTCAAATATCTTTTTGTCCTTCTCCTGTTTAACCTGAGGCTCATAAACCTTAAAACCTTCCAGGGATTCTAACCTTGGAGGTTTTACGCTGTCAAAATTACCATCGCCCTTTACAATCATTTTAAGCGTAATAGGATCCCCTGCCTTTACCTGAAGGGGCGTGGCTTCCACCTCTAATTGGAAATCACCCAGGGCGCCGTCAAAACCATCGGGTTTTCCCTCTTGGGGCAAAGATAATACCGTAATTGGCAATTCTGCGGATTTCAATTCCAAAGGGTATATCTCGTATCTTCCAAAAAAATCATCAAATATATCGTCATTAAAGAATCCGCTAAAGAAATCGTCATCAAAAGGACTCCTGCGACGCTGAGTCTGCCTGCGCACAACTAAATTGCACTTGATTTTTGCCGGACCCAAATTGAATTCACCGGGCTTTAAGGCGAACATATCTGTGTTAAACTCAATGACATCGTAAGAAACCCCTCCTAATTCCTCGCGATATTGCTTAGGGTTTTCTGTAAATTTCTCAATAGAAAAATCATTGGTTTCTATTACAGGAAATTGAATATCCCTCACAGCCAGCCGGTTGACATAAAGTTTCACAGTTAAAGGCACAATTTCGTTTAGGTACGGCTTTCTTTTGCCAACGCTTAAAATCAGAAAAATCCTATCGCTTAAATCCTGCGTATCTATTTTTTTGGGCTGGGCTTCTTCCTGGGTTTGGGGTAAAGAATAAGGACGCTGGCCTGTGGAAGGAGTGGAAAGCACCTCTACGGTTATCGGCTTAGAGGTAAGGGTCCTGCCTTGCACATTTATGGAAAAAGGACCTATAGTAAATGTCCCTGTCTTTAAAGGAATTAAGGTATAAACATGGGTTATGGAGCTCGTAACAACGCCATTAACAATGGAAACCATAGTAGAAGGTCCTAAGTAACGGCTATCAAAACCTTCTATCTTATCTAAATTAGGAGGCGAGATATTCTGTGTTCCGTGAAAAGTGACATTAAGCTGGATTGCCTCTCCCAAAGATACCTTGTTGCGGTCAACAGTTACTTCTAATTGTATATCGCTGGCATAACAATTGAATGAAAAAATAAAAAATACAAAACAAAACAACAGGATATTTTGAATAATCTTCTTATATTTCCGCGGATATAATGCAAGATAACTGTAATCTTCAAACATTACCAATCCTTTAACACCTCTGTGTCGTAAGCCTTAGGTCTATCTGTGCGGTAATCAGGAATAGCCTCGTCCTTACCATAGCGTTCTAAAAGAAGGCGTGCCTGCTCTTCGGATAATTCCTTGCCCTCAGATTCTTCCTTAAGCCCTTCTAATGCAGGCTGCTCCTCCTCTTGTTTCTGCCCTGTCTCTTTTTGTTTCGATTCAGTTTGAGTTCCTTCTTTCTTCTCCTCTTTCTGTGGTTGCGCCTGGGCGGGTTCTGACATACCTTCCTGACTGCCTGCCTGCTTTTTCTCTCCAGATCCTCCTGATTCTTCTGATTTAGAAGAAGGTGCCTGATTTTGCCTTTCCTTTTGCTGCTCGTTCTTTAATTTATCCAGCAAAACCTTCAATTCCCTTTCCACAAACTCATGATTGAAACGGGCATCTGTATTTTTCTGGTCAAGTTCTACAGCCCTCTTGTAGTAATCAAGGGATTCCCGCAAAAGCCCAATCGTACTTGACAAATCAGTATTCTCCTTTAATTTCCCCAATCTATATTTGCAATTCCCGATATTATACAAGGCGTCTGCTTCAAGTTTTTTATTATCAGTGGTTAATGCCTTGCTAAATGCCTCTTGCGCTTTTTGATAATCCCCTTTTTTATACAATGCCGCGCCGATATTAAAGTTTATAATATCGGAATCGGGCAGGGCGATGCTTGCCTCGTTATACATCTTTAGCGCCTCATCAAGTTTTCCCATTTGATAGAGTTTATTGCCTGTATTTAATTCCTGGCGCACAGAAGATGCATAACAAGAGAATCTAAAAGAAAAAAATAAAAATGTAAAACTGAAACTTAAAATTAAAAATTTTGATTTTAAATTTTTACCTGGGTTTTTAAAATCTTTCCCTTGTTTACTATTATGTATCATCGCCTTTTATTTAACCTCGCTTATAATAAACTCTGCCATCAACAGTAAAAAACCCATAGCCAGCGGAATCTGAAAACGCTCTTCATACTGCTTTGCCATCTTAGTCTCTAAATCCCTTTTCTCCATTCCAGAGAGTTTCTCCCTGTAAATCAGGTCTAATCCAAATTCCTTTGCACCGGCGCGCACATAACTGCCACCTGTATTCAGGGCTATTTTTTGTAAAGTAGTCTCATCAAGCCGACTTTTAACCACAGCACCGCTTCTATCCTTTAAAAATGCCTTATTTCCATTTTCATCTGTTATTGGTATAAGGTCCCCCTCGCTTGTGCCTATCCCAATGCAAAATATTTTTATCCCCTCTTTTTGGGCTAATTCAGCTGCCTTTATAGGGTCGCCCTCGTGGTCCTCTCCGTCAGTGATAATGATAAGAACCTTGTATTTTTTCAATCCTCCCTCATAACTCTCAATTGCCTGCCTTATTGCTGATGAAATGGATGTGCCTTGCTTAGGGATAGTATTCGTATCCAGGGCCTCTACAGACATCAAAAATCCGCTGTAATCAATGGTCAATGGGCATTGCAAAAAAGCGCTTCCTGAAAAGGCAATCAGCCCGATGCGGTCTCCCTTCAAGTGTTTTACAAAATCTGCCAGGGCAAGTTTCGCGCGGGCCAATCGGTTTGGTTTTATATCTTCTGCCAGCATGCTTTTTGATACATCAACGGCAATCAGTATATCCAGGCCCTTACGCTGAATCTTTTGCCATTTAAATCCCCACTGCGGCCTCATTAAAGCAAAAACAAAAAATGCAAATGCCAAAATAATCAATGCCTGTTTTAATATGAGTTTACGGATATTAAAAGAAGCCAGGAGCGTAGATAATAAATCCTTATCCGCAAATTTTTCCAAGGCTTTCTTCCTCTGGATATTTGCCCAGAAAAAAAAGATAACCAATGCAATAACCAACCAGAATAAATATGCGGCCTCTATACAGGCAAATCTCATATTATTAAGGGATCTTTCGTAAAATTGTATTGTCTAATAGAACCTCACCAATAAGCAACACCATAGCAATGCCTACAAACTTCGGAAATAATTCCCTGTATTCCATATAACCCTTTTCTTCAATTGGGCTCTTTTCCATCCTGTCAATTTCAGAATAGATTTCCTTTAATGACTTTGTATCTGTGGCGCGGAAATATCTGCCATCTGTCTTTGAGGCAATATGCATCAGGGAATCTTCATCCACATCTATCTTTACCGGCTGATACACTGTGTTGCCAAAGAAATCCTTCACAGGGTAAGGCGCCATACCCTTTGTCCCTGCGCCAATGGTGTATACCTTCACCCTTAACGCCTTGGCAGCCTCGGCTGCTAACGCCGGGGAAATCTTTCCGGCATTATTTATGCCATCTGTTAAAAGGATAATTATCTTGCTTTTGGCTTTGGAATCTTCAAGGCGTTTTAAGGCTACGGATAATGCCGAACCAATGGCTGTGCCATCTTCAATCATCCCAATTTTAACACGTTTAAGGTTCTCCATCAACCACCCGTAATCAAGGGTAAGTGGGCTTACTGTATATGGCCTGCCGGCAAAGGCAACAATGCCAATGCGGTCATTTTTTCTACCCCTAATAAAATTTTCTACAACGTCTTTTACCACATCTAAACGATTAGCCCTTTTGCCATGCAGTGTAAAATCCTCGGCTAACATACTGGTTGAGGTATCCAGACAAAGGATGATATCAATTCCCTCTGTCTGAATCTTGGATTCCTCTATCGGCAGGCGTAACCTTGCCAAGCCCAGGGCGAGTGAAACAAATGCCAATAGACGTAGAACCCATAAATAACGGCTCAAAACCGTCTTAAGAGTGGGTCTATCTATTTTTAAAAACATCTCTGAAGAGAACTGAATACCTGGAAGTTTTTTTCTATAAATAGAATAATAAACAATCGCTATGGCTACAGGGATTAATAAAAAAAATAGGGGGTTTTGAATAATCATAATATTTTTTAAAGCACCTTTGCCTCTTCTTTAGTCTGGTCAATAAGCCTTTTGGCTAAAGACAAACTTAAATTCGCCTCCTCTACGGCAGGTTGATATTTTGCAAATTTGACCAAATCGCAATTACTCAAGAATTCGCGCAAAAGGCCTTTATGCTCAATGGATAATGCGTTATCTTCTTTTACCTTAATCAAAAATTCCTCTGTGGTCATCTCAGGTGCGCGGATGTTAAACCTATTTTCCAGATAATGGCGCACGATATCCGAAAGTTCTGTATAGTAGGCCTTTATTTTTCCTTTTTTAATGTAATCCTTTTTTTCTAAGGCATCTAATGCCTCATAGGCAATGATATGCGCTGGGATAGGAGGAACATTTTCCTGCCCTTTCTTCTTCTTTAAAATAATAAAGATAAAAACCCCCGCGATAACAAAAAGAATAATTAACGCCATCAAGACATAAAGCCACACATAACTGACAAGGGATTTTGGTCCCTTTATATCGCGTATATCGTTTTTAGCCTTAGCATTATCCAGAACGCTTTTAACATTTAACTTCACTTCATTTGTGCTTAACTGATGCCACTCGGTTTGCCCTTTGACGCGGTATTTAACTACATATTGAGGGATTACGTGTTCGCCGCTTACATAGGTATCTAAAAGATACCACTGCTTAAAAATATTTTTCCCGAACAGGCTTCTCTTCGCTAAACCGAAATCCTTAATCGCAAAACCTGATAATTTTTCAGGCATTGCCTGTGGAAATTCAACTTCAATATCTCTATTTGCCCTGACAGTAATGCTGTAGGTAATTTTGTCTCCTATCTGTATAGAAGATTTATCCACTGCGGCAGTTGCTTCTATATCTTGATTCTTCTTTTCTGCGGCTTTAGCCGGATAAAAAATGCCCAAGAATGAGTAAAATACGCAAAGGCAAAAAATAGTAACAATATAATTAATTATCTTTTTTGGTTTCATTTTTATCGGCGTAAATCTGCACCTCTTGTTCTTCCAGGGCATTTTTAAGCACTGATTGAACTACTTCCTGCTGCTTTTTCATTCTGTATTCGTATTCCACCTCTGATTTTACTTCTTCAAAATCCTTTTGGCGTTTTCCCTTTTTATCCAGTATAGAAAAAATGTAAAATTTGTCTTTTATCTTTATGGGATCGCTTATCTGACCCTTTTCTTTTAGAAATAATCCCGCAATGATATCCCTTGCCTCGCCAATGCCTGAAATCACAGAATCCCCTTCATTAATCCAAGCCTGCTGCGGATTCCCTTCTTCTTTTTTTAATTTTTGTAAAATCTCATCCTTCTGGGATGCGTTTTCAAAACTTAACCAACTTACCTTTATCTGCGCTGGCTCAACATAATTATCTTTATTGGCATCATAATATAACCTTATATCTTGGGGTGTGATTTTATCCAACCTCTCCTGTATCTGTTTACCTAACATCTGCTCAACTACAATTTGTTTTTTTAATTGCTCCAATGTCCTTAAGGTCTGCTCCTTCGTATCCAGACCAAGGCGTTTCGCCTTGGCATATAAAACCTCTTTAGCCACATAGTCCCTTATAAAATCCGTTCGTTTTTGTGGGTCATCTAAATTCTTTTTTATCCAATCAGGCATAAGATTTATTGCCTCGTCAATTTCCATTTCAGTTATTTCTCTGTTACCAATGCGCGCTACGACTTTAGTTTTTGTTTCCTTTTCTGCTCCTAAAGAAGTCCGCGCCTCTAATTCATAACGCGCCTGGCTACTCATACCCAAATTCTCAAGCGCCTCAACTATCTTTTGATTCATCTCATTTGCAAATTCAGCCTGCGGCTGCAACATCTCTATCTTATAGAAATTTTTTAGTGCCTTGTCATACTTATATAACTCCATATAAATACTACCAAGTTTGTATAAAAGCCTTGCCTCCTCCTGGGGGGATAGTCGGCTATTTCTTAAATAATCCTCAAACACCTCGGCAGATTGCTCCTTAAGCCCCTTGCTTAAAAGTTTGTTGGCATAATCTATCTGGTGCTGCCAGACAATGTTATCCCTTTGTCCCTGTAATTTGACTATACGTTGTGGCAATGTTACAACCATAAATATCAAAACAGCCAACATTAGAATAACAACTATGGGAAAGAAAATCTGTCGCATTTAACGTAACCTCCTTTCCCGCATACGGAAGAATTTAAAGAGCGTGCGGTTATAGGGTATATCGCTACGTATATCCACGTTATCCACACCCATCTGGTCAAATATCTTCTTACGCTTCTGGATAATCCTCAGTGCATTCTGATGAAATTCCTGGCGTAAGGCATCATCGGAGGTATCCAAAATAAACGACGTAAGGGTTTCAGGGTCATCAAACTTGGCTACTCCGATATCAGGCAAATCCAATTCCTTAGGGTCTGTTATGGTAATGCCTACTACATCATGGCGCTTGTTGGAAATGGAAAGCGGCTTTTCAAAATTAGCATCATAAAAATCAGAGACAATAAAAACAACTGCGCTGCGTCGGCACACCTTGTTTAAATATTCTAATGCCAAAGGTATATCCGTCTTCCTGCCCGAAGGCGTAAAATAAAGCGCATCCCTTACAATCCGTAATACATGACTTATACCCTTTTTTGGCGGAACAAATTTTTCTATTCTGTCAGTAAAAATAATCAAGCCCACCTTGTCGTTATTGCGGATTGCAGCAAAAGCCAGGACCGCGCAAATCTCAGCGGCAATCTGCCTTTTGAGTTTATAAACGCTACCGAAGTATGAGGAACGAGAAAGGTCTAAAAGCAACATTACTGTCAGTTCCCTTTCCTCAATAAATTTCTTGATATATGGATGACCCATACGTGCTGTTACATTCCAGTCAATAGAGCGTATTTCATCTCCTGGCTGATATTCGCGCACCTCATCAAACTCCATACCCCTGCCTTTGAACACGCTCTGATATTGACCGCAGAATACATCGCGCACCATACGGGAGGTAGTAATCTGTATTCGCCTGATTTGTTTTAAAACTTCTCTGGGAATCATTTAAGGAACCTCAACTTCGTCAAATATCCGCTTAATGATATCCTCCGAGGTCTTGTCTTCAGCCTCAGCCTCATAACTTACAATTACCCTGTGCCTTAATATATCAGGGCCTATTGATTTTACATCCTGCGGCGTAACGTAACCCCTTCCCTGGATAAATGCATATGCCTTTGCGGCTATGGCTAAATAAATGCTTGCTCGAGGGGAAGCCCCGTATTGAATCAAATTAGTCAAATCGCTCAATTTATATTTCTCGGGCTCCCTCGTAGCAAAGACCAAATCAATGATATATTTCTCAATTTTTTCGTCCATATAAATTTCATTCACCACCTTGCGGCTACGCTTGATATCCTCAGGCCCAACTACAGGCGAAACCTTAATTTCCTTGTCAGTAAAACTCATCTCCTTTAGAATCCTGTGTTCCTCTTCTTTATTTGGATAGGTTATATTAATTTTTAACATAAATCTGTCTAACTGGGCTTCAGGCAAAGGGTATGTGCCTTCCTGCTCTATCGGGTTTTGCGTAGCCATCACCAGAAATGGGTCATCTAATTGAAATGTATTTTCTCCGATGGTTACCTGCCTCTCCTGCATCGCCTCTAAAAGCGCGCTTTGGACCTTTGCCGGGGCGCGGTTAATTTCATCAGCCAGGATAATGTTGGCGAAGATAGGACCCTTTTTAGTAGTGAATGTCCCTTCCCTTGGATTGTAAACAAGTGTCCCTATTAAGTCAGCAGGAAGCAGGTCAGGGGTAAACTGAATCCTCTGAAACTTGGCGTTTATCGCCTGAGAAAGGGTCTTTACAGAAAGTGTCTTTGCCAGGCCAGGCACGCCTTCTACAAGCATATGGCCGTTAGCCAAAAGCCCGACTAAAAGCCTCTCAATCAAATACCTCTGCCCCACGATAACTTTTTCTATCTCCTGTTTTAAGCGGATTATGAAACTACTCTCCTGTTTGACTTTTTCATTTATCGCACTAACCCCTGCGTAGTCCATTTTTAGCCCTCCTTTTTTAACTCCTCAATCCTACTTCTGATTATGCTGCTACATTCCTGAATGTCATTTTTATCTAATGATTCATGTATCCCATCAAGAGAAAAACCTTTACCAATTATAACACTAATCTTTGGAAAATTAAAAAATTTTCTGCCCCGTTTAAAGGCCTGATGCGCCCCGTTTATGTATAAAGGAACTACGGGAACCCTGGTTTTAATACCAAGGTAACTTGCTCCTAGAAGAAACGGATTTAATTCTCCATTCCTTGATAACTTACCTTCGGGGAATATGCCTATAAGACGCCCCTGGCTTAAAAGGTTGACGGCTTGTTTAAGCGCATCTTTATTATTTCCCTTACCAGGCTCTACCTTTAAAAAAGGTATTTGTTTAGCGAAAAAAGCAAATGGTTTTATGCGAAAGACCCAACCTGCTACAAACCAATGAATAATACGCTTAGTGCAACAGGTAACTATAAAAGGGTCAAGAAGACTGAAGTGGTTGGCTACTAATATGGCTGGTCCTTTTTGCGGAATGTTCTCTTTGCCTTCTATCTTCAAACCATAGAAAGACTTCAATATTACAACTAATAAGACATAAGAAGCCCGGTAAATAAATTCGCCCTTATTCATAGATGCAGATTGAGCGCAAATGGTAGCAGATATTCATCTAAAAATCTGCGTTTATTTACTAAGGTCTCTACGTATATAAGATATGCTAACCATTAGCGGCATTTTGCTTTTTGCCAATGTAGTATTTACCAAAAAAATACCCTTTTGGGTCAATGCCTTTCTCCAAAAGTTTAATCCGCCTACGGCGCCTCTTTAATCTCTGTCTGAATTTAATCCGCAATTTATTTTTTACGCTCATAGTTTATCCATTTCAAAGAGTTCTTGTCCGCACCAGCGGCATTTTTTCTCTTCCTCAGTATAACCATCTACCATAAGGCATTTTCTGCATCTGTAGTTGCCGCTTGATTTTTTAAAAACACCGTATTCTCTATGTAAAGCAGCCCTATCTATTGTATTTTCATTCATATCTAATTTTTAAAGGGTGGCTGTCGTAATTCTTTCTGCCTTAAATAACAACAACCACCCCTTGTTTTTAACTTAACTATTATTAATAATCACCGTGCGCAGGAGGCATAGGTGGCATTTTTTCTTTTTCTGGAAGTTCGCATACTATCGCCTCAGTAGTCAGCATTAGCCCTGCAATGCTTGCTGCATTCTGTATTGCAAGTCTTACCACCTTTACAGGGTCAATTACACCTGCCTTAATCAAGTCAGTGTACTCCTGTTTTTCAGCATCAAAACCAAAAGCGCCTTTTTCCTCCTTTACTCTCTGGGCAACCACCACTCCTTCAACACCGGAGTTTTGCGCAATCTGCCGCAGCGGCTCTTCCAGGGCACGCCTGACAATATCAGCCCCTATCTGTTCATCCCCTGAGAGTTTAAGTTCATCTAAACGTGGGATTGTCCTTAAAAGGGCAACGCCGCCTCCCGGGACAATACCCTCTTCAACCGCTGCACGGGTAGCGTGCAAGGCATCCTCCACGCGCGCCTTCTTTTCCTTCATCTCTGTTTCCGTAGCAGCGCCAACATTAACTACAGCCACACCTCCGGAAAGTTTGGCTAAACGCTCCTGGAGTTTCTCACGGTCGTAATCAGAGTCTGTTTTATCAATCTCTTTCTTTATCTGCTCAATCCTGCCTTTGATATCCTGGGTGCGGCCTGCGCCTTCAATTATAGTAGTATTTTCCTTATCAACCTTGACCCTCTTGGCTCTGCCCAAATCTGATAATTGCACATTCTCAAGTTTTATCCCTAAATCCTCCATAATTGCTTTACCACCTGTAAGAATAGCGATATCCTCAAGCATTGCCTTTCTTCTGTCGCCGTAGCCAGGCGCCTTTACAGCGCAGACATTAAGCGTTCCCCTGATTTTATTAACTACCAGGGTTGCCAATGCCTCGCCTTCAACCTCCTCAGAAATAATCAACAGGGGCTTACCATGCTGGGCAACCTTCTCAAGGACGGGAATAATATCCTTCACAGCGGATATCTTCTTTTCATGTATTAGGATATAAGGCTCTTCAAGAACACATTCCATCCTTTCAGCGTCAGTAACAAAATATGGAGAAAGATAACCCTGGTCAAACTGCATACCCTCAACCACCTCTAAGGTAGTTGCCATAGACTTTGCCTCTTCAACAGTAACAACGCCGTCTTTACCTACCTTCTCCATTGCATCAGCCAAAAGACTGCCAATAGTTTCATCCCCATTTGCGGAGATAGTGGCAATCTGGCTTGTCTCTTTCTTGTCTTTCACAGGCTTTGCCATCTTTTTCAATTCATCCACTACTACATCAACTGCCTTGTCAATACCCCTTTTTAAAGCCATTGGATTGGCTCCGGCAGTGACGTTTTTCATACCTTCTTTATATATCGCATAGGTTAAAAGTGTTGCGGTAGTTGTGCCGTCTCCTGCTGTATCTGAGGTCTTCTCAGCCACTTCCTTAACCATCTGTGCGCCCATATTTTCATATGGGTCTTCAAGTTCAATCTCTTTGGCTACAGTAACGCCGTCTTTGGTAATTGTAGGCGAACCAAATTTTTTATCCAATACAACATTGCGGCCTTTAGGGCCTAAGGTTACTACTACGGCATTGGATAATTTCTCCACGCCTTTAAGTATTTTCTGCCTTGCCTCTTCTCCAAAAGAAAGTTGCTTTGCCATACAAAATTCACCTCTCTTTCAAATTTAATCAGCAATTATGGCTAAGACATCTTCTTCCCTTATAATCAGATGTTCTTCGCCATTAAGTTTAATTTCAGTTCCTGAATATTTACCATAAAGGATTTTATCCCCTACCTTAACCTCCAAGGGCTGAATCTTGCCATTATCCAAAACCTTGCCTTTGCCTACAGATATTACCTTACCTTCCTGAGGCTTCTCCTTAGCAGTATCAGGCAAAATAATTCCTCCCTTGGTCTTCTCTTCAGCCTCCAAAGGTTTAACTAATATCCTGTCTCCCAATGGCGTAATCTGCATAGACACCCCCTCCTTTCCATGAATGTCCTTTTTGACAACGGATGCTTTCGCCTCTGGTTTTTTATAACTTCTTTTTGGCACTTTAGTTGTTAAACTGCTAATTAAGAATTAAAAAAATTATTTTTTCTTAAAAATTTTATCTTCTAATTCCAGGATAAGTTTCAAATTACTAATCTTTGCCTTTTTCTCTTTAATTAAGTACCAGATATGTTTAAGTTTATTAAGTTCATTTCTGGAATACAGGCGCATCTTATTTTTTTTGCGCACAGGAGAAACAATACCTTCCTTATCAATTCTCTTAAGCGCCCACACCGGAATGCCCAAAAGCCGCGAAACAACTGTGGCAGGCATTATCGGCTCGTCAAACTTAATAAAGAATTCTTCATTATAGGTAACGGGTTTAGTTTTTTTCACGCCTTTTTTATAGCACAACTTAACTTTTTTGTCAAGTCTTTTTTAGAACTTTTTTGCTCTATTATCGAACAAAATATTTCCAAATAATATAAGATGCGCCCTAAATAACGATTTTTTATTAATCATTCCTTTATTTCAATCTTCTTGGGCTGGGCCTCTTCTAACCTTGCAAGCCTTACTGTTAAAATACCGTTTTCATACTTGGCTTCTATTTTACCCTTATCAATATCATCTCCGATTATAAACGTCCGGGCATAATCAAAAGGACACCGCTCTCTATGAATAACAGTATAGCCCTTTGGAATATTATTATCTGACTTATCTGTTTTTCCTCTTAAAATTAATTCATTTCCTTTAACCTCAAGTTCTATATCCTCTTTGTTTAAACCTGGTATTTCCGCCTCCAGGATAATCTCTTTATCTTCCTGGTGGATATTTACTAACGGCTGAATAACACGTCTTTCGCATTGTCTTTGGTTTTGTTTAATAAAAGCCATATCCCTTAACCTCCTTTCTAAAAATAAAGTAACGCCTTTTAAAAAGGCGTTACTTTATTTCAATTTTAAGTTGTTTCTGCTTTGCCTCCTCTTTTTTAGGAAGTATAATTTCCAATACCCCGTTCTTATAGGTTGCGCTAACCTTGGTGCTATCTACTTCCGCTGGAAGGCGAATTGACCTGTTAAAGGTTCCATAGAAACGCTCAGTCCTGACGAAGTCTTTCTCTTTAACTTCTTTTTCCTGTTTTTTTTCTCCCTTAATGACCAGGGTATCGTCTTGAACGCTAACGTCTATTTCTTCTTTTTTCATACCAGGAATATCTGCCTTCACCATAATATTGTCTTTGGAGTCATAGATATCCACTGCCGGACTCCATGCGCCTTCCAATAATCCTGTGCCTCTATCCCTCCAGGCCATTAAAGAAGAATCAAAAAGTCTGTTCATTTCGTTTTGAATCACCTCAAGATCCCTGAAAGGATCCCACCACAAATCTCTTTGTCTAAAAGGTATAATTGCCATAGTTAACACCTCCTTTTTGTTTTTTTAAAACTACATTTATAAATATACCCTAATCTATAACATGTTTTATCACCCCCCTTCCTCTGTAGGACATTTTAGCACTCACATAATAGGAGTGCTAATATTAAGGTAAAAAAATTACTTTTTTTTATAAATCTTCTCTTCCATCTCCAGAACAAACTTTAGACTTGCTATATTAACCTTCTTTTCCTTCATTATATACCAGATATGGCTTAGTTTATTTAGTTCATCCTTTGAATATAACCTGCCCCTGCCCTTTCTCCTTGTGGGAGAGATAATGCATTCCTTATCCAGTTGCTTAAGGACCCAGACCGGAATCCCTAAGAGTTTACATACAACACCGCTTGTATAAACCGGCTCATTTATATCAACATCAAATACATCCCCGTATTTAACCTCTCTTTTCATCAGAAGAAAGTATAACACGAATTTCGCATTTTGTCAAGTGTTTTTCGAAAAAAAAATTTCGTTTTTAGAATAATTATTCTAAAACATATTAAGATATTAATGGAATATTGTAATTAAATAATGGGAAAACTGTGGGGTTTTAAAGGAGTGCCTTAATTAAGCCAGAACGCCTTTCCGCCGTTAGATTCAACCATCTCTTTAACAAGGTGAACTAAGTCACGGTCATACTTTACGCCGCTTCCCTTTTCAAGTTCATCCAGGGCGTTATCTAAACCTAATGCTGCACGGTATGGCCTGTGGCTTGTCATTGATTCCAGCACATCGCCTATTGCCAGAATTCTGGCTTCCAAGGTGATATCATCCCCTTTTATTCCTTGCGGATAACCAGAGCCGTCTAAACGCTCATGATGTTGATAAACTATCTCCGAGAGGGAAAAAGGGCATTTGATATCTTTAATAAGCGAGTAACATTTCTCTACGTGCTCCTGGATCAATTGGTATTCCAATTCACTCAATTTTCCAGGTTTATTTAATATGTCTAAAGGGATGCTGATTTTACCTAAATCGTGGATTTCCGCTGCCAACCTGATGCCTAATAAACGGTTTGCGTCCCAGCCCAATGCCCTGCCTATTTTTTCTACAATAACTGCTACATTCTGGGTATGGGTAAATGTATATGGATCGCGCATCTCAAGCGCCTTGCCTAATACCGTAAGGGCGCTCATAAGCATCGCAAAACGCTCATTCTCTAAATTAGCGTAGGCAGTCATATCGCGTGTAATCCCCATAGTGCCAATAATCTTACCCTGCCTGTCATACATAGGTATCTTGGTGGTGATTACCTGATTCCATGTGCCGTTAGGAAGCAGGGTCCGCTCAATCTTTCCTATAATTGGTTTTCCGGTCTTAAGAACCCGCGTATCATCATCAAACATTTCCTGGGCCTGTTCCTTAGGGAAGAAATCAAAATCAGTCTTGCCTATAACCTCTTCCGGCTTAAGTTTTACCCCCTGTAGATAAAATTTATTCACCTTGATAATCCTGTTTTTGCAGTCCTTAAAATAAATGGCGTCTGGGATATTATCCAGAAGCCCTTCTAAAAAATCCCTTTCTATCAACGCCTCTTTTTCTATTTTCTTTTGCGTGGTTATATCTTCAATTATACCCTGAATAAATTTCTGTTTGCCATTTCTGGATTTACTGTATGCACTGATAGCCACCCAGATATCTTTGCCGTTTTTCCCCCTAAAAACGGCTTGAGAAAAATTAACCCTTTTTTTCTTTTTTAATGCGGAGATAAACCTTTGTTTTTCATCCTGGCTAACAAATAAATCTTCTAACGTTAAGTTTTTTAGTTGAGACTGAAGACGATAACCCAGTATCTTTAAAAAAGATTTATTCATCCGTATGAATCTCTCTTCAGGGACAAACGCATATTGAAAATACCCTATGCCAAGATTATCTAGTTCAAAGACACCGGGAATCATTTTGTTCTTATTGTCCATCTATATCTCCATTTTTTTAATTATATCATCTTTTTAAGAAAAATCTATATTTTTCCCACTCCTTAAAACAGCGCTGGTATGCGTAAAATGCTGGTTTTGGGGAAAAGTCCCATCTTATCAGGCCAAAATAATCTATGCCGTTATTCCAATGCCTATCGCAATCCCTGAAAAAAGCCCAGAACACCCTTTCCACTGCCTCTTCTTTGGTCAAATGTGTAAATACCTCATTTACCCATTTTGCCTGTATTTGTTCTGAGGGATTATCCCCCAGCCACCAGTTTTTTACATCAAGCCCTTTTTTAACTCCTGGCGCCCCTATCTCAGTAATCCAGATTTTCTTCAAGCCATCCCCGTTTCTCTTCATAATTTTATAAGTTAGCCTGATAAGCCCTTTAGCCGCCTTTATGGCGTCTGGATTTAATGGCGTATAGAAAATATGTATGTTCATTATATCAAAATAATCCCTTGCGCCATTCTCATAAATGCGGTTAACGCTTAAAATCCCATTAGCAAAACCGCCGTTAAGAATCTTGCATTCAGGGTCTATTTTTTTGGCTGCGATATAAACGTCTTTAAGCAGGCCGCAGTATTTCCTTAAACCATCCTGCCTAGCCCAATAGACACTGGAGTCCGGCTCATTCCAAACCTCCCAATATTTTACCTTATCTTTATACCTTAAGATAACCTGGCAGGCATAATTAACAAAGCGTTGATTATCCTCAGGGGGGTCATTCCACTCTCCGCTTGGGGATGCCCAACTTGCGGAATAATTCAAAAGCCCTAATATCTTTATATTATTTTTATAAAGCAAATCTACAATATAATCGTATTTTTCAAAGGCAAACACCCCATCTTCAGGCTCAATATCCTCCCATAAGAAATCCATCCTGACAATCCCCACCCCAGCCTTTTTCATCAATAAAACTACCTTGTCTAATGCCTTATAGTCAGGGTATTTGTAACCATTCCAGGGGTGATTCCAATGCAAAAACTCCAATACGCCAAATGGACTTTCGTTATTTTGCGCCATATTATTCTCCGATGTCTCCGCTGCCCCTATATATAAGTGAATAGAGAATCACGCAAAAGAAAAAAAACAAATAATATCCAGCGTTTCACTTTTTTGTCTCTTCAATATTTATGTAATCTGTGAATCCGATTTTTTCGCCTAACTCCTGTTTAACAACTCGGATTCTATCAGGGACATAGGGATGGGTTTTAAAATAACTTCTCTCTTGCAGGGGTTTCCTGCGGTTTATTTCCTGGAGTTTCTCTAAAAATGAAATCATTGCGCGGGGATTATAACCTGCGGCTTTTGTATAACGCGCCCCCAACTCATCTGCTAAAAGTTCATCCTCCCTAGAGTAACCAAGCATAAGTTCAGTAAAGGCTATATCTACTGTAGCGCCTATATCAGTAGAATTGGGAATCTGCGCTGTCAATATGCGGAATATTGAATACCCCATCATCGCCTGCAGTTTTTTTATACTGTGCCGCGCAACGATATGGCCTACCTCGTGGGCTAAAACAGCGGCTAACTCATCGTCATTAGACACTTTGTCAATTAACCCCTTAAATACATACACATATCCGCCAGGCAAGGATACAGCGTTTATTTCTTCGTCATCTATGACCTTAAATGTGTAGTCTATTTCTTTGCGGTCGCAGACGCTGACAATTCTTTTTCCGATTTCTTCCACGCGGTGGGAAATTAATGGGTCGCTAACCAGTTTG
>Ga0207433_10005438_pt1 | contig 22766 bp, 15 predicted proteins | sample YelNatPaOPGAMG01_FD_187559 | JGI IMG/M metagenome (GOLD analysis project Ga0207433, IMG submission 187559) | Hot spring thermophilic microbial communities from Obsidian Pool, Yellowstone National Park, USA - OP-RAMG-01 (SPAdes) (version 3) | ecosystem: Environmental > Aquatic > Thermal springs... | reverse complement strand
AAGTTTTCAGTATGTAAGCGATACCATTGAAGCAATGGTTAAGATGATGGAAACCACAAAAGACATTATCGGACCCATAAACATTGGCAATCCCCAAGAAATTACAATTAATGATTTGGCAGAAAAGATTTTATCTTTAACAAAATCCGAAAAAAAGTTGTTTTTTCTTCCCCTTCCGGAAAATGACCCAATTCATCGACAACCGGACATTTCTTTGGCGAAAAAAATTTTGGGCTGGGAGCCCAAAATATCGCTTGATGAGGGACTGATTCAGACCATTAATTATTTTCGCGGCTTTTTGAAGCATCGCGAGCGAAGGGTTTTAATTTTTACCCTAAGTTATTTGCCTTTTATTGGCGGCGCAGAATTAACTTTAAGCAAGACGATTGAAAATATTCCCGAAATTAAATTTGATATTATTACCGCCAATTTAGATAAAAAATTACCGTTATTTGAAAACGAAAAAAATATTAATATTTATCGCATCGGCGGCGGTTCAAAATTGGAAAAAATTCTTTTTCCGCTTAAGGCCTTTTTAAAGGCGGCAAGATTACACCGAAAAAATAAGTATCATTTGGTTTGGGCAAACAATTCTACCTATGCGGGATTTGCAGCCCTGTTGATGAAATTGGCTTTTCCCAAAATTAACTATTTTTTAAGTATTCGCGAATCCACTTCCGAAAAACGATTAAAATTTTTATCTCGCATTTTCCCCTGGTATAAGCTGGTATATCAAAAGGCAGATTTTATTCAGGTGGCCGGTTCTTCGTTTGAAAAACGGGTGAGACAATTTGGCTATAAGGGCATGGTTTCAGTAATTTCCGGCGCAATTGATATTCAACAGTTTCAATCGGATTTTTGCCAAGCAGAGCAAGATAGATTAAGAAATAAATTCGGAATCAAGCCCGGACAAAAAGTTATTGTGAGTATTTCTCACTTTGCCGACCAAGACGGAATTGAACCCCTGATTTATGCCATTTCTTTTTTAAAGGATACCAATGCCAAATTTTTAATCATCGGAGAGGGCAGTAAACGAAAATTTATTGAGCAAACGGCAGAAAGTTTGGGAATAAAAAACAAAATTTGTTTTACCGGTTATTTACCCAACCCTGAAACCATTAAGATTTTAAGAATTGCCGACATTTTAGTTAGGCCGGCAATTTTCGGAGGTTCGGGGATTACCATTTTGGAAGCAATGGCTGCCAAAACTGCGGTAATCAGCACATTATCCGGCGGAGCAAACGATTTTTTAATTGATAACAAGACCGGGTTAATAATAGAAAATTTAAATCCGGAAAGAATTGCGGAGAAAATAAAAAAGCTTATTGATGATGAGCAGTTGCGTAATCGGCTTGTTGCTTATAGCGAGGAAATAATTAATCGAAATTATTATTGGGAAAAAATTCATTCCAAGATAAGAAATATTTTAGAAAGATTACTTTTTATCGGATAAAAATATGAGAGTATTGGTAACCGGCGGAGCCGGATTTATCGGTTCACATTTGGTTGACGCTTTAATTGAGCGGGGTTTTGAAGCGGTTGTAATTGACAATCTTTCTACCGGCAAGAAGGAGAATTTGAATCCGCGGGCAATTTTTTTCCAAGAAGATATTCGCAATCTGGAAAAAATAAAGCCCTTATTTAATAATGTTGATTACGTGTTTCATTTAGCTGCTCGTCCCAGGGTTCCTTATTCCGTTGAGTTTCCTCGTGAGGCGCATCTTAATAATGCCTTAGGAACGCTGCATGTCTTGATTTCTGCAAGAGACGCGGGAGTAAAAAAGGTGGTTTTTGCCTCTTCCTCTTCGGTTTATGGCGATCAGAAAATATTGCCCTTTCATGAAGAATTACCGCCCGCGCCCAAGAGTCCTTACGCGCTACAGAAGTTAATGGGCGAATATTATTGTAAGCTTTTTTATGAACTTTACGGTTTGCCCACGGTGTCTTTGCGTTATTTCAATGTTTATGGGCCGAGAATTTCTTTTGATGGTTCTTATGTTTTGGTCATTGGCAAATTTTTACAGCAAAAGCTTAAAAATGAACCACTAACCATTGAGGGAGATGGCGAACAAACGCGGGATTTTACCTACATTAAAGATGTGATTAATGCCAATATTTTAGCCATGGAGAGCAAAAAAGTAGGCAGGGGAGAAGTAATTAATGTTGGCGCAGGAAACAATCACAGCATTAAAAAAATTGCCGATTTAATTGGCGGAAAAGTTATTTATTTGCCCCCGCGCGCCGGGGATATGCGGCACACATTAGCAGACAATAGGCGCGCAAGAGAGATTTTGGGCTGGAAACCCTCGGTTTCCCTTGAAGAGGGGATTAATGAGATTAAAAAATGGCTCGGTCTTGACAATTGATTTGTTTGGTGCTAAACTTTGCTTATTGAATGGGTGTTGCCGCATTAAGGCAAAGCCTAATACTTGGGGAGAAACCTCTGGCTTTTAGTCGAGGTTTCTCTTTTTATTTATTTGACATTGTTGATTTTAACAAGATATACTGAAATTATGCAGTTAAAATAATGGCATTGTGTTGCCAAAGGAGTCCCGGAACCAGCACCCATTCAATACCAAGTATTGGGGTTTAACTTTCCGGGCTCCTTTGGCAACACAATTTATACATGACACGGCGGATAAAATTCTTTTTCTATAATAAAAAAACTATGCTGGTCCCGTTCATTTTGGGCGGGGTTTTCTTTGTTTATTCTTTTGCCTTAGCGGCAAATATCGGAGATAAAGAAAGTTTTTTTGTTGATCCCACTTATGACTATAATAATCGAACCAGCATTTCTGCTACGCTGATTAGAATTTCCACAAACACCTATTTTTATATGGAAGATGCTTACTGGGATTCGCTTTCTTTAAATGAAAAGAATGCCAATTTGGATTACATCAACAGGATAATGGACAATTTTGAAAATTATACTTATCCTTCTTTGCGTTATATTTTTGGTTCAGAATGGAAGCCGGGAATAGATGGAGATAACCGATTGACAATTCTATTTACAAAATTAAAGACCAATGCCGGAGGATATTTTAACTCCAAAGATGAAGTTTCGCGCAGCATTGAAGCAAGTTCCAATGAAAGAGAAATGCTTTACGTGAATACGGACCAGCTATCCAATCCGTTAATTGACAGCTTTATTGCCCACGAATTTCAGCATTTAATCAGTTGGAATCAAAAAGAGCGAATGAATCAGGTTGTTGACGATGTTTGGCTTAATGAATTAAGAAGCGAATACGCGCCGACGGTTGCCGGCTATGATAGCGTTTATGTAAATACCAATTTAGAAAAAAGGGTGAATGATTTTTTGGCAAACCCGTTTGATTCTTTAACCGACTGGCAGAATGATCGCTACGATTATCCTTCGGTAAATCTTTTTGGTCATTATCTTGCCGAGCAATTCGGAGAAGACATTTTTACCAAAATGATTTCCAGCAATCGGACGGGAATTGACGCCGTAGAACAGGCATTAAGGGACAGGGGTTATAATTTTACCTTTTCGCAGGTATTTAACAATTGGACCGTTGCCAATTATTTAAACAACAGCGCATTAAGCGATGGCCGTTACGGATATAAAAATCCTTATTTGAGGGGCGCAATCAATGTTTCTCCCATTACCTATAGCATTGTTTCCAGTAGCGTAATTAATATTTCGCAAAGGCTAAAAAACTGGGCCCCTTACTGGTATCGTTTTATTAACAAGCAGGACAGCGGGACAATCACCAAAGACCTAGAAATTGAGTTTGAGGCGCCAGTAGAAAAAAGCAATTTTAATGTGATTTATTTAATTGAATATAAAACAAAGCCAACACTCATTGGAATGTTAACCCTAACCAGTCAGAAGGGGGAATTGAAAATTCCCGATTTCAAAAGCGAGGTAGGTGCAGTTACCCTGATTATTTCTAATCAGTTTCAAAAGAGTGATTTTGATAAGAGCGCATCTTTAAGCAATTTTACGGTTTCTGTGGCAACTACGGTTTTTTCCGAACCAGTACCCCAACCCGAGCCAGTACCCGAACCCAATCCTAACCGTTTGGCGCGGCCGGAAGATTATGGCCTAAAAGAAGGAGATTTAATTCGGGCCCAAGGGGACTTTGATGTGTTTATTATTAACCAATATGGATATAAGCGCTTGTTTCTTAATCCGGTTATTTTTAATATGTATGGACATTTGGGCGGATGGAAAGCAATTAAAATCGTGACGCCAGCCGTGCGCGATGCTTTTATTACTTCCCACCTCTACCGTTATAGCGGTTCTCCCAAGGTCTATTCTTTAGAGGTTACGGGCGAAGATACGGGAATTTTGCATTGGATTAATATCAGCGCAGAAAATTTTTTGGCCCAAGGAGGAAAGCCGGAGGCGATTTTCACCATTAATAAATCGGAGCTTGATTGGTATCCCAAGGGAAAAGATAAAACAAGCTTATAACAAATTTTGGCAGGATAACGGGTTATGTTAGAGAAATTATTTGGCGATTCAAATCAAAGATATTTAAGAAAAATCCAGCCAATTGTTGAAAGCATTAATCAGCTCGAATCTAAATTCGAGCGTTTTTCTAATCAAGAATTAAAGGATAAAACCCAGGAATTTAAGCAGCGCATTGTTAAAGGGGAATCGCTTGAAGAAATTTTACCCGAAGCATTTGCCTTGGTAAAAGAAGCGGCAAAAAGAACATTAAAACAGCGCCATTTTGACGTACAGCTTATTGGCGGCATTGTTTTGCATCAAGGGAAAATTGCAGAGATGAAAACAGGAGAAGGAAAAACCCTTGCCGCCACCCTGCCGCTTTATCTTAACGCTTTAACAGGAAAAGGCGTGCACCTGGTAACGGTTAACGATTATTTGGCGAAACGCGATACGGTGTGGATGGGTCAAATCTATCATGCTTTAGGACTTACGGTGGGATGCTTAAATCATGAATCTTCTTATGTTTACGACCCGGATTATATTCAAGAACATGAGAATTCAAAATCCGAAATTCCAAATTCTAAACAAATTCAAAATTCAAAATTCAAAATTCAAAATTCCGATAAGGACGCAATTAGAGACGAACTCGGGAGCTTTAAGGTCGTAGAGGAATATTTAAGGCCGGTCTCAAGAAAAGAAGCATATTTAGCCGACATTACCTATGGCACAAACAATGAATTCGGCTTTGATTATTTAAGGGACAATATGGCTTACAGTAAAGAAGATTTGGTGCAGCGAGAATTTTATTACGCGATTGTTGATGAAGTGGACAGCATTTTAATTGATGAAGCGCGGACCCCATTAATTATTTCCGCTCCGGACATTGAATCGGCAAATCTTTATAAAACCTTTGCGCGGATTGTTCCGCAGCTAAAAAAGGACATAGATTATAAAATTGATGAAAAAATGCGGGCAGTTACTTTGACCAATGAGGGGATAGATAAAGTAGAAAAAATTCTCGGCATCGGAAATATTTATCAGGAAAAAGGAATTCAATTAGTGCATCATTTAGAGCAGGCATTGCGCGCCGAGGTGCTGTTTAAGAGGGACAAAGACTATGTGGTAAAAGAAGGACAAATTATTATTGTTGATGAATTTACGGGAAGATTAATGCCGGGAAGAAGGTATTCCGGAGGATTGCATCAGGCGCTTGAAGCAAAAGAGGGCGCAGAGGTGCAAAAAGAATCTAAAACCCTTGCCTCAATAACCTTTCAAAATTATTTTCGCATGTACCAAAAATTAGCCGGGATGACCGGAACCGCATTAACCAATGCCGAAGAATTTGATAAGGTTTATAAATTGGAAGTCATCGTTATTCCCACAAATAAACCGATGATTAGGAAAGATTTGCCCGACATAGTTTATAAAACCGAATTGGGGAAATTTAAAGCGGTGATAGAAAGGGTTAAAGAGTGCCATCAAAAGGGTCAGCCGGTTTTAATCGGCACAATTTCCATTGAAAAAAACGAATATTTGGGGAATTTTTTGCGCCGCGAAGGCATTAACTGTAACATTCTCAATGCGAAAAATCACGAAAAAGAAGGAGAAATTATTGCGCAAGCAGGAAGATCCGGTTCGGTTACCGTGGCTACCAATATGGCGGGCCGGGGCGTGGACATTGTTTTGGGCGGTAATCCGCCCGATCTCCAAGACGCCGAAAAAGTAAAAGGAGCAGGCGGGCTTTTTGTGATTGGCACCGAAAGGCACGAAGCAAGAAGAATTGATGACCAGTTGCGAGGTCGCGCCGGCAGGCAGGGCGATCCGGGGATGAGTCAATTTTTTGTTTCTTTAGAAGATGATTTGATGCAGAGATTTGGCTCGGATAAAATTAAGAGTTTGATGGAGACCTTTAAAATTCCCGAGGATCAGCCGATTCAAAACAGATTGATTTCCAATGCCATTGAAAAGGCGCAGGCAAGAATTGAGGGCTATAATTTTGATATCCGCAACCACGTTTTGCAATATGACGAGGTGATGAACAAACAAAGGAACGCCATTTATAAGATGCGCAGAGAAATTTTAATGGCAGACAATTTAGAAATTGAGAAAAAAATCCAAAATTTAATGGACCGTGAAGAATATCAAAAATATCAAGAAAAAATAAAAAATCTTAATCCCGAAGATGTTTGCAACTTAGAAAGATTCATTATTTTAAAAACCGTTGATAATTTTTGGATGGAGCACCTTGAGGCAATGGAGTATTTAAGAGACAGCGTGAGATTAAGGGCATATGGTCAAAAGGATCCTCTGGTTGAATACAAGAATGAGGGAAGAAGACTTTTTGGGCAAGTGCTTCAGGACATTGATAATCGAATTGTAGAAATTCTTTTAAATGTTGAATTTCAAACGACGCAAGAAAGCAAGGAAAAACAGACGGGTTTTTCCGGTTCGGTCGGACAAAGCAACAAAAAGATCGGACGCAACGATCCCTGTCCCTGCGGCAGCGGCAAAAAATATAAAAAATGTTGCGGGAAATAATATCTTGCCAAAAAAATTATTTTGTCGTACACTCAATAATTAACTTGATAGTTTCCATTTTGCATTTTAATTTTTGCATTTTAATTTAATTATCGTGGGTCTATTTTTTAAACAAACGGAAAAAAGCGAAAAGAACACCTTTGTTGACAGAAAAAGAAAGAAGGCTCAGCTGTTCGTGCTGATAATTTTTATTTTGACCATTATTGCCGGCAGCTTGGATTATCCGGTTATTTGGGATAAGTCCGTAAGTTGGATTAACGGAAAAATCGGCACCAACATTCCCAAGTTTTATAAACTTCCTTTCAGGCTCGGTCTGGATCTTCAGGGCGGAACGCATTTAATTTATCAAGCAGATCTTTCTAATATTGACGCGAAGGAAAGAGATGTATCTTTAGAGGGTATTCGTGATGTCATTGAAAGAAGGGTAAATTTATTTGGCGTTGCCGAGCCCATTGTCCAGATCAATCGAAGCGGAGAGTCTTATCGTTTAATCGTGGATTTGCCCGGCGTTACCGATGTAAAGAGCGCGATTGATATGATTGGTGCGACTCCTTATTTGGAATTTAAGGAGCAGCGCGAACAAGCCGAAACCGACGAAATTTTAAAAAGGCAGAAAGAAGGTAGTTCGGAAGCAGCAAATATTGATCCTTATTTTAAGCCAACCCAATTAACGGGCAGGTTTTTAAAAAAGGCGCAGCTTGCTTTTGATCAAACCACCAATAATCCCCATGTTTCTTTGGAATTTACCGATGAAGGGGGAAAGATTTTTGCCGAGCTAACCAAAAGAAATGTGGGTAAAATTCTCGCGATTTATCTTGATGGCGCGCCGATTAGCACTCCGCGCGTACAAGAAGAAATTTCCGGCGGCAAAGCGCAAATTACCGGAAACTTTACGCTTGAAGAAGCAAAACAATTGGCACAGAGATTAAACGCCGGTGCATTGCCGGTGCCAATTGCTTTAATTAGCCAGCAAAGCATTGGCGCATCGTTAGGACACGATTCGCTTGTTGAAAGTCTGAAAGCAGGCATTATTGGATTTTTGGCAATTCTTTTGTTTATGATTGTGTTTTATCGTCTAAGCGGCTTCTTTGCCTCTTTGTCTTTAATTATTTATGTGATTTTTCTCTTAGCGCTTTTTAAGCTCATTCCCGTAACCCTAAGTCTTTCGGGTATTGCGGGATTTTTGCTTTCTATGGGTATGGCCGTTGATGCCAATATCTTAATTTTTTCCCGCACCAAAGAGGAATTAAAAGCAGGAAGAAATTTTTTTGATGCTTTAGAAAGCGGCGTTAAAAGAGCATGGCCGGCAATTCGCGATGGAAACTTTACCACCATTTTGGTCGGTTTAATTCTTTTTATCTTTGGCACCAGTTTCGTAAAGGGATTTGCCCTTACATTAATTATCGGCAATATTGTAAATATTTTTTCGGCAATTTTCATTACCAACTATTTCCTTCGCAGTTTTTTGGGAACAAATTTAGAGAAAATTAAGAAATTATGGTTATAAAAAAATGAATTTCCCCTTTGTTAAATATTATAAAATTCACTATTTAATTACCGGACTTTTGGTTATTGCTACGATTGCGGCCCTGGTTGTTTTTCATCTCAATTTGGGAATAGATTTTTTGGGCGGAACAATCTGGGAAGTAAATTTTGAATCCAGGCCGGACAATGCTGCTATTCGCGATAAATTGGCTAAATTTGATTTGGGAGAATTTAGCGTTCAACCCACCGGCGAAAATGGTGTTATTTTGCGCATGAAAAATATTGATGAAAAAACGCACCAAGAAATACTTTCTGCACTAAAGGATTTGGGCAAGGCCGAGGAAAAGAGATTTGAAACCATTGGTCCGACAATCGGCAAAGAATTGAGGCAAAAAACGATACTTTTAATTATAGTTTCTTTAATCGCCTTGCTGATTTATATTGCCGTTGCTTTTCGCAAATTAAAATGGCCAATTGCGGGTTGGCAATACGGCCTGGTTTCGGTAATTACTTTGGCTATTGATGTGCTTATTCCTTTATTGGTTTTGATTTTATTGGGGAAGTTCTATAATGTGCAGTTTACCATTCCCATTGTTACCGCGCTGCTTACCATCGTCGGTTATACGATGAACGACAAAGTAATTGTTTTTGATAGGGTAAGGGAGAATTTGTTAAAAACCAGAGTAAGTAGCTTTTCGGAAACGGTGAATCAAAGCCTTAATCAAATTTTTTTCCGGTCTCTGAGCACCGGCGCCTGTACGCAGATGGTTTTATTGATGATTTTTATTTTCGGCGGGGAAACCTTGAAGTATTTTGCCCTTACCCTAATCATTGGCATTGTGGTGGGCACCTATACCTCTTTATTTATTGCCAGCGCCCTGCTTATTAGCTGGAGCAAAAAATTTCACCAATAATTAGCTATTGACACTTGTATTTTATTATAGTATATTAAAAGAAATCAAAAATTTAAAAACATATGAAAAATAAAAAAACCGGTTCTTTGGGGGGGGATAAAATTTCTAAAAACCTGACCTCAAAAATAGAGCGGGCTTTATTGTTTTTAACCAATCCGCGCGTAAGAGAAGTAATTGAAAGAAGGTTCGGTTTAAAATCCGGAAAGCCCGAAACACTGGAGTCTATTGGCAAAAGTTATGGGATTACCCGAGAACGCGTGAGACAGATTGAGGAAAACGGCTTAAAGGTTTTAAAATCGGACAGAGTATGCGCTTTACTTGGTCCGCTTTTTGAATTTTTGAATGATTTTTTTGACGAGCACGGAAAGCTGGTGGGAGAAAATTATCTTTATAATTCCCTTATCGGAAAGGAAGATCCGGTATATTTAAAAGGACAGCTTTATCTGGTTTTAACCCTGGGCGAGCCGTATCAACGAATTGTTAACGATGAGCGATTTCATCCGTATTGGACCACCGAATTGACCGCGCGTCAAAGAGCAGAAAAAATTGTAGATTTTTTGATTGAGGAATTTCAACGTCGCAATTCTGTAATTCACGAGAACGAAGTTTTGGAGCTTCTTTCTCGCAGGCACAGTGATGTCCCCAAAAAATTATTTTGCGTTGTTTTAGACATTTCCAAAGAAATAGACAAAAATCATTTTGGCGAATTGGGATTAAGCCACTGGCCTGACATTTCTCCCCAGGGTGTTCGCGATAGAGCATATTTGGTTTTAAGAAAAGAAGGAAGGCCGCTTCATTTTACGCAAATTGCCGAACTGATTAACAAAATGGGGCTCTTGGAAAGGCCGGCGCACGTACAGACCGTACACAATGAATTGATTAAAGACTCGCGTTTTGTTCTTACCGGCAGGGGAACTTATGCTTTGGAAAGTTGGGGTTATCAGCCCGGCACCGTAGAAGAGATAATTGAAAAAATCCTAAAAGAGAATAAACGACCGATGACCAAAGAAGAGATTTTGCAAGCAGTTTTAAATCAGCGGCAAGTAAGGCCGACAACGGTTTTGCTGAATTTGCACAAATCTCCCAAGACCAAAAGATTAGAAGATGGCAGATATATTTTGGTCAGTTAATTTTTAAAAAAAGAATCATTAACAATTGATTTTTCAAGCGCAGGCAGGCATGATTTCCGATATTTTAAATATTTACAAAATAATTTTGAGCTTTTGGTGGATTTTGGTACCAGCGGCTCTTTTTTTTGTTTTAAGGTGGATTTGGCTGATTTATATTCGCAATAAGTTTTTGGACGGTTTAAGCTGGATAATGCTGGAATTAAAATTTCCTCGCGATACCACAAAAACGCCCAAGGCAATGGAACAGTTTTTTAACGCCTTGCACGCTACCCAGAAAAAAATAAAATTTAAAGATAAATATTTAAAAGGCGAAATTCCATCTTGGTTTAGCATTGAGATTGTCGGTAGGGGAGGAATGATTTATATTTTTATTCGCACCCAGGCCAAATTTAAGGATTTAGTAGAGGCAAGTTTATTTGCCCAATATCCGGATGCAGAAATTCAGGAAGTAGAAGACTATATTTATGAATTGCCTCCGGGCATTCCCAATGATGAATATGATTTATGGGGCACGGAGCTGATTTTAACCCAGCCCGATGCTTATCCCATCCGCACCTATCCCTATTTTTTCCAGGAAAAAGAAGCAGAAGAAAGAACCGATCCTTTGGCCGGCCTTTTTGAGTTTTTAATCAGTTTGGGGCCAAAAGAGCACGGATGGATTCAAATTTTGGTAAGCGCAGAAGGCGATGACTGGAAAAAGGATGGAGAAAAATTGGTGGCCAAGATTTTGGGTAAGGAAGTTAAAAGTTCAAAAGGGGGAGGGTCCTTAATTATCAAAGAGACCGTGGGTTGGATTGAGGCGTTTTGGAAGGGGATTACCGATTTTTTGACCGGATTCAGCGAGCAAAAATCAGCCGAAGAGAAAAAAGAGGTAAAAGATGTGATTGCTTATTTAAGTCCGGGACAAAAAGAAGTTGTTTCTGCGGTTGAAGCAAACATCGCCAAATTGGGCTTTAAAACCATGATCAGATATATGTATTGGGGCCATAAAGATGTTTTTAACAAAGATAAGGTTTCGGCATTCGGCGGTTATTTTACCCAGTTTAATACGCAAAATCTAAACGGCTTTAAGCCGAATAAGAAAATTACCACCGTTCCGGGAAAAATATTTAAGAAAAGTTCCGAGCTAAAAAAGAAAAGATTTTTTGTGGGTATGTACAAAAGAAGATTTTTTCCGTTTGCGCGGTTTAAGGCGCGAGGATTTGTTTTTAATACCGAAGAATTGGCAACCATTTTTCACATTCCCACAAAATTTGTAAAAATTGCCAAGCTGCCCATAGTTGAAGCGAAGAAGGGCAGTCCGCCATCAACGTTACCCACAATATAAATTATGGAAGATAATGAAATTACAATTTTTGCCGAGACAAACTTCCGAAATCAGCGGACGCGGTTTGGAATTAAAAAGGACGATCGCAGAAGGCATATGTATATTGTTGGAAAAACCGGCATGGGCAAGACCGTGCTTTTGGAAAATATGGCTATCCAAGACATCCAAAATGGTCACGGCGTAGCAATTGTTGATCCGCATGGGGAATTTGCAGAAAAAATGCTTGATTTTGTGCCGTCGCATCGGATTAACGACGTGGTTTATTTTAATCCCGCAGACATTGACCATCCGATTAGTTTTAATGTTATGGAAAAGGTTGACCCCGAATATCGACATTTGGTGGCATCGGGATTAATGGGCGTTTTCAAGAAAATTTGGTTTGATATGTGGAGCGCGCGCATGGAATATATTACCTATAACACCGTTTTGGCTCTGCTAGAATATCCGGGAACAACGCTTTTAAGCGTAAACAGGATGCTTTCCGATAAGGATTATCGCCAAAAAATCGTGGAAAAGCTCAATGACCCGACGGTAAAAGCATTTTGGGTTAATGAATTCGCCAAGTATCCGGAAAGATTTAGAGAAGAAGCAGTAGCGCCGATTCAGAATAAGGTTGGACAATTTATTGCCACTCCTTTGATTCGCAATATTGTTGGTCAGGTTAAATCCAGCATTGATATGCGCAAGATTATTGACGAGGGAAAAATTTTGATTGTTAATCTATCTAAGGGCAAGATTGGCGAGGATGCCAGCAATCTTTTGGGGGCTTTGGTAGTTACGCGTTTGCAACTAGCAGCAATGTCACGCGTAGATGTTCCCGAAGAAGAGCGAAAAGATTTTTATCTTTATGTTGATGAGTTTCAGAACTTTGCCACCGATGCTTTCGCCACAATCTTATCCGAAGCAAGAAAATATCGTCTTTGTTTAATTTTGACCCACCAGTACATTGCGCAATTAGACACAATGACCGACAAGGGTAAAAGTACGCGCGTAAGAGATGCGGTCTTTGGCAATGTTGGGACAATTATCGTTTTTCGGGTGGGCGCAGCCGATGCGGAATTTTTGGAAAAGGAATTTACCCCGGAATTTACAATTGATGATTTGGTAAATTTAGACAAGTACCACATTTATTTAAAATTAATGATTGATGGCGCGGCTTCGCGCGCTTTTAGTGCGGTCACCTTGCCGCCATTTCTCAAGCCGGAAAAGTCTTATCGCGATAAAATTATTGCCGTATCGCGGGAAAGATATACTACGCCCAGGGAGGAGATAGAACAAAAGTTGGCAAAATGGAGCGAGGCAGTAAAAACAGAAAGAGAAGAGAAGAAAAAGAAGTTTGAAGCAATATGTTCGGTGTGCGGCAAAAAAACCACGGTCGTTTTTCAACCCGATGGCGTAAGGCCGGTTTATTGTCCTGATTGTTTAGCCAAAATAAAAGAAGCGCCTCAAAAAGCAGAAGAAGGTTCTTCCGGAGCCTCAATAACCCCCCAAAAACAATTATCGCCCCAGCATTCAAAACCGAGAAAAGAAGTAGATGTAGCAGAACTCAGAAAAACCATTGAAGAAGCAATGAAGCAAATTCCGCCAAAAGACCAGTAATTTGAAAATACTCAATACGATTTTGCCACTTAAAAGTGGCATTTTTTTATAAAAAGTGATAAGATGAAAGCAATGGAGAGTTTAGAAAAAATTAGAGAATTTCGTTTGAAGAAATTAGAAAACTTAAAGAAACTCGGGATAAATCCTTATCCGGGCAAGGTTTTGCGCACGCACAACAACCAAGAGGCGTTGGAGGAGTTTAATAAACTTTTAAAAAAAAGAATTACTTTGGCGGGAAGAATTTGTTCTATCCGCGAACATGGTGGTTCAACCTTTTTTGACATTGAGGACGGATTTGCCCAAATTCAGGCCTATTTAAAAAAAGACGAGGTGGGAGAAAAAAACTACCGAATATTTTTGGACAATGTTGACATTGGCGACTTTTTGCAGTTGGGCGGATTTCTTTTTAAGACCAAAAAGGGCGAAAAGACCATTAAAGTAAGGGAATGGAAGATTTTAACCAAGTCCTTGTTACCCATTCCCAGCAAATGGTATGGTCTTGAAGATGTTGAAGAAAGATTTAGAAAAAGATATTTAGACCTGATTTTAAACAAGGGGATAAAGGAAAAGTTTATCCAGCGTTCGCAAATTATTAAAAAAATCAGGAAATTTTTAGATGAGAACGGATTTTTGGAAGTAGAAACGCCGATTCTTCAAACCATTGCGGGCGGAGCAAAAGCCAAGCCGTTTAAAACCCATCTCAATGCTTTGGATTTGGATTTATATCTGCGTATTGCTCCCGAGCTTTATTTAAAAAGACTTTTGGTTGGCGGGATGGAACGAGTTTATGAGATGGGCAGGAATTTTCGCAATGAAGGCATGGACAGAGAGCATAATCCGGAATTTACAATGCTTGAATTTTATGCCGCCTATTGGGATTATGAAAAAATGATGGACTTTACGGAAAAACTTTTAAAATCGTTGGACAAGAAGATTTTTGCTAAAAAAATTAAGCGCGTTGAGTATGAAAAAATCGTGGGAAAAAATGAAGAAAAAGACGTTTTTGCCCAAATAAAGGAACCGACTTTTGTCATTAATCATCCCACAGAAATTTCGCCGCTTTCCAAAAGATTGGAAAACAACCCGCAAAAAGTTGCCCGTTTTCAGCTGATTGTGCGCGGTTTAGAAATTGCCAATGGCTTTTCCGAATTAAACGACCCCGTTGACCAAAGGCAGAGATTTGAAGCGCAAGAAAAAGAAAGAAAGGCGGGAAGTCAGGAAACGCATCCGTATGACGAAGATTTCATAGAAGCATTGGAATACGGCATGCCGCCGGCAGCCGGAATCGGTATCGGCATTGACAGGTTGGCCGTACTATTAACCGACTCCAAGACCCTAAGGGAAATAATTTTGTTTCCCACAATGAGACCGAAGAAAACCGAAAAATAAATAGCTCCTCAAAACCACGCCTATAATTATTTTTTAATATTGAACCCACTGCCATCCCGATGGTTTTTCGGAACTATTTATTTTTCTAAAAAAGATGAAAAGAGAAGAGGCGCTTAATTTATTAAACGATAAAGTCCAAAACAAAAATCTGGTTAAACATTGTCTTGCCGCCGAAGCCTGTATGCGCGATTTAGCAGATTATTTTGGCGAAGATAGGGAAAAATGGGGACTAACCGGTTTGCTCCACGACATTGATTATGAAGAAACAAAAAATGACCCGGATAAGCATTCTATATTGGGCGCAGAAATGCTGGAAAAATTGGGATTGGATAAAGAGATTACTGAAGCAATAAAAACCCACAACGAAGCTCATGGCATTGCTCCCGCAACGAGAATGGCTAAAGCGATTTTTTGCGTTGATCCGTTAACCGGATTAATTGTTGCCGCGACTCTGGTCTTGCCGTCGAAAAAAATCTCTGATTTAACCGTAGAAAATGTGATTAATCGTTTTGGCGAAAAATCTTTTGCCAGAGGCGCAAATCGGGAGATTATCTCAAAGTCTGAGGAATTGTTGGGTATAAATTTAAAAGAATTTATAGAGATTGGATTGAGGGCGATGCAGCGAATAAATGAAAGTCTTGGTTTGTAGGTTAAAAATCAAAAATCAAAGTGCGAAATAAAAATGCAAAATGTAAAAAATTTTTAATTAAATCTATGATAGACATTAAATTGTTAAGAGATAATCCGGATAAGGTTAAAAAAGCGGTCCAAAATAAGGGGGCTCAAGTTGATATTGGTAAAATTTTAGAATTGGACAAAAAAAGAAGAGAACTGCTTCAGAAAACTGAGGAAGTGCGCGCCGAACAGAAAAAACTGGGCAAAGATCAAATTACAAAGGCAAAAGAATTGAAGATTGAAATTAAGGAATTAGAACCGGAGCTGGAAAGGGTAAAAAAAGAATTTGACGAATTATTTTTAAAAATTCCCAATCTTCCCTTAGACGATGTGCCGGTGGGAAAAGATGAGACGGAAAATGTCGTTTTGCGCGAAGTGGGCAAAAAACCTGATTTTAAATTTGAACCAAAAGATTATTTGACCTTAGCGGAAGATAAATGGATTGATGTGAAGCGCGCAGCGAAGGTTTCGGGCACGCGTTTTGGTTATTTGAAAAACGAAGCAGTGCTTTTGGAATACGCGTTGGTGCAATGGGTGATGGAAACATTAAAAGAAAAAGGTTTTACGCCGGTTGTGCCGCCGGCAATGATTTCTTATAAAGCAATGAAAGCAATGGGTTATATTGATAGCGAAAAAGATTTAGCTGAACGTTATTATTTTCCTCAAGATGATTTGTTTTTGATTGGCACAGCAGAGCAGGCGATTGGCCCAATGCATATGGATGAAATTTTGGATGAAAAGCAATTGCCTTTGCGTTATATTGCTTTTTCTCCTTGTTTTCGCCGCGAGGCTGGTTCTTATGGAAAAGATACCAAAGGAATTTGGCGCGTGCATTATTTTGAAAAATTAGAAATGTTTATTTTCTGTACGCCGGAGCAATCAGAAAAAGAACATCAACTGATTTTGTCAATTGAAGAGGAATTGATGCAGGCCTTAAAGATTCCTTATCGCGTCATACAGTTATGTACAGGTGATTTATCTAATCCATCAGCCAAGTCTTTTGATATTGAAGCTTGGTTGCCGTCGCAAAATCGTTATGCTGAAACCCATTCTTGCAGTAATTGCACCGATTTTCAGGCCAGAAGGTTAAATATTCGTTACAAAACTAAGGATGGATTAAAATTTGTTCACACCTTGAACGGTACAGCATTTGCTATTGGAAGAATTTTAACAGCGATTATAGAAAATTATCAGCAAAAAGATGGAAGCATTGCTTTTCCTAAAATTTTACAAAAATATATATAAATTTAAGGAGATTAAATAAATATGCGACAAAAATTGCCTTCAATTTTAGCAATAATCTTGGTGGGCCTAATGCTCGTTTTGGCAATTATTTCCTTGCGCCAAGAATCAGCAATAATGGATGAGGTAGCCCATATTCCCGCGGGCTATTCTTATTTAACGCAAAGAGATATGCGCTTAAACCCCGAACATCCGCCGCTTTTAAAGGATTTATCGGCAATTCCTTTGCTTTTTATTAAAGACATAAAATTCCCCAGTACCTTAAGCTCTTGGAAAGACGAGATTAATAGTCAGTGGGATTTTGGTTTTAACTTTTTATATAACTCTGGAAACGATGCGGACAAAATTATTTTTTGGGCAAGAATTCCCATGCTTCTTTTGTTGATCTTTACTGCCTTTATCCTTTTTAAATGGACCGAGGAGCTTTACGGAAAATGGGCTGCGTTGATGGCGGTTTTTCTTTTTTCCTTTTCGCCGACATTTATTGCCCATGGTCGTTATGTGACTACCGATGTGGGTGCGGCATTTGGATTTTTCGTTTCAATTTACTTCTTTGTCAGGTATATTCAAAGGCAAGACAGGAAAAGTCTCATTCTTGCCGGAATATTTTTTGGCATTGCCCAATTGATTAAGTTTTCTTTGTTTCTTTTGGTGCCCTATTTTTGTTTAATGGTTTTTATTTGGGTTTTTGCAAAGGCAAAAGAACAAGGAGGAGGATTTTGGAAACTTTTGATAAAATACGCAATTAAATTATTGATAATTTTTGCTATCGGCTACCTAATCGTTTATCCGGTTTATTTATTCCATGTTTCAAATTATCCTTACCAAAAGCAGCTTGCCGATACCGAATATACGGCTGCGCATTTTCGTTCAAGGGTTGTTTATAAGCCCTTGGTTTGGATGGCAAAACAGCCGGTTTTGAGGCCTTACGCGCAATATTTGATGGGTTTGTTTATGGTTTTTCAAAGGGCGACCGGAGGAAATACCACTTTCTTTTTGGGCGAGGTTACCAACAAGGGGTGGAAAACATATTTTCCCGTTGTTTATGCCATAAAACCGCCGTTAGCATTGCACATTTTAACCATCATTGCTTTGCTTTTTGTTGCCTGGCAGTGCAAAAAACCGCTTTTTAGGGGCTTATATACGAGAACCGTCTCTTCCTTTAAAAACAGATTTCCCGAATGGGCAATGTTGATATTTTTAGCGGTTTATTGGGCGTCGAGCTTAACCAGTAATTTAAACATTGGCGTGCGTCATATTTTGCCGACCTTTCCCTTTGTGTATATTCTTATTTCCGGCCAATTTAAAAAAATCTTTGACTATGTCAAAGATAAAAGGGTTTTGGCTACTTTTACTTATTTGATTTTGGGGATGCTTTTGGCTTGGTACGCTTTTTCTTCTTTGTCTATATTCCCTTATTATTTAACCCATTTTAATGAGTTGGTTGGCGGAGCAAAGAACGGACATCTTTACGTTACCGATTCAAATTTGGATTGGGGTCAGGACCTAAAGCGTCTAAAGGCCTGGATTGATAAATATAATGTTTGTATTGTACGGGATGCACCCCAAAATTGCATGGGTAGAAAAACAAATTTAGAAAACGTTCCATTAGAAGCAAGAAAGCCAATTGATAAAATCAAGGTTGATTATTTTGGCGGAGCGACAGTAGAATATTATTTGGGTAAAATGCGGCAAGAATATCATGCGCAGGAGGGCTATGCAGGAGCAAAAGGAAGCTGGTTGGCGGTTTCTGCCACATTTAAACAACAGGGCCAGGCGGTGGCAGTGAAAGGATGGGACAAGCCCACAGACGAATATATGTGGTTAATGGGTTTTGAGCCGGTAACCGTAGTGGGGAATTCAATTTTTGTTTATTATATAAAATAACCCCTTAAATTTTAGGGGTTATAAAGATTTTCAAACTTATGCCCGAATCCGGCAAGGATTTTGGGTTTTATTTATAATAAATTCGGTTTTCAATTCGCAGATCAATATATTCTAAATTATCCGTATTGGTTATTTTTTCGCTTAGGGCGGTTTTTAAAATCAAAAACTGCTTAATCATATCTCTGGTTGCGTCAAAAAGAATATACCAGCTTTTTATGGTTACGGCTTTAATTTCTTTGGGCGGAAGCATTGACAATTCAAACCAGGCAATTCCATTCCCGGCTTGGGGAAAATTGTTTTTTATTTCTATCATCGAGCCGATTAATTCCGGCTCTAAAATTTTGTTCCCCAAGGCAAGCTGGGTTGAAGAAAAATCTTTAATTAAAAGCATCAAGGCGCCGCTGGTTTGCGGCGCGTTTTCAAAGACGATTCCATTTTTGTCAAAATAGAAGCAATCTTTAACGGTTTCGGCACCATTTATTTTTTCTGCCTTGCAAATAATTCCGGTTTTCTCCCTTTCTTTAAGCGTAATTGTTAGGGTTTTTTTAAAAACATTTTTTTCTATTTTTATTTCGGCAATTTTGGGAAACTCTTTTAATAATTTATTTTCAAGACCCCTACCGGTGATGAGCAAGACATTTGTCCTGCCGATAGATTTTTCAATATTTTGGGTTTCTATTTCTTTGTTTCCGTAAACATTGATTGCCCTTACCCGAAAGAGGGGAGACAATAGGATTCCCGAAACAAGAATTACAAGCAGAAAAATTATCCAGAAGAGAATGAATTTTTTTCTTAATTTATTTTTTTTGCGGCGATAGACCTGCATATTAATGGATAGTTTTATTTTATCATAGAAAGTGCTATACTTGAATTATGAAGGAAGTTTATAAAGAATTTGAAAAAAGGAGATCGGAGATGATGCGCTCTCCGGAGTTTAAAGATAAAGAACTTGGCCCGGAAAAAGAAAAAGAAATATTAAAAGAGGTGATTTCCGAAACGATTAAACAGGCCGAAGAGCTTCCGTTGGCAGAAAAAACAGAAATTACTCAAAAGGCTGCCCAGCTCAAAGACCAGCCCAAAGAAAGACAAATGCAGTTTTTGGTTGATTTGGCGCTGGATAAAGGAATTGTGGTAGCCGTAAATTTGGCCAGGAGCCTAGAAAGCGCTTATTTATTAGACGAGTTTCACGATACGTTGGTAGACCAGCTTTATCGTCGGTTGGTTGAGGAAGGAAAATTAAAGCAAATCTAAATTTATGGATACCCGCTTTATTTATCTTATTGTGGTTTTGGCTTTGTTTTTTGTTGCCGCGGTGGTGATTTATTTGGTGCTTTTAAAAATCCGCTATAAGGGAAAAATTGTGCGTTCTTTGAATATGAGCCTTTTTTTGATTAAGATGCCCTTAGAGTTTAAGGAAGATATTTCGCTTGAAGAAAAAAAGCTGCGCATCGGAGCAATGGAACAGTTTCTAAGCGGTTTGGCTTCGCTTAAAGAAAGAGATTATTTTAAACAGGCAATTTACGGTCAGCCGTATATTGTTTTGGAGATGGCGGTGCCCTTTATCGGTTCAGAAATTTGTTTTTATTTGGCGGCTCCTAAAAAATATGAAACCTTTTTAGAAAAACAGATTTATGGTTTTTATCCCCAGGCAACCGTAGAAAGGATAGAAGACTACAATATTTTTAATCCCGAAGGTGAAAGCGCCGGAGGATTTTTTGTTTTAGCGAAAAAGAATATTTTACCCTTAAAGACCTACAAAATCCTTGAAATTGATCCCTTGGAAAATATCGCCAATGCCTTAAGCAAAATTGAAGAGGTGGGGGAGGGGGGTACGATTCAGCTGATTTTAAAACCGGCGAGCAAAGATTGGAATAGGGCGGCGCTTTCTATCATTAAGAAAATGAACGAGGGCCTGAGCTTTAAAGACGCACTGGCCGGTAAGCAGCTAAAAAAACCGAAGCCCGGCGAGCCGCAAATTCAGCCCAAAATTGCTCCCCAGGACGAAGAAATGATGAAGTTTTTGCAAGAGAAAGCGGCAAAAATGGGTTTTCAGGCAAATTTGCGTTTGGTCTTTTCGGCAAAGACAAAGGAGCGGGCAAAAGAACTTTTGTCTCATGCCCAGGGAGCGTTTAACCAGTTTTCCGCCCCGAATTTAAATTCTTTAAAATTTAAAGAGGCAAAGGGCGAGAAATTAAAAAAGCTTTGCTTTAATTTTTCTTTCCGCATTTTTAACCGTAAAGAAGCAATGATTTTAAACAGCGAAGAAGTCGCAGGGATTTTTCACTTTCCATTAACCAAGATTAGCGCCCCAAAATTAAAATGGTTAAAATCAAAAGAATCTGCCCCGCCCGCCAATCTTCCGCAAAAGGGGATTGTTTTGGGTAAAAACATTTTCCGCGGCCAGGAAAATATAGTGCGAATGACGGATGAAGACCGCAGGCGGCATTTTTATATTTTAGGTCAAACCGGAACCGGTAAAACCACCCTGATGGTGAATATGATTAAACAGGACATTGAAAACGGCAACGGGGTTTGCTATATTGACCCGCACGGTCAAGAGGCAGAAAGAATTTTGGGGCTTATTCCCGAAGAGCGCATAGAAGACGTAATTTATTTTAATCCCGCAGACATTGAAAGGCCGATGGGTTTAAACATGTTAGAATATGACCCCAAACATCCGGAACAAAAAACATTTCTGGCCAATGAAATGGTAAATATATTTAAAAAGCTTTGGGAGGCAATCCCTGAAGCATTCGGGCCAATGTTTGAACAGTATATGCGCAACGCCCTGTTACTGATTATGGATGATCCGGGCTCCGGCTCCACGCTTTTGGAAGTTCCCAAGGTTTTGGCCGATGCCAAATATCGTCATTACAAATTAGCAAAAACAGAAAATATCGTGGTTAAGGATTTTTGGGAAAAAGAAGCGGAAAAAGCAGGCGGAGAAGCGGCGTTGGCAAATATGGTTCCCTATATCACCAGTAAAGCCAACGTGTTTTTGGCAAATGATTTAATGCGACCGATTATTTGCCAGCAGAAAAGCGCTTTTGATTTCCGCAAAATCATGGACGAGAAAAAGATTTTTATTGTTAATCTTTCCAAGGGGAAGCTTGGGGATTTCAATAGTTATTTATTGGGATTGGTGATTGTGGGTAAATTTTTGATGGCTGCGTTTTCGCGCGTGGACGTGCCGGAAGAGCAAAGACCGGATTTTTATATGTACATTGACGAGTTTCAGAACTTTACCACCGACAGCATTGCCACAATTTTGGCCGAAGCAAGAAAGTATAAGCTTGATTTGATTATCGCCCACCAATTTATCGGACAATTAAGAGAAAATATCCGCGACGCAGTATTTGGCAATGTTGGAAGCATGGCGGTGTTTAGAATCGGAGCAGATGATGCGGAATTTTTGATTAAACAATTTGAACCGGTTTTTAACAAACAGGATTTATTGAACATTGATAATTTTAATGCCTATCTTAAGCTTCTAATCAATAATCAAACCGGCCTGCCGTTTAATATCAGGTGTTATCCGCCGGCGCAGGCAAATCCGGAAATTGCAGAGAAAATTAAAGAGGTTTCTCGTTTGAAATACGGTCGCGAGAAATCAATTGTGGAAAAAGAGATTTTTGAACGTTCAAAAGTCGCTTCCCAGCTTTCCGGGGCCAGCAGCTTACCGGAAAATATGGATTTAAGATAAATATAAAAACAAAATTTTATGAAAAAAGGAGACATTATCGCAAGTTTAATTTTGGGCCTGATTATCGGCATTTTTTTAATGTTTATTTTGGGCGGGATGGAATTTAATCTTTTTCCCGTTTGGATTTCAATCCTTCTTTTGCCGTTTTTGGTCATTGCCTTTCTTTCTTTTGCCGAATTGATTAGCAAAAAAATACCAGTTATTTTGCAATTTGCAAAATTTGTCATTGTCGGCATTGCCAATACCGCGGTTGATTTTGGAATTTTGAATTTTTTAATGACCTTTACCGGAATTTATAGCGGAAGAAGCATCTTTTTTCTCAATAGCATCTCTTTCGTTATTTCGGTAATTCACAGTTTTTTCTGGAATAAGTTCTGGACGTTTAAAGTGGTTAAAACCGAAGCAACTAAAGAATTTTTGCAGTTTTTGATTGTTAGTACAATCGGCCTCTTGATTAACG
>Ga0207433_10005430_pt1 | contig 22791 bp, 29 predicted proteins | sample YelNatPaOPGAMG01_FD_187559 | JGI IMG/M metagenome (GOLD analysis project Ga0207433, IMG submission 187559) | Hot spring thermophilic microbial communities from Obsidian Pool, Yellowstone National Park, USA - OP-RAMG-01 (SPAdes) (version 3) | ecosystem: Environmental > Aquatic > Thermal springs... | reverse complement strand
TGACGGAAAAAATAAACTCAATAAAAAATTATTGAATTGACAAAAAGGTAATGAGTGAAGAAAATTTATAAGAAATTAAACAAATCAAAAATAAAATATGGACAATCGTAAGCTTTTAATAGCAACTTTTAATCTGGGAAAATTTAAAGAGTATAAAATAATTCTTAATAAAATTTTAAAATTACCGTTGAATTTAGTTTCTTTGAAGGATTTAAAAATTAAAGAAAAAATTGAAGAGACCGGAAAAACTTATAAAGAGAATGCGATTTTGAAAGCAAAATTTTATTGTAAAATTTCTAAAATTCCAACCTTGGCTGATGATTCTGGTTTGGAGATTGCTGCTTTAGGAGGGTGGCCAGGAATAAAAAGTCGAAGAAATGAAAAAGGAAAAAAGCTTTCAGATAAAGAATTGATAAAAAGGGTGATGGAAAAATTAAAAGGAGTGCCTTTCAAAAAGAGAAGGGCTAGATACAAAGCGGTTGTGACGTTGGCCTTACCGAATAAAAAGAAAATTTATACTTTTGAAGGAGAAAGAAAGGGGTTTATTGCTGAAACTTCCAGTAAAAAAATTTGGAGGGGATTTCCTTACGATTCAATTTTTTATTTACCGGAAAAGAAAAATGTTTTTGTGAATTTGACACCTCAAGAGAAAGCAAAATTTTCTCATAGATTGGATGCTTTAAAGAAGGGATTGCCAGTTTTAAAAAGAATTCTGCTAAGCAATAAAAAATAACTATTTGATGAAATTTTAAAAGTAATATAATAAAAATCAGAGATTTCTTTCACATTGAACTATTGAGCTCGGAGCTCAATAGTTGAAGAAAAATTGAAAAAAATGAGAAAATTTTGGGAGAAAAATAAAATTTTTATTGGAATAATTTTGGGGGCTTTGATTATTGGAAGCGCGATTTATATCTCGTCAAAAGGAATTAAAAGACCAGAAATTTATTCGAACCAAACTAGTGTAAGAAGTTGCGAAAATCTACCAGAATTGGAAGACGGGGCGATAAAATTGGCAACTAAAATTATTGATGGCGATACTTTTTTAATTGAAGGAGGATATTCAGTGAGGATTTTAGGAATTGATACCGATGAAAGAGGTTATCCATGTTATGAAGCTGCTAAAAATAGATTAGAAGAATTGATTTTGAATAAAGAAGTAAGGCTAGAAAAGGGAAAAGAAGATTTCGATCAGTATTGTCGTTATTTAAGGTATGTTTTTGTCAATGATAAAAATGTTTCTTTGGAGTTAGTTAAAGAAGGATTGGCGGTGGCAAGGTTTTCTCCAGAAGATATAAAATATAGAAAGGAAATTTCTTTAGCAGAGAAAGAGGCGATAGAGAATAAAATTGGTTGTAAATGGGGAAACGTAGCGAAAGTTGAAGAAAAAACTGAAATTCAATGGAAAAATTTGACAGAAGAGAAAACTGGTTTGAAAGTTATTGGTGCTTGCCAAGCCGGAAATTATTATGGAAAAGAGGTAATTGTTGAGGGAAAGGTTGTTGCTACTTATCGCTCAAAAACAAACACTGTTTTTTTGAATTTTGAAAAACCTTATCCCAATCAATGTTTTTCAGCAGTAATTTTTAGTTCCGATCAATTTAAATTTGTCGAAAATCCAGAAAAGTATTACAATCAAAAAAATTTAAGAGTTAGAGGAAAAATTAAAGAATATCGAGGAAAGCCAGAAATTATTTTAAAAGATCCATCACAAATTGAAGTGGGAAGATAAGCAAATAATATTTATTTTCATTTTAGGATACCTTGCTGGGAACATCTTTCCTTTGCCATTTTTTCAATTTTTCGGAAAGATAAAAGGAGAAAATGAATTGAGGATTAAAATTCTTTCTGAAGGGAAACCAGTAAAAAATTTAGAAGTTGATGTTGCCAAAAAACCAGGACCTCCTCCAAAAGGTGGAGTAGCTAATACAGATGAAAATGGAATTGCCACTTTTTATCTGGAATCTGGAAAATACTATGTATTTTTTAACGCTGCAAATTTTCCCAAAAATCTTGAATACCCAGCGCCAAAACAAATTGTCGTTGAGAAGGGAAAGGTTAATGAGTATACAATAAATCTTATTCCGAAATAGTTTTAACAATTTGATTTTTGAAAAAATTAAACTATAATTAGTTAAATACTTTATTAATTAAATTTATTTTATGACAAGAAAAATTTTAATTTTGGTAATAATTTTGTTTTTTGCTGTTTTTGGTGGTATTTTTTATTTTCAGTGGAAAAATTCTCAAAAAGAAATAGTCATAATTCCTTGTGCCAAAGAAGGAGAAAAAGTGAATAGAAACCCATTAATTGGACCTACTGATCAAAAATGTTGCGAAGGATTAGTTGAAGTTAGAGAAAGTAGATCTTATAGCGTTTGTAAAAAAGCGCAAAAAATTTTGCTTTATTATTACAACCCAGAGAAAGATAAAGATGAGGCAGGAAATATTAAATGTTCAAGAGACGGTTTGGTGGCGATCGAGAGGCAAATTCCAGTTTCCCAAACGCCAATCAAAGACACAATAGAACTTTTACTCAAAGGAAAAGAAAATTTAACTGAAGAAGAATTAGCACAAGGAATTACAACTGAATTTCCTTTAGATGGTTTTAAGTTAAAATCTGTAAATTTAAAAAATAATGGAACTTTGATTTTAGAATTTGAGGATCTTTTAAATAAAACTGTCGGTGGTGCTTGTCGAGTTGGAATTTTGTGGTTTCAAATTGAAGCCACGGCAAAACAATTCCCCCAAGTTAAAGAAGTTAAATTCATGCCCGAGGAATTATTTCAGCCATAAAGGTGAAAATAAACAAAATAAAAATATGGAAACGAGTATTATTTTAGCAAAATTTTGGGGCTGGTTTATGATTATCTCCTGCTTGATTTATCTTTTGAAAAAAGAGACATGGCAGGCAATTATTGAATTAGCAAAGAATAAAAATTTGATCATTCTTTTTGGTTATTTGAGTTTGATTCTCGGTTTATTTTCTTTAATTTTTCACAATCTTTGGGTAGGGGATTGGCGGGTAGTGATTACTATCTTTGGTTGGATTGCTTTAATTAAAGGAATGATTGGGATTGGTTTTCCTGAATTGACCCAAAAATGGACCGAGAAAATTGGCGGAAAGTTAGTTCTAATGAAAATTTTGTTAATCATAGGCATTCTTTTAGGCGCTTGGTTGATTTGGGTAAGCTGTTAAAGATTTAAAACTCTTTAAAAGGGGTGCACCAAAAGGCACCCCTTTTTCGTATTAATATATAGAGAAAAGTCAGTTGAATTTAAATAATTTATTATGTTGGAAGATGATTATAAAAATTTTTTTGATGACCCTCAAGAAATCGAGCCACCAGCTGGACTTTTTGAGAAAATAATTTTTGCTATTGAAAGGGAAGAGCAATTGAAAAAAACAAGGAGATTATTTTTTAGTTTTCTCTTTCTTTTAGTTATCTCATTAATAGTTACTCCTTATTCCTGGATGATTCTTATTAATCAGGTAAAAAGTTCTGGAATCATTTATTTTATTTCCACAGCCATAACTGATTTAAAAACCATTTTTGCTTTCTGGCAAGATTTTCTTTTAGCAATTGTTGAAATATTGCCATTGGTAGAAATAATGTTTTTTTTAATTAGTCTTGGAATTTGTCTTTTTACCCTTCGATTATTTTTATATAAAAAAGGATTATTAATCAAATATCTTTTTCATAGAATTTAAAAATTATGGAAGAGGGGAAAAATCAAAATAAAAAATTAGGCCACTTTGATATTCTTAAATGGATTATTGTTGGTTTGGCTGGTTTCGTCGTGATTGTTTTAATTTTTTGGGCTGGAGTATTTGTTGGCACAATGAAAACAAGGTTTTCTTATCGCTGGGCTGAGCAATATCATAGAAACTTTGCTGGACCAAAAATGGGATTTTTTGGCAACTGGCGAATGCCACCATTTGGTGATTTTATTGAAAGTCATGGCGTTTTTGGGGAAATTATTAAAATTAATGAAAAAAGTTTAGTGATTAAAGGGAGAAAGAATGTTGAAAGAGTGGTAGTAGTTAATGAAAAAACAGTGATTAAAGAAGGATTTAAAGATATTAAATTTTCCGATTTAAAAGTTGGACAAATGATCGTAGTCATTGGTTCACCAAATGATTATGGTCAAATTGAGGCGAAGCTGATTCGAGTTTTTAATGGATTTTTACCCTTGCCACCTCGTTTTAAATAAGTTATCATAATAAATTATGTTTAAGAAAATTTTTCAATACAAATGGCGAACAATTTTGATTTTGATTTTGGTTATTTTAATCGGCTATTTCACTTACACAAAAATTTTTAAGAAAAACAACGAAGTTCATTATGTTTTGGCTCAAGCTGAAAAAAGAACGGTTTTAGTTTCTGTTTCTGGTTCTGGTCAAATCTCAGCCGTTGATCAGATTGATATTAAACCGAAAATTAGTGGAACAATTGAAAGAATTTATGTTAAAGACGGTGATGAAGTTAAAAAAGGTAAATTGGTTTTTAAGTTAGATGAAAGCGATTATCAAAAAGCAGTTAGAGATGCGGAAAACGCTCTTCAAACAGCCAAACTTGATTTAGAAAAACTGTTAAAACCAGCCGATGAATTGGATATTCTTAAAGCAGAATATGCCTTGATTCAAGCAAAAAATGCAAAACAAAAAGCCGAAGATAATCTTGAAAAAGCATACGATGATGGTTTTAATACTGTTTCTAATATCTTCCTCGATTTACCTTCGATTATGTCAAACCTTCATGATATGTTTTTTGAAAATTCTATTGAATCAACTTATGAAAATATCGATTGGTATTCTAATTTGATTGTCCGCTGGAGGGAATATGATGATTCTTTAGCAGTCTATAAAAATGACGCCATTGCCAAATATAATAAGGCAGATTCAGAATATGATTTAAATTTTGATCATTACAAAAAAACATCTCGTGATTCAAGCAAAGAAGAAATAGAAGATTTGATTAATGAAACCTATCAAACAACAAAAGATATTGCTGAATCAATTAAAAGTTTCAAAAATTATATTGATTTTATTAAAGATATCTTAATTGAAAAAGAAGTAAGAGTACCAACGATTATCAATACCCATCAAACCACCCTTGATTCTTATACTTCAAAAGTTAATTCTTATTTAACAAGCCTTTTTTTAATTAAGCAAAGTATTAAAGATTACAAACAAGCAATTCTTGATGCTGAGGCTTCTATTCAAGAAAAGGCCTTATCACTGGCAAAATTAAAAGCTGGACCTGATGAGTTAGATATTAAGACAAAGAAAATAATCATTCAACAAAAAGAAGATAATTTAAAAACAGCCCAAGAAAATTTAGCCAAATGTTTTATTTATGCTCCTTTTGATGGTTTAATTTCTGAAGTTAAAGTCAAAAAGGGAGATACAGTTTCTCCAGGGACTGTTTTGGCAACTTTAATTACCAAACAAAAAATAGTAGAAATTACCTTAAATGAAATTGATGCAGCTAAAGTTAAAGTTGGTCAAAAAGCAACCTTGACTTTTGATGCCTTACCAGATTTGAATTTAACAGGGAAAGTAACTGAAATTGACACTGTTGGGACAGTCAGCCAAGGAGTAACAAGTTATGGAGTAAAAATTGTCCTAGATTCAGACGATGAGAGAATAAAACCTGGAATGTCAGTTAATGCTGAAATTATTGTAGATGTAAAGCCGGATGTTTTAACTTTGCCAAATAGTGCAATTAAATCAGAGGGAAATTTACGCTATGTTCAATTGATCGATGCTCCAAAAGAAATAAAAGATAAATTAAAAATTGGACGAGCCATAGTTTTGCCAAAAGAAGTAAAAATCAAAAATCAGCCTGTTGAAATTGGAGTTTCAAACGATACCTTGACAGAAATTTTATCTGGAGTTTCAGAAGGAGATATTGTTATTTCTTCAAAAGTTACTCCGCAAACTCAAACACCTCAAACTCGATCTATGTTTCAATTTCCAGGGATGGGACCGCAGAGAAGATGAGAAAAATAACTCAAAACTCAAAAGTCAAAACTGCAACTTAAAACTAAAAAGTTAATTGCAATTTTGTTTTCTTTAAAAGATAAGGGTTTTAAAATTGCAGTTTTGAGTTTTGAGATTTGCGTTTTGAGTTAATTTCATGATTGAATGTAAAAACATTACCAAAGTTTATAAAAATGAAGTTGAAACCTGGGCATTAAGGGGTGTTTCTTTTTCAATTGATGAAGGAGAATTTGTGGCCATTATTGGTCCTTCTGGCTCTGGAAAATCAACCTTAATGCATATTCTTGGATGCCTTGATACTCCAACTTCGGGACAATATTTTTTAGAAGGAAGGGAAGTTTCAAAATTATCTGAAGATGAATTGGCAGAAATTAGAAAAAAGAAAGTTGGCTTTGTTTTTCAAATGTACAATTTATTGCCGAGAGCAACTGTTTTCAAAAACGTTGAATTGCCTTTAATTTATGAAGGTTTGCCAAAAAAAGAGAGGGAAGAAAGAGTAAAAGCAGTTTTAAGGGCTTCTGCTTTTCCAGAAGAATTTTGGTTTCACTTATCTAATCAATTATCAGGTGGAATGCAACAAAGAGTAGCGATTGCCAGAGCACTAGTTAACAATCCAAAACTGATTTTGGCAGACGAACCAACTGGAAATTTGGATTCAAAAACCGGAGATGTCGTTTTAAAAACTTTGATAGATTTGAATAAGAGAGGCCACACTTTAATTATTGTCACTCACGAACTTTATGTTGCACAATATGCAAAAAGAATCATTGCACTGAGAGATGGTCAAATTATTGAAGATGCACCGAGAGAAAAGGCAAAAACTTTAAAATTAATCAAAGAATAATTAAATTGCAAATTGCAAATTGTAAATTGTAAATTGAAAATTCATGAAGATAATTGATTTAATAAACGAAGCAATTTTTGCGGTATCGGCAAATAAAATCAGGTCAGGCCTGACGATTTTAGGTATTGTCATTGGAATTACTTCTGTCATTGCTATGATTTCAATTGGACAAGGGGCAAATCTTGAAATCACAAAAAGCATTGAGGGTTTGGGTTCAAATGTATTATCGGTAATACCTGGTGGTGCTAGAATTGGGGCAACGTTTATGGGCAGGGGAAGCGCCCAAACTTTGAAAGAAGATGATGTCGATGTTTTAAAAAAAATTGAAGGAATTTTGGATGTTGTGCCAATAACTCAAAGAACATTCCAAATTATTGCTCCAAACGGAAACAATACTAGAACAACAATTATTGGAGCAAGTCAAGGAATTTTTGCTGTCAGAGAAATCTCAATTGAATCTGGTTCAATTTTTAATGAAGAGCAGGTAAAAAATATTGCCAAAGTTGCAGTTTTAGGGAAAAACATTGCTAATGACCTTTTTGGTGAAGAAAACCCTGTTGGAAAAATAGTTAGAATTTCAGGAATCAACTTTAAAGTTATCGGAGTAGCAGCGCCAAAAGGAGGAGCGATGGGTCTTGTTTTTGATGATATGGTTTATGTTCCAATTACAACAATGCAAAAAACTCTGGCAAAATCGGATTATTTAACTATGATTTTAATTAAAGGAGAAAGAAAGGATATCTTGCCCCAAATTCAGCAAGAAGCCCTTTTGGTTTTAGCCGAAAAACACCGAGTTGATCCCCAAAATCCAGATTTTTCAATCATTTCCCAAGAAGACATTTTATCAACCCTAACTCAAGTGACAAATACAATGACAATTTTTTTAGCAGCTATTGCTTCAATTTCTTTAGTCGTCGGCGGAATTGGGATCATGAATATGATGCTAACTTCAGTAACTGAAAGGACAAAAGAAATTGGTTTAAGAAAAGCAATCGGAGCAAAAAATAAAGAAATTTTAGCCCAAATTTTAACAGAATCAGTTTTATTAACATTTTTAGGTGGGGCAATTGGAATTTTCTTTGGCTGGCTAATTTCTTTGGGAATTTCAAAATTTGCTCAGATTTCAACTCAAGTTTCTCCTTTTTCTATTCTTTTAGCATTCGGAGTTTGTACTGCAATCGGAATTTTCTTTGGTTGGTGGCCAGCCCAAAAAGCGGCAAAATTGAACCCGATTGAAGCTTTAAGATACGAGTGATAATAACTCAAAACTCAAAAGTCAAAAGTCAAAACTATAACTTAAAACTCAAAATTGAGTTATGAAAAAAAATTTAATTTTGATTTTAATTGTTCTAATTATTGTCGGAGTTGGCGGATTTTTTGGGGGAATAAAATATGGCCAGTCGCAGGCACTGAAGAATTTAACACCAGAAAAGATGAGAGAGGTTTTTCAGCAAAGAAGAGGTCAGTTGTTTACCCAAAATCAAGGCCAAAGACAAAGAGCAGGACAAAATTTTGTTTTTGGTCAAGTTATCTCGAAGGATGAGAAAAGTTTAATTATCAAATTGGCTGATGGCAGCACAAAAATTGTTTTCTTTTCCCCACATACTCAAATTACAAAAACAATTGAAGGGTCAACAGAAGACATTGAAATTGGAAAAGAAATTTTAATTACCGGAACCCAAACCGAAGATGGTAGTTTAACTGCCAGAACAATTCAAATTTCTCCGAGATTGCCAAGAGAATAAAATTTTATTAAACTCACTTATATGCCAGCAATCTTTGTTGAGAATTTAACTAAAGTTTTTAATGGATTAAGGGCAGTCGATGGAATTTCTTTTGAAGTTAAAGAAGGAGAACTTTTTGGATTATTAGGACCAAATGGAGCAGGTAAAACGACAACTTTGAATATGCTTGCAACTTTAATTAGGCCAACCTCTGGTAAGGCTTTCGTTTCGGGTTTCGATGTTTTAAAAGAAAGAGAGAAAGTTAGAAGATCAATTGGAATGGTCTTTCAAGAACCAGCTTTGGACAATTATTTAACCGGAAGAGAAAATTTAGAATTTCATGGCATGATGTATGGACTTTCGAGAAAAGAAGCAAAAGGAAGAGTGAAAGAAGCACTAAAAATTGTTGAATTGGAAGAATTTGCCGATAAACTCGTCGAGACATACTCTGGAGGAATGAAAAGAAGGTTGGAAATTGCCAGGGCTTTAGTTCATCAGCCAAAAGTTTTATTTTTAGATGAGCCAACTTTAGGACTGGATGCCCAAACAAGAAGGAGAATTTGGAATTACATTAAAAAATTAAACAAAGAAAGGGGAGTGACAATAATTTTAACAACCCATTATATGGAAGAGGCAGATTTTTTAGCAGATAGGGTTGCAATTATTGATTTTGGGAAAATTGTGGCTTTAGATACTCCAGAAAATTTAAAAAACATTTTAGGAGGAGATGTTATTTCAATTGAAGTTGATAATTGGCAAAATGCCAAAAAAGTATTTGAAAAATTAACTTGGGTGAAAAAAATAAATCATGAAAACGGGATTTTTTATTTACAGGTTGAAAAAGGGGAAGAAAAAATCCCCCTTTTAATTAAAATCGATGAAAAAGAAGCTGGTTTTAAAATAAAATCGATTAATTTGAGAAAACCGACTTTAGAAGATGTCTTTTTGCATTTTACGGGAAAAACAATCAGAGAAAGAGAAGCAAGTCAAAAGGAAAGATTTAGAGAAAGAGCAAAAAGACATAGAAGATAAAAACATATGGAAATAAATTTTACTGCTATTTATATTCTTTGGTTAAGGGAAATGAAAAGATTTTTAAGATCTTGGTCAAGAATGGTAAGCATGTTAATGATACCACTTTTCTTTTTGATTTTTTTAGGTTTTGGGTTCAAAGGCGCATTTTTTCCAGGGATAGGTTATACAAAAGATTATCTTCACTTTTTAGTTCCAGGAATCATCGCCATGGCTCTTGTTTCAACATCAATGATCGCTGGACTTTCGGTTTTATGGGATAGAGAATTTGGGTTTTTAAAGGAGATCATGGTCGCTCCGGTGAGTAGAGTTTCTATCATCATCGGAAGGATAGTTGGTGGAATAACCACTTCCATTATTCAAGCAATCTTAATTTTAATAATTTCAATCGGAATGGGTTTTTCTTTTCTAAGTTTCCCCTCCCTTCTTTTGGCGATTTTAATCATGGTCTTAATTTCTTCCGGCTTTATCGGGCTGGGCTTGATTTTTGCTTCGATAATAAGAGACATTCAGGGCTTCGGATTGATTATTCAGTTGATAATTATGCCCTTAATTTTTTTATCTGGCGCCTTTTTTCCTTTGAAAAACATTCCCAAATTTTTAAAATACCTTTCTTATTTTAACCCTTTAACTTATGGCGTCGAGGGCTTAAGGAGGCTTTTAATCGGTTTTTCATTTTTACCATTTTGGCTTGATTTTATTGTTTTACTTTCCTTTTCTTTTCTTAGTATAATTTTTGGTTCTTATCTTTTTGAGAAATCAGAAATTTAAATTAAAGAATACTTGATTTTTTATTTGACGAAAATAATTAAATATGTTTTAATATTTGAAAATAGTCATTATGTTAGAAAACAATAGTGATGAACAATTGGTTTCTAATTATTTAAAAGGCGATAAGAAGTCGCTAGAGATTTTAATTTTGCGTTATCTTAAACCAATTTATAGTTTTGTTTATCAATATGTAAGAAATACAACTGATGCTGAAGATTTAACTCAGGAAATTTTTGTGAAAATATGGAAAAATTTGAAAAAATTTAAAAAAGAAAAGAAATTCAAAACTTGGTTATTTGCTATTGCCAAAAATACCTGTTTTGATTTTTTAAGAAAAAAGGGGAAAGATTCGGTTTTAAATTTAGAATCTATTTCTCAATTAATAGATTCCTCTTCATCACCAGATGAATTTTTAGAAAAGAAATTTCTAAAAGAGAAAATTAAAAAAATAATCAAAAAATTACCTGAAAAGACAAAAGAAGTTTTAAACTTGTATTATTATCAGGGTTTTACTTTTAAAGAAATCGCTAAAATTTTTAATGAATCAATTAATACAATTAAATCAAGACATTTAAGAGCCATAGCCACCCTTAAAAAATTATTGGAAGAAATTGACTAAAATTAACCAAAAACTTAACATTTTTGTTTCATTATTGAGATGGTAAATTGAGGTTATATTTTTATTAGAAAAATATGAGTTATCCACAGGTTAAATTTGACAATAGTTTTATTAATAATAAAATTTAATTAAGAATGATTACTAATAAGAAAGAGAGGTTAACAAATCAAAAAAGAGTTATTTTAGAATATTTAAAAAGCACAAAGTCGCATCCTTGTGCGAAAGAAGTTTATTTTGAGGTTAAAAAGAAGTTACCCCAGATTAGTTTGGGAACCGTTTATCGAATTTTGAATCAGCTAAAAGAAAAGGGGGAAGTAAAGGAAATTTTAACTGAAGTTAGCCATTTTGACGGAGATTTAACTCCTCATTCCCATTTTATCTGTGAAAAATGCAAAAAAATTTTTGACGTTTTTGAAAAAATTCCAGAATTAAAAAATAAAAAATTAAAGGTCGGAAAAATAAAAGATTATCAAATTATTTTTTATGGTATCTGTAAAAAATGCAAAAAACAAAAAAACAATTTGCCACGATTGTAAAAGAGAACTAGAGATTAAAGGAAATGAAATTAAAAATGGAGTAATGTTAGTTTATGAGAGTAGGGGAGAGAAAATTACAATTTTCAAATGTAAAGATTGTTTTGAAAAATCTCAAGAATTGAAAAATTATCAACCTTGCGAAGTTTATTCAAGAGTTGTTGGCTATTTGAGACCAGTTGGGCAATGGAATTTGGGAAAGCAACAAGAGTTCAAAGAAAGAAAGGAATACAAAATAAAAAATTAAAAGGTCGATTTCTAAATAAATAAAAAAATTATGGCAACAAAAAAAGTTAAAAAAATAAAAAAAGATCCAGTGACGGTTTCTGATCCAAAACCGGTCAAAAAAGGTTCAAAAACTGAAGAGAATTTATGGAAAGCATTTGCTGGTGAAGCTCAAGCAAGGAACAAATATACTTATTTTGCAAAGATTGCCAGAGAAGAAGGATATCAAGGAATTGCAGCGGTTTTTGAAGAAACAGCTCAGAATGAATTGGAACATGCAAAGATGATTTGGAAGCTTTTGGGAAAATGGCAAGATACTAAAGAAAATTTGAAAATGGCAATTGAGGGAGAGCATTATGAGTGGACAAAAATGTATCCTGAATTTGAGAAAGTAGCAAGAGAAGAAGGTTTTGAAGATGCGGTAAAGTTTTTCAAGGAAGTAGCAGAAGTTGAAGAAGAACATGAAAAAAGATACAAAAGATTGTTAGAAGAATTAGAAAAAGGAGAGGTTTTCAAAAGGAAAGAAAAAGTGATGTGGGTTTGTAGGAATTGCGGTTACGTTCATTGGGGTAAAGAAGCGCCAAAAGAATGTCCGAATTGTCGGCACCCTCAAAGTTATTTTGAGGTGAGGTGCCAATACTAACTCAAAAGTCAAAACTCAAAAGTCAAAAGTTCAAACTCAAAACTAAAAATTATGATTCAAGAAAAGCAAATTTATAAGTGTTCGATTTGCGGAAATATTGTTGAAGTTTTGAATGCTGGAGGAGGAACCCTGGTTTGTTGCGGAAAGCCAATGGAACTTTTAATAGAAAAGACAGAAGATCAAGGAAAAGAAAAGCATGTTCCGGTGATTGAAAAAACAGGAAGAGAAGTAAAAGTTAAAGTTGGATCAGTACCCCATCCAATGGAAGAAAACCATTATATTCAATGGATAGAATTAATTACAGATAGTGTTTCTTTAAGGAAATTTTTAAAACCAGGAGATAAACCAGAAGCCGAATTTGAAGTTAAAGCAAAAGAACTTCAAGCCAGAGAATACTGCAATCTTCACGGTTTGTGGAAATCAAAAAAGTAAAAAAGCGGTTGAATTGTTTGCAGAAAAGATAAAATGTGTTAAGATTAAGAAATAAAAGGTCAGAATAAAATTGAAAAATTTAGAATTAAATGAAAGAAAAAATTATTGAAATTTCAAAAAGGGCAGAGGAGGCACAGTTTTCTCCGATTAGAAAATTTGTGCCTTTTTTAGAAGAAGCAAAAAGAAAAGGATTAAAGGTTTTTGAACTTCATATTGGGCAACCCGATTTGGAAACGCCAAAAGAAATTTTAAGAGAAATAAAAAATTTTAAAGGAAAAATCTTATCTTATACGAATTCTCTCGGAATTTTGGAAACAAGGAAAGCATGGCAAAAATACTACAAAGATTTTGGAATTGATTTTGATATTTCAGAAATAATTGTAACCACGGGTGGAAGTGAAGCAATTTTATTTGCCTTAGCAGTAATTTGCGATCCAGGAGAAGAAGTTATAGTGTTTGAGCCTTTTTATTCAAACTATAATGGTTACGCCTCGATTTTGGGAGTGAAGTTGAAACCAGTTAGAACTTTTGCCGAAAATGGTTTTCATTTGCCACCTGAAAAAGAGATATTAAAAAAAATTACTAAAAAAACAAAGGGAATTTTAATTTGTAATCCAAACAATCCAACAGGAACTGTTTACGAAAGAGAGGAATTGAAAATGATAGCAAAGATTGCAAAAGAAAAGAATTTATTTGTTTTATCCGATGAGACTTATCGAGAATTTGTTTATGATAGGAAAAAGCATTATTCGATGATGGAATTTCCTGAAATTCGAAAAAGAGTTATTTTGTTAGATAGCGTTTCAAAAAGATTTAATGCCTGCGGAACAAGGATTGGTTGTCTCGCTTCAAAGAATAAAAAAGTAATAAAAGGAGTAACAAAATTTGCCCAAGCAAGATTATCTTCTCCAATGCTTGAGCAGTTGGCGGTAATTCCAATTTTAAGGAATTCAAAAGAATACACTAAAAGAATTGTTAAAGAATATAAAAAAAGAAGGGATGTTGCTTTTCAAGCCCTTCAAAAAATTCCTGGTATTTTTTGTCTGAAACCGTCTGGCGCTTTTTATATTATCGTCAAATTGCCAGTTAAAAATTCTGATGATTTTGCCAAATGGCTATTAACTGATTTTTCTTTTAAAGGAAAAACAGTGATGGTTTCACCAGCTTCTGGATTTTATGCAACTCCTGGGGCTGGAAGAGATGAAATTAGAATTGCCTTTGTTTTATCTGCAGAAAAATTAAAAGAGGCAATAGAGATTTTTGAAAAAGCAGTGAAACAATATTTAAATCTCAGAAAATAAAATGATAACACATCAAAATCATTGGTCTAGGAGCACTATGTGCGGGAATCGCTCTATTAATCTATTAAATTAACGGGGCAAAAACCGCCCCGTTTTTTATTTTTTTGAAAATACCTTTAGGAAACCTTAGTCGCAATTTCGATGCCAAATTACAGTGTTGTTATTGGTCTTGATTGGACAATATAAAAATTTCCTTTTTCAAAAGCCCATTCGATGTCGCAAGGGAATTTGTAATGTTTTTCGATTTGAGTACAGAGTTTGGCTAATTCGATAATTTGTTTATTGTCTAATTTTTGCTTGTTTTGTATTTTTTTCGGCACTTTTATCCACATATTGCCAGTACCTGACTTTTTGCGAGTAATCATTTTTTCTTGCTGTGAAACATTAATATCTATAATTTTCCAATTTCTTTTATCAACGACGTAGCTATCTGGTGTAATATGTCCGCCAACAATTGCTTCACCTAAACCCCAGCCAGCTTCAATAATTAATTGATTTTTGTCTTTGGTTACCGGATGAGTGGTAAAACAAACGCCAGCAATTTCTGATTGAACCATTTTTTGAACTACTACTGCCACCGAAACTTTTGACTTTCTTAAACCTTTTTCATAGCGATAAACAATTGCTCTTTGAGTAAAAAGTGAAGACCAGCAATCCTTGACTTTACCCAATAAATTCTGTCGAGTAACATTTAAATAACTTTCCAATTCTCCTGCCCAGGAAGCAACCGAAGAATCTTCAGCCGTAGCTGAGGAACGAACGGCGACAAATTTTGCCTTCAACTGATCAAAGGCTTTAAGAATTTCCTTCTGTAAGTCTTTCGGTATTTTAGCATCATGAATCAAATCTCTAATTGTCTTCGATGCTTGATCAATTGAGTTAACATCTTTGTAATTAACCTTATTTAAAGCTGCTTCAATCTCCACATTTAAATCAGTTTGTTTCAAAAATTCATCAAAAGCAGTGGCTAAAACTACAAAACCTGGCGGTATCGGAATGCCAACTCGTTTCATTTCGCCCAATGAAGCCCCTTTACCACCAGCAATTTTGACATCATTTTTTGATAATTCTTCAAAAAATTTAACAAACCTCGTCTTCTTCATACATTTTTATTTTAACAAAAAAATCTTTTTAGTCAACCCATTTGTTTCTCCCACCAATGATGGGGCACAATCCCCGAAAAAGAAAAACTTAAAATCCTCATCAAATAATGATTTTAAAGTTAAAATTTTGAAAATGGCACGATTTTGATTAACTTTGATAAAAAATTTTTTAGATTTAAGAAAATAAAATTTGAACAAAATCGTGCCAAATTAAAAAATCGTCATCCTTTTCTTTATTCATTTAATCTATCTGGTATCAACTTTTGTGGCCTGTCTCCTGGTAGTAAAGATTGAAATTCAATTATGCTTTTACTTCATAAACACAATAAAGTGCATCCTCACCTTCGTCATAATAATCTGGTACTAAAACAGATTCAACTAAACTAACACCCATTTTTTCTAAATCTTCTTTATGTTTTTCAAATAAAGCTTGAGAAGTTTCTCTTAGATGCATAGCAAAAAGAACTGGTTTGCCGCGACGTGAAGCTTCTTCTTTAAGGCGAGAAATAACTTTCTCAAGCATTTGCCAGCCTAAGCCTAAACTTTGAACATCTGGCGCAACCACAATGTCATCAAGGTAAATGCAATCTTTACCTTCGTCAGTTTTATCTTCATAGGCAATTAAATAGCCTAAGAGTTCTTTTTCTTTTTTTCTTGGTCTTTGGCCGTAAAGAACAACAGAATACTTTAAACCATTTTTTTCTTTCATTTCATTAATCATTTCTCTACCGCGAACAAGTTCTTCTTCATAAACTTGTTTTTCTAAATCGATGATTCTTTTAAAATCTTTTTCAGAAATTTCTTTAATTTCCAAGTTTTTCAATTTAATTTTTGATCTTTTTTCTTTTACCTCCTTTGTTTTCGTTTTTCTTTCCCAAAGAAGTTTAACAGTTTTTTCCTCTGCTTCTAAATAATAACCATTTGGTCTTGAATTTTGACCACCAAGTTTAATGTATTTTGCCTCTGCTTCAGGAAGTTTTGAAAGTTCAGAAGCTAAAGGTAGGTCATTATTGGCTTTGCCCAAAACTAATCTATCTACACCAATGGCCTTGGCGTATTTTTCTAAATAAGTTCTCAGTTGGGTCCAAAGTTCAGCTGGGAAGTTTGAAGAATAGGTTGTGTTTGATTCAATATTATCAACAACTAAAGCAGTTCTGCCTTTTTCGTCTATTCCAAGCCAGCACCAGGCAGCCGTGACCGGCTCGTTTTTTGTTTCATCCCAGATATTGACAATTTGAATACCTAAATCAGTGGTATAGTCAGCCAGAGGTGATTCAGAACCCATATGAGCTGACTCAATACAAATACAACAAGGAGAATAATTGCCTTGGTATAAATCAATGTCAGGATTTCTTGCCCAAACACGAATAGACATTAGTGTTCCCTCAAGCTTTTCTTTTTCCGTTTCTGCTTTTTCAGAGAAAAGAGAAGCTAAAGTGTTTCGGTCAACTTCATAATGATTAAATTGTTCTGCTACTCTTTCATTGATTTGTTGAACCAGAGCAGAAGCGCGATCAGGGACTTTTTCTGTATTTAAAGGAGAAAGAAGTTTTTCAAGATTTTGACGAAAATCATTTACTCGACGCTCAAGTTGGGAAAGAAGATTTTTTATTTTTTCTTTTATTTGGTTAATTTGAGATTTAAGGCAGGTAAGTTCAGCTCCAGATGGCGCTTTTGAGACAAGAAGTTCTTGATATTTCTTTTCTGCACTAATTAATTCATTTTGGGAAGAGATAAGTTCTTCTTTTAAAATGGTGAAGCTATTAATTTCACCCATGAGCCGATCCCAAAGAGAGATTTTTTGAATACGACTAAGTTTTGCTTTTAAACCTTCTAATCCTTTTGAAATACCTTTTGCTTTGTTTTCGTCATCAGTCTCTTTAGCTTTCTTAAGTTCTTCTTCCATTTTCTTAATTTGTTCTTCAATTTTTTCACCTTCTTTTGTTAGAACTTTAATTTTCTCTAAATCATTTCTGTATTCAGATAAAACATTTTTAATTTGATAAGCATAAGTAGATATGGTTTCACCAAGACGAGAGATTGGTGGTTGAATTCGCTCAGAAAAAGAAACTACTTCTTTGCCAGAAGAAAGAGTAAAATATTGGATTTCTTGATAATTTAACCATTTTTCAAGATTAATACCTGCCTTTTGAAGTTCTTCTACAATTTCCCTGTTGCGGTCAAAAGAAAGAAGGCGCTCTTGCATAAGTTGTCGGAATTCAAAACTATTTGGATCAAGTTTAGGATTTTGATTTAAGATTTCTTTTTTAGCTTGAAAAAGAAATTTGATTTTTTCTTTAGAGACGTTATCAAATTCAGGATATTTTAGAATAAGTTTTGGACCAAAACGAGGATTGTTAGCTAAAGCTTCGGTTAAAAAAGGATTGGCTTCTAGGGTTTTAAAGAGACGTTCTGGATTTTTTCGAAAAGAAAAAAGAGAAAAGAGGAGATCAACTGATTTTTGCGTTTGGGCAACAAATTGAGGAAGGTCTTTTTCAAATTTGTCCAAAATCTCTTTTAAATGAGGTGAAAGCAGTTCAAAAGCTTTAGCTGGGGAAAGGTGTAAAAAGCGATTATTAATTTCTTCTGCGGTTTCAATATCACCTTCAAGTAGAGCCTTTTCTAATCCCTTTTGACAGGCTGAAGCAAGATCTAAAGGGATGTTTTTCTTTTCAGCAAAGGCAATGATTTTTTCAGCGTTAGAAATCTCCCCTCTGGATAAGCAGGTCTCTAATCCTTTTTGACAAGCTGAAATAATTTCTGGTTTAGAAAAGTGTAAAGGAATATTTTTCTCTTTAGCAAAGGCGATAATTTTTTCAACCTCAGAAATCCAGCCTTTGGATAAGCGGGACTCTAATTCCTTTTGATAGGCTGAAATAATTTCTGGTTTAGAAAAGTCTAAAGGAATATTTTTCTTTTCAGCAAAGGCGATGATTTCTTCAACGCTAGAAATCCACCCTCTGGATAAGCAGGACTCTAATCCTTTTTGGAAAGCTGAGGCAAGATCTAAAGGAATATTTTTCTTTTCAACTAAGGCGATGATTTTTTCAGCGCCAGAAATTCCCCCTCTGGATAAGCAGCTCTCTAATCCCTCTTGGCAGGCTGAAATAATTTCTGGTTTAGAAAAGTCTAAAGAAATATTTTTCTCTTCAGCAAAGGCGATGATTTTTTTAGCGATAGAAATCCAGCCTTTGGATAAGCAGAACTCTAATCCTTTTTGGCAGGCTGAAATAATTTCTGGTTTAGAAAAGTGTAAAGGAATATTTTTCTTTTCAGCAAGGGCGATGATTTCTTCAGCGTTAGAAATCCACCCTTCGGATAAGCGGGACTCTAATTCTTTTTGAAGTTCTTCTTGCTCTTTTTTTTCTTCTGGACTTAAATCTTTTTCCTCTTTAGGACAAGCGTCTGGTGGATGAATTCCGCCACAGATTGGACATTCATTTGTTGGTTTCTCTTTCGACATATTGATTTGTTTGTACTTCTGTTAATTTTAGCAATTTCTGGTTTGATGTCAAATAATTTATCTCTTTTATTGATTTATGGAAAAAATTTGATAAAATTATTGAAGGTTTGATATGAAAAGAGACGAAGCAATAAAATTAATTAAAGAAGAGATTAAAAACCAAAATTTGATTAAACACTGCTTAGCTGTTGAGGCAGTGATGAGAAAATTGGCAGAATATTTTAATGAAGATGTTGAAAAATGGGGATTGGCTGGTTTACTTCATGATATTGATTATGAAAAAACAAAAGATGATCCCAAAAAACATAGTTTAATTGGTGCTGAAATGTTGGAAAAATTAGGTTTAGATAAAGAAATTGTTGAAGCAATTAGAGCTCATAATGAAATCCATAATTTACCTAGAGAAACAAAATTAGCTAAAGCACTTTTTTGTACTGATCCAATCACTGGTCTAATTGTCGCTGCCACTTTGGTTTTACCGAGTAAAAAATTAAATGATTTAACAGTTGAAAATGTTTTAAATCGTTTCAAAGAAAAATCATTTGCCCGTGGGGCGAATCGGCAAGTTATTCTTTCTTGTTTTAAAATAGGACTTTCTTTAGAAGAGTTTGTTAAAATTTCTTTAGAAGCCATGAAAGAAATTGCTCAAGATTTAGGATTATAAATTTATGGTTTACTTTAATCTTATTGGTAAAATTTTAATCTTTTTTGGCTTTCTTTTAATCATTTTTGGTGTTATAATTTTAGTTGGTGGAAGAATTTCTTTTTTTGGTAAACTCCCTGGTGATATTTATATTAAAAAGGAGAATTTTACTTTTTATTTCCCATTAGCAACTTCTCTTTTAATCAGTATAATTTTATCATTGATTTTAACCATCATTTTAAAAATTTTTAAAAAATAAAATATGGAGTGTCGACAAAAAGAAAATTTAAAAGATTGTCCTTGCACTTATCCAGATTGTCCCAGAAAAGGAATTTGTTGTTTATGTATTCGTCATCATCGCGAAAAAGGTCAGTTGCCGGCTTGTTATTTTTCACCAGAGGTAGAGAAGACCTATGATCGTTCAATTAAAAAATTTATTGAAACAACGAAGAGAAACTAATTAATTATGATGACAAATATTTTTAACAATTTTTTCCCTGGTCCGGTATTTTATTTCATTCTTGTTTGGTCTTTAATTTGGAAAGGGTTAGCACTTTGGCGAGCAGCAAGAAACAATCATCTTGTTTGGTATATTACGATTCTTATTTTAAACACGGTTGGCATTCTTGAGATTTTGTACATTTTTATTTTTGGAAGGAAAATAGAAATAAAGAAAATTGAAAATAGATAAATTTCTTCATGGGATTAAAGTTTCGAAAAATTTGTAAATTGGGAATATTGACAACTGTTGGCTATATTTTATCTCCTTTATCTTGGTGGAATGACTTAGTTATTAATATCCCAATTAGTTGGCTTATTGCTTCTTTAATTAGTAAGATTAAAAGTTCATTTTTTGAAGTGAGTTTTATTTTAGTTTATTGGCTAACCAATATTTTAGGATTGATTTTATTCCATTTAGGTTTAAGAGAAATAATTAGTAGCCAAGCTAAAAACAAGAAAAAATTGATTTTGAATGATATTTTACTTTCAATTGTTTACACAATTTTAATTTTTATTTTTATCAAACTAAAAATTATTAAACCATTTTAAAGGAGGTGAATGATGGGAGCAAAGATACCTGAAAAAGTTTTAACTCCGCCCCTGAAAGGAGTCAAACTTGTGTTTAGGGGCAAAGTTCGAGATACTTATGAAATTCCCAAGTATCCTAACATCCTTTTAGTAGTTGCCTCAGATCGTATCAGCATTTTTGATTTCGTGCTACCGACTTTGGTCCCTAAAAAAGGAGAAGTTCTCACTGCCTTAACTGTTTTCTGGCTAAAAGAAGTTCTTTATTATTTCCCCCATCATCTTATTGCTTATGGCGCTGAAATTGATGAATTTCTTCCTTATAAACTAAGAAAAAATCCAGAACTTCAAAAGCGGGCAATTATTGTAAAAAAATTGAATATGATTCCGATCGAATGTATCGTTCGCGGTTACCTAACTGGCAGTATTGTGCCAATTTATAATCGGATAAAAGAGAGAAAAATTTACGGTAATTATTTACCGCCTGGACTTCATGATGGTTCAAAATTGCCTTATCCAATTTTTACTCCGACCACTAAAGAAGAAATAGGACATGACAAAATGCTTTATCCTGATGAAGTTGTAAAAAGATGGCCAGAACTCGAAAGAATGAGCTTACAAATTTATCAAGTAGTTTCAAATTATGCCATTCGTCGGAAGATTATCATTGCTGATACAAAATTCGAATTTGGCTACGATGAAGATGGAATAATTACCCTAGGGGACGAAGTTGTTACTCCTGATTCATCTCGATTTTGGAATATAAAAGACTGGAAAATTGCACTTAGAGAGAAAAAATCTCCAATTGGATGGGATAAACAGATAGTGAGAGAATGGGGGAAAACCAAAATGATTGACAAAATGGATCCAACAAAACCTGAGCATCTTAAATACGTGAATGAATTGGAAGTTCCACCTCAATTGATAGAAGAAACTAGCAAACGATACCTTGAAATTTTCTTTTGTCTTACTCGACAGCAACTTGAAAAATTTCAATCTCGATATGGAATTAAAGTTTAAGAGGGTTCTATCCCCCTTTTCATTTTTTTTATTTTTGTTAAGATAAAAAGTATGAAAAAAGATTTAAAGAAAACTAGTAATTTTCTTTTTGAGTTGGGGATGCTTATTCGAGAGAAACACCGCGGTTATTTATTAACCGGACTTGAAAATCCAAAAAGTGTTGCTGAACATTCCTGGCGATCAGCAATTATTGCTTATGTTTTAGCGGTCCTTGAAAAAGCAGATCCAGAAAAATGTGCCCTGATGAATTTAATCCATGATTTTCCTGAAGCAAGAATTGGTGATCATCATAAAGTTTCAGCCAGATATTTTTCTACCAGAGAAATAGAGAAAAAAGTTTTTGAAAACCAAATGAAAAATTTACCAGAAAAATTATCTGAAAAATTTAAAAAACTTTATCAAGAGAAATCGGAAAGAAAAACAAAAGAGGGAATAATTGCTCAAGATGCTGATTGGTTGGAAATGGCTTTAACTGCAAAAGAGTATCTTTGTTTAGGATATAAAGGAATGCAAGATTGGATTAACAACGTTAAAAAAGCGCTCGAAACAAAATCAGCCAAAAAATTATTAAAAGTAATTGAAAAGTCTGATATTAATGATTGGTGGCAAGGTTTAAAAAAGATGACTTATAGAAAATTAAAAAGAAAAATTAAATAAAAATGATAAAAAACATTCTTTTAACTGGATTACCTGGTTGCGGAAAGACAACTTTAATTAAAGAAATAGTCAAAGAAAAAAAATTAAAGGCAGGTGGTTTTTACACTCAAGAAATTAGAGAAAAAAATCAAAGGGTTGGTTTTGAAATTGTTACCTTGTCAGGAAAGAAAGGAATTCTGGCTCATCAGAATTTTGAATCAAAATTTAAAGTCGGAAAATATAAAGTTAATTTGAAAGATTTAGAAGAAATTGCTGTTAAAGAAATAGAGGAGGCGATTAAAAATAAAGATTATATAATCATCGATGAAATTGGGAAAATGGAAATGTTTTCAGAAAAATTTAAAGAAATTGTTTTAAAAGCCATTAAAAGCCCTAAAAAAGTTTTGGCCACAATTAAGTTAATCGATGATGGATTTACTAAAAGAATAAAAAATGAAAGAGAAACAAAAGTTTTTTATTTATCAAGAGAAAATAAAGAAGAAATAAAAAGAGAAATTCTTCTTATTTTATGAAAGCAATTATCATTGGCTGGAATCTAAAAAAATTTTCATTTTTTAAAAAATTAAAATTAAAGAAAACAATAACTCCTTATGGAAGGGTTGATTATTATTTATTAAAAGATTGTCTTTTCCTTCCTCGTCATAAAATATCTGAAAATGTTCCCCCTCATCTCATAAATTATCGGGCCAATATCTTTGCTCTTAAAAAATTAAAAATTAAAGACATTTTTTCGTTTAATTCAGTTGGT